>Ga0209061_1000287_pt1 | contig 149107 bp, 134 predicted proteins | sample Coa_R1_10_FD_187157 | JGI IMG/M metagenome (GOLD analysis project Ga0209061, IMG submission 187157) | Surface soil microbial communities from Centralia Pennsylvania, which are recovering from an underground coalmine fire - Coalmine... | ecosystem: Environmental > Terrestrial > Soil >... | reverse complement strand
CCGAAGTGTACCACCGCTACCGAGACGATAGTCGTGACTACACGCTGAACGCCTCGCAAACCCGGACTCGCCAGCAGCAGCGGGCAATCCGGGCTCAGGAACTCGCGCTTATCGGGGGTAACTTCGGATTAGGCGCGCGCCGCACCAGGTGGAAGCTTGGGCCCAGACCTCCCGTTGTTCGAGCATGTCGGACCCGAGCGTGACCAGTCCGAGCGAGGAGGTCGGGGCGCCGCCGGCTCGAGCGCTCCTCGCAGCGGTCGATCCCGATGTCAGGGACAGGATGCAGGGGGTGCTGGCGGCCCTGCCGCAGGTAGTCCTCACCGGTTGCAGCGCGCCGGAGGAGCTGGTCGATCGCGCTGAGGGCTGTCAGCTGGTGGTGCTCCACTGCGAGTCGGTCGGCGCCTGTGAGCTGCGGGTGCTCGCCGAGCTGAGACGACGGGTGCCGCAGCTGCGAATCGTCGCCGTCTGCGAGTCGGTCACCGGCCGGACCGCGCAACGGGCGATCGACGGCGGTGTCGACGGGCTCGTGCTCGCCGAGCAGCTGGAGGCGACGCTGGCACCGACGCTCGCGGCGGTGCTTGCGGGCCAAGCGGCCGTTCCTCGGACGCTGAGGCGAAGCGTGCGCAGGCCGGTGCTGTCGTTTCGCGAGAAGCAGATCCTGGCGATGGTCGTGATGGGGTTCACCAACGCGGAGATCGGCCAGCGGCTGTATCTGGCTGAGAGCACGGTCAAAAGCCATCTCTCCTCCGCGTTCACGAAGCTCGGCGTGCGCTCGCGCAACGAGGCGGCGGCGCTCATCCTCGACCCCAACGGCTCGCTCGGGATGGGCATCCTGGCGATCACCGGCGGCGACGGCGCGGCACAGGTCAGCTGAGGTCGGCCGAGCGCAACGTCTCCCGCCGCGTGGCGGTGCGATCGCGCCGCCGCCCGGCAAGCCGGCGGCAGCGTTGCGCCTCACGACTGAGCGGGCCTGGCAGGCAACGTCTCGCCGCCGCGACGGATCGACCACAGGCGCGCCCCGTACCTCCAGGCGGACCGCACAAGCCGCACGAGCGCGTGAGCGGTGCGGCGAAGCTCGTTGCGAAATCTGGCCTCAGGGCGCCAGCCGTGCTCGCGCGCATACTTTGAGAGCGGCTGGAAGTAGTAGTGCCGAATGAACACGCGGCCCGCGGCGAGGGGGATCAGGAGGAGGTCGATGAGCGTGATGTCGGTCGTCAGCTCATGCCAGTCGCCGCGTCCGCGCCAGTTGACGAGTCGCAGCGCCACACGCGCGCGACGAGGAGTCCGCCACCGTTCGGAGACAAGCTCGTGGCGCGGGACGGCGACGAGTGCCTCGGCCGCCTCAACCGCGGCGAGCAGCGTCGCGCGCAGGCGCGGGTTCTCCGCGAGGATCCCCTCCAGCCCCGGCCGCCGCAGGCGCGCCCCATTCGCATCCCACCAGGCGCCGATGTCGGCGGCCAAGCGCAGGCCGACGAACCCATCGCGCGCGAACACGATCAGCAACGCGGCCAGATCATCGGCCGGCGAGGGGATGCGAACCCCGTCGGGGCCGATGAGGCTGCGGCTGATCAAGCGTTGCGCGAACTCGCGCTCGTACCAGTGCAGCCGCCAGTGAAGCTCCACGTTCGGCATCCCCGACCGCTGGGGGAGCAGGCCGTAGTGGTAGTGGGGGAGCCCGTCTGCCCAGATGTCGTCATCGCGCAACGCAAAGCCCCGCGCCCGCACCACCTGCACCGCCTCGTCAAGGCGCTCAGGGCGCACGAGCAGGTCGATGTCGCGGGGCGCAGCCCGCAGCGCGGGGTCCGCGTAGATCCGCTCGGCGAGCAGCGGGCCCTTCAACGCGACCACCTCGATCCCGGCCTGCTCCAGACGACGGCAGAGGTCCACGGTGTGATGCACCCCCAGCACGTGCACCAGCCTGGCGTGCGCCGTCGCCGCCGCCACCGCCCGCCGCAGCGCCGGCTCGACGAGGTCCTCACAGCTGTCGATCAGGCGCGAGCCGATCAGCGCCAGGAGCCGTTGGCCTGCCAGGTGCTCGACCAGCACCTCGAGGTTGGCGCGCGCCGCGAGCGCGCGAATGCGCCCGCGGTCGGCAGCCCGCGCCGCTGCCACCGCCGCCAGCCTGAAGGCAAGCTCCTCCTCCACCGGCAGCTGCTCGGCGCGCCTCGCCTGGGCGAATCGGGCCCTCACGGCTGATCAACGGATCGCAGGGCATGTTGCTCGCAAGAAGACGCAACCGCGCTCCGTTCTACCGACGATGCACCGGGCCGCTGTCAGAGCCGAGGGCGCCGCAAGCGTCCAGGCAGCGTGCGACGAGGGCGCGACCGGGCGCCGGCGCGGCTCGCGCTCCTGCCCCGAGCAGGATCAGACGCTCCGCTTCCACGAGGTCTCGCGCTCGTTCGGCCGCGGCTCGCGACGGCGCGCGGTGCTGTGCGGCCTCAGCCTGGAGCTGCCGCCGGGCAGCGCGGTCTACATCGGCGGCAGCAACGGCGCAGGCAAGACGACGTTGCTGCGCATCGCGGCCGGCATGCTCGCCCCGGATGAGGGCGAGGTGACGTTGGGGCCGCTGCATCCGCGGCGCGACTGGCTTCGGTTTCACCAGCGCATCGGCTTCGCGTCGGCCGGAGACAGAGGGCTCTACGCGCGCCTGAGCGTGCGGGCGCATCTCGACTTCTGGACGGCGATCGCGTTGATGTCCGCGCGCGAGCGCGCGCGAGCGATCCGCGCCGCCCTGATCGGCTTCGGCCTCGCCCATCTTGCCGACCGGCGCGCGGACCGCCTCTCTCAGGGCCAGCGTCAGCGGCTGCGGCTGGCTCTGGCGTTCGTGCACAAGCCACAGGTCGTGCTCCTCGACGAGCCGCGCAACAGCCTCGACGAGGACGGCCTTGCGATGCTCGGGGCCGCGGTGGGGGAGCTTCTGTCGCGCTCGGGTGCCGTGCTCTGGTGCGCTCCGCTCGGCGAGCGCCAGCCGGTCGACTTCGATCGGACGCTGAGGCTTGAGGATGGGCGGCTGTGGCCGGCGTGAGCCTGCTTGGGCGCTATCTGCTGGCGCTGCTTGCGACCGTCAAGCGCGACGCGCGGATCTACGCCACGTACCGCTTTCGCCTCGCATCGCAGCTGCTCGGCACGCTGCTCACCCTCACGATCTTCTTCTTCGTCGCCAAGCTCGTCCGCCACGACGCTGTCGGCGACCACGCGAGCTACTACGAGTTCGTGGTCGTCGGCCTGTTGACGATGACGATCCTGCAGGAGGCGATGATGCTCTCCCAGCTCGTGCGGATGGAGCTATTTGCGGGAACCTTCGAGCGCGTGCTGGTCTCGCCGCTCGGACCGGTGGCGGGAGCGATCGCGATGGCGCTCTTCCCAGTCGCCTTCGCGGTGCTCTTCTCGGGCGTGATGCTGGCGCTGGCAGCCGGCGTCTACGGCGTCCCGGTGAACTTGGCGGGCGTGCCCCTGGCGCTGGTGGTGGCAGCCCTCGGCGCGCTGGCCTTCGCGGCGATCGCGGTGCTGTTCGTCGCCGCCCTGATCGCCTTCAAGTCCTCGATCGGCGCAACTTGGGCGCTCGCCGGCCTCGGCCTGACCGCCGGCGTCTACTTCCCGACGAGGCTGTTCCCGGGCTGGATCCGGTGGATCTCACAGGTGCAGCCGCTCACCCCCACGGTCGATCTGCTCCGACACCTGCTCCTGCGCGCGCCCTCGGCACAGCCCGTTTCGCTTGAGCTGGTGAAGCTGGCGGGGTTCGCGATCGTGCTGATGCCACTTGCGGCCACCCTGCTCCGGGGAGCGGTGGCGCTGAGTCAACGCCACGGCACGATCATCGAGTATTGAGCGAGCGCCGCCCAGTGTCGATCGAGGATCGGCCACCTCGTCCCGACCGGCCAGGAGAAGCAGGCGCTGTCTGGGCCCTCGTCGCCCTCGGCCTATCGGTGCACTCCGAGGTGCGCCTGATCGGGTCGCGTCGCGAGCGAATCGTCGGAGAGCGCACGGTCGAGATCTACAGGCGCCAAGCCGACGAGGAGCATGTGCCGGTGGAGAGGACGCTGCTCGAGCGGCGACTTCCGGACGGCTCGCTCGTGATGCGGGTCAGCCGGCTTGTCGATGGCGGCCACCACATCCTCACGCCCCGGCACGGCACGTTCGTGATCAGCGCCGACGGCTCGAGCATCACCTGCGCCAACTTGCGCGCGCCCAGCTGGCAGTGGCACCGTCCGCTCTACGCGCAGGCGCTTCCGCTGGCCGCGACGGTACAGGGGCTCGAGCTTTTGCACGCGAGCGCGGTCGCCTGGCGCGGGCGAGCGGTCGGCTTCATGGCTCCCTCCGGGATGGGCAAGAGCTCGCTCGCGACGGCGCTCGCGGCCCGCGGCGCGCAGCCGTACGCGGACGACGTGCTGGCGCTGGAGTGCCGTGGCGGCGTGGTGATGGCCCATCCGGGAGTGCCCTTGGCAAACGTGCCGCGCGAGCAGCTCGAGGCTCTTTCGCCGACGCACCGGCGCGCGCTCGGACGCACGGTGGGCTCCAGCGGGAAGCTCCACGTGAAGCTTGATCGGCTGCCGCGCCAACCGCTGCCCCTCGGCGCGCTGATCTTCCTCTGCCGATCGGCCAAGCTCGAGCGCGTCTCGCTGAGACTGGAGCGACCACCGGAACCGACCGCGCTGCTCGGCGCGACCTTCATGCCGCACATCACCATGCCGACACGGCTTTTGACACAGCTCGATACGTGCGGCGCGCTCGCGGCTTCGGTGCCGGTCCTGCGCCTGCTGGCACCGCTGCGCGAGCCGGCCTCGACGCTTGCTGCGGTCGTGCAGGACGCTCTCTCACAGCTGCTGTAGCGGGGAGGGATGAGCGCGCGAGCTTCCCTCGCGCAACCTTCCCGATCGCGCCCCGCGCCAGACGACGGCGCCCTTTGCGCGACCGTGGGCGCGGTCCCTCACCCTGAGCATGCAAAAGGCCTTGGCTCTTCCGCCAAGGCCCCTCGCATCTCAAGCGGCATCTCAGCTGTAGGCGTTATCCACGCCGTGCGGCACGTCGCCGTTGGGCATGCTGCCAGCCTGAGTCAGCTCCCGCAACGAGCCGTAGTCCGCGATCTCGGGCTTTTCGTAGTCACGACCCTCGATCCGGCGGTCATCTTCCTTCATCTTCACCTCCTCTGCGTTGGATCGAGCGATGGGGGGATGGTAGGGGGGCAGATGGGGCCGGGCAAGACGGAAAAAGGTGCGGGTGGGAGAGCGCCACCTCGGCGGCCGCGGGCCGAGGAAGCTCGACGCGCGCCAGCATCTCGCGCGGAAACGCGGGATCCGCGAGCGAGCGCAGCCAGAGCTCGGCAGCTGCCAGGCGCCAGACCAGGCTGCCCCAGTGGCGCGACTCTCCGGCTGAGCGAGGACGTCCCGCACGCCACAAGCTCTTGACCCAGGCGGGGTCGAGGAAGGCACCGAGCTCGAGCTCTTCTGCCATCAGCAGATGGTCGATGCCACGCTCATCCGCCCCGGTGAGCGCCTCAAAGCAGAACGGCGTCAGATTCGCCTTCTCGCGCTGGAGCCTGACCCCCTCGGGCAGGATCCCCCGCATCGCCTCCCGGGCAAGCGGCCGTGTGAAGGCGGCATCGAACGCAAGCTCGGGCGGCAAGCTCAGGCAATAGTCGATCACGTCCGGGTCATAGATGGGGGACTCGTTGATGACACCCGCAACCACAGCGCGGTTTTGGAGGTAGTCGAGGCGCTGGTCACGGTGCGGTTGATAGATCAGCCTGTCGGCGAGGTAGCGCCACCAGCGCGGCCCGGACGCAACGTGCTTCCACGCCCACATATCGTCGAGCTCGGCGACGCGTCTGCGGTGCTCGGACAACATCCACTCAGGCCCGCCCGCACGCCGCGTGCGGCTGCTGCGCACCAACTGTCCCAGGCGGTAGGGCGCCGCCCCCTTGAGGCCGAACTGCACGAGCAGGTGCAGCCGATCCTGCGTCCCGAAGGCTCTGCGCCGTGGCCAGGCATCGATCAGCGCAAGCGCCGAGAGCAGCCGGCCCCGGCGCAGCCGATCGGCGAGCAGATACGGCGAGAAGCCGAGAACCTCATCGCCGGTCTGCCCGTCGAGAACCACCTCGCAACCGCCACGCGCCGCCGCCGCCACGATCAGGGTGTCGAGCACCGCCGCCTGTCCGAGCAGCGGCATCAACCAGCGCTCGGTGTACTCGAGCGCGGTGCGCAGCGTGCCCTGCGGATGCACATGGAAGGCCCGCGCATCAAGGCCAACCGCCGCGGCAAGCTCTCGCACCTTCGGACCCTCATCGAACGGGGCGCCCGGGAACACGGCCGAGTAGGTGCGCAGGCTCTGCGACGGCCCCACGGACCGCGAGGCGAGGCCGGCGACGATCGAAGAGTCAAGCCCGCCGCTCAGGATCACGCCGGTGCGACGCGGGGCAAGGCGCCTGGCCACCGCCCGCTCAAGCCGCTCGCGCAGGCCCTCCGCCAGCTCGGCGCGGCTTGCCCTCAGCGTGCCCGCATACCGTGGACGCCAGCTGCGACGGATCTCCGCAGCCGCGTCGGAGAGCTCGACCACCTCGCCGGGGGCGAGCTTGCGGACCCCGTCTACGACGGTTGCGCCCAGCGGCGCAAGCGCCCCGCCCAGTAGCAGCGCGAGCGTCGTCGTGTCGGGAGCGGGGCGCGATGGCAGCAGCTCAAGCAGCTCGGCAAAGCCGCTGGCGAACAGGAGCCGCCCCCCGCCACGCCAAAGATAAAGGCACTTGCTCGCAAGCGGATCGCACGTGAGCAGGCCACGGCGCTCGACACGGTCCCAGACGAGCGCGCAAAAGCGCCCGCGCAGCCGCGACAGCGCTGCCATCCCCTTGCTTCGGTAGGCGAGCGCAACCAGCTCCGGCGCGCTTCGGGCTTGGGGCGCGAGCGCACGCGCCAGCGCCCGCGGCTCGTGCAGGCGGCCGTCGAGGATGCACGTCACTCGGTCGGACTCGCAATACTCGACGCTCACGTCGGCGCGCAGCGCGAGCGCGCCGTCGCCAAGCTCGATGCTGACCGCTTCCGAGAGGGACACCGGAAGCTCGGCGCGCGCGCCGGGTGAGAGGCGGTAGGCGCCGCGGATCATCCGGACTTAGCGCCGCCCGTCGGTGGCGTTGGCGATGTCATCGCAAACAACAACGGCCACCGGCCCGCGGCGCTCGCAGTCCTCGCGGCAGATCGCAAGCCCCACCCTCATGGCCAGCCCTCAGTCGGCAGGCGCTGCCAGCGCGAGCGTGGGCGCGTCCCGCCGCGAGCCGTCGATGGGCGCTACCGCATTGCGCAAACGTCGATGGGCACTACCGCATGCGCAAAAGAAGAACAAGCCCGGCCGGCGCGTTTCTCTGATGAACGTGGCCGTCCCATAGCACCGGAGGAACGCGTGAGCGCAATGAGGAACATGACGAAGGCCGATGCGCTGTTGAGCGCGCGCGTCAGGATCCCGCAGGGGGTCGTCTACCGCAGCTTCGTCAGGGAGACCGTGATCCTCAACCTCGAAACCGGGCTCTACCACGGCGTCAACCCGACCGGCGGCCGGATGCTGGAGACGCTCGAGCGGGTCGGTTCGGTGCGCGAGGCCGCAAGCGCCCTCGCGCGCGAGTATGGCAGGCCACTTGCCGAGATCCAGCGCGATGTCTGCGAGTTCTGCGAGGCGCTGCTCGAGCGCCGCCTGCTCGTTCTCGACCCTTCCTGAGCGCGAGGCTCGCGCGCGCGCTCCCGGGGCGGTCAGCCGCTCCCCCGCCGTGGATACCACGGCCCCTCGACCACGACGGCTGCTTGTGATCTCGCCGCTGCACAACGAGGCCGCGCACGTCGAGCGGCTCCTGCGCTCGATGGCACGGCAAACGCGACCTCCGGACCTCTGGCTTGCGGTCGACGACGGGTCAACCGATCGGACGCTTGAGCTGCTGCGCGGCGCGACTCGCGCATTGCCGTTCATGCGCGTGCTGTCCGCCCCCCCGCAGGAGATCTGCGCAACCGCCGATCGCCTCGCGCTGGGACTCGAGGCGCGGGCGTTCAACTGGGCACTCGGGCAGGTGCAGAGCGAGCAGTTCGACTATGTCGGCAAGCTCGATGGCGACATCGAGCTTGTCCGCGATCACTACGCGCGGCTGCTGCAGGAGCTTGAGGCTGACCCCGCGCTTGGCGTGGTGGGTTGCGCAATCGCCGAGCAACGCGGTTCGAGGTGGCGCCTCGCACGGACCCCCCCTCACTTCGTCCACGGCGCCGTCAAGCTCTATCGCCGCGAATGCCTGCAGGCGGTCGGCGGCATCCGAGAGCAGCTTGGTTGGGACATCGTCGATGAGGCATCGGCGCGGCTGCACGGCTTCCGGACCTCATCGCTTCAATCGCTTATCGCCTTCCACCATCGCCAGTCCGGCAGCGCCCAGGGCAGGTTGCGCGGTCATGCCCGCGCCGGGCGCTCAGCATGGGTGGCGCATTACCCCGCACCGTGGATCGCGCTTCGCGCGCTGAGAAGCGCCGCCAAGCCCCCGCGCGGCCTGTCGGGTTTCGCCTTCGCCTACGGCTACCTGCGAGCGGCCGTGCGCGGCGTCGAGCAAATCGACGATGACGAGCTGCGCAGCTTCATCCGCAGCGAGCTTCGACGCCGCCTGCGCAGGGCGCTGGGGCTTCACTCCCAGGTTTAGCTTGTGGAGGCTCGGTCGATGGGACGCGAGGGAGAAGATCGCAGGGCGACCGTTCATCTTGCGGCCTCCGGGGGCGGCCACCTGGAGCTGCTCACCTCGCTTGCGCACGAGCTGGAGGACTACCGAATCGTGTGGGTGGCTTCCCCCGGCGCGCGCGCAGCGCGGCTGCTGGAAGCTGGGGAGATCGTGCGGCTTTTGCCGAACCCGGGGAGGCGCGCGCTCGGCTATGGCGCCAACCTGCGCGCGTGCCTCGGCGCGCTGGCGCGGGAGCGCCCGCGCGTGGTGATTGCGGCGGGCGCGGGCAGCATCGTCCCCTTCTCGGTGCTCGCTCGTGCCGTCGGCGCCAAGGTGATCTTCATCGAGACGATGGCGCGAGTCACCGACCCGAGCGCGTCCGGCAGGGTCCTCTCTCGCATCGCCTGCCAGGCGCTTGTGCAGTGGCCGGAGATGGGGCGCGTCTACAAGCGGTCGATCGTCTGCCGACCTGCGCTCTTCGAGCAGGTCTCGCCGCCACGAGGAGATGGGGAGGGAACGTTCGTGGCGGTGGGAACCCACAGCCAGCCGTTCGACCGACTGCTTGAGCTCGTTGACCGCGCGGTTGACAGCGGGCTTCTGCCCGCGCCGATCCGCGCGCAGGTGGGCGTCTCCCGGTACCGGCCACGCACCTACCGTGCAAGGCCGTGGCTTGCGCCCCACGAGATTGAGGAGGCCGTCCACGCCGCCCGCTACGTGGTCTGCCACGCGGGGTCGGGGATCATCTCAAGCGCCCTGCGCGCGGGGCGCCGCCCACTTGTGCTCGCGCGGTTGCGCCGCCACGGCGAGCACTTTGATGATCACCAGACCCAGTTGGCGGGACGGCTGCACGAGCTGGGCCTGGCGGTGGCGCTCGGCGAGCGGCTGACGGCTGAGGATCTGCGCAAAGCGGACCACGGCCCGCGCCAGCCGACGTTCGCCCCTGAGCTGCCGAGCGTCGCGGAGGCCCTACGACGAACCCTACGGCTCGCTTCGCTCGGCACAGAGTAGGGGCATATCGCCCCCCTCTCCGACTGCCGGCGTGATCGTCCGCTCGCGCTCCGCAGCGGCCACCACGGCAAGCGCCAGCACGAACATCAGGAGGTACGGGGCCTGCGGGAACGCGAACACATCGAATGTGGCGCAGGCGACGGCGAAGCCGGCGATTGCGCCCACCAGCGCGAGCCCCAGCACCTCGCGCGTCGGATCCTTCGATCGTGCCGCTCGGTACGCGACGGCCGCTCCTGTCACGAGCAGCAGGATGAATGCGGCAAGGCCCAGGAAGCCGGTCTGCACAAGCCAGTCGAGGTACTGATTGTCGAGAATCCAGTACTTGTGAGGATCGTAGGAGCCGTAGCCGATGCCAAGGAACGGATGGCTGAGGATCAGCGGCGTGATCGCCGGATATGCCTCGGTGCGATGCGCGGTGCTCGTCGAGGTGCTGACGGTTTCGAACTGGTAGAGCAGGCTCGAGATGGCATGCGGCGCGATCACCCTCACGAGCGCTACCAGCAGCAGGAGCGCGGGCAGGAAGCGCACCGCCCGCCGGGGAGCGTGCAGCAGGAGCGCAATCAGCGCGGCGACCGGGATCAGCACCGAGCTCTTGCGGCCCGTGGCGAGGGCACCCGCGAGCAGGAGGGCGCAGGCGATGTACCACAGCAGCTGATCCCGTCGGCGCTTGGCGTGAAAGAGGAACACCAGCGCGAACGAGAGGGCGATCGCAAGGATCGTCGCGTCCGCCAGCGGCGCTTGCGTGGGTCCCACGATCGGCGGTCGGGCAAAGGGCATCGCGGCGGCTGGCGGCGCGATCGTGAAGCCCTTAAAGACGGAGGCTGAGAGGCTGAAGAAGAGGTTTGTGTGAAAGCGGTACTCGTAGATCGTCCCCAGCGCCGTCAGACAGGCAAGCGCCAGCATCAGCCTCAGCAGGTTTCGCACCTCCTGCGGGCGAGCGACCGTGACGACGAAGAAGAAGAAGGTGAAGTAGGAGAGCAGCAGCGCGAGCTGCTTGATCGAGAGCTTGAGCGCGCCCAGGTTGGTGAGGATCCCAAGCTGGGTCGCGATGCTCGCCATCGCGATCACGACGAGCGCGAGGATCGCCAGGTTGAGCGGGCTGCGCCGAAAGCGTGGCCCATGCCGTCCTCCGGCCGCGGCCAGCACCACCCAGATCCCGACGATCAGCACCAGCACGACGCGGTCGAGCTTGCTGTCGACCCCGACGCTGAAGGGCGCCGTGATCGAGTCGAACGGCACGAGCCACAGCATCACCAGAAACGCGGCCAGCAGCCACGGCAGGATCCGGGTCGTTCGCGGCCAGGCGCGCTCGACGCCCTCCGCCACGGCGGCGGGCCCAGCCCCGCGGGCGCCGCTGCGCGTGCGCGAGGCTGTGGCCCGCCCTCCGGCCGCGACGCCCTTCGGGAGTGCCTCGTCGAACGTGGCCACCGGATCGAGGCGCCGCTCAGTCGGAGACGGCGGCGGGCGTGTCGATCTGCTTGCCCGCCTCCGAGGACAGGAGCGCCCGGCGCTCTCGCGCGCGCTCGGCGAAGCCGCCGATCACGATCACGAGGATGCAGTCGAGCACGACCAATCCGAGGAACGCAAGCGCGGCAATGCTGCGGCTCGCGCCGGCGTCGACGATCCGGCCCTGTGCGATCCCGAGCTGGCGGACCGTCACGCGCGAGGGCGGCAGCCCCCCCTGTTGGATCGCGAGGGCAAGCTCGCGCTTGGTGGGGGTAAACGCCTTCATCCCGCGCACGTAGTCGTGCAGCGCGCGCGCCGCGTCGTTGGCGAGGGCGGCAGCGGCGCGCCCGGTCGGCCCTTGCGTGTAGAGCGAGATCAGCGGAAGATCCGGCTGCGCGACGACCAGCAGCTGGAGCGCGTCGTTCTCCTGGAGAAGACCGCTGTTCGCCTGGCCGGCGCTGGGGCCGGAGGCGAGCGTCGGAAGGTTCGGGTTGGTGTTCGGGATGCTGACCGCGATCTGATCGGGAGAGACCCCGAGCAGCTTCGCCATCTCCGCTCGCACGGGCTGGGTCTGGAAGAACTGCGCAAACACCTGCGCGCGGGCCGCCAGGGGCGTCACATCGGTGCCGGCGGTGGCGATCGTCGACTGCGGTGAGTCAACCAGCAGCTGCGTCTGGGCGGCTCCGTAAACGAGCGACTTTCGGTGGATGCCGGACGGACCGACGTGGTAGGCGGTCGAGAGGCCAAGGAAGGCGGCGGGCAATACGCCCACCAAGGCCCACTTCCAATGGCGTCTGAGGATATGAAGCGCGTGCATGAGGTCCAAGCTGCTGCCCTCCCGTGAGGCGGCCTGTCGAAGAGCCCATCTGCGGGCCGGGATCACCGGACCAACGATCCTCCGAATCCCGCACTTGCGGTCCCGCTTCGATCCCGCGGGTGCGGCTTGGCCTCAATCCCCACCGGCCAACCCCGTTAGCTCCCGTCCGGGCCGACGATCACCTGGCCGCCGCCAACCGCTTCCCCAGCTGGCCCCCGAGCCTCCTGATCGGCGCCCCGCGGCTACCCTCGCCCGATGCGGATCCTCCTGTTGATACCAGGGCGTCTCGGCGAACGGATGAGCGCGCCCGAGATCCGAGGCTGGAACCTCGCGCTCGAGCTGCAGCGCGATCACGAGGTGAGCATCGCGGCCGCGGCGGACAGCGCGTGGGTTGGCGGCAGGCTCCCCCTCATCTCAACCGAGCGCCCTCATGTCGTGCGCGCGGCGATGGCCAGCGACGCGGTGATCGGCGCGCCCGTGGCCCCGTATCTCTTCGGCGCCCTCGCCGCGCATCCCACCCTGTTGATCGCCGACCTGTACAACCCGGCCAGCGTGGAGGAGGCATGCGATCGGACCGGCATCGCGGCATCGATCACGCTGGCGGGCATCCGCGCGCACGAGGCGCTGCAGCTGACGCTCGCCGACGCGGTGCTGTGCGCGGTTGATGCGCAGCGGCGCCAGCTCAAGGCCCGCATCGACGCGCTCTGCGGTGAGGTGGCAGCACGGCCCCTGCTGCGCACCGTCCCCTTCGGGGTCGACAACGAGCCGCCGCCACCGTCGGCAAGGCATCCGATCCGCGAGCGCTTCCCCTCGATCGCCGAGGATGACACGATCGTCCTCTGGTGGGGCAATGTATGGCGCTGGTTCGATGCGGAGACGGCGTTGCGGGCGTTCGCCATCCTCGCCGTGGAGGAGCCGAAGCTGAAGCTCGTCTTCACCGCAGGCACCCCGCCGCGCCAGGAGGCTCGGGGGATCGACCGGACCGGCTCTGCCCGGCAGCTGGCGGCCGCGCTTGGGCTGCTTGGGAAGAGCGTGCACTTCGTCGATCAGTGGGTGCCGCATGCCGAGCGGCACGATTACCTGCAGGAGGCGGACATCGGCTTGACCCTGCACCGCGACACGCCGGAGAAGCAGGTGGCGGCGCGGGGCCGCTACATGGACTACCTGTGGGCTCGTCTGCCGTGCGTGCTGGCGGCCGGCGATGAGCTCGCCGACCTGTTTGGCGCAAGCGGCTTTGCGATCACGGTAGCCCCGGGGGACGTCGCCGGCACCGCCGCGGCCCTGCGGCGGTTGAGCCGGGATCCAACCCTGCGCGCGGCGGCGAGGACCGCCGCCGAGCCACTTCTGCGGCGGTTCCAATGGTCCGCGGCGGTCGCGCCCCTGCTCGAGGTGCTGAAGCTGCTCGACGGCAAGCCCCCCCTGCGGCTTCGCGCCCGCCGCCGACTGCTCGGACGGCTCATGCGCGTGTACGCCTGGCGCCTGGCCACCGAGGTGGCGAATCGCTCCGAGCCGGTGGCCGTGCGCCTTGCCCGAGGCGAACGGCGCTCACCCTCAGCGCATCCAGATGCGCAGCGCGACCACCCGCCGCACGGTCCGTCCATCGGCGCGGCCGAGCAGCCGTAGCCTGACCACCGTCAGGTTGCCTCTGCTGTGCAGCGCGCGCGGGAGCGGCGGCAGCGACAGCAGCAGCCAGTCGAACCTCCTCCCGCTCAGCGCCACCGCCCGGGTTCTCAGGCGCGCCGCCTGCACGCGCCGCAACCGCCACCGCTGCTGGGAGCTGCGCGCGCCCTCCGCTCGCCCCCAGGAGACGAACCGGTCCAGTGATGCTCCGATCAGCACTCGGCAGCGCTCGTTGCACCGCAGCCTCAGTCGGATCGCCGGTGGGCGGCGGCTGGCGAGTTGCGCCCGCACCGCCAACCTGAGCGCGCCGGGCAGACTCGGCGTGCCGGCTCTCGGCGGCACGCCCACCGGGAGGCTCTCACCCGCCGTCGCCGGTGGCTGAGCGCTCGAGCCCCCGACCAACGCCGGCGCCTGCAGCGCCCCGATATCGATGTCCCCGGCAGGCCGCGGAACTCCGCGCATGTCGCTTGCGGGGGCAAGCATCGCATCACCTTCGCCCGACCCGGGGCTTCCGCGGACGAGCTGATAATCGCCACTCGCCGCATCCACGAACATGGGCGTGGCGAACACGTCTCCCCCTCCCGGATCGCCGGTCGCAGTGCTGTTAGACGCAGGGCCGTAGATCAGGTTGTTGCTCTCCTCATACTGATCGCGATCCACATAGCTGTCGACATCGAACAGTCGCATGATGTTGTTCGCGACGATCGTCCCCGCCATCGTGTTCGTATAGTCGAACGGAGGCTGTGTCCAGCTCGAGCCAGGGGCGTAGCCGCGCAGGATCAGGCTGCCCGTGCCTGCGTTGAACTGGTCGCCTCCCCACCATGTGTTGTTGACGACCTTCGCGTCCGGGTCCGCCATCAGTTGCATCCACCCGGTGAGGCGAAGCATCAGGTTGTTGGCGATCGTGAGGTCGGCGGTGTTGCGCAGGATGAACTGCGTTCCGTCGTGGAACGTGTTGTCCTGCACGGTGATCGGGCCACGGCCATCGTTCTCGAACTGCATCTCATCGACGTGGTAGCCGCACGCCTCGTAGGCAGGAGGTTGCACCCCCGTGGAGATATCATTCCCCTGGATCAGCACGTTGGCGGCGTTGGCGACGTCGATCCCATCCTGCGCTGTGGCCTCGATCCGATTGTCAAGCACGCGTATGTCCGTGATCGGTGGATTGGCGGCCGAACCGCCGATCAAGTACATTCCCGCTCCATTGAGCTGCGTGTCAATCGCGCAGTTGTAGGTCGTGTCGTGGATATCGTTTCCTTCGAGCAGCACGTCGCTGGCACCGTAGTCCTCGATGCCCTGACCGGTGATCTGATTGTCGATCAGCTGCACGTGCGCTGTGTGCAAGTAGATGTTGAAAGCGGGGATCTCCGTGGCGCTGTCGCTGCCGATGAAGTGAAAGCCCCGGAAGCGGAGGAAGGCCGTGTTGGCGAGGCTCACGCCGTCGATGGTGACGATCTCGGCGTCCTTCGTTCCATAGCCGAACGGCTCGAAGGTGACGTAGTCGCTCAACCTCGGCGGCCGGCCATATGGGCCGTGCAGCAGCTGGAACGGGTATGTGCCGGCGCGAACCTCCACGGTGCTGCCCGACGGCGCCGTCTCGAACGCATGCAGGATCGTGCACCAGGGCGTCGACGGGCTCTCGGCCTGGGAGATCGTGTAGGAGTCCGAGCAGCGACCGCCGATCGAGCCTTGGTCGACGAAGAGCGTCGGCGGGCTGGCCGCGATGCCCCCGCTGGGAAGCGCACCCGCAAGCAGGATCGCCGCACATAGGCCAAGTCCATAGCGAAGGACACGCATGTTCGAGCCCATCGGGCTTCGACGGGCCTCTCGCCAGAAGCGCTTGCGATCCTTAGACGCACGTATGATCGGCTGGCGGCGAGGCTGCGCTGGCCGACCTCGTCGCCCTCAGCGCCCGCGCGGCGGCATGCGCTCAGCGCCACCGCCGGGGGGCTCCGGCAACGGTCACCCCGCGGCCGGCACCGTCGCCCCGCCCCGGCCCGCGACCCGACGAGCGACCAGCGCGAGATCGTCGAAGGCGTCCCTGAAGAGGCCGCGGAGCGTCAGCAGATAGCCGGCGCCGCCCGCGCATCCGGCGAGCGCCGCGGCGGCGATCGGCGGGAGCGCCGCCTGAGCCGAGAGCAGATGCAGCAGCGGCAGCGTGATCGCGCCGAGGACCACGCTCCCGGCCAGCGCCGGCGCGGTATCCCGCCACGCGCTCGACAACGGCACCGCCGCCAGGCGCCGCATCAGCCAGTAAGCGGCGAGCATCGTGAAGATGTTCGTGGCGACGACCGCCAGGCACACAGCTCGCAGGCCGTGTGGGAGGGCCAGCAGCAGAGCGCCGAGGAACACCACGAGCGTCGCTGCGTTCAGCCGCAGCACCGCTCGGGGATGGCCGGCGGCGAACAGGAACGGGAATGCCGCGCCGGTCAACGAGCTGGCGATCCCCGCAGCCGTCAGGATCTGCGTCGGCACGACCGCCGGCGCCCAGCGAGCGCCGAAGACGAACGGCACCACCTCGGGCGCGGTGATCGCCAACAGCACGAGCAGCGGAAGGATCACGGCGGAGTTCAGGCAGGTCATGCGGTTGCGCATCCGCCGCATCTGCTCTCCCCCATCGGCGCCGGAGTACGCCGGGAAGGCAACCCTCATCAGGATCAGCCCGATCTTCTGCTGATTGGCGACGCCGAGCGCGAAGGCGCGGTAGTAGAGGCCCAGCCGGCGCGCGCCGAGGCGGGCGCCGACAAGCACGTTGTCGACGTTGCGCACCGCCAGGTAGAGCAGCGCGGCGAGCGCCGCGGGCAGGCCGTAGGCGAGAACGTCGCGGGCCTCATGCCACCGCCAGCTCACTCGCGGCAGCCCGGTGTGGGCGAGCAGCACGAGCGCGGTCACGGCAGCGGTCGCGATCGTCCCGATCACGACCGCGGTCGCGCCGAGACCGACGATCGCCAGAGCAACGGAGAGGGTCGAGCCGGCCAGCAGCCCGGTGATCTCCGCAAGCGTGATCCTGGCGAGCTGCAGTTGCCGCATCAGCAGCGCCTCGGGCACAACGACGAGGCTGTAGATCGGAAACAGGGCCGATGCCAGCTGCACGAGCTGGGTCGTTCGCGGCCCGTAGAGGGGCGTGGCGACGAGGGGAGCCACGACGAGCACGAGCGCGCACAGCAGCGCCCCGAAGGCAAGGCTCATGACGGTCGCGCTTCCGACGTGGCGTCCGTCGAGCTCCCTGCGCTGCACGAGCGGGTTGCCGAAGCCCTCGTTTGTGAGCGCGAAGGCCAGCCCCTGCAGGATCAGCGCAATCGCGACCCGGCCGTACTCGACCGGCGGAATCAGGTGCGCAAGGATCGCAAGCGTGGCAAAGCTGATCAGCTCCGTGGCGACCCGCCCGTAGGTGATCCAGCGAACCCCCTCGAGCGTGGCGTCCTGCAGGCGGAGCCTCCGATCACCGCGCGGCTTGTCCCGCCCGCCGAGCGCGTGGCTCACGCCTCGGCGCTCCCTCGCCACACCCCGCGGCCAAGCCGCCGCAGTCGGTCGAGGTCCTCGAGCCGCTTGAAGGCCCGTGCCTCCGGCTCCGCGCGCGGGCGACCGGCCACGCACGCTGCGGCCCAGCCGAGGAGATACATGGCGCCGCCGAGTACGTACGGGCGCCGCCGCGCGCGTGCAAGCGCACCCGCCAGGACGATCAGCGGATGGGTGCCAATCCCCCAGGCGCACTCGCCCCATCGCCGGAACGCGCGCAGGCGGCCGTCGTGCGCGCCCGTCGGCCGGAGGTGGATCGAGTCGCCGCCCGGCAGCTCCACGCTCCTCGTGCGCCAGCCCTCCATCCGCGCCCTGACCTCGTCGATCCCGTCCCACCCCAGGTGGGCGACAAGCGGCCCGATCGCCTCCAGGCACTCACGCCGATAGAACTTGTTCGGGCCGCGGACGTGCTCAGCGGGATGGCGCTCGCGCACGGTGGATCCGTCGGGCCTGCGAACGCTGAGATATGCTCCGGCCACGCCGAGCGCGGGATCGCTTGCGAAGTGGCGCTCAAGCTCGGCGAAGTGGGTAGGAGCCAGCTCGAGGTCCGCATCAAGCTTGGCGACGATGTCGTACGGCACATCCACCTGCTCCAGCCCCCGCTGGAAAGCGCGCAGCTCGGCGGCGGAGGCGAGCCGGTCGCGCTGCGGGGGCCGCGGTGGGCAGCGCACGAGCTTTGCGAAGCGATGCTCGGCGGCGAACGCCCGCGCCAGCTCGTACGAGCCGTCGGTCGACCCGTCGTCGACCAGCACGAGCCGATCGGGGCGCCGGGACTGCGCGGCGATCGAGGCGAGGAAGGTCGGAAGCCGCGGGCGCTCATTGAGAAACGGCACGACCACGGCGAGCACGGTCCGCGGGCGATGTTGACCCGTCTCCTGCGCGCGCTCGCTTCGCTGCTCGACCCGGGCCCCTACGTGCATCTGCTCCGACTCCTGCATTACTGGAACTACGCTCACGTCGCCCCGCGGCGGCGCGCGCGGATCGGCTCCGGCGTCGCGCTCGCGCCGAACGTGACGCTGCGCAACGGCGAGCGGATCGAGATCGGCGCGCGAGCCCATATCGGCGAGAACTGCTCCCTCTGGGCGGGCGACACCAAGGGGCGGATCGTGATCGGCGAAGACGCGCTACTCGGACCGCGGGTGTACATCACCGCCTCCAACTACCGCTACGCCCCTGGCGTGCCCGTCTGGCGCCAGCCGCGGATCGAGGAGGATGTCGTCGTCGGGGCGGGCGCCTGGCTTGGCGCGGGGGTGATCGTGCTGCCCGGCGTCACGATCGGCGCTGGGTGCGTGATTGGCGCGGGCTCCGTGGTCACGCGCGATCTGCCGGCCGGTGCCGTGGCCGCGGGGGTCCCGGCGCGGATCGTGAAGATGCGAGATGGCAGCCCGGTGCCTGCCTGACCTCGCTCGGCCCTCCACATTCATTGCAACCTACGAACGTCCCGAGGGCAAGCGGCCTTCCGCCGCCCGCCGGATGCCAAGAGGGCCACCATCCGCAAGTCCAACGGCCCGCGGTTCGTTCACCAAGCGTGCACGATCTCGCCGTGATCATCGTGTCGACCAACGACGCCGGCTGGCTTTCGCGATGCCTCGAGAGCGTCCGCGAGCACGCCGGCGAGATCCTGCTCGACTTGGTCGTGGCCGACAACGAGTCGAGCGATGGCACGGCGGCCCTGGTCGCCGAGCGGTTTCCAGGCGCGCGCATCGTTGCGTGCCGCAATCGAGGCTTTGGCCACGCGAACAACCGCGCCCTGCTCACCTGCGACGCCCGCTACGTGCTGTTTCTCAACCCAGACACCGAGATCCTCGAGGGCACGCTCGCGGACCTTCTCTCATTCCTCGACCGCCGGCCGGACATCGGCCTGGCGGGTGTGCGGCAGCTGACGCCCGCGGGGGACCTCTACCCAACGATCAGGCGCTTTCCGAACGCGCTGCGCGCGCTGGGTGAGGCAATCGGGGCCGAGCGGTTCCCGCGCGCGCTCGCGTGGCTGAACAGCCGCCTGCTCAATCCGGCCGCCTACGAGAGGGAGCTCGAGTGCGACTGGTTCACCGGCGCATTCCTGCTCGCGCGCGCCGAGGCGCTGCTCGGCGCGGGCATCTTCGATGAGCGCTTCTTCATGTCCTCCGAGGAGGTGGATCTCGCCCGGCGGATCAAGCGGGCCGGCTGGCGAGTCGTGCACCTGCCGCAGTTGACGATTCTCCACCACGTCCACGCCGGAGCGCCGCTCGGGGAGCGAATGGAAGCTCAGTATGCGCTCGCCCGCCGCCAGTACGCGGAGAAGCACTTCTCCCCGTTGCACCGCGCGAGCTACCTGAGCCTTGTCAAGCTTCGCTATCGGCTGCGCCTCGCGGCCGCGCTCGCCCGCGGAAGGCGGGGCGCGCCGGGCGGGCCGAGGCGGGCCCTACGAACCCTGCGCGGCGCGGAGCCGCCGCCGTACGGCCCGCCGCCGATGACCGCCGTCGCTCCCCGCAGCGAGAGCCCACGCTCGCTGCGCCCCGCTTGAGATCGTCGCAGAGACGACCTTCGCCTTTTCTCATACCAAGCGTCCGCGCTCCGCCCCCGTTGATCTGTGCCAGCAACCGCAAAGGAGCCTGGAGCGAGTACGCCAAGAACCGATAGCGCGGCTGCCGCCAAGCAGGTAGTGAGACAAGGCCCCCTGCTCGACGCGGTGACCGTCTCGACCAACGACGCGCATCAGCTTGCGGGGCTGCTCGCCAACGCGCCGCTGCTGCGATGCTTCAGGCGGATCATCGTCGTCGACAACGAGTCGACCGACGGCTCGGCGGAGCTTGCCCGCAGCGCGGGCGCGACCGTTGTCAGATGCAGACGCAGCGGCTACGGAGCTGCGGTCAACGCCGGGGCTCGGCTCGCTCAAGGGACTCACCTGGCGGTGCTCAACCCCGATATCCGCTTCTTCGCCGACGATGTCGTAGCCCGGCTGATGCGAAGCTTCACCGATCCGGCGGTCGGGCTCGTTGGCCCCGCGTTGCAGCTGCTCGACGGGCGGCTGCAGGACTCGGCCCGCCGCACCCCGACGCCGCTCAACATCCTGCTCAGGCGCCGAATCGACCGCGACAACGGCGCGATTCGCGCCGGCGGCGACGTCGACTGGGTGGTGGGCGCCTGCTTCATCGTCAGACGCGACGTCTGGGAGGTCGTCGGCGGCTTTGACGAAGCCTACTTCCTCTACTTCGACGACGTCGACCTCTGCGCCCGGGTGCGGCGCGCGGGCTTCAAGGTTCGCTTTGACCCAACCGTCGTGGTGCAGCACGCCTGGCAGGGCGCGAGCCGCAGGAGCCTCGCTGCGCCCGCCACGCGACATCACCTCAGAAGCGCGCTGCGCTTCTTCGCCCGCAACCCCCGCTGTCTGCTCGGCGTCAGGGTGTAGGCGCTGCGCGCCTCACCCCGGCCGGTGTTGTCGTGGCGGGCAGCACCGCCAGCCCCCGCGAACTCACGCCGGGTGATGGCTCGGCTACACGAGCGCGCCGAAGTGCTCCACGTTCGGCTGGAGCTCGTGCATCAGCTCCAGCCAGCGAATGTTGTAGTAGCGCGGATCCGTGAGCATCGAGCGATCGTCGACGTCGATCACCGCGAGCATCTCCGAGATCGCCTCGAGCACCGAGCGCCGTGGCGTGAAGCCGAGCCGCTCGGAGAGCTTGCGGTTCGAGCACTCGTAGTCCCGCGTGAGCTTCGGCGCTGGCGCATCGACGAGGCGCACCGTGCGCCCGAGCAGCTGCACGGAGCCGGCCACGAGCATCGCCAGCTCGCGGATCTGGTAGTTGGAGTGAAGCACGTTGAACGTCTCGCCTCGCACGAGCTCGGCCGGAGCCTCCATCGCCGCGATCATCGCGTCGGCGACGTCGCGTACATCCACCAGCGGACGCCACATCCAGCCCCCCCCGTGGAGCAGGAGCTGCTCTCGCAGCAGCGCATCCTTGACGAACGTGTTGACGACAAGATCAAAGCGCATCCGTGGGCTGTAGCCGTACACCGTCCCGTTGCGCAGGATCACGGGGCAAAGGCCCTGATCGATCAGACCGAGCAGCGCCTGCTCCCCGTAGCGCTTCGAGGTCGCATACGCCGCGCGGGGGCGAATCGCCGCCGTCTCGTCGTGCATCCCTGGCGGCAGGCCGTCGTAGAGCGAGCAGGAGGAGGCGAACACGAGCCGCTCGATCCCACGCCCCGCGCATGCCTGGCCGAGCTTCTCGGTGGCGATCGCGTTCATCTGCCAGTTCGCCTCGGGGTCGTACTCGGCGGTTGGATCGTTCGAGAGACCGGCGAGGTGGATCACCGCGTCGATCCCGTCGAGCGCGCCAGCCGGGATTGCGCGCACGTCGGCGGCCACCAGCTCGATCTGCTGTCGGACGGTTGCCAGCGGCTTCTCGCCCCAGTAGAGGCGATCGAGCACGCGCACCCGGTAGCCCCGTTCGACCAGCTTCGCGGTGAGGATGCACCCGATGTAGCCTGCCCCGCCCGTCACCAGCACGCGTGCGCCGGGGTTCGGCGGGCTGGGCGCAAGGCCGTTGGGGCGACCTATGGCGGTCCGCGCGCGCTGCCCGTTCGAGGACCCCGCCCGAGGCTGCGCCGGGGTGCCAATCGACGTGCTGCCGTTCCGCAGGCGGCCGTTCCCGTTCGTGTGCTTGCTCATCTAGCGCGATCCTCCTTGCGGGCTCGAGCGCCGCTGCTTGCAAGTCAAAGACGCTCGACCAACGGCGCGCGGGGCGGCCTTCTTACCCTCCGTGAGCCCGCAAAGGTGCCGGATTCGGATGATCGTCCCCTCAGCGGCCTGGGGCGAGCGCAGGTCGGGCGAGCTCCGGCTGGCCGATTGCAGGCCAGGTGAGCCCGCGTGGCTCAGCCGAGCAGCCGATCGCGCAGGAGGGCGACGGTGAGCCCAAGCGCGGCGAGATTGCGTGGTCGTCGCAGCTCGAATGACGGGAGCCCGGCCAGGTCGAGAAGCCGCTCCCGGCGGCTGGTGAAGCCCCCGCTCGCGTAGCAGCAGGCCAGCCGCCGCAGCGCTTCGGAGACGGCCAGGTGCCTCAGCTCGGGCTTTGGGCCCCATGCCAGATGGACGAAGCCCGCCAGGGGCCGCTCGGCAGCGATCACCGGCAGCGTCAGACGCAGCCGCGGGGTCGTCGGTCGGACCGGCTGCGCACGGGCGTAGGCCCACCCCACGTCCGCGCGCAGGTCGAGGCAGCGCGGACCGGCGAAGCATCGTCCCCCGTCGAAGACCAGCACGTCGTCGGTGAACACCTCGACCCCGGCGTGCGTGCAGGCCGCCAGAAGCGTGCTCTTGCCGGCCTCCCTCGCTCCCGTCAGGACCCACACGCCGTCGCGGCCGCAGACGCCGCCGGCGTGCAGACCGTCGTAGCCGCGCGCCAGCGCAGCCTCAGCAGCGAGCCCTGAGAGGATCGGGTGGATGAGCTCGCCGAGCTCAGCCTCGGCGGGAGCGCTCGCGCACAGCGCCACCGGATCGAGCTCGCGTGCGCGGCCACGACGCTCGATCGTCAGCACCGGCCACAGCTCCGCGCCATGCGCGCCCAGCCACGGCGTCACCGGTAGCCCCGCAAAGCGAAAGCCGTACGCGGCGGGGATGCCCGCGGCGACGCTCACGCCGCGAGCGCGCTCCGTGGCCGCGGCTCCGCATCCCGGGCGAGGCTGTCGTGAAGCCAGGCCGCCTGCAGCAGCATGCCCGTGCGGTAATCAGGGCTTGGGCCAAGCCAGATCGTGCGCAAAACCTCGGGATCGACGATCGAGTCGTCAAGCCCGCGGCTGGACCATCGGGCCGCGAAGGCGCGCGTGGTGTCCGTGAAGAAGGCCCCGCCGAAGCTTGCCTTGGAGCGCCTGGCGAGCACCTCGTCGGGGAGCAGGTCGGAGGCGAGCGCTCGCATCGCCGCCGTCCGGCTGGGCCAGCCGCGCCGCCCTCGAGAGCGTGCCAGCGCGGTCACGAAGCGCTGGTCGAGCAGCGGCGCCGACAATCGCGCTCCATGCGCGCGGGCGATCCGAGCGATCGTCGCAAGCCCCAGCGCGAGGTAGCGCGCGCGCGCCACTTGGACGAGAGCGCGGTCGAAGCGCACGGGCATGTCCGGAGTCTCCGCAAGCAGCCGGCGCAGCCGTCGCCGACCCTCCGGCCGCAGCCACGGCAGCTCCGAGCCGGCGTCAAAGCGCGCAGCATCGAGCCAGCCGCGGACTCTTGCCGGCAGCAACGCCGCGGCAAGGCGCCTCACGTCGCGAAGCTCAGGGGGCCGTTCGCCCGCGAGCAGGTCGTTGAGCGACTGCCAGCGCTGCGGCAGGAGCAGCTCGTCCCCCCCGATGCCCATCACCAGGGTGCCGCCGCGGGCGCGCTCGGCCAGCGGCGCAACCGAGTGAGCGTTCGGGGGAAACAGCGGCGCTCGCGCATCGAGCAGGTAGGGCGTGGCAACCGGCCCGATGAGGTCGAGCTCGTTGCTGAGCTCAATGCGCTGCCAGGCTGCCTGGGCGGCCAGGTGGCCGAGTACCTTTGCCTGCCATGCGGATTCTTCGCTCTCGGGCGCGCGCGGATAGCACAGCGTCAGCGCCAGCGGCGGCTCCAGCTCACGGGAGCGCGCAACGCCCACCGCCGCGGCCAGCAACAGCGCCGAGTCCCGTCCGCCCGAGAACGCGATCACACACGGTGGTCTACGCAGGGCGCGGGCGAGAGCGTTCTCGAGGGCCGCACGCGGCGACTCGCGTCCCGGCGGCAGCGTCGTCAGCGCGGTCTCCGTCCCGAACCCTCGTGCGGCGCCACTTGGCGCGGCCGTGGACGGCGCGCACCCGAGCGCGATGCCGGCGGCAGCCTCAACCGCGCTCAGGCCCGCGGGCACCAACATGCCGATGTCCCGATGCCCACCGGCAGGCGCACCGACCGGTTAGGAGAGGAACGGCGAGTTGCCGTACACGTGATCGGAGGCGCCCATGACCGGCTTGCCCGGTGGGTTCCTCGTCAGCTCGACGAGCGCGCCGAGATCACTGATAGTGGGCGGCTCGTAGCGATCGAGCTCCTGCGCGGGCTCATTGCGGGTGCTCTCACCCATTTGCGACCATCCTTCCAGCGTTGCTTGCCCTCACCGCCGGGCTCGCTATCGGAGCGCAGACGGACCAGCCGCAACCGACACGCGCCCAGCCCCGGACCCCCAGGAAACCGATCCCATTGGCAGGCATTCAGCATAGCCATCATGGGCATTGTCGTCTAGGACATACCAACCTATTTACTACTCCCTATCGGCTGCGGGCAGCCTGCCGGAGGCAACGTGACACGCCTCGCCCTTACCTATGCCGTTGCGACCGTCGCCGGCGCGCAGCCGTTTCCCGCCAGCTCCCGGCGCAGCGCACGGCGGGCGCGATGGTGAAGGCCGTGGATTGACGCCTCGGTGCGACCCATGCGAGTCGCAATCTCCCCCGGGCTCAAACCCGCCAGGTGGCGGAGCATGACAACGTTGCGTTGATCCTCGGGCAGCGCCCGAAGCGCCTGCTCAAGCCCCCAGCGGCGGTCGCGCGCGGAGTCATCGAAGCCGGCAGTGGACTCGAACACCTCCTCGCACGGGATCGGCCGCCGTTGACGCAAATGGTCGATCGCAACGTTCCGCGCAACGCGGATGATCCACGAAGTGAACGGGACCTCCCGCGGCTCGTATTTGCCGATCACGTGCATGAGCTTGAGGAACACGTGTTGCGTGGCGTCCTCCGCTTCATGCTCGTCGCGCAGGATGCTGAGGACGTAGCCGTAGACGTTGTCCTTGTAGCGCACGTACAGGTAGCGAACCGCGTCACCATCGCCGGCCTTGGCACGCACGACTGCTCGTGCAATCACAGGATCGCGATCGTTGTGCTGGATCGCCTTGGACGCACGGAAGCCGTGCGCGCCGGCGGCGGCAGATCCGCGCCAGCGAAGCTCGGCCTTTGCGCCCGCCCGCCCTCCGTTGCGCGCAGCGCTATCTGAAGCCACTTTGGCTACCTCCCATTTGCATGTGGCCAAGAGACGGCCTTGCGCTTGCGCCCCGCCCCTCTCGGCGTTGTCAGAACGCATGTCCCGCGTCCAGCGTCCCCCAGGAAGCTGGCCCCCCATGCAATTTCGGATCAGATCAGAGCAAAGCTCGACAAAGCTCGCACCGGGGAGGGCCCCCTAGTCTTTTGCGCACCGCTCGTTTGGCTGGCCTCGCCAAGGCGCACGAGCCAACTCCTTGCGCCGATTTCCCGCGCTTTGTAAGGTTGCAGGAAGGTGTGTTGGGCGGCGCACAGATGGGGGCGAGGCTGATCGGCGGGGATCGATGATCGACGCTTCCCCGAGCGCGCCGTCGCTCGGGGTCGCTCGGGCTGCGGCTGACCTGTCGCTCCCCCTGCTCGAGCGCGAGCGGGAGCTGGCCGTGCTGCGCTGGCGACTGCTCGAGGCACGCAACGGGCGCGGGGGCGTGGTGCTGATCGAAGGGCCGATCGGGCACGGCAAATCAAGCCTCCTGCGCGCCAGCGCTGCGCTCGCCGGCAGGATCAGGCTCAGGCTGCTCTGGGCGCATGGCCGCGAGAGCGAGCGCGGCTATCCATTCAGCGGCGCGCTGCAGTTGCTCGCTCCCCTGGCCCACGCCGCGAACGGCGGAGCCCCTCACCACCCCCGGCTCGGCGGGCGGAATGCGGACGAGCAGCTCGCCGGCCATCACAGCGGCTGGGGTGAGTTCGCGTTGATCCGCAGCCTGTTCACGCGGCTGTGCGACGTCACCGGCGGGCCCGGACGGCGGGCGGCGTTCGCCGCGCTCATCGACGACGCGCATGCGCTCGACCGGCCGACATTGCGCTTCCTTGCCTACCTGGCGAACCGCGTTGAGTCGTTGCCGATCGCGCTGCTCGTGGCGGTTGGACAGGGCCGGGAGGCCAGCGACACGGCTCCCATGCGCGCCCTGCGCCATGCGGCAGGCGAGGCGGCGCTCAGGCTACGTCCGTTGACGCCCGGCGCTGTCGACGCGCTCGTCGCTCGCGCGCTGGCCGACACCGACCGCGAGCTAGGCGAGGCGTGCGCGGCGGTGACCGGCGGCAACCCGCTGCTGCTCACCAAGCTCCTCGAGGCGGTGCGCGCCCGCGGCCTGCCACCGGGCGAAGACCTCGCCCTGGCGCTTGAGAGGCTCGCAGGCGAGAGCGCCCGCGAACCGCTGCTCAACGAGCTCATCGCGCTCCCAGCCGAGCAGCGCGCGCTCACGACCGCGTTCGCGCTGCTCGCCGACCACTCGCCGCTGCGCCGCGCCGCCGCGCTCGCAGGGCTTGACCCCGAGCGCGCCTGCCGAGCCGCCGACGCGCTCGTCGCGCAGGGACTGCTCGCCCCAGGCGCCGCCCCGCGCCTGGCAAGCCCGGTGCTGCGACGAGCCGTGGAGGAGGGCCTACCCCCGCATGAGCGGGCGGAGGCGCACCGCCGCGCAGCCCTGATCCTGCTCGAGGAGGATGCCGCACCCGAGCGGGTGGCGCGGCACCTGCTTGCCGCGCCGCCCGCCGGCGATCCGCGCGTGACCGCCTGCCTGCGAACGGCGGCAGGCGAGGCCCGCGCCCGCGGCGACGCCCTCGCGGCGGCGACGCTCCTGGCGCGTGCGGTGGCCGAGGGGCCCTCGGCGGGGGTCGGCGCCGAGCTTCTGGCCGAGCTCGCCGAGGTCGCCGTCGAGGCCGGGCTGCCAGAGGCCGCGGGCCACCTCGAGGCGGCGCTCGCGGCCACCACAGACCCCGTGCGCCTAGCCCAGCTTGCGCTCCTGCACGCCCGCTTGCTCTCCCATCAGCGACTCGCCGAGCGGGCGGCCGCCACCCTGCGCCGCGCACGCGAGCAGCTGCCCGCCGCTCCGTCGCCCGGCAGCGAGGAGGCGCGGCTTGCGCGGGCGCTCGATGCCGCCTACCTGCGGGAGGCGCTGACCGTGCCGGAGCTTGTGGACACGGCTCGCGAGCGCGGCCGCGAGCTCGCCGAGCGCGTTGCAAAGCGCGGCGAAGCGAGCGCGCCCGAGCGCTCGGCGCTCGCGCGCCTTGCCCTGCACGAGAGCCTGGGAGGCGCGCCGCGCGAGTCGGTGCGCCGTTTGAGCGAGCTGGCGTGGAGCGGCAGCGCGCTGCTGGACGTGGATGAGGCTGGCTGGCAGGATGCAGCGCTGGCCCTGGAGTTCGTCGATGAGCTCGAAGCCGCGCTTTCGATCTGCGAGCGGGCGCGCGCATCGGCCGAGCGAGGACGCCGCCAGAGCGAGCGCGCAGCGGCCCTCGCCTTCGCCGCATTTGCCCTCTATGAACAGGGACGCGTGGCGGAGGCGCGCGAGCGGGCGGCCTGCGCAACGGCAGCGCTCGAAGTCGCTGCCCCCGATGCGCAGCTGGGACGCGCGCGGGCGCTGGCGCAACGGGTGCTGGCGCTGTGCGCGGCGCGGCGCGGAGAGCTCGAGGATGCGGAGGCAGCGCTGTCGGTGATCGAATCCCTGCCCGATCGAAGCCTCGAGCTGGCGCTGCTGCTCGAGGCGCGAGCCACGCTGCGCCTGATCCAGCATCAGCCTGCGGCCGCGCTCGAGGATGCGCTTGCCGCCAGCCGCTGCGCATCAGAGCTCGCCATCGTCAATCCGGGTGCGGTCTCATGGCGCTCGACGGCCGCGCTTGCGCAGCTGGCGCTCGGCGAGCGCGAGTCCGCCCAGCGCCTGGCCGAGGAGGGGCTGCGGCTCGCTCGCCGCACCGGCGTCAATCGCGCCATCCTCCGGAACCTGCGAGTGATCGGACTGGCGGCGGAGCGCGGCGGCGCCGCGCTGCTTGCGGAGGCGGCCGGCGCGAAGGGGCCCATGCGACTCGAGCACATCCTTGCCGCCCTCGCCTACGGTGCGACGCTGCGCCGGGCCAATCGCCGGGTCGACGCGCGCGAACCGCTGCGCAAGGCGCTCGATCTCAGCTACCGCGCCGGCGCCCTCGCGCTCATGCAGCAGGCGCGGACGGAGCTGCTCGCGACCGGAGCGCGGCCGCGACGGGAGGCGCGCAGCGGCATCGAGTCGCTGACCCCGAGCGAGCGCCGTGTCGCCGAACTTGCCGCTCGCGGTCTGACCACGCGTTCGATCGCCGCCGCCCTGTTCGTCACGCCCAAGACCGTCGAGTTCCACCTCGGCCATGTCTATCGCAAGCTCGACGTCAGCTCGCGTCGTGAGCTGACGGCCGCCTGGCGGCGCTAGGCGCTCGGGTTGGGCCGCCTAGTCGGGAACCGACGCGACTCTACCAACCGCTACCGGCGCGACCTTTCGTCGCGCCAGCCGCCGCAGCCTGCACTCAGTGGCGGCGCCCATGATGATTGTGCACCTCCCCCCGGCCGTAGCCTTTGTGACGGCTGTCGCTCTTGTGATGACGCTGGTGACTTTTGGTGTGTTTGTGATGTTTGTGATGCTTACGGCAGCCTTTGCCATGTGCCTTGGGTGGACAGTACTGTGCGAAGGCTGCGCCTTCCTGGCCCGAGCCAGCCCCGGTGCCGCCTGCCAGCGCAAACGCGCCGCCGCTGCCGGCCGCCAGTGCCAGCACGGTGAGCACCCCGGCGATACGTGAACGCAGCTGTCTGAGCGTCCCCCTTGCTGGCGTGTGCCTCGACAGCACCCGCTGCTTGATGGCGTCCAGTTGAAGCGCGTCCCCCTGCTCCCGCTCCGCGCGTAGTCGCTCGACAATCGGCCGAAGTTCGTGTGGGACCTGTTCGGCGAAGTCGCGCCTCATCTCACCCTTATACGAAAAGACCTAACGATTCCTGACTTCAGATCAGGCTGTCCGCAGCAAAGAGGTACGTTGGGCATGCGATGCGCCCATCCGCCACGTATGATCCGCGTAATGCCGGACAGCAGGCGCGTTGCCGCGGCGGCACTACTGCTGTTGCCCGCTGCCCTCCTCGGTTATTTGGCCTTCAACGCAGGAGGCTTCTATCCGGCAGCCCCCGCGTATGCGGCGATGGTCCTATGCGCCGTGTTCGTGTTGCGTATGACGCTCGCCGAGGATCCACTAGCTGGCACCGGGCGATGGCTGGCGCTTCCAGGCGCTGCGCTAGCCCTCTTCAGCCTTCTAACCCTGACCTCTCAGGCCTGGTCGCATGCCCCCGGCGTGGCGCTCACCGAGTTCGACCTGCCGCTGCTCTACCTGCTCGTCCTGCTGCTCTTCGGCTCGCTCGCCCGCTCGCCGAACCGCCTTGCATGGCTTCTGCGCGCGCTGGCCGGGGCGGTAGTGGTGGTTTGCGCATGTGGAGTCGCCACCCGGCTGGCGCCGGATCTGTGGCCGACCCCCCCCGAGCTTGCCAACAACCGACTCAGCTTCCCGATCACCTACTGGAACGCGCTCGGGCTAGTGGCCGCGATGGGGATTGTGCTGTGCGTGCACCTTGCCAGCGACCTCGCCGAGCGGATCGTGGTGCGGATGGTTGCAGCGGCGGCGGTGCCTCTGCTGGCGACAACGCTCTACTTCACCTTCTCCCGCGGTGCCATCGCGGTCGCAGCGATCGGGGTCGTCCTCTACGCGGTGGTCGGTCGCCCGCGCGCGCTCGCAAGCGCCGCTTTGGCGATTGGTCCGGCAACTGCGGCAGCGATCCGCTGGGCTTACGACGCTAACCTGCTAGCGAGCTACGATCCCACGAGCGCGCGCGCCGTGGTGCAAGGTCACCGCGTGGCAGTCGCGCTCGCGGGTTCCATCGTCGGCGCGGCCGCTCTGCGGGCGCTTGCGATCCGGCTTGACCGCCGGCTCGGCCGATTTCAGCCCTCGGCGCACGCTCGCCGGGTGGCGAGACGAGCTGCCTGGGCTGCGTCTTTGACCGTCGCCTTATTGCTCGCAGTCGCGTTCAACGGCGCGATCGCGCGTGAATACCACCGCTTCCTGAGCCCTGCGCCCCTTGTCCATGGTGGAGATCTGCGCACGCGCCTGACCGATCCCGGCAACAACGGCAGGATTGAGATGTGGCGGGTGGCGTGGCACGGTTTCGAGTCCGCCCCGCTGCTTGGGCACGGAGCCGGGACGTACGCCGATACCTGGGCGCAGAACCGACCCACGGGGATGTTCGTCCGAGATGCCCACTCGCTCTACCTGGAGACACTCGACGAACTCGGAGCCGTCGGGATGGCACTGCTGCTGGTCGTGATCCTGGTGGTGCTCGTGCGTGCTGCTTGGCTCGCGCGCGGCCCCCGTCGGCCAGTGTATGCAGCGGCGTTCGCGCTGTTAGTTGCTTGGACAATTCACGCAGGCTTCGACTGGGACTGGGAGATGCCTGCTGTGAGCGTGGTCTTCTTCGCCGTGGGCGGCGCGGTCCTGGCCCGCGCGCCGCAGCCCGTGGAGACCAGCGGCCGCCAGCTGGCGCGCTTCGGCGCGCAGCGACGGGTGCTGCTCGGCCTGCTGTTCGTGCTGGTGGGGGTTGCGCCCACGTACGTCTGGCTGTCGCAGCGCAAGCTCAACCAGGCGACGGCGGCGTTCGACGCGGGCGACTGCCGCCTTGCGACGAGCGCCGCGCTCTCTTCAATCTCGATCCTCGGCGTCCGTGCCGAACCCTACGAGATCCTCGCCTACTGCGACATCGAGCACCACATGCCGGCGCTCGCGGTCGCCGCGATCCACAAGGCGATCTCGCTTGACCCGCATAACTACAACTACGAACTCGACCTCGCGGCGATTGCCGCCGCAGCTGGCCTCGATCCGCGACCGGCCGCAAGCCGTGCGCACGCGCTCAACCCGCTCGACCCGGTTGTCCTGCAGGTGTGGCAGACGTTCGACGGCGCCCCCCCAAGCCAGTGGCAGGCCGACGGGGAGCGCTTTGTCGCCGAGTTCAACTCCTCGATCTGAGACTGGGCATGAACGAGCGAACCTTCGAACGGCTCTACGCCGAGCACGCCGGACCGCTGCTCGCCTTTCTTGAATACCGCACCGGCGACAGAGCCCTCGCCGAGGATCTGCTTGCGGACACCTTTGAGCGTGTGCTGCGCACGCGCTCGCGGTTCGACCCACGGCGCGCGGGTGAGAAGACGTGGCTGTACTCGATCGCCCTCAACCTACTGCGCGACAACGCGCGACGCCGCGCCGCTCAGACGCGCGCCTTCGAGCGCGTCGCCGCAAGCCACCGCGGGCAGCCCGCCGCGGCCGAGCTCGAGACGCTCGCGAGCCGCGATGCGCTGCGCGCAGCGCTTGCCCGCCTCAGCGATGAGGAGCGCGAAGCGGTGGCGCTGCGCTTCGGGGCTGATTTGACCGTGCCGCAGATCGCAAGGCTTACCCGCGAGCGACTGACGACCGTGGAGGGGCGCCTCTACCGCGCGCTACGCAAGCTCAAAGACGAACTCGACTGAGCATTTAGCCCCAGCGGGCGCTCGAGCCGCGCGCTACCTCGGCTTCAGCAGCTGTCCAGCTGGCGAGATTACGTACCAGTAGCCACCAAAGGCATGCGCACCCTCGGCTCCAACGGCCCCAGGCACTCGATCGCGCAAGTACGTGTATAGCGGCCAATCGTTGTAGGTGACCACCAAGCCGCCGCTCGGGTCGGGCTCGCTCCCAAAGAGGCCGAGCCGCAGCGGCGACGCAGCGACGATGCGGCTGCCCGGAGGCAGGAACGTCGGTGGGAAGACGGCTGCGCACGTCCCGACACATGTGACCTTGCTCGGCTGGGTGGGGTTCGGGCGGTCGCCTGTAAATGCGTAGAGCGTGTGGCCCTGGCGGTTGACAAGGATAAACCCATAGGGCCTCACGTACCGGGCCGTGATCACAACGGGCGGAACGCCAGGCGGCGGCGCGGACGGCGGTGGCGTCGGGAACGCGGCGTGGCGTCCGTGGTGCGGATGGCGATGCACGCGGCATCCGAGGCCGCGCGCCTTCGGCGGGCAGTACTGCCCCACCGCGGCACTGAACGTCGGCCCGCCGCCGCCCGCGCTTGCGAACGCAAACGCGCCTGCGGTCCCTCCGATCAAGGCAGCAGCTGTCAAGATGCCGATAATACGTGCGCGCATCGCTTCCCCTTCTCGGTCCGCTCTTGGATCGACTGCCCCTTATACGTGCAAGCGATCTCGTTCCTGACAGTAAAAAATCCTCACCAAAGCTGCATTCTGCAGCAGCCTTGGCGAGACATAGGAAGGTATGCGCAACCACAGGCTCCGCTGATGGCGCCGACTCAGGGAATCGCCACGCAGCAGCCGGTGATGCGGCCGGTATCTCGGTGTCGCGGAGCAGGCCTCAGGATCACCTCGCGATCACCCCGGTAGGAGCCGTTGAGCCTCAGGGTGACTGTGTACTGAATTACGCGACCTGTGGGATAACGCAGTACACAGCGCCAGGGATTACGTAGAGCGTTCTTGCCGAGTGGCATGCATCGCGCGCTGTTCGCCGGCTCATTGCCGACGGGGTCGGGCGCAGCGCGAACGACCGCGGCGACTGCAGCTGGAGTCAACGGGCTGGCGCTCTGCTGACGCGCGACGAGCGCAGCCCCGGATCCCTGCTCAGAGCGAACGAGGATGAAGCTCACGATCCCAACGGCCAGGAGCGGGAGAAGAAGCGCGAGCGACAAGCCGCGCATGCCTATCGTTTACCGTCGGGGTGCTGCGCAACCGACCGGGCTAGGCTTTCTTGCCACCAACTTCCAGCTGCGGTCATGCCCGTTGCGACCCTTTGTGCGACTGAGACAGACCATATCAGCGCGCTGTCAAGATCGTGACGATGCACGCGCTTGTCGACATCCACGCCCACGTCCTTCCCGGGATAGACGACGGCCCGCCGGACCTAGCCCAATCGCTTCGCCTCCTTCATGTGGCTGAGCGCTCCGGCATCGACACGCTCGCAGCGACGCCCCACCTACGTCGGGATTTTCCGACGGTGCGCGTGGAGGAGCTCGCGCGGCGAGTAGCGGATCTGCGGTCGGCCGCCAAGCGGGCGGGACTCGGCGTGCGGGTTGTCGGAGGAGCGGAGGTGTCGCTCAGCTGGGCCCTGGAGGCCAGCAAGGAGCAGCTTCGACTCGCCAGCTTCGATCAGGGCGGACGCGACCTGCTGATCGAGACGCCGACATCGGGCCTGTACGGGATCGAGCATGCGCTGTTCACGGTGGGCGGCCGTGGCTTTCGTATCACGCTCGCCCACCCAGAGCGCGCGGCCGCCTTCGATCAGGCGGAGGTGCGGTTGGCGCAGCTGGCCGAACAGGGGGTCTTGCTGCAAGTCAACGCCGACTCGCTGCTCGGCTCTGCCGGCCCGGGCGTGCGGCGGCTCGCGCGCCGCCTCTGCCGACAGGGCATCGCGCACGCGCTTGCCTCCGACGCCCACCGGGGGGCTGGCTGGCGGCCTGTTGACCGCCTCGCGCTCGGCGCCGAGGCCTTGGCGCGGCTCGTCGGCGAGCAGCGGGCCCTGTGGATGACGCAGGCGGTGCCCGCCGCGATCCTCGCGGGCGAACCGCTGCCGCCGCCACCGGTCAAGGGGGCTTGGCGCCGCGGCCTGAGCTGGAGAAGACGGTAGTCGTCCAGCCGCACGAAGCGCTCCCGGAGCGGCCAGCTACCTGAAGCGAACCTCTTTCCCCGGCGGCCACGCAAGGCCATGATGGCGGATAAGCGCAGCGCCATCCGCGGTTCCTTGCGCACATGGAGAAGCTACGCACTGCCGCGCACCGGCCGGCCATCGCTCAGCAATCGATCGTACAGCTGCTGGAGCGTTGCCCGGCTGCGCGACCACGCGTAGCGTTCTGCGCGACGCTGCGCACGAACGGCCCTGGCGCGCGCCTCTCGCGGGTGCTGATGCACCCAACGCACCGCCTCCGCCAGCGCGCCGGCATCACCGGCGTCAAAGAACGTGACCTCATCCTCGCCGAAGTGCGCCGCAAGCGTCTCAAGACGTGCGACAACGACCGGCACGCCCAGCGCTACGTATTCGAGCAGTTTTGAGGACAACGCGAACCGGTTGATTTGCGAAGGCCTGTTGGGAATCACGCCGCAGTCGGCGACCGCCACGCTGGCGAGCGCCGCCTCGATCGGGAGGTAGCGGCCAGAGATGTGCACGCATCCGCTCAGCCGCCGCCGCCTCACCTCCTCGCGCAAGTGGGGTACCTGGTCGCCGTCGCCGAGAATCACTACATCCACGTCCATCCCATCCGCCCGCAGCCGCGCTACCGCCTCGACGATCAGGTCGGCGCCATACCACCAGGTCAGCGTGCCGTGGTAGGCCACCCTGAAGCTGGCGGAGCGCTCGACCGCCGGTCCCATCGCCGATGCCCGGCGCAGGATCCGCTCATCGGCGCCGTTCATCACCACCGCTACCTTTCGCGCCTCAACGCCGTGTCCGATCAGCTCGGCGCGGTACGGCTCATGAACCGTGATCACGTGATCAGCGACCGCGCAGGCGGCTCGCTCGATCCATGCCAGTATACGGCATGCGATCCTGCCAAGCAATCCCCCAACTCGAACCGCAAACATGTGCGAGGAGAGATCGTGCACATCGAGGATCAGCCGCGCGCCGCGCGCCCTCGGCAGCAGCCCAGCGAGGATCAGGAAGTCTGGCGGATTGTGGACGTGAACGAGGTCGAACGGATCCCGCGCGCTCCACGCGGCGAGCTGCATGCTCGCAAGGAGGCAGAACGCAACGTACTCGTACAGGATTCGTCCAAGGCCAGCGCCACGACGATGGCTGAGCCTAATCCGGTGTACTTCGATCCCGTCCACGGTCTCTCGCGCGGGCTCGCCGTCGCCCCGCAAGGCCAAGACAGTGACCGCGAACCCAGCGTCCCGCGCCGCCGCCGCTTCTCGCTGTACCCGCGGCTCGGCGAGTGGGAAGTAGGCGTGCACCACCATGCATAGCCTCCGACCATCGCCGGCTTCGCTGCTCGCCTGGCCGCATTTGTTACTCGCCACCCCCATCAGCTCAGAGGCAGCCCTAACATCGTCCCGCTCGCTCAGGCTCGAGCGGCTCGACCCGCGCCAACGGTCCCTCGTTCAGCCATTGCGAGAGCGCATACAGTGTCACCCGCTTGCGCGCGTTTTGGCCGTCATCGGGCTCGTAGGCGATGAGTCGCTCGACAGCCCCGCGCGAGAGCATCGACCAGCGCTCCAGCCCGCTAAGCCACCCCCTGTCGTCACCGATCGCTCCATCGGCGGCGAACCACGTCGCCACCGGGGCGTTGAACCCCCGCTTGGGGCCGAAGCGCGCCCGCCGGCCAGCCAACGGCGCGCGCAGACGCCTCGGCAACTGGGCTCGCGCGCCGCGCCGATACAACCACTTGCGCGCCCCGAGCGACGAGACCTTGTAACGGCTGGGCATGCGCTCGACGAGCTCGAGGAACTCCAGATCGAGGAACGGCACGCGTAGCTCGACCGATGAGCGCATTGAGAAGTGATCCGCGATCAGCAACAGATCGTCCGCGAGTGAGAACCGCGTGTCAAGTCGCAGGAACTCGTTGACCGGGTCGCTTGGCTCTTCCGATTCGACCCACCGTCCAACGGCTCGGCAGGCGAGCTCCCGGGCTGGCGTGGCGTCGGGGACAAGCAAATCGACCTGCGAGGGCGCTAGCACTGCTAAGGTGTCCACGTAGCGCGCGATTCGATCTGAGGTGGCCAGTGCGCGTGCGAGTCGGCTGCCGGTATCCGCACCCAGTAGCCGCGTGGCAGCCGGTGCCACCTGCCGTACGGCGTGCCGCGCCCAGGGATAGATCCGCTCGACGACGTGACGGGGATAGCCCCCGAGCGGCTCATCCGCGCCCTGTCCGGTCAAGACGACCTTAGTGTCTCTGCTCGCTGCCTCGCACAGCAGGCCGATGAGCAGTCCGCCCACGTTTGCGACGGGCTCCCCAACAGAGCCGAACATGCCGGGCCACCGCGCCAGGTACTCGTTCTCGTCGACCTCCAGCGAGTGGTGAACGGTACCCAGCTCACAGGCTGCCCGCTCGGCAGCAACTGCTTCGTTCAGTGCCCCATCCGATGGGAAGCCGATTCCGTAGCTGTGAGGCACATATGGCAACGCCTGTCGCATCATCTGGGTCACGAGGGTCGAGTCCACCCCGCCCGACAGCAGCGAGCCGATCGCGACGTCGGCCATCAACTGGCGCCTGACCGCATCGCTAAGGCCGCCTAACAGGGCCTCTGCCCATTCCTCGCGCGAGCGCGGCTCAGCGGCGGCGCGCACCTCGGACCTGAACGGACGGAAGACGGGCTCGGTTCCCGCCTGATCGCGACGCAGCCGCAGCAGATGGCCCGGCGGAACCTTCCAGGCGTGCGCGAGCACGGCCCACGGCGAGGGAATGAAGCGGAACATCAACAACAGCTTCAGCGCATCGGCCGACAGCTCGGTCCGAGCCGCGCCAGCGGCGATCGCGGCCGACAGCTCCGAGCACCACCACGTTCGGCTTCCGCTCACTCCAACATACAACGGCTTGACGCCAACCGGATCACGCGCAACCACCAACTCCGCGCGCCGGCTATCGAAGAGAGCGACCGCAAAGATCCCGTTCAGCTTGCCGAACAGTCGCTCGCCCCATTCCTCCCAGCCATGCACGAGCACCTCAGTGTCGCAATGGGTCCGAAAACGGTGCCCCCGGCGCTGAAGATCGCTCCGCAGCCGCTGGTGGTTGTAGATCTCGCCGTTGAACGTGACCCACACCCTCCCGTCCTCGCCAGTCATCGGCTGGTTGCCGCCCGCGGGATCAACGATGCTCAGTCTTCGATGGCCGAGCACCGCGTACGCCGGCCGCTCGAGAGCCTCCCGCCCTGCAAGTCCGCACCGCTCCGCAGCTGCCACCCAGAACCCCTCACCGTCGGGGCCGCGGTGCCGCTGCCTCGCCGCCAACTCTGCGGCGATCGCACCGAGGCGCCCATCCGGGGCGCGCGCGAGCAGACCGGCAAGACCGCACATCGCCCGTACCTAGGGGTCGCCCCACTCGTATCCCGACAGCAGCCTCACGTTCGCACTCTCCGTCGCCGTCCGCCAGCCGCTCCCGAGCGCATCCCACCGACACCAACGGATCCAGCTGGCTTTCCGTCGCCGCATCCCCCGGCATCCCCCTGAGCGCGCCGATATAACACCCAGCCACCCAAGACCTGCTCCGCTCCTGACGACGCTTGCACAAAATGCTCCTTTTCTCCAATTCCCTCGAACGTCTGTCCAAGCGCTCTTCAATTGCTTCCCAAAGCTCAGCACTGTATGCGCGCGACGGACCGGACGGGTGCGCCACGCTTAACCCTTACCGTTTTGTGTACTAGGATATCCGCTCCACCCTGGTAATGGCGTCTACGAGCAAAAGTGAGCTTTTCATAGCCACGAATCGGCAACCCGTGCCCATCGTCGATCGCAGGTAGCCATGAGCCTTGATCGTCGGCGGAGCGAGAGCTCTTCGACGGTGGACGTCTCAGCGCACCCCGTCCCCGACACCCCAGCGGAGAGTGTCCTTTGCCGCCCTGGACCAAGGGTTCTGTTCGTCGCCGGGATGCACCGGAGCGGAACAACCTTGATCGCGCGTCTTTTAGGAGGCCTTGCCGGGTTCTTCTGTGCAGGCGAGCTACATTCGATCTGGAGCAGCCGCCTCTGCGGCTGCGGTCAAGAGCTTGACGCATGCCCCGTCTGGTCGGCGGTTTTGGCAGTAGCCGGGCGCGACCGACCGCTCGACGCACAGCAAATGCTCGCGCTCCAGTCAAGCATCCGGTCGCGCCCCCGTCAGCTGGCCGCCATGCGCAGGGCGGCTTTCAGCTCGGAGTCGACGCTTCCGGCCCAGCGCTACGCAGACACGATGCGTCGAGTGTTCTGCGCGATCCAGGATGTAACAGGCGCCACGACCGTGGTCGATTCAACCAAGACACCGCACTACGCGTACCTGACCGCTAAGCTGGCCCGCCTTGAGGTGTACGTACTCCACATCGTGCGCGATCCGCGTGCGGTGGCGTACTCGTGGTCACGCGCGGTTCCGGACCCAAGCAAGGTTACCGGTCGCATGGGCACCGTCGGCCCGCTGGCAAGCTCGGCGCGCTGGACGGTGTGGAACGGCCTCATCGAAACAATGACGCGCAAAGCCGTGTGTGATCGTTACCTGCGCGTGCGTTATGAGGACTTTGCTAAGGAACCTGCAGCGTTGGTAGAAAGCGTACGCGGTTTCATGGACCTGCCAAAGACGCGGGGACCCAAGTTCATCGATCGCCACACCGTCGAGCTTTCCCGTGACCACACTGTCTCGGGTAACCCTGGGCGCTTTCGGAGCGGACCTACGAGGATAGAGCTAGATGACAGATGGCGCACGGAAATGGCACGACGCATGCGCTTGCTGGCGATGCTGCCCGCGCTGCCGCTGATGCCACATCACGGCTACCGCCCCAGCCTCAGCTGAGAGCTTGAGATGAGGCGCTCCAGGAGCAGCGACACGCTCATAGCTGACGCGGCCCCGCTGCTACTGTCGCGCCGCCCGCTCGGCCGCCGCCGACCGGTTCCCCCCTTGCCCGAGGCGCGCCGCCCTACCGTAGCGTCCCTCGCATTTTGACAGATGCCTTCCTTCGACCTTGCGATTTACGGACCGCTCGCCGGACCTCTCTACGCAGGTGATGATGCCGGCCCTACCGGCGGTGCCGAGTTGCAACTGTTCCTGCTCGCGCGGGGCCTCGCTCGCCGCGGACTGCGCATTGCGCACATCGTGTCCCATGCGGAGCGTCTTCCTCCCGTCGTCGACGGGGTGAGGTTGATCCACCTTCCGCTTCGGACCCGAGGTCAGGGGAGGCTCAGCTACGCGCTGAGGATACTTCAGAGCCTCGCGCACGCGGACGCAAACATCTACCTGCAGCGCACCGTCAGTTTCGAAACTGGCCTCGTGGGTCTGTACGCGCGGCTGCGAAGCCGTCCCTTCATCTTTTCAGTCGCCTCGCAGTTCACGCTGCCGCCAAGGCAGGATTGCTCTCTGCTCACCAAGTCCGCGTATCGCCTTGGTCTCGCATGTGCAGACGAGATCGTGACGCAGACCCAGCAGCAGAGCGCCGCCGTCGAGCAGCTGCTCGGCCGTCGAGCAACGTTGATTCCAAGCATTTCTCAGCCCGTGGCGCCTGCGTGCGGCAGCCGCAGCTACTTCCTCTGGATTGGGGGGCTGATCGACTTCAAGGGTCCCCTGGAATATCTCCAGCTTGCCGAGCGCGTGCCGGAGGCCTGCTTCGTGATGGTCGCTGCCGAGCGCGGACCGCAATGGGCGGCACTCGCAGATGCTGTGCGCCGGCGTGCTCAGGCACTGCGGAACGTCTACCTGCTACAGGCCCGCCCCCGCGCGCAGCTGCTTCCGCTCTACGAACGTGCCGTAGCGGTCGTCAACACTTCGCGCTTTGAGGGCTTCCCCAACGTTTTTCTAGAAGGATGGGCTCGCGGCGCGCGGGCCCTTTCGCTTCATGTGGACCCCGACGGCCTCCTCGTTCAGCACGGACTAGGCTACTGCGCCAACGGCTCACTCGATGGCCTGGCGCGCGCTGCCAGCGAGATGTGGGCGCGTCGCGATACGGACGGCCCCGCCCGCGCCGCAGCGCGGGCGTACGTAAAGCGACGGCACGACGAGGAGCGAGTCGTCGCCCAATGGGCGCAGCTGCTCAGACGGGTGGCAGAAGGCTGGGCGGCATGAGCAACCTGCACGTTCTGGTGGTAACGTCGATGTGGCCAAGCGCGCGCGAGCCATGGCGCGGCAGGGCCGTCGAGGCGGAGGTTGCAGCCCTCGAGCGGCTGGGCGTCGCTGTCGAGCTCGACCAGATCCCTGCCGGCGAGTCATTCAGAGGGTACTTTTGCGCAGGCATTCGCACAGTTCGTGACCGTCGCTCGACGCCCCGCTATGACCTAATTCACGCCTACTACGGGCACTCCGGCGTGATTGCCCGTCTACGCAGGGGCGCGCCAATCGTGCTCACCTACTGTGGCAGCGATCTCAACGGCGTACAGCGTGAGGATGGCTCCTGGACCTGGCAGAGTCGTGCCGAGGTAGCGATCTTTCGCCAACTCGCACGCATGGTCGACGCAACAATCACCATGACCACGGCCATGGAAACGCAGCTTCCGCCGACTTGCCGGGCCCGCAACCGGGTGATCCCAAGTGGCGTCGATTTGCAGCGCTTCCGCCCGTTTGATCGGGAGGAGGCACGGCGGCGCCTCGGCTGGCCTCGCGTGCCGACCGCACTGTTCGTCGGCGACCCCCGCCTTGCCCTCAAGAACCACCGGCTTGCGCGGGCCACCTGCGAGCTGGCCAGAGCCAGCCTGCCAAGCCTAAGGCTGCAGGTTGCTTGGGGGGTCCCGCCGGAGCAGATTCCAGTCTGGATGCAGGCTGCCGATGTCCTCCTGCTCACCTCTCACGCAGAAGGCTCTCCAAACGTGATCAAGGAGGCCATGGCCTCGATGCTTCCAATCGTCTCCACCCCGGTTGGCGATGTCCCACAGCGGCTCGCAGGAGTTGCCGGTTGCTTCGTGCGCCCGCCCGAGCCGGCGGCACTCGCCGCCGCGCTGTTGCAGGCGATTGCGTTCGGCCGCTCCCCGCAGGCACGCCGCGCGGTCCGTAACGACAGCATCGAGCGCACCGCGGAGCGCGTATTACAGGTCTACCATCAGGTCATACGCTGTCGAGCGCGCAAGCGCTCGAGAAGGTCAGCACTGCGTCCGACAACCAACTCCCCAATAGGCGAAGGTCATAAGTGCGAATCCTGATCACAGGCGGAGCCGGCTTCATCGGCTCAAATCTCGCTCGCGCGCTTCTTGCTCGCGGCGATCACGTGCGCGTTCTAGATAACTTCTCCACGGGTCAACGCGCCAACCTCGCTGGCTTGGACGTGGAGCTGATCGAGGGCGATCTCCGCTCTTTTGAGCGCGTCTCCACTGCCTGTCGAGGAGTCGACGTAGTACTCCACCAGGGGGCCCTGCCCTCCGTGCCGCGCTCGATTCAGGATCCCCTCACCTCGAATGCCGTCAACGTAGAGGGCACCTTGAATGTCCTGCTCGCTGCGCGAGATCACCGCGTGCGCCGCGTCGTCGTCGCCTCGTCCAGCTCGGTCTACGGCAACGCGCCGGGAATGCCCCGGTCCGAAAGCCAGCCCGTCGCGCCATTGGCGCCCTATGCGGTCGCCAAGCTGGCCGCCGAGCGCTACGCACTCGCAGCGAACGCCGTCTACGGACTCGAGACCGTCGCCCTTCGATACTTTAACGTCTTTGGCGAGCGCCAGGATCCGTCCTCGGACTACGCCGCCGTCATCCCCAAGTTCATCACCCTGATGCAACGGGGACAGCGGCCACCCATCTTCGGGACCGGTGAGAACTCCCGCGACTTCACTCATGTCGATAACGTCGTACAGTCCAATCTCCTCGCGATAGACGCCCCCAACGCAGCCGGACGGGCGATCAACGTAGCAATGCAGAGCTCCCACACTTTGAACGAACTCGTCGCCACTCTCAACCAATTGCTCGGCACCGACCTCGAGCCTCGCTACTTGCCGCCGCGTGCAGGCGACGTGGCGCGCAGCATGGCCGACATATCGCTCGCTCGGCGCCTGCTGGGCTACGAGCCACAAGTCGACTTCATCACCGGGTTGCAGCGAACAATCGACTGGCTTTCCTCGCAGCCCCATGCGCATCTGGCTCGGTAGGCGACCATTTCCGAGCCCGCAACCTCTCGCGCGGAGCGCGGCACCGTGTGCGGCATAGCGGGTCAGATTCGCGGCGATGGGGCGGTCGACCGTGGCCTGATCGAACGCATGTGCGCGGCCATCGTCCATCGTGGACCCGATGCGCGCGGAACGTTTATCGACGATGGAGTCGGTCTCGGGATCCAGCGATTGCGGATCATCGACCTGCGGACGGGTGACCAGCCGATCTTCAACGAGGACCGAAGCGTCGTGGTTGTCCTGAACGGTGAGATTTACAACTTTGCCGAGCTGCGCGAGCGATTGCTCCGCTCAGGCCACCGATTCACCACCCAGTCTGACACCGAGGTCATCGTACACCTCTACGAGGAGGAAGGGTGCGACTGCGTGCTCAGCTTGCATGGCATGTTTGCCTTTGCGCTGTGGGATGCCCGCAAGCGCCAGTTGCTCCTCGCTCGTGACCGAGTCGGGAAGAAGCCACTCTTCTACAGCCACCGCGGTCACACGCTCAGCTTCGCGTCGGAGATGTACGGGCTGCTTCAGGATCGCGAGATTCCACGTGAGCTCGATCACAAAGCTCTGGATTGCTACTACGCCTATCAGTACATACCCGCTCCGCTGAGCGCGTTTCGCGCGGTTCGCAAGCTACCGCCGGCTACCACCCTCACCTTTTGTCGTGGCGCAGTAATTCAGCGCCGCTATTGGCGTCTGCGGTATCAGCCGAAGCTGGGCGTGCGAGATGTTCGAGAGGTGCACGAGCAGATCCGCTCGGCGATCGACGCCTCGGTCCGGCGGCGGATGATCGCTGATGTGCCCGTTGGTGCGTTTTTGTCGGGAGGCGTCGACTCCTCCGCGGTGGTTGCCTCAATGGCTCGGCAGTCGGGCGGTCCGATCAAGACGTTTTCCATCGGCTTCACCGATACGGAGTACAACGAGCTTCCCTACGCTCGCGCAGTAGCACGGCACTTCGCCACCGAGCACCACGAGTTCGTCGTCGAGCCCTCTGCGATCGAGCTCCTCCCGCGAATCGTGCACCACTGCGGAGAGCCGTTCGCGGACTCCTCGGCGATCCCGACTTTCTATCTCGCGCAGATGACCAGGCGTCACGTCACGGTCGCTCTGACCGGCGACGGCGGCGATGAGTCGTTTGCTGGCTATAACCGCTATCTCGCTGATGCGCTGAGCGACCGTGCTTCGATGGCGCCGATGCCGCTTCGCAGGCTTCTCGCTGGAGGCGCTCGCCGAGCGCCAAACGGCTCCAACGCCAGCTCGCTCTGGGCGCGGGTGCGTCGGCTCGCTGCGACCATGGATCTAACGCCGGTCGAGCGCTACGCGCGGCGGATGTCCTACTTCGATCCCGATGCACGTGACCGGCTCTACACCCCAGAGTACAAGGAGCTACTTGGCGAGTCTCACGCAATGGAGGTGATTGCCGGGCCGTGGACGGCCGCGTCCGGCCAGGACCTGGTCGACGTGATGATGGAGACAGACGTGGAGACATACCTGCCAGGCGATCTGCTTGTCAAGATGGACATCGCGACGATGGCGCACTCGCTGGAGGCGCGATCGCCCTTCCTGGATCCGGAGGTGATGCAGCTGGCCGCAGGCCTACCGGCGGAGCTGAAGCTTCGCGGCCGCCAGAAGAAGGCCGTGCTGCGCGACGCACTCAGCGCGTGGCTTCCGCGCGAGCTTCTCGACCGGCCAAAGCGTGGTTTCGGCGTCCCCATCGGAGCTTGGTTTCGGAACGAATTGCGCGCCTATGTTGAGGACCTGTTGCTCGATCAGCGCACGCGCGACCGCGGCTACTTCCGCCACGACTACGTCCAGGATCTGCTGCGCGCACACCTCGAGCGCCGGGAGGATAACTCCCCGCAACTGTGGGCACTCGTCGTCGGCGAGCTTTGGCATCGTGAATACGTCGATAGGCCGCCCGCCCTACCGCTCGGGGGCGATAGCGTGGGGCCGTATTGATGGCTCTAAAGCGCCTGCCAAACCAGCCGCCATCCCCGCGGCCAGACGCTCGTTTCGCCTTTGGCGAGAACTGGCGGCGGTACCTCGAGGTTCTCGACGAGGAGCGCATCGCCGTCGCCGAGCGGTCGCTTCAAGATATGCTCGAATGCGAGACGCTCGAGGGTCGGACATTTCTCGATATCGGCTCAGGCAGCGGCTTGTTTTCGCTTGCTGCGTTTCGCCTCGGCGCGCAACGGGTTCACTCAATCGACATCGACCCAAGCAGCGTCCGCTGCACACAGGAGCTGCGCGCCAGGTACGCCAGAGATGCTGCCCGCTGGGTGGTCGAAGTTGGGAGCGTGCTGGACGAGGACTACCTAAGATCGCTTGGGCAGTTCGACATTGTCTACTCTTGGGGCGTGCTGCATCACACAGGCGATATGAAAAGGGCACTCGCCAATGCCGCCCTGCCTGTCGCGCCAGCCGGACGCCTATTCATCGCGGTCTACAATGACGAAGGTCGAAGCAGCCGGCGCTGGGTGAAGCTGAAGTGGCTCTATAACCAGCTTCCACGACAGCTTCGCATCCCTTACGTACTCGTCGTGATGGCACCGAGGGAGCTGCGCGCGCTGGCGGCAAGCGCCATCCGCGGCCGTCCGCAAGATTACATTCGCACTTGGATGCACTACAAAAGGCAGCGCGGAATGAGTCGCTGGCATGACATGGTCGACTGGGTCGGCGGTTATCCGTTTGAGTTTGCGACCGCCACCGAGATCTTCAACTTCTACCGTCATCGGGGCTTTGTTCTCGTCCAGCTGGTCACCGGCGGCAGCATGAATCAATTCGTCTTCGAACGCCCTCTGGGTCGATGAAAGGGCTCTCCAGAGCGGCGCTTGCTAGGCGCGGCCGAGGACGTCACCAAGGAGCGCAGCCCATCGCGCCGCCACCACCTCCGGCGCATGGCTCGCGATGACGTAGCGCAGGGCCGCGGCACGCTCGGCCTCCTGGGCCGCTCGCGCCCGCCACATCGTCGCGGCTGCGGCCGCGAGCACGGCATGAGACCCGTTCGCCACCACGCCAAGGCCGTGGCGAGCGATCACGCCATCCGGATCGATGCGCAGCGACAGCGCGAGCGCGCCGTGCGCCCAGCCCTCGAGCAGCGCGTTGGGGAAGCCCTCGAACTGAGAAGTGTTGACGACCGCCACCGCGCGCGCGTACAGCGCTCCGAGCTGGGCAGGCGAGAGCGGGCCGAGCAGCTCCAGGTTCGGCGGCAGCTTGGACTCGAATGATCGCGAGCGGCCGGCGAGCTGCATGACCGCAAGTTGATCGACGCCAACCATCACGAAGTGCGCCTCCGGAACGGCGCGGGCGAGCTCGACAAAGGCCAGGGGGTTCTTGTAGGAGGCGGCTCTGCCGACCCATAAGAAGAGATCACGAGGTGGCGTCGGAGAGCGGCGGTGCACTGGCTCGCACAGGCTCGGGATGTGCACGATCCTGGGGTCGGAAGCCGCCGCGGCCGCCTGAGCGCGGGTCTGCACCACGACGGTCCCGGCCAGCCGTAGCCCCAGTCTGAAGCCAACCGTCTCAGACCAGGCCTGTGGTATCCGGTAGAGCAGATCCAGGTCCGACGAGGTCGAGTAGATGAAGGGCCGGCGATGAGCGCGCGCGAACGCGCCCACCAGTGCGGTGGCCACGCCGGCCGAGCGCTGCAGGTAGACACGCGCATCGGCGGCAGCGAGGGCGCGTCTCACTCGCCGGATCAGGCCCCCCGGAATCCGAGCACGATCCGCCGGCGGCTCCAGCTCAATCAAACGAACCCCGTCCCGAACCTCGGGAAGCTCGGCCGCGTGCACCACGTGGCATACGCGCAACCCGCGGGCGGCAAGAGCCCGGGCCAAGAGAAACATCTGCCGCTCGGCGCCGCCAACGGCTCGATACTCGCCCGCGTAGAGCGGTGCGCTACCAGGCGCGTAAATCGCTAAATCGTGCATCGGAGGCAACCAAATCACCTTACGCGTCCGATAAGCGCGAGCAACGGCTCTCGTAGCGGTCTAGGGATATCGAGCTGCGCGATCAGATCCGCATCGGTGGCGGTAAACGGCCGCCGCCAGGCAAGTACAGCGAAGGTGACGATCAGCACCGCCGGGATACCGAGGGCAACGGCTGAGAGCCGTCCGAGCACAAGCGACGCCCCCACGCCGCAGAGTCCTGGAGTCAGGATTGCCAACGGCAAGCGCAGCTTCTCACCGATACAGTGTCCCGAGACCCGCACGTAGCCGAAGGCGATCACCGCAAGTGATATCGCAGTCGCTATCGCCGGACCCTCGATTCCAGCGCCGACGAGACCCACCGCCACCAAGTCACCTACGACGTTGACGGCCGCGGCGAGGAGATTGACCATAGCCATGGCCCGCGCTCGCTCGTGTAGAACGAGGATCGGCGCCGAAAAGCTCGCAGCCGCATAGAGTACCCAGGCGACCAGCAGCAGCGACAGCGGTCCGGCGGAGGGAGCAAACAGGCTCCCAAAGACAACCGGCACGACCAGGCGCAGCAGTGGCGCTGCCAAGCCCGCGGCTAAGGCTATCAACAGCAGAGCCTGTGGCGCCAACCGGCGCGCATATCGAGCGATTACCTCCTCACGGCCAGCGGCACGCAGCGACACAAACAGCGGCGACAGGACAATCGTTGCGGTCGTCACGATTTGCTGAAGCGTGCCGTACCCGGAATAGGCGATCGCGTACAAACCGACGTCGCGAACTGGCCGAAAGGCTCCAAGGATCGCAATATCGATGCCTTGGATCACGTATTGGCTGACCGCGAACGCGATCATCGGAACTGAGAATCTGACGATCCGCCTGAACAGCGTCCGGTCGAACCTCGGAGGCCATAGCCCAGTCCGCCACACTGCACGCGCGAGGGCGATCGCGAAGAGCGATCCGCTCGCAAGCCACACCAACGCGATGTGCTCGGGTGAGTGGGCGCTGCCAGCGACGATCAGGGCGAGCACTCCGATAATCGACAAAAGGCGCTGCATAGCCAGTCCGAGCGCGGTGAGCTTCATGCGGCCGCTCGCCTCCAGCAGGTTGAGAACGTGCTCAGACACCAGCATCATCACCGCAGTGCCGAGGATGATCGACACATAGCTCCAGTTGATCTCCCGTGGCAGAGCGCCGATGAGCTTCGCCACCACGATCACTGCGGCAGCCCCGATCGCCATAGGCGCAGCGATCAGGAATCGGCTCCAACTCGTGACTCTGATCGCCCCGCTGCGCTCGAGCTCCTCGCGCCCATAGCGGGTGACGGTCGTCGAGGTCCAAGACGCGGCCGCTAGCTGGATGAGGCCAGCCGCCACGCCGATGTAGGCGAGGATCGAGTACTGGGCGGGCGTCAGAAGGTGAGCGACCAATGTAACGCTCACCAGCGCAAGTGCCATCGAGACCACACGCGCCGCCGAGACCGACACAATGTCGCTGAACGCGGTCGCAGCTCCTCGCACCGGAGCCCGCGCCTCCTCGGTCACGCTCGCGCCCTCGCCGCTGGCGCTCACGCCGAACGTGCCTACGGTCTGGACGTCCCGCCCACCCCGCAAGTTACGCCTCGGCCGCCGCGACCCCGCCTGCGGCGGACGGCAGCGAGCAGACGCTTACCAAGATTCCGCTCGTAAGCGCTGCCACAGACGTCATCGGCAGGTTGTGCAGCACGTCGTGGCCGGACATCACAAGCATGAAGCCAGCCACCGCCGCAGTCAGCCCGGCCACGAGCGCGCGCCGCTCGGATCCTCGGGGCAGGCGCAGAGCAGCTCGTACGCCGAGCGTGACGCTTCCGCCCAGCCACATTACGAGCAGCACGAGACCGGCAGCACCTTGCTCGATCAGCGATGTCAGGTACTGGTCGTTGGGGCCGCCCAGCTCAAGCAGCATCGGCGAGCCGGCAAGCTGGACAGAGATCGACCCTGGCGGCCCCTCCAGCGCATCGAAGCCGCGGCCGAACGCGAGCTCGGACGCGGGCGCATGCAGCAGCTCCGTCGCGATAGGCAGCAGGCGCAGACGCGCCTTCAGCGTGCTCTGCCTGATCACACCCTCAGCAACGATCTTCGAACTCGACACAGTCCCAATCGCGCTCGAGGAAGAGGTGACAGCATAGACGATGATGCCGATGGCCAGCGCCGCTAAGGCGACCCGGCCCCACCGGCGATACGGCAGCAGGACGGCGAACAGCATCGTGCCCACCGTCACCGCCAGCAGGCCGGCTCGATCGAACGTGACGATGATTGCTGCGAGAATCGTCAGGAAGGCGATCATCGCCCGCCCGCGCTCACGGCGGAACAGGGCAAAGGACGTAAGGAAAGCCATCGCAAGGCAGCTGGCCGCAGCCGGCGCGCCTCCGAAGATGCCGCTCGCACGGAAGATGGTGGTTGCCGTCGCCCGCCAGATATATTGCGCTGGAGGCTGGAACTGCGCCACCCCACGCGCCGCATCAAAGAGAACGGTGAGCGCCCCTACCGTCGCAGCGGCCAGCAAAACCCAACACAGGCGACGCAGGATCCGCTCGGTGACCGCTAGCCGCGAATACAGATAAAACCCAAACGGCAGGACGCCTTCCACAAACGCCTTGGTGCTGACCCCCTCCTGCGTGTGGAACAGCCAGCTCTGCGCCATGATAATCACAAGCCCGAGCACGACGAGGTCAAGGAGCCTCAAACGAGTGCGAGCGACCCCAGCCAGACAGCCGATGAGGACAAATGCCGGGGCCATCAGCCACACGTGTGGATACCAATCGGGAACGGTGAAGAGTAGGGCGACCGCAAGCAGGTAACCGTTGCCTGGACGGCGAACGAGCCACAGGACCAGTGCGGGCGCAATCAGCGCAAGCAGAGCGAGGACTACGCCGCGATGGACGAGTACGTACGCCAGCAGCCCGGCAACCGCCAGCGCTGCTGTAAGCGCCAACTCACCAGCGCGCAGCTGAAGCCGTGCCCGTACCGAGCTCATCCGGTCCCACGACTCTGGTCAGCAGAAGTGGTGTGCGGGTCAGCCACGTCAGCGAGTTGGCGAATCTCGCGGCCCGGACCCAGCGGGCTGCCCAGCATCCCGCAGCACCCATACTGCCCCGTTTTCATCGCCGCGCCCGTTTTCATCGCCGCGCCCGCCAGCTTTGACGTCGTACCCGTTACCATAGCCGTACCCATACCCATAGCCGTAGCTGCTTCTGCCGCTTCGCTTTACGGCATTGGCGATCACGCCGAGCAGGGGCGCGTTGACGGCAGCAAGGCGTTCCCGCAGGAACGCAGCACTGTCGCGGCTGTGGCGATTGAGCTGGCTGACGACGACGATCCCGTCGACGCGAGTGAGCAACGGCATTGCGTCGGCGACAACCGCTAACGGAGGTGTGTCGATCACCACCAGCTCGTAGCGCTCAGCGGCCCACGCAAGAAGGTCAGCCATCGCCCGGGATTCCAGCAACTCCGCCGGGTTAGGGGGAGGAGTGCCCCCGAGAAGCACGTCAAGCGCCATCGTCGAGGAGGCGCCGTTCGCTCGGGTGGCGACAGGCACCTGGCGGATTGCCTGCTCGACTTCCGCGCCGCCGGTCAGCACCTCCGAAATGCCCGGGGCGCCTCTCAGGCCGTAAAAGCGCGCAAAGCCCGGCCGGCGCAAGTCGGCCTCGAGGAGCAGCGTCCGGTTGCCCGTCTCTCGCGCCGCCTGCGCAAGGTTGCGCGCGACCGTCGACTTGCCATCGCCGGGACCGGCAGATGCAACCATCAGCGTGTGAAGCTCCCGGTCGACGTTGAAGAAGCGGAGGTAGGCGCGCAGCAGCGGGAACACCTCGTCGTGGCCGCCCCGGGCCTTGGCCACCAGTTGCGGCGGTAGCGTGTAGCGCTTGCTGCTCGGAACCGTCGCCAGCAGCGGTAGACGATAGGCCCGCTCCAGGTCCTCCACGTTTCTCATCCGCCGGTCGAAACGCTCTAGCAGGAAAGCGACGGTGAGGCCGAGCAGCAACCCCACGAGCGCGCCGAGCAGCGTATCCCTTGCCACCTTCGGGGACGATGGTGAAGTTGGTGTGTGAGCGAGAGTGAGCGCTTGCACCCCTCCGTTCTGCATGCTGGCCAGCACCCGCAGCGATTCCTCGCGATCGAGCAGCGCTTGCCCGGTAGGCCCCGCCAGTTGCTGTGGGGAGAGAGCGCGTACCTGTCGACGGACAAGACTAAGCGCCTGTCCCACCTGCGCACGCGCCTGTGCCGCCTGACGGGCGACGAACTGCGATACGTAGGTGTTCGCGATCTCCGCCGCCAGGCGTGGGTTGATGCTCGTCGCCGCCACATCTGCGATGTCTGTCTGCCCCTGTTGAGTGACAGTGATCGCCGAGGCGACTTGGCTGGCCGTGAGCCCATGACCGATCGTCCGGGCAGTCGCCGCGGCGACACCTGGTGCATGGTTGAGGAGCTCCACATCCGTGCCCATGATCACCGGATCCGAGCTTGGGGAGTTGTAACTAGGCGTCAGGCCCGACGCCTGTTGGCTGAGCTGCGAGTCCTCGAAGAGGACCGAGGCGGTGGCGGTGTACTTCTTGGCCTGATGCTTGGCAAGGAGAAACGAAGCACCGCCGAGCACGACCGTCAGAGTGAGGATCACCCACCAGCGACGGCGCAGGACCGCGAGCACGCGCTCCAGGTCGAGGTGTTCGGAAGGCGGCTCGTTCACAGCGTATCCTCTCTTCTAAAGGTGGCAGCTAGGCGGGTCGCGGGTGCCGCTGCTGATCGCCCGAGCAACCTCGACCGGGTGCTAGCGCTCAATTGGCGCCCCTCCCCCCGAGCACCGCTGGCAGCGTCCGCAGCATGAGCCTCACATCTTCCCACAGTGACCAGTTCATCACGTACAGATAGTCAAGCTTGACCATCTCTGCGAACGGGATCCGAGTCCGTCCCAGGACCTGCCAGTAACCGGTGATGCCCGGGGTCAGGTCGAGGCGGCCTCGGGCCCAACCCTGGACCCGATCGTCCTCCGCGGGAATCAACGGGCGTGGGCCGACCATGCTCATCTGCCCGCGGAGAACGTTCCACAGCTGGGGAAGCTCGTCGATGCTCAGTCGTCGCAGCCACCGGCCGATGCGGGTGATGCGGGGATCACGTTCGATCATCAGCCAGTTGGGGTCGCTGCTTTGTGCGAGGAGCTTTGCGCGTAGGCACTCAGCATCGGCCACCATCGAGCGAAACTTGAGTAGGCAAAAGCGGCGCCCGCCGCGCCCGATCCGCTCCTGCCTGAACAGCACCGGTCCGCGGGAATCGAGCTTGATGGCAACGGCCACCGCTACCAGCAGGGGCAGCAGGGCGACGAGCAGGCTGGCTGCGAGGACGATGTCCATCCCGCGCTTGATCGCCCGGGAGGAGCGGGTGAGCCACGGCGGGTTGACGCCCAGCACCGCGATTCCCCCGACATCATCGACCTCGACCGCAGGCCCGAGCATGTCGTAGAGCTTTGGCAGGACCGAGACCTTCAGCGAGTGGGCACGGCAGTCGCGCAGCAGCTCCTCCAGCTCCGGCTCGTCGATCTCGCCGCTGGCGAGCAGCACGCGTTTGATCCCGTGGCGCTTCACGACCTCGGCAAGCTGCCCGCGCTCGCCGAGCACCGGTAGCTGCGCAAGGGCCGCCTGGCCGAGCGTGCCGATCACATCGAGCCGATACTCTGGATGCGCAGCAAGCTTTGCGACCAACGCTTGGGCCTGTGCGCCGCCGCCGACCACCAGCGCCCGCTCAGAACCGAGCAAGCGCAGCGCGCTGCGTCGGGCGCAGAAGCGGGCGCACACGACGAGAACCGACGTCGCCGCGCCGAACAGCACCACCTCGAGCAGATCCATGCGGCGCATCGGCGTATAGCGCGCGTAAACCCACAGAAGCAGAACGGCCACCGCGATGGCGTGAGCGAGGCTTGGTAGCTCGTCGACGGTCGAGTGACTGATCCGCTTCACGTCGCGGTCGTACAGGCCGTAGAGCTTGAACACCAGGACCACCAGCGGCATTGCCAGAAGTCCCCACAGGAGCCGCGGGCCCAAGCCACCGCCCAGCGGCGCAACCGCCAGCGCAAATGCCAACCCAAGGACGATCGCGACTGCGTCACCGGTTGCCAGCAGCCGTCGCAGCGCCGGGTCCCGGCCGCGCGCCGTGAGCCAGCGAACCCTAACGCCGTTCGATGGCACGGGACCGAGCGAGAGGTGGGTCTCGACCTCCCCCATTCGCTCGAATCAGGCGACCCCGGCGCGCTCCCCCACGCGAACCTGCTCACCACCGTTGCGAAGCGACTCGTCCGCCGCCTCGGCCAAGCGCACCACATCCAGAGCCAGCTTCAACCGCGCGCTCACCGAGCGGTCGCCGCGCAGCCCACGCACGAAATCCGCCACCTGCAGATTCAGCGGCTCGTCGCTGGCCAGTTGCGGGGTGAGGATGTCTCCGCTACGGTAGGAGAGCTGGTACTCCCCGAAGGTCTCCGGGTCGCGGTAATCGACGCCCCGATCATAGATCTTTACTGCCTCCGCGCCGCCATCCTCGTACAGCACCATCTTCTTCGAGCCGACGATAACGGTCCGTCTGAGCTTGCTCGGGGCAAGCCAGCTCAATTCGACGTTGGCGATCAGACCGGAATCGAACTCCATCGTCACAAACGCGACATCGGCGATCCCGGCGAGGATCGAATCTCGCCCGATGGCGCGAATCGTCGCTGGCAGGCAACCAAGCCAGTAGAGAAGAATCGAGAAGTCGTGCGGCCCCAGATCCCAGATCACGCTCACATCGCGCTGGTGCAGTCCAAGGTTGACACGACTCGAGGAGATGAAGTACGGCTCGCCGAGCTCGCCGATCGCCAACAGCCTTCTGATCTTGCGCACGGGCGGCGAGTAGAGGAACGTGTGGCCACACATCAGCACGAGATCGCGCGCCCCGGCAAGCTCGATCAGCTCCGCCGCAGCCGCCGACGAGGGTGCAAGCGGCTTCTCCACAAACGTATGCTTGCCAGCCTCGATGCTCGCGCGCGCCAATTCGTAGTGTGTGAATACGGGCGTCGCCAGCAGGACCCCGTCGAGATCGGGATCAGCCAGCACATCATCAATGTGCGCGCTGATGCATCTAACGCAAGGGTAGCGGCGCGCGAACCGCTCCAGGCGAGACAGGTCCGTGTCGCACAGCCAGCGGACCTCGACATCCGGCCGATCGATCAGCACCCGTAGCAGGTTCGGACCCCAATAACCAAGCCCGACCACCCCGACGGTCGGTCGCCTTCCAAGATCACCATGCGCGCTGTGCGGCTCCAACCTTGCTCTTCCTGAACGAGTTCACGTGCCGCTGCTTCCGGGGTCAGTTTCCCGTCGGCCCCGGCACCCAGCTAGCAAACCACATGCTCAGTTTCGGCGCAAGTGCCACTTTGACACTGCTTCATGCACTTTGACGCGCTTTGAGAGAAATTAACTCACTTCTGCGGGAAAAGTAGAGCGGTTTCGCAGAGTGGTTTCCGCCGCGCGTGATGGTGAAAATTTCCTGCACGCAGGGGAGTTCGCATCGGAAGAGGAGGGTGTGCAGAGGCTCTTGGCGGGTCGGACGGATTGCCTGCGGGGCGACGCGTTGGCGGTCAAGGCCAAGGAGCTACCAGGTGATCTGGCGACGCCGGTCTCGGTCGGATCTCGCTCACCGCACGGGTGTCGGTGGGCGATCCTTGGCTGCGCCCTCGACCCTCCCCGTCCGCATCCGAGACATCGCCAGGGCCCACGTCTACGAGGGCAAAATCATTCGCCACGGACGTCGGCACACGACCCACTCCGCGATCGTTTCGGTCCTCAAGCGTCATCCCGCGGCAAGTAACTCAGCCCAGGTAGCGCACGACCAGGTCTGCGACAGCCGCGACCTCGCACTCCCGCATCGCAGGGAAAATCGGCAGCGACAGCTCCCGCGCCGCCCAGTCGCGGGCCGCCGGCGCTGCCGCGGTGAACTTGCGCAGGATCGGCTGATCCACGAGCGCGCGCGGATAGTGGACGCCGGTTGCGATCCCGGCGGCGCGCAGCGCCGCGGCGAGTCCGTCCCGCCCCGTTAGGCGTATCGGGAAGATGTGATATACGCAGGAGGCCTCCTCCACCTCGCCAAGCAGCTGGACGTGGCCGTCCAGCAGCCGCCGGTAGGATGCCGCGAGCGCGCGTCGCTCAGCGTTCCAAGCGTCCAGGTGCGCGAGCTTGACACGCAGCAGCGCTGCCTGCAGCCCGTCGAGCCGCTCGTTGTAGCCGGCCAGCAGATGATCGCTGCCGCCATCGCGCCCGAGGTCGCGGAGGCGGCGGGCCGTCCGGGCAAGTCCATCGTCGTCGGTGCAGATCGCGCCGCCATCACCTAGCGCGCCGAGGTTCTTGCTTGGATAGAAGCTGAAGGCGGCCGCGTCGCCGAGCGCGCCGGCGCGCACGCCGCGGTAGCTCGCCCCATGTGCCTGCGCGGCATCCTCGAGGAGCAGGAGCGAATGGCGGCGTGCAAGCATGCGCAGCGGCTCCATCGCGCAGGGCTGGCCGTAAAGGTGCACCGCGATGATCGCAACGGTTCGCGGGCCGATTGCCGCGGCCGCAGCGTTGGGATCGATCAATCCGCTCGCGGGCTCGACATCGACGAGCACGGGCTGCGCAGCGGCGTGGCGGACCGCAAGCGCCGTGGCGATGAAGGTGTGGGCCGGAACGATCACCTGATCACCGGCGCCAATGCCGGCGGCCTTGAGCATCAGCGCGAGCGCCGCCGTTCCGGAAGCGACGCCGACACAGTGCCGCACTCCACAGTACGCCGCGAACTCGGCCTCGAAGCGCTCCACCTCCTCGCCAAGGATGAACGCGCTCGCGCCGAGTACGCGCTCGAACGCTGCGCGCAGCTCTTCGCCGATTCGCGCGTGGCTGCGAGCGAGATCGACCAATGGCGTCGCGGGCATCGGCGCTCGCTTTGGCAGGTCAACGCGCGCAGGCCCGATCATTCCCCGTTCCCCGCACCCGCGCTCACGCCTCGACCCTGCAATCGGCAAGCCTTCAGTCCTTTTCGATTTGCGGGCCCCCGGATCCCTATCCTCGATCGAAGGCGTGACCGTAGCGGATCGCCCCCGCGCAGGCAACCTAAGTGGCCCTCTGTCCTAGACCTCGACTAGTCATTAACGGTTGCGCCCCGGCTGGGGCCGGGGCGCCGAAACGTCCGCCTGAGCAGCAAGAATGCGGGTTGCTGACAGTCGCATTTCGAGCTCAGGGGGATCACCCGTATGGTGAAGCGTGATGGGCTGGTTGACAACCTACAGGTGACGGCGGACGGCGCGGGCCAGGTCGGGCACGCGGGCAGCGCGTTGCTGGTCGGGACCGCTGACCGGCTCGGGCTGACGAGGCTGCTGTCGGGGGCGATGGCGCCAACGCGCAGGCGGCGCTCGGCGCATGACCCCGGGGTGGTGCTACGCGATTTGGCGGTGATGCTCGCCGACGGTGGCGATTGTCTGGCCGATCTGGGGGCGCTGCGCGATCAGCTTGACCTCTACGGGAACGTGGCGTCGGATTCGACCGCGTTTCGGGTGATCGATTCGATCGATGAGCAGGGCCTGGCACGGTTGCGCGCGGCGGTCGCGGGCGCGCGCTGGCGGGCGTGGAAGCTGGGGGCGCGCGCGGAGCGGACGGCCGCGCGCGAGCAGCGGCGAGCGGAGCGGACGGTGATAGACGTCGACGCGACGCTGACGACCGCGCACTCCGAGAAGGAGCAGGCGCATGGGAACTTCAAGGGCGGTTACAGTCACCATCCGCTGTTGTGCTACCTGGATGACTCCGAGGAGGCGCTGGCCGGGGTGCTGCGGCCGGGTAACGCCGGCTCGAACACCGCTGCGGACCACAAGCTGGTGCTCGACCTGGCGCTCGCTCAGCTTGACCGGGAGGCGCTGGAGGGGGAGATCCTGGTGCGCGCCGACGGTGCCGGCGCCACGCACGAGCTGTGCGTGTACTGCCGCGAGGCGGGGATGCGGTTCTCGTTCAGGTTCGATCTCAGCGCGCCGGTGCTCGCAGCGATCGCTCAGATGCCCGAGAGCTCGTGGGTGCAGGCGATCCGACGAGACGGCTCAGAGCGCGATCACTCGCAGGCGTGCGAGATCACCGGGGAGGTGGAGATCTCTTCCTGGCCTGAGGGCTCGCGGTTGATCGCCAGGCGCACTGAGCTCAAGGACGGCGACCAGCAGTCCTTCGCCGACCTTGACGGCTACCGGCTGTCGGTGTTCATCACCGACCAGCCAGGCCAGGACATCGCGCAGCTTCGATCTTGACCATCGCGGGCACGCCCGGGTCGAGGGCCGCATCCGCCAGGGCAAGGACTGCGGGCTGCGTAACCTCCCGTTTAAGTCCTTCAAGCACAACCAGGTGTGGCTGTGGCTGGTGCAGCTCGCCCAAGACCTGCTCGCCTGGACCAAGCAGCTGTGCCTCGCCGATCAGGCGCGCTCGTGGGAGCTCAAACGGCTGCGCTATCGGCTGCTGCACCAGTCAGGGCGGATCGCGCGACACGCCCGCCAGAAGATGCTTCGGCTCGCGAAAGACTGGCCGTGGTCGGGCGAGCTCGCCGCCGCGTTCGAGCGCCTGCAGGCGCTCCCCGCCCCGACCGGCTGACCCGCGCAGCCCGCGCGAGCCCCGACGACCACCCCCAGCGCCCACCCCCAGCGTCAGCATGCCCGCAAACAACCGCCCGCTCCCCGACGAGCTCACCACACACACCCCCCCACCCAACCAGTCGGTTCTCACACCCACCTGCACGACCCGCCCGCAAGCCCGCCAGAGCCCGGTGGCGGGCCGATCACACGCTTACTGCAACCGACGCGATTTCACCGCCTTGCTGCACGATCGAGGTAGACAGGGCCGACAGTCCAATGCTCGCGGACGGCCGTGGCAGAGTTAGGGCCAGGCCCGCCGGGCCACCTCTGCCACCAGCTGCAGCTTGCGCTCCTGGGCGTCCTCGCTGATCTTGTTGCCCGGTCCGGCTGAGGCAAAGCCGCACTGAGTCGAGATCGCCAGCTGCTCGCGGGGGTGGAAGCGGCTTGCGTCCGCGATCCGCGCGAGCAGGCGTTCGGGTGCCTCCAGCTCCGCGAGCTTGGATGAGATGAGGCCGAGCACGACCACCTTCTCGTCGGGCACACGCGCCAGCGGTTCGAACGAGCCGGAGCGCTCATCCTCGTATTCGAGCAGCAGCCGGTCATAGTTGCTCAGCCGCGGGAACAGCTCGGCCAGCGCCTCGTAGCCGCCGGCGCTGATCCAGTGGCTCTCATAGTTGCCCTTGCACAGGTGAAGGCCGAAGGTTACGCCGGGCACGGCCGCCACCTCGTTGAGCATCTCGGCGCCCTCGCTCATCACCCGCGGCACGGAGATGCCAGCCGCCTCCCACGCGCGCCGCTGGGCCTCATCGACCAGCTGCCCGAAGTCGGGCGCGTCGATCTGAATGTAGGTGCAGCCAAGCCTCGCCAGCTCCTCGGCCTCCTCGCGCATCAGTCGCAGGCCGTCGGCGAACAGATCGAAAGGATCGCGGTAGGCGTCGCGCGAGCGACTTGGGGACCAGGCCAGGAAGAGCATCAGCGGGCTCGGCAACGTAACCTTGACTGGGCGGCGGGCGCGGGCGCGCGCATAGGCGTACTCCTCGACGGTCATCATCCGACGTCGCCTGAGCCTGTCGGTCACCGACACGGGAATTCGAAACACGCTCCGCTCGGAGCCCCCCTCGTCGTGGAATGGGACGGGGATGTGGTCGCTCTCGGCGCCGGGATCAGGCGTCAGGCCCTCGACCGCCTCGAGCAGCTGGTCGATGAACGTGTGGCGACGCAGCTCTCCATCGGTGACCACATCGAGCCCGGCGCCCTCCTGCATCGCGAGCACCTGGTCGACCGCCCGGTCCTCGATCTCCTTGTATCGCGCTGCGGACAGCTCCCCAGCCTCATGCGCCGCGCGGGCGCGCACGAGGTAGTCGGGGCGCAGAAGCGAGCCGATCACATCAGCATGGCAGTCGGCGGTCATCGTCTCTCCTCTCTCACACACACTGTAGAAGCAACGCTATCGGGAAACCTTCGCATCTCGATGAGGCGGCGATTCGACGGGCGGACGCCTCGGCAGACAAAGCAGCGAAGCGAGCGTTTCGCGCATCGCCGACGTCGAGGCGCCCGCAGCATCGAACGCGCGCCAGGCGACCACGCCGTCGGGACGGACGAGCACGGCGCCGGCCGACGAGATCCCGCAGGCGGTGGGGAACGAGCGGTCCAGATCCCGCAACCTGGCAGAGCCGACCAGGTGCGCATCGAGCGGCAGGCCGAGCTGCCGCGCGGCCGCCAGCGCCGCATCGCGCCAGGCATGGCCATCGGCGCCGGCCAGCAGAACGAAGCTCCGTCCGATCAGATCGAGCGTCGACAGCTGCGCACCGCCGTGGTCAAGCCACACGTGCGGGATGCGGGAGCCGGGGCGACCCCTGGACTCGCGCGGATGCTGGTGGAGCCGTTCCTCGTCGCCCGGCTCAAGCGCAACCGCCCGAGAGTTGCAGCGCAGGCCAAGCTCCATCGTGAAGTCGTCGATCAGAGGCTGCATCCCCTCGGTGCCGAGGTACGGAGCGACCCTTGTCACGTAGCGCGCGTAGGCCTGCTCGACGGTCAGCTCGCCGAGCGGCCGTCGCTCCTCGTCAAAGCTCTCAAGCAGCTCGGGCCCGGCCAGCCCCTTAAGCACGAGCGCCAGCTTCCACGCAAGGTTGTGCGCATCCTGGATGCCCGTGTTACCACCGAAGCCGCCGTTGGGAGGCATGACGTGGGCGGCGTCACCGACTAGGAAGATTTGACCCTTGCGGTACCGCTCGGCGCTCTCGGCAACCGCCCGCCAGGTCGCGATGTCCTCAATCGTCACGGGGATCTCCGGAACGCCGATCGCGGCCCGCAGCAGCTCGAGCGCGCGCTGCTCGGTGATCGTCGCCGCGACGTTCGCCCACGGCGCCGCCGGATAGGCGGCGACGATCTCCGGGCGGGAGGTGTCGCCAACCAGGTTGACGACCAAGAAGCCGCGGTTTCCGGTTCGGTCGAGCCGGAAGAAGCCGCGCAGGACCGGGTTGGTGACGTAGTTGACGCCCTGGTTGCGCCCCGCGAGCAACGGCGCCAGGTCGATCCCGGCGCGGAAGTAGATGGTGACGCTGTTGGACAGCACCCCGTGGCCGCGCATGCGGATTCCAAGCCGCTCCCGCGTCGGGCTGCGGTTGCCATCCGCGGCGACGACGTAGCGCGCGCGCAGGGCGCGCTCGCCGCCCCGCCTGAGGTCGCGCAGCGCCACGACGACTCCCGACTGCTCCTCCCGCAACCCGGTGCACTCGACCTCGTAGAGCAGCCGCGCGCCGAGCTGCTCGGCCCGCGCCCGCAAGAGTGGCTCGAGCTTGTCCTGGTCGATAAACACCCGCACGGTGGGGCTGAACTCCGCTACGCCCGCGTTGAGGTTCGGGAAGTAGCTTGCGATCTCGCGACCGGCGAGCGACTCGACGTTGTTGATCCCCCCGTCCGGATCATACTGCTCCTCGGACTTGCGCCGGACCGCCTCCTCGAGCCCGAGCGAGCGCAGGATCTCGACGGTGCGGAGATGGAAGTGTCCGGCGCGCGGATGGATCGCGGTGCCGGCGTGCCGCTCGACCGCCAGGCAATCAACTCCATGCTGGCGCAGGAGCGCCGCAGCCGTCAGACCGACGAGGCTAGCGCCGACGATCAAGACGTCGACGCACTCCTCAGTGAACTGGTCGCTGCTGGCGCTCACAATCTCTCACAAAAGATCTTAGGAGCCTCCTGCAAGGGAGGTCGGCCGGCTCGTCGACGGCCACAATCCGTGATAGCGTCCGCTCGCGTGTCAGTCGGGGTGATTGGCCTTGGCTATGTCGGACTCCCGCTCGCGGTCGGATTCGCGGAGGCAGGCGAGCGGGTGGTAGCTGTCGACCTCGACCCGCGCAGGGTCGACGCGATCCGCCACGGCGAGAGCTACATCGAGGACATCACCTCCGAACGCCTGCGCGCCTCCCTCGGGCGGATCGAGGCCACCTCGCACTACCAGCCACTGGCGCGCACCGATGCGGTTGTGATCTGCGTGCCCACCCCGTTGACCGTGAACCGCGAGCCCGACCTGAGCGCGTTGCTTGCCGCCGCCCGCGGGCTTGGTCAGGTCCTTCAGCGAGGCCAACTCGTGGTGCTGGAGTCGACTACCTACCCAGGCACCACTCGAGAGCAGCTTGTCCCGATGCTCGAGCAGGAGTCCGAGCTACTCGCCGGGCGCGATATCAATGTCGCGTACTCGCCCGAGCGTATCGATCCCGGTCGAACCGACTACACGCTGCGAAACATCCCCAAGGTGGTTGGCGGCTTGACCGAGCGCTGCTGTGAACGCGCAATCGAGCTCTACAGCAAGGTGTGCGAGCAGCTCGTGCCGGTTTCGACGCCGGAGGCTGCCGAGCTCAGCAAGCTGCTCGAGAATATCTTCCGCTCAGTGAACATCGCGCTCGTCAACGAGCTGGCGATGCTGGCCGATCGGATGGGCATCGACATCTGGGAGGTTGTTGACGCCGCCTCTACCAAGCCGTACGGGTTCATGCGTTTCGAGCCCGGACCGGGGATGGGCGGGCACTGCATGCCGGTCGACCCCTTCTACCTGACCTGGCGCTCGCGCGAGTTTCACATGACGACCGAGTTCATCGAGCTCGCTGGCAAGATCAACCAACAGATGCCCCACCACTGCGTCGAGCGGATCCAACGTGCGCTCAACGACGTCGCCAAGCCGGTCCGAGGATCAGAGATCCTGCTGCTGGGCGTCAGCTACAAGGGTGGCATCGGCGACCTGCGCGAGTCGCCTGCGCTCCGCATCATCGAAGAGCTACAGCAGCGTGGGGCGAGCCTCGCCTACCACGATCCGTACGTGCCGGCGCTGCCTGAGCTGGGGCTCGAGAGCGTGCCGCTTGCGGGAGCGGTCCCGCTTGCCGACGCGGTCGTCTTGATCACGGCACATCCCGGAATCGACTACGAAGGAATCCTCCGGGAGGCCCGACTGTTCGTTGACCTGCGCGGCATCACACGTGGCCGGCGCACCGAGCGCCTAGTCCGCTTGTAAGCCGCGATGGGCCGGTCGATGCGCGCGCCTGCCGCCGCAGAGGACGTCGCACGGGTCTCACCCAGCCGGACCTATATCACCCATCTCGAGCGCCTCGAAGCCGAGAGCATCCACATCATGCGCGAGGTGGTGGCGACGGCTACGCGACCGGTGATGCTCTACTCGGTCGGCAAGGACAGCTCAGTGATGCTGGAGCTGGCGAGGCGCGCTTTTTATCCAGCCAAGCCGCCCTTCCCACTGCTGCACATCGACACGCTGTGGAAGTTTCGCGACATGTACACGTTCCGTGAGCGAGTAGCGCGCGAATCCGGGCTCGAGTTGCTCGTGCACGTCAACCCCGAGGGGCAGGCCCAGGGCATCAACCCGTTCGACCACGGCTCGGAGATACACACGCATATCATGAAGACAATGGCGCTACGCCAGGCTCTCGACAAGTGGAGCTTCGACGCGGCGCTCGGCGGCGCGCGGCGTGACGAGGAGCGCTCGCGTGCCAAGGAGAGGATCTTCTCGGTGCGAAGTGCGCAGCACGCCTGGGATCCGAAGCGGCAGCGGCCGGAGCTATGGCGGACCTACAACACCCGAGTGCGCAGAGGCGAGTCGCTGCGCGTTTTCCCGCTCTCAAACTGGACCGAGCTCGATGTGTGGCTGTACATTCACCTGCACAAGATCCCGGTGGTGCCGCTATACCTCGCCGCCGAGCGGCCGGTGGTCGAGCGGGACGGCATGCTGATCATGGTCGACGACGAGCGCATGCCCCTAAAGCCGGGCGAGCGGCCAACTCTGCGCAAGGTGCGCTTCCGGACGCTGGGCTGCTACCCGCTCACCGGTGCGATCGAGAGCAACGCCGACACGCTGGAGAAGGTCATCGCCGAGGTGCTCGCCACCGAGTGCTCGGAGCGCCAGGGGCGGCTGATCGACCGTGACGCGCCCGCCTCGATGGAGCGCAAGAAACAAGAGGGCTACTTCTGATCGCGTAGGTCGAGCCGACCCCGATCTTCGAGCAGGGCGAGCACCCTGCGGGCGGCTTCAGCCGGGGAGAGCGCCGTCGTGTCGATCCGCAGCTCCGGCCGTTCCGGCGGCTCGTAGGGCGAGTCGATTCCAGTGAAGTTGACAAGCTGGCCGCGCCTGGCCTTGGCGTAGAGCCCCTTGGGGTCGCGCGCTTCGGCGACCGCAAGCGGCACGTCCACGAAGACCTCAAAGAACTCGTCGGGCTCGAACAGCGAGCGCGCCATCGTCCGCTCAGCGCGGAAGGGCGAGATAAAGGCGACCAGGACGATCAGGCCGGCATCGGCCATCAGCCGCGCGACCTGCGCCACCCGGCGGATGTTCTCAGCCCGGTCGGCATCGGTGAAGCCGAGATCGGCGTTCAAGCCGTGGCGCACATTGTCGCCATCGAGCACGTAGGTCAGATTGCCACGCCGGTGCAGCTCCACCTCGAGTTGGTTTGCAATGGTCGACTTGCCCGCGCCGGACAGTCCGGTCAGCCACAGCACAGTCGGTTGCTGGCGCAATAGCAGCGAGCGCGCCCGCTTGTCCACTGACAGCGGCTGCCAGCTCAGATTGTGCGCACGACGCAGTGCAAAGTTGATCAGGCCCGCCCCCACCGTGTCGTTCGTGATCCTGTCGATCAGGATGAAGCCGCCCATCTCGCGGTTCTCGGCATAGGAGTCGAACGCCAGCGGCTCGCTGCACTCAATCTCGCAGACGCCGATCTCATTGAGCTCGAGCTTGCTGGCCGCAAGATGCTCGAGCGTGTCGATGTTCAGCTTGTACTTCAGCGGCGCCACCGTCGCAGGGACCGTGCGCGAAGCCAGCTGCATCAGATAGCTGCGCCCGCGCAGCATCGGCTCCTCGCCCATCCAGATGATCGTCGCCTCGAACTGGTCGGCCACCCCAGGTGGGTGCTGCGCGCTCGCGATCACGTCGCCGCGTGCGACATCGAGCTCGTCAGCCAATGTCAGAGTCACCGCCTGTCCCGCCACGGCCGACGCGAGGTCCCCGGCGTGAGTTACGATCCGTGCGACCTGCGTGCGCTGGCTCGACGGCACAACCACCACCTCATCTCCCGCACGCACCACGCCACTTGCGATCGTCCCAGCGTAACCGCGGAAATCAGGATCAGGACGGTTGATCCACTGCACAGGCAGACGCAGCGGTCCCCCCCGCGCGCGCTGCTCATCGACCTCCACCGATTCGAGGTACTCCAGCAGCGTCGGGCCTTCGTAGCTGGCCATCGCCACGCTGCGCTCGGTGACGTTGTCGCCACGCAGCGCCGAGACTGGGATGCATGTAACGCGCTCAATTCCCACACGCTCGGCGAACGCGCAGTACTCCTCCGCGATCGCCTGGAAGCGCTCGATCGAGTAGCCGACCAGATCCATCTTGTTGACCGCGAGGGCGACGTCGCGAATGCCGAACAGCGCGACCACGTGACTGTGGCGGCGCGTTTGTGTCAGCATCCCCTTGCGCGCGTCGACCAGGATCACAGCGCAATCGGCGGTTGAGGCCCCCGTCACCATGTTGCGCGTGTGCTGCTCATGGCCGGGAGCGTCAGCGACGATAAAGTGCCGCCGCTCGGTCGCGAAATGTCGGTAGGCGACATCGATCGTGATCCCCTGTTCGCGCTCCGCCGAGAGCCCATCGAGCAGCAGGGCGAAGTCAAGCTCCCCGCCTTGAGTTCCCATTACCTTCGAGTCGCGCTCGAGCGCCTCCAGCTGATCCGCGAACAGCGCCCGTGCCTCGTACAACAGCCTCCCGATCAGCGTGCTCTTGCCATCATCGACGCTCCCGCACATCACGAAACGCACAAGAGACCTCGCCTGGTGCGCACGGATGTAGCGGTCCACGTCCGCTGCCGTGGGCCAAGCAGACGGCCTCGTCTGCTCGGGCCCGGTGTTCTCTACCGCTACCCTCGCCCCTCGCATCGCTCGCAACTGTACCGAGCCGCCGCGTAGGCGCCTCGGCAGCGAAGCCCACATGCGGCGACCCCCGCCAAGCGCTGCGGCGCAAAGCTGCTTTCCAAGGTTTTCAGCCGGCGGCCTTGCGCAAGAAGTGCTCTATCAGGGATCCTTCGATCGCGCTCCCGCTCCGCCGGCCCGGCGCCCTGGTTCGCGCTCAGGCGGCGCGTGCAGCCGGCGCCCGCACCAGCTCTCGCTCGAGCAGCAGCTCGGCAATCTGCACGGCGTTCGTCGCCGCGCCCTTGCGCAGGTTGTCGGCGACGACCCACATGCTGAACGCGCGCGGGTGGGAGTGGTCGGCGCGGATCCGCCCGACCAGCACCTCGTCGCGCCCCTCGGCGCGCAGCGGGGTCGGCAGCTCCTCGAGCGCCACGCCCGGAGCGCCGGCGAGCAGCTCCCGCACCCGCTCTAGCGCAAGCGGCGCGCGCGTTTGCACGTTCACCGCCTCCGCGTGGCCGACGCGCACCGGCACTCGCACGCACGTGACGGCGACCCCGATCCCCTCATCCTCGAGGATCTTGCGAGTCTCAAACATCATCTTGTGCTCCTCGTCGGTGTGCTCGTCGCCCGCGGCGAAGCTGCCGGCGGCGCCGATCACGTTGAACGCGATCGGCTCCGGGTAGATCAGTGGCGCCGGCATCTCGCTACCGTCGAGCATCGCCCACGCCTGCGCCTCGAGCTCGTCGAGCGCGCGCTTGCCGGTGCCCGAGACCGACTGGTAGGTGGCCACGACCAGCCGCTCGATCCCCACCTCGCGGTGGATCGGCGCCAGTGCCACGACCAACTGCATGGTTGAGCAGTTAGGGTTCGCGATCAGGCCTTGGTGACGCTCAAGCGCGTGCGGATTGACCTCGGCAACGACGAGCGGCACCGTCGGGTCGCGGCGGAACGCAGATGAGTTGTCGATCACGGTGGCGCCCGCCGCCACGAACCGCGGCGCCCACTCGCGCGAGGTCGATGCTCCGGCCGAGAACAGCGCGAGGTCAAAGCCGGAGAGCTCGGCCTGCTCGTCGAGCGCGCGCACCACGAGGCCACCGTCGAGCTCACGCCCAGCCGAGCGGGGGCTGGCGAACGGGACGATCTCGTCCGCCGGGAAGCGCCGCGCGCGCAAGAGCGCGAGCATCGTGCGACCCACCACGCCGGTGGCGCCGACAACGGCGACGCGCAACCCGGCGCTCACCGCGACTCCTGCCCGATCGGCAGCTCTGCTTTGACCTCGCTTGAACTGAGGCCGAACGCCTGGTGCAGCGCCCGCACCGCCCGTGGCACCTCCTCGACCCTGATGATGCAGGAGATCTTGATCGGCGAGGTGGAGATCATCTGGATGTTGATCCCCTCCTCGGCCAGCGTCTGGAAGACCTTTGCCGCAACGCCGGGGTGCGAGCGCATGCCCGCGCCGACGATCGAGACCTTGCCGATCTGGCGGTCGGTGTCGAGCGCGGCGATCCCGAGCTCTTCGCACACCGGCTCCAGCGCCCTCTCGGCGGCGCGCAGATCCTCGCTCGAGATCGTGAACGACACCTCGGCCTCGCGCCCTTCGCCGCGCGGCTCGTTCTGGATGATCGTGTCAACGTTGCAGTTCGCCTCGGCCAGCGCGGTGAAGATCGCAGCTGCGGCGCCCGGCCGGTCGGGCACGCCGAGCAGCGTGATCCGCGCCTCCTCGGTCGAGTGGGTGACGGCGGTGATCAGCGGGTGTTCCATGGTTTCGTCCTCTCCGACGACGAACGTGCCTGGGCCGTCCTCGAAGCTCGAGCGGCAGTGAATCCGCACGCCGTGGGTGCGAGCGTACTCAACCGAGCGCAGCTGCAGCACCTTGGCCCCCGAGGCGGCCATCTCAAGCATCTCCTCAAAGGAGACGATCGGTAGCTTGCGCGCGTCCGGGACAAGGCGGGGGTCGGCGCTGAACACGCCCGCGACGTCGGTGTAGATCTCGCACACCTCAGCGCCGATCGCCGCGGCAAGCGCGACCGCCGTTGTGTCCGAGCCGCCCCGCCCCAGCGTCGTCACATCGCGCGTGGTGGAGACCCCCTGGAAGCCGGCGACGAGCACGATCACACCGCGGTCAAGCGCCTCGCGGATCCGGTCGGCGCGCACATCGATGATCCGCGCCTTCGTGTGCGAGGTGTCGGTCACGATCCCCGCCTGCGAGCCGGTCAGGCTGATCGCGCGGTGGCCGAGGTCGTTGATCGCCATCGCGCACAGCGCGCACGAGATCCGCTCGCCCGTCGACAGCAGCATGTCGAGCTCGCGCGGGTCGGGGTTGGGCGAGACCTCCTCGGCCATCGCAATCAGCTCATCGGTGGTCTTGCCGCGGGCGGAGAGCACCGCCACGACACGCTTGCCCGCCGCCCGCTGGGCGACGATCCGCCGCGCGGCGCGCTTGATCCGCTCCGCGTCGGCGACCGAGGTGCCGCCGAACTTCATCACGATCGTGGGCTCCGCCTGCACGACCTCGCAGCTTACGCGGCCGCTCGGCCGAAGGTCCGGTGGGCCAGCCGGGCCAGCCGGGCGCCTGGTCGGCGCGGCGCGCAGCGCATCGCGGGCCGGGGGCGGTCGTCTACTCGATCGCGCGACGCCCGCGTCTGTCCGATCGCGCGACGACCCGCGTCTACTCGATCGCGCGGCGCCCCGCGAACGCCCGCCCGAGCGTGAGCTCGTCGGCGTACTCGAGGTCCGCTCCGACCGGCAGCCCGCTCGCCAGCCGCGTGACCGTCACCCCGGGGGCGAGCCTGCGGATGCCGGCGGCGATGTGCAGCGCGGTCGCCTCGCCGGTGGTGGTCGGGTTGGTCGCGATCACGACCTCGCGAATCCCTCCTTCGCGCACCCGCGCGTAGAGCTCGTCGATCTTCAGCGACTCGGGGTCGATGCCGTCGATCGGCGAGAGCGCCCCGCCGAGCACGTGGTAGCGGCCGCGGAACTCGTGCGTGCGCTCAATCGAGATCACGTCGGCAGGCTGCTCGACCACGCAGATCACCTCGGCGTCGCGGCGCTGGTCCTGGCAGATGCGGCAGAGCGGGCCGTCGGCGAGGTTGAAGCACGTCCTGCAGAAGCCGATCCGCTCCTTGACCTCGCGGATCGCCTCGGCCAGCGCGAGCGCCTCCTCGGCGTCGACGCGCAGCAGGTGGAAGGCGAGCCGTTGCGCGGTGCGCCCGCCGACGCCGGGAAGCTTCGAGAGCTCGGCAATCAGCCGCTGGACCGGCGGCGCGTAGATGGTGGTGTCGCTCACCCCTCCGGCTTCTGCTTCAGAACCCCGGCAGCCCGAGGTTGCCGAGGCCGCCCGCGATCCCGCCGAGCTTGCGCGCCGCCAGCTCCTGCGCGGCGCGCATCCCCTCGTTGACCGCCGCCAGCACCATGTCCTGCAGCATCTCGACATCCTCGGGATCGACCGCCGCGGGGTCGATCTCGATCGCCTTCAGCTCCATCTCGCCGGAGACCTTGACCTTCACCATGCCGCCGCCGGCGGCAGCCTCGACGATCTCGTCCTTGAGCGCCTCCTGCGCGGCCGCCATCTCCTGCTGCATCTTCTGCACCTGCTTGAGCATCTGGTTCATGTTTGGCTGAGGCACCTAGATCTCCTCGCGTTGGTCGTGATCATCCGGCAGCTCCTCCGCGTCGAACTCCTCAAGGAAGCGTCGCACGAGCTCCTCGGCGGAGGCGCTCGCCGCCGAGCGCGGCTCGCCAGCGACCGGAGACTCGAGCTCGCGCACCTCGTAGCGCAGCGCGCGCGCCTCTCCGCACACCCTCTGGAGGGCCTCGGCCACCGTCCGGCGGTGGCCGTCCTGCTCGGCCAGGCGCTTGGAGAACTGGGCATCCGCGGGGAAGGCGACGGTCAGCTCCCGCTCTGAGACCGCAACCGGGCGGGCGCTGGCGAGCGCCGCCGAGAGCATCTGGTTGCGCTCGCGCACGAGCTCGACGACCGCCGCCCAGCGCTCAACCGCGGTCCCTAGGTCAAGGGGACCCTCCGATCCGAGCTGATCTGGCGGCTCACCCGGCGCCCGCTCCGCGCGCGGGGCCTCCGCTGCCGGCCGCGCGTCCGCGGCGACCGGCCCTTGCGCCGCCGCCTTGGCTTCCCCCTCCGCGGAGAGGGCATCTGTCTCTGGCAAGCGCTCCCCAAGGCCGGTCGGCGGCCTGGCCGGGGGGACGCGGCGCCGGTCGGCGACATCGCTTCGCTCGGCCTCGAGCCGCTCGATCCGCGACAGCAGAGCCGAGACCGAGGGGTCGATCTCCGGGGCGGCCGCACGGAGCAGCACGAGCTCGAGCTGGATCCGCGGTGAGGCGCCGTTGGAGGTCGCGCGCAGCGCATCAGAGACGAGGTCGAGCAGCCGCACCGCGTCGCTGCCGGGCAGCGCCGCTGCCTGCTCGGCCAGACGTCGGTCCCGCTCGGCCGTCAGGCGCAGCTCGGGCGGCACCTCACCCAGCACCTGGACCGTGAGCAGCTCGCGCGCGTGCGCCTCGAGGTCACGCAGCAGCTGCCCAGGGTCGCGACCGGAGTCGGCGAGGGCGGCGGCGGCGCGCAGCGCCGCGGCGGGATCGCGCGCAATCACCGCGTCAAGCGCGTCGAACAGTTGCTCGGCGTCGGCGACGCCGAGCACCGCGAGCACGTCCTCCGGTGCGATCGGCCGCTCGCCCACGTATGTCATCAGCTGCTCGAGCGTGCCGAGCGCATCGCGGAAGCTCCCGCTTGCGTGGCGGGCGATCAGCGCGAGCGCGGCGTCCTCGGCGGCAACCCCCTCCTGGCTTGCCACGCGCCTCAGCACGGTCGCGACCTGGGCGGCGGTCGGCCGGCCGAAGTCGAAGCGGTGACAGCGATCGACGACCGTCGGCAGCACCTTCTGGGCCTCGGTCGTGGCAAGCACAAAGATCGTGCGCGGCGGCGGCTCCTCGAGGGTCTTCAGGAAGGCATTCCACGCCTGCGGCGAGAGCATGTGCGCCTCGTCGAGGATGTAGACCTTATGGCGACCGGAGACGGGCGCGTAGGCGACCTTCTCCCGCAGGTCGCGGATGTCATCGACAGAGTTGTTGGAGGCCGCGTCCATCTCGATCACATCGAGCGAGGTTGCGGCAGCGATCGCCACGCACGAGTCGCACCGGCCGCACGGCGCGGTTGTCGGCCCCCGCTCGCAGTTCAGGCAGGCTGCGAGGATCTTTGCCATGCTCGTCTTGCCGGTGCCGCGAGAGCCGACGAACAGGTAGGCGTGGTGGACCTTTCCCCGCGCGACCGCGTTCGACAACGTCCGCACGACGTGCTCCTGCCCCACCACGTCAGCGAACGTGCGCGGGCGGTGGCGACGGTAGAGCGAGGGACCGGTCGACATCCGGAGCCGAGTCTAGTCGCCCGATACGGACGGCGAAGGCGGCCCCGGCGAGGAGCGCGGCGGCGGATGCTTGCCCTTTGGCAACCCCCAGCCGCCGCGTGGCTTTGCGGCAGCGATGGCTGCAGGGCGGGCTAGAATGGCTGCTCAGATCGGGCGCGTAGCTCAGTGGGAGAGCGCTCGCTTCACACGCGAGAGGTCGCTGGTTCGAGCCCAGCCGTGCCCATTCAAGCTCCCTGCATACGTCCTTCCGGTTGGCCAGCGGGGATGATTGCGCGCCGGCTGCTGTTCTTAGCTTGCGACTGCCAGCAGCCAGCGGCTGGGGCCGGCACCCGTCGCTAGTACCGCATGCAGGACGGCCTCTAGCCCATCGGGATCGCTCGCAGCGCAAGGATCGTCGGTCGACATTACGGGCAGCGTGGCGCACTGCTCGGAACAGCAGCGTGGGGTAGCGGTGGCTCGGCTCGAATAGCAGCGCACAGCTCAACCAACCAAGGAGGATCAAGGAGGATCCATGCAACCCATGCTGCTAAAGGCGGCAGGCCACCGTCGCTCCCAGGCGACCTGCCGGGCCACCACCGAGACCGCGCGCCGCGGAACAGGGGTCGGCAACACCCCGTCGAGCCGCCGAGCGTCGAGGAGACCCTCGCGGTAATGCGAAGGTTGATGATCGCGCCGAGGGGCACCATCGCCGGGCGCTGATCGTGCTGCTCTGGCGCGCAGGCTACGAATCAGCGAAGCGCTTGCCCTTCAGAAGAGCGACCTTGACAGCGGCCGCGGTGCCCTGCTCGTCCGACACCGGAAGGGCGACAGGCGCCGCGAAGTCGAGCTAGACCGGCGTGCCTCGGAGTAGCTCGAGGGAGTGGGCTCCGTGCAGGAAGCCCATGCACCTGGGTGAATTGTTTCTCTCACGCCCCCGTCCTCGTCAGCCCGCCATCAACGTGCAGAATCTGGCCGGTGATGAAGTCAGCTTCATCGGAGACGAGAAACGCGAGCGCGTTTGCGAGGTCGGCGGGAACGCAGACGCGCTTGATCGTCTGCATCGAGGAGACACGCGTGATCACGTTCTCGGCGATTTGCCCGGAGGGACGGGTTCGGCCGAGAAAGCCCTCGGTCGCGACCACGCTCGGTGCGATTGCGTTCACGGTGATGCCGCTCTCCCCGAGCTCGTTGGCGAGTGCGCGCGTCAGCGCGTGCACGCCGCCCTTGCTGGTCATGTACGCAAGATCGCGGCCCTGCAGAAGTGTGTTCGCCGATCCGGTGTTGACGATCCGTCCCCAGCCCGCGTTCTTCATGCCCGGAGCGAACGCCTGGGCGAACAGGAGCACCGCCTCGACGTTCGTCGCCTGAACCTGGCGCCAGACCTCGACGCTCACGTTCTCGAGATCTGTTGCGGGGAAGATCGCCGCGTTGTTGACAAGGATGTCGCAGCGGCCGAAGCGCGCGATCACCGACTCCTTCACCGCGGCGATTTGCTTGTGATCTCCGACGTCACACACCAAGCCGAGCTTTTCGCCCGGCCCGGGGAGCTGAACGAGGATGTCGCTTGGATCATCGCGGTCGACCGCGATGACGTTCGCGCCGTCTGCGGCGAGTCGCTGCGCGTACGCGAGCCCGATTCCGCGTGCCGCACCGGTGACAAGCGCCGTCTTTCCAACCAGTGTCATGGCTTTCTCCGTCTTTCTCTCAGGCCACAGGGCAGCAATCCCGTGAACGTGAGGCCCAGTTGCACGGCGAGCCCGAAGTAATCCTCAAGGTGCCAGGTCCGCACGAGCCGGCCGTTGACCAGGCGGTGAAAGTCGGCGGCCCGGAACTCGACCTCGCACCCTGTTCCCGGCACCCCAAGCAGCTCGCCGCTGTGAATCCCTCGGATCACCGAACGCACGGCGACGACGTCACCGGAGGCGATGACCTCCTCGATGGCCACGCTCAAACCAGAGAACACGCCGCGCAGGTGCTCGATGCTCGACTTCCAGCCGTCGGCGCCCCGACCCGTCCTCAGCGCCGGAATCGCCTCCCAGTCGGGCGCCAGCACGTCGTCGACCAGCGCAGTGTTGCCGGTACTGAGCGCGTCGTAGAAGCGCCGGACGGTCGCTTCAGGCTCCATGGGCGCCGAGTTGACGGTGCGCTGCGAATCGGTAGGGTGCATGTCGTCTCCTTCGGATCGGTTGCTCGCACAGACGCGCGTCGCATCCGCGGCCGGTGTCCGTACGTGAGCCACCTGGCTATCTCGGCGGCGATGAGCGGCTGTCGCGTCTGCGACTATACGTTCGATGAGCGAGGATGTGAAACGCCTAGCCGCCGTGAACTCACAACCGCCGGGTGCTCGTGCCTGAACTCAGGCAGCTTCGTGCGTTCGTGGCGGTCGCCGAGGAGCTGAACTTCACGCGTGCGGCGGAGCGATTGTTCCTAGGGCAGCAGGCCGTTTCGAAGTCGATCGGACAGCTCGAACGCGAACTCGGCGTCAGGCTGCTCGAGCGGACAACCCACGAGGTGCGCCTCACCCGCGCCGGCGCCGAGCTGCTGCGTGCGGGACGTGAGGCGCTGAAAGCCGCGGACACGGCCTTCGAGCGCGCTCGTCTAGTCGGGCGTGGACAAGCAGGCAGCATCCAGGTAGGCATATCGCCCGCGATCGGCCCAACCGAACGCGCGTGGGTCGTTCGTGCCTTGCGAGAAGATGGCGATGACCTCGAGATATCGCTCCGCGACCTCAGACCCGAGCAGGCCCTCCAGGGGCTGCGTAATGGCGAGCTCGAGCTTGCGCTCGCACGCACCGCGCCAACCATGACCAACGGGCTTGACAGCGCCTCGCTTCCCTCAATTCGAGCTCATCTCTATGCGCCAGCGAATCATCGCCTTGCCGGGCTTCGCACGCCGATCAGCCTTGCCAGCCTCGACGGCGAACGTCTCCTCGTATGGAGCCCGCGCGGCACCCCACTCACCGACCTGATCATCTCCCGCATCGCTGCCGCTGGCGCCTCCGTGGAGACGGTCCTGGCCCGCGTGTGGGGAATGGCTGTCGCCCTCGCAGACCTCGCCGAACTTGGAGCCGTTGCCGTGCTTCCACCCCGCTGGCCCCTGCACGAGAGCGTTGTTGAGCTTCCCCTCGCGGACGATCTTGAGCTGCCTCTCACCCTACTCTGGCGAGCCGGCACTCGCCCCGCGTCGGTCGAGCGGATCCTCGCAGCGACAGCCTGACCTGCCTCCTCCCTGGGGGCGAATGCAACCTTTTAGGGTGCAGGACTCCCGGTTAGCCTCAGCGTGCTGCCGCCGTCCCCTCGTCTCAGTCGCACACGTCGGCCAACCTCGCTATCACCATCCGAGAAGCATGCCAGCCACATCCAAGCACCGCCCGGCGCGGACCGTAGGCGGCGGACGCATCAGTTGGAAGGTTGCGTCGACCTCGGAGGTGAGAAGGTGGAGGTTCGCAAGCCTGACGTCGTTCTCGCCGGACGCTCGATCTTGCACTGTTCCCCGGCAGCTGCATCCCAAGCGTGCCGCCGGCGAACCGCACGTTGCGCGGAAATGGCGACGCCGATCTCGGCCTAGCAAGCGGCGGCCCGCCCACGCGAGCGCTCACCGGTTCGAGCCCGGCCCTGCCCACAGGGTGCACGCGCAAGCCACCGAGCCATCGATAGCTGCCCAGCGTCAGGTTCGCGCTGCGGTAATGAGCCGTTCGCGATCAAACATGGCCGCGACCGCCCGCCAGCCGAGGGCATCGAACGCCAGCAGCGCCGCGGCAAGGCCAACCGCCAGACCAATCGACGGGGTGATCACGCTGAATCCCATCAGCGCGACGACCGCAACCGGGGGCAGACTGGCCAATGCGCTGAGCTGCTGGGCGACGCGGACATCCGCCGAGCGAGCGGAGATGGCGATTCCCACCCAGATCGACCAGCCGGCAATCAGCGGGGTGAACAGCACCTGCACGGGGATGTGCGAGCCGGCGAAGATCGCCGATCTGATCAGCGGATGGGCGAACAGAGCCGCGACGGCGAGGAAAATCCCAAAGATCGCGTAGGCGATCAGGAGCGTCGGGATGACAATCGCGAGCGCCTTACCGATCAGCAGCTCCTCAGCACTGATCGGCGTTATCAGGATCGGTTCGAGCGTTCCCTGCTCGCGCTCGCCGACGACCGAGTAGCCAGCCACCGTGGAGGGCACGATCGCGGGGATCAGCAGCAGGGGCAGCAGCGAGGCGCCCACCCGCGCATCCAGCGTGGAGGTGGCCACCACGGCGGGTGCTGTCAACAGCTGGAGCGCTGGCGCCGCGATAAAGATCAGCGGCAGGATGGTCATCGTGAACACGATCACGAAGCGGTTGCGGCGGTAGTCGCGCAGCTCCTTGGTGAAGATCGCGAGGACACGAGTCCAGCTGAAGCTCATCGCCTCGCCTCCACGTCCTCGTCGATCAGCTTGAGGTAGATCTCCTCCAACGTGTGGTGGGCCTCGCTGATCGAGAGGATGTCAGCATCGGCTTTGACCAGTGCGCGGGCGAGGGCCGGCGCCGCGACCTCCGGGTCGGAGACGGCAAGCCTGTAGCCGGACGGGCCCTGCCGTTGCCATCCATCCACGCTCGGAAGCCCGCCAAACGTCGCTGCCGGATCCGCGAGCGGCACGCGCACACGAACCTCAAGAGCTCGTTTGAACAGCTGCTCGCGCAACTCCTCCGGCCGGCCGATCAAACGCAGGGTCCTGTTCAGGATCGCCACCCGGTCGCACAGCCGCTCGGCCTCATCCAACCGGTGCGTGGTCAGGAAGATCGTCACCCCCTGTTCGCGCAGCGAGGCGATCAGCTCATGGACCTCGCGCGTTGCGAGCGGGTCCAACCCCGACGTCGGCTCGTCCAAGAACAGTATCGCCGGCTCGTTCAGCAGCGCCCGCGCAAGCGCGACGCGCTGGCGCAGGCCCTTCGACAGCGACCCACATGAATCGTCGACCCGGTCTAGCAGGTTGACCGCGCGTAGCGCGCGCTCGATCCGCAAATCACCGTCATCGAGCTCGTAGAGCCGGGCGAAGCAACGGAGATTCTCGATCACCGTCAGCCGTAGATACAGGCCCGGCGTCTCCGGCATGATCGAGATCCGCCGCCTGATCGCCGGCCCATTCTCAGCGCTCAGCGGGATGCCTGCCACCGTCGCGGACCCAGAGCTCGGCGCGATCAACGTTCCCAGCGTGCGGACCGTGGTCGTCTTACCGGCCCCGTTCGGCCCGAGGAAGCCGAACACCTCCCCATAGCGGAGCTCAAACGAGACGTCATCGAAGGCGACCCGGTCACCGAAGCGCTTGCCCAGACGCTCGACCACGAGCGCCCGTCCGTCACGGGTCATCCCGCGGCGAGGCCCCCGCCTCGGTCAGCCCTTGTCGCGTTCCTGATCGAGCTCACCGCCGCTTTGTCGAGCCGGGCGGGCGCGAGGAGGCGGAACTCGCTGCCTCTACCGGGAGCGCTGTCGAGCTCGATGCGACCGCCGAGGTTACGAGCTGCGCGAGCGGCGATCGCCAGGCCGAGGCCAGAGCCGCCGGTCGTCCGCGAGCGGTCGCGGTCGACTCGGTAGAGGCGCTCGAAGATGCGCTGGTGGTGCTCGGGTGCGATGCCGATGCCGGTGTCGCGGACGCTGAGCGTCAGCGTGTCCCGGCGCCGTCGCAGCCGCAGCTCGATGCGGCCGCCCGCCGGCGTGTAGCGGATCGCGTTCGACAGCAGGTTCGAGCCGACCATCTCGAGCAGACGCCGATCGGTGAAGACCTCCGCGGGCGGCGCAGAGGTCGTGAGCTGCACCCCGGCTGCAACGGCGGCCCGGCGAAAGCGCGAGGCCAGCTCCTCGGCGAACGACGCCAGCGAGAATCTCACAGGCCGCGGCCCCTCAGCGAGATCGAGGCGCGTGAGCTCGCGCAGCCGCGAGAGCAGATCGGCCAGACGGCGAGACTCCGCCTCAACGAGCATCCGCGCCTCCTCACGCTCCTCCGGGCGCTGGGCAACTCCGTCCGCCAGCGCCACCGCGAACCCCGTCACCGTGTTCACCGGGGTTGCGATCTCGTGCGCGATGTCGGCGAGGAACCGGCGCTGGTCCTGATCGGCGCGCTCAAGACGAGCCGCCATCTGATCGAATGCGCGCCCGAGCTTGACGAGCTCCTCCGGCCCCCGGCTGCCCATCCGCGCGCTGAAGTCGCCCGCCGCGAGCCGCTCGGCGACGGCGATTGCGCGGTCCACCGGGCGACGCACGTCGCGCGTGACGAGCGTCGCGGTGCCGACCGCCACCACCATCACCAGCGCCAGCGCCCCGGCGGCGATCAGCGTGAGCTCGACCGTGGCACTGTCCCCCGACGAGTAGTCAGCGATCCGCACCACGCCGCCGGGGAAGCGCGCCTGCGCTGTCAGCTCGAACTCACGCGCGCGCCGAGGAGGACCGCGGAAGATCGTCCGACCACCCCGGATGACGGTGATCCGATCGTTGATCAGCACCGCCTGCAGGGCGGCCAGGCGCGTCGCCCCTGCGCCGGCGGCTACCTGCGCCGCGATCGCGCGCGCCTCCAGATGCGCCTTGGCGACGTCGGCGCGCCGCTCGTGGGCATGCTCCACCCCTCTGAAGAGGATTGTCGCCACCCCAAGGCCAACGCCGCCGCTGGCGAGCATCGCCACCAGCAGCCGCAGACGAAGCGAGGCCAGCCGCGCCAGCACCTCAGCCCTCCAGGCGGTAGCCGACACCCCGCAGCGCGCGCAGCCTGAAGGCCTCGCCAAGCTTGCGCCGCAGGGCCGCGACGTGGACGTCGACCGTCTTCGGCTGGTAGTCGATCGAGCCCCAGACGGAGCGCAGCAGCGCCTCCCGGCTGTGAACTCGCTGGGGCTCGCGTAGGAACGCAACGAGCAGGTCGAACTCCCGGCGGGTGAGCTCCACCTCTCGCCGGCCGACCCGCACCCGCCGCGCCTGCTCGTCGACCTCAAGCTCACCGTGGCGCAACGGCGGGGGCTCGCCGAGGAGACCGCCGGCGCGACGGAGATTAGCCCGGACCCGGGCGATCAGCTCCGGCGCCGAGAAGGGCTTGACCACATAGTCATCGGCGCCCAGCTCCAGTCCGGCGACACGGTTTGCCTCCTCGCCACGCGCGGTGATCAGGATGATCGGAATCCCGGAGGACGCCCTGATCCGCCGCACGAGCTCGAAGCCGTCGAGCTCCGGAAGCATCACGTCGATGAGCGCAAGGTCGACATCCCCCCGCCGAAGCGACGACAGCGCGTCGAGCCCCCCGGCGGCCTCAACCACTGCGTAGCCCTCCCGCTCGAGGTACATGCGCAACAGCCGTCGTAGCGCGGGCTCATCGTCCACCACCAGCACCCGCGCTCGCGACGGCATCGGCGCGATTCTCCCATACCGCTCACCCGCGCTTGCTCACTTGGTCCCATCCTGAGCGCCTCGGCGCTTGCTGACCCGCTGCCGGGGGCTTGCCGTCCCATAACCGAGCGCGGCAAGGCTCGGGGCAGAACCCCGTCCCACCCGCGCTGGAGGGACGGATAGGCAGGCGAGCGGAAAGCGGAAAGGAGCGCACGGTGACGCTCGCGATCGCGCTGAACGCGATCCTGTCGCTTTGCGTGGTGATCATGGTCCTCGCACCGCTGGTGTGGGCCATCCTCACCCAGGATCGCGACCAGCCGGCCGGCGGGGGCGGGCCGGCTGGTCAGCCATGCGCGCGGGCGACCCGGCTGCTCCCTCGGCCCGCCGCGGCCCGCCAATCAGCCGCCGACCGGCGCGGACAAGCCGAAGCGCAGCCGCTGCATCGCGTGGAGCATCACCTCGGTGGCCGCAGCCCGCTGCTCGTCGGGGATGCCGTCGAGGATCTCATCCTGGAGCGCCTCGATCGCCGGCTCCGCCTCGGCCAGCACGCGCGCGCCCTCCTCAGTGAGCTCGGCGCGCAGGATCCGCCCATGGTCCGGGTCGACCCGTCGTCGCACGAGCCCCCGCCGCTCAAGCCCGCCAAGGATCTCGATCATCGTCTGCGGGGTCACCATCGTACGGCGTGAAAGCTGCGCGTTTGAGAGCGCCGGCCGCCGCCTGAGGATCGACAGCGCGGTGAACTCTGGCACGCTCAGCTGCCACGGCTCGAGGCGTAGGCGCATCTCGCGGCGAATCCCCTGGTTGACGCGGCCCACAAGGTAGATAAGCGAGACCTCGGATGGGGCCGTCTGAGCGGCGGTCGAATCGGAGAGCGCCACGGCCGCGACAGTATCGCGCGCGGGGCGGATCGACTCGCTGTCATTTGCCGGCGCTAATCGGACGCCAATCGGCTGGCGAGCGCGTCAGGCGATGCCCAGCTGGGTGGCCAGCGCACGCAGGTCGTCGGCGATCGTCTTCGCCGTGGCGGCGTTCGGGCCCTTCGCGCCCCTGACGACGGCAATGGACAGGCTCTGCAGCTCGCGCTCCACGCGCCCAGCCGAGCGGCTCAAGCTCGCGCCGCGCGCATGCAGCTTGGCCGCTGCGAGCGCCACCTGCCCGAGCGTCTCGCCGATCACCGTCCGTGCCGGGCTCGACGCCGGCAGCACCTTGTCCGCCTCCCCCGCCAACGCGCCGGCGTCGGCGCGAAGCTGGCCGAGGCTCGTCTCGGCGGCCCTCTGGACCGACGCGCTGCCGCTCGCCAGGCGGCCTGTCTGATGCGCGATCGCCGCGATCAGCCGGCTCGCCTTGTCGGAGAGCCTCGCGACCTCGGCGGTGGCTGCCGCGGCGCCGCTCCCCGCGCTCGCCTTCGCCCCCTTTGAGGCCTTCTGCGACGGGTGGGTCCTGTGCGTGGTCGTCGGTGAGGAGCTCGAGCCGCAAGCCGCAACTCCGGTAACCAGCGCAAGCGCGCAGAGCGCGGTGGCGAATAGCTTCACAGCGATAGCGCTACCCAACGGCGGTGGCGGCAAAGCGATCGCGCCGCTCCCTGTCAGCGGCCGAACCGGGTGGCGCTCGCCACCCGACCTGAAGAGCGGCCGGGCGTGATCAACAGCGAGCCGGGGTAGCGTATCTCGACCAAGCAGCTCGAACAGGAGGAAAGGCGTGTCGCATCTGATGCCGAGAGCGCCAGCGCTGCACGTATTGGATGCGGCGATCGCGCTGTGGGTGGCGATCTGGATCGGTCTCGGGGTGGCGATCGGCCTCGAGGTCGCACAGCTCACGAGCCTCAGTCGCACCGTCGTGATCGACGGACACGCGGTGGAGACGGTGGGGAGGTCGCTCGAGCCGTTGAAGGCGCTGCCGTTCGTCGGTTCGGTCGTGGGCCAGGAGGCCGCGCGGATCGCGAGCGCGGGCGCCAGTACCGTGCGTGGCGGCGAGAGCACGACCTCCTCGATCCACGTGCTGAGCGTGCTGCTGGCGCTGGCAGTTGCGCTGCTGCCATCGATGCCGGTTTTCGGCTTCTATCTGCCGCTGCGGCTCGAGCGGCGCCGCGAGTGCCGGGCGCTGAAGGCGGCGGTGCGAGCGCATGGCGAGGATCCCGCATTCCAGACGTTCCTCGCCCAGCGCGCGCTCGCGGCGCTCAGCTACCACCAGCTGCGCAGGGAGGCTTCGCCGCTGTGGATGCGCAGCCTCGAGAGCGAGCGGGAGCAACTCGCGGCCGCCGAGCTCCGGCGGTTCGGGCTCGATCCGCGCCTGCTCGGCCAGCGCCGGAGCCGCGCGTGAGCAGGCTCGGGAGCCTCGCTTGAGCGCCGCGGGACGGCTGCTCGCACGTCTGTTCATCTGGCTGCGCTACCTGGTCGCGCTCGCCTGGATCGCCGGGGCAATCGCGGCGACGCTGGAGCTGCCATCGGTCGCCACCACCGGAGGCTCGTTCAACTCGCTGCTACCGCGCGGCTCAACCGCGCTCGCGGCCGCCAAGCTCTCCGCCGGTCGGTTCTCGCTCCCGGTCCTCGGGACCCAGACCATGATCGTCGTGCGCAACCCGCACGGCCTGCCCCCATCCCGCCAGGCGCAGCTCCTCGAGCTCGCCGCTCAGCTGTCTCTGCACCGCCTGCCCGACTATCGCCAGATCGCCGGCGCGGTCCCGCTCGTGAACACGTTTGGTTCCCGGCCGCTGATGCGCGAGCGCGGCACGACGGCGCTGCTGTACCTGTTCTTCGCCCGGGGAGTGGGCGCAAGCCGGGCCACCGCGCTCGCGCGACGCCTGATCGCCAGGCGGATCGGCCACCGCCCGGGAGAGTTCGAGGGCCTCACCGGCGAGCTTCCCGCGGAGGCAGCCCAGGGCAGCCTGCTCTCCTCACGCCTGGGGTTGGTTGAGCTGGCGACGATCCTCATCTCCGCCCTGGTGATAGCGGTTCACTTCCGCGCGCCGGGGGCCGCGCTCCTCGACGTGGTCACGATCGCGCTCGCCTTCCAGCTCTCCGAGAAGGTGCTCGGCGTGCTCTCGAGGTCCGCCCACCTCGCGTTCCCAAGCGCGCTCAAACCCGTGGCGGTAGTGCTCGTGTTTGGAATCGTCACCGACTACACGATCTTCTACCTTTCGCGCTTCCGGGGGCTGCTGGCAAGGGGGCTCACGCGGCGCGAGGCGAGCGAGACGGTGCTGCGGGACGTCGGTCCGATCGTGCTCACGGCAGGGATCACGGTGGCGGCCGGGACGATCGCGCTGGAGGCGGCGACCCTCGGCTATCTGCGGTCGTTTGGGCCTGGCCTGGCGGTGGCTGTGATGGTTGCGATGCTGACCGCGGTCTGCTTCGTCCCCGCGGTGCTGGGGATCATCGGCCGCGCCGCGTTCTGGCCGACGCTGATCAAGCCGGCGCGCAGCGGCGGGCGGCTCTGGCGGGCGCGGCCGTCCGGCGAGCACACAGCCCCACCGCTCGCGGCGATGCCCGAGCCGCGCGGGGCGGGCAGGCTCTCGCAACTCGCCGAGCGTCGGCGGCTGACGGTGCGGATAGCCGCTCGCCATCCCCTGCTGGCGGTGGTGCTGGTGGCGGCGTTGATCGCCGCCGGCGCCAGCGGCCTGCGCCTGACCGCCGTCGGCAACGGGCTCGTCACCGACCTGCCCGCTCACTCGCTCGTGCGCCGCAGCTTTGCGCAGCTGCAGCGGGGCTTTGCCCCGGGAGTGATGGCGCCGGCGGTGGTGGTCATCACCGGCGCTGACGTCGGCTACCGGCGCGCAGCGCTTGCCCATCTGCAGGACGAGCTCGCCCATCAGCCGGGTGTTGCCGCCGTCATCGGCCCCGCGCAGCAGCCGCTCGACAGGCGGCTGGGGATCGTGCTCGCGCAGTCCGGGACGGCCGCCCGCTACATCCTGTTCCTGCGCGAGGATCCCTTCGGCCCGCAGGCGATCGCCGCCGTCGCGAGGCTGCAGGCGCAGCTGCCGCGGCTGCTCGGCCGCGCGGGATTGAGGATCGCGCACGGCGCGGTGACCGGGGACACGGCGATCTCCGCCGACATCGTGAGCGGGACGATCACCTCGCTGGCGCGGATGGTGCCCGCGACGCTCGTCGCGATCTTCATCGTCGTCGCGATCTTCCTGCGCGCGCTCCTCGCCCCCGCCTACCTGGTGATCACAAGCCTGCTCGCGGTGGCTGCGGCGCTTGGGTTGGCCGTGTACGTGCTGCAACAGCTGCTCGGCTACGGTCAGCTGGCGTTCTACGTCCCCTTCGTGGTCGCGGTGCTGATGATCTCGCTCGGCTCGGACTACAACGTCTTCATGGTCGGGCAGATCTGGCATGAGGCGCGCCGGCGCTCGCTGCGCGAGGCGATCGAGGTGGCCGGCAGCCGCGCGGCGCGGCCAATCACCACCGCGGGGTTCGTGCTGGCGGCCTCCTTCGGCCTGCTCGCGTTGGTGCCGCTGCGCTCATTTCGCGAGATCGCCTTCGCAATGGGGGCTGGGCTGCTGATCGACGCCTTGATCGTCCGCGCGCTGCTCGTGCCGGCGCTGATCAGCATCATCGGGGTGGCGAGCGAGTGGCCCGGCCACGGCCTCAGGGCGCACCCCGGCTTCGCGCACATCCCGCCTGCACCGCTGCCCGCCGCGCCCCCGGATGATCAAGCCCGCCCCCGCCCGGCGGCCTAGCGAGCTCGCTCCCGGCACCGCGGCAGCTCTCAGCTCAAGGGCGGGCATCGGCGAGGATCGCGCGCAGCACCGCCAGCGCCCGCTCGCGATGGGCGTCAAGCTCGGCGATCAGCTCCTCGACAGAGGCGGAGCGCAGCGCGCCCAGGATCCGCTCGTGTGCGCGCAGCGCCTCGACGCGCTCCTCGGGCAGGTTGTAGTAGAGGGCGCGGTAGGCCTCTGTCGAGTCCCACAGCAGGCGGATCAGCCGCAGCGTGTGCGGGCGGTCGCCGGGATCGAGCAGCTCCAGGTGAAAGCGCCGGTTGGCCTGGAGCTGGCGGGCCACCTCCCCGCTCTGGACCGCGCGCGCGAAGTCGTGCGCGGCGAGCTCGATCCGGGCTAGCCCATCGCCGTCGAGCAGCGGCAGCGCACGCCGCGCGGCCCGCGCCTCGAGCACCTGGCGCAGCTCGTAGATCTCCTCCAGATCCTCGATTCGCAGCTTGGTCACGAAGTACCCCCGCCGCGGCCGGTAGCGCACCTGCCCCTCCTGCTCGAGGATGCGCAGCGCCTCGCGCACCGGCGCGATGCTGATGCCGAGCCGCTCCGCCAGCTGCTCCTGGCCCACCCGCTGTCCAGGGGCGAGGTGGCCGGCGACGATCGCGCGCCGCAGCTGCTCGAGCGCGTGCTGGGCGGTGGTGGTGGGCGGGGCGGGCGCGGGCGCGGCGGCGCTCATCGAAACGCGTTGATCCCGGTCAGCTCGCCGCCGACGACAAGCGCGTGAACGTCGGCTGTGCCCTCATAGGTGAGGACCGACTCGAGGTTGTTCATGTGGCGGATCACGGGGTACTCGAGCGTGATCCCGTTGGCCCCCAGCACCTGACGGGCCGTGCGCGCCACCTCCAGCGCCGCGTTCACGTTGCCGAGCTTGCCCATGCTCACCTGCGCGGGGTGGAGCTCGCCGCGGTCCTTCAGCCGGCCGAGGTGCAGCGCCAGCACCGCTGCCCTGTTGACCTCCAGCGCCATCGCCGCGAGCTTCTGCTGCTGCAGTTGGAAGGAGGCGATCGGCCGTCCGAACTGGACGCGCTCGAGGCTGTAGGAGAGGGCTGCTTCGAGGCACGCCCGGGCCGCGCCCGCCGCCCCCCAGACGATTCCGTAGCGTGCCTCATCCAGGCACGAGAGCGGCGCGCGCAGCGACTGCGCCTCCGGCAGCAGCGCCTCGGCCGGAACGCGCACGTCGTCGAGCAAAAGCTCCGAGGTGACCGATGCGCGCAGGGAGAGCTTGCGGTGGACATCCTGGGTGGTGAAGCCCTTCGTGCCGCGCTCGACGAGGAAGCCGCGCAGCGCGGGGCGCTCCTCGTCGCTGCGTGCCCAGACAACCGCGACATCGGCGACCGAGCCGTTGGTGATCCACATCTTCTGTCCGTTGAGGATCCAGTCCGAGCCGTCGCGGCGCGCGCGCGTGCGCATCGAGCCGGGGTCCGAGCCGGCATCCGGCTCGGACAGCCCAAAGCAACCGATCGCCTCGCCCGCGGCCAGCAGCGGCAGCCAGTGGCGCTTCTGCTCCTCGGAGCCCCAGCGATGGATCGCAAACATCGCCAGCGACCCCTGCACCGAGACGAGGCTGCGCAGCCCGCTGTCGCCGGCCTCCAACTCCATGCACGCCAGCCCGTAGGCGGTGGCGGACGCGCCGGCGCAGCCGTAGCCGCGCAGGTGCATCCCCAGCAGCCCGAGCCTCCCCAGCTCGCGCGCCAGCTCGCGCGAGGGCAGCGAGGCGCGCTCGAACCACTCGCCGATCTCGGGGAGCACGCGGTCGCGGACGAAGGCGCGCACCGTGTCGCGGATGTCGCGCTCCTCGTCGGAGAGCATGCGATCGAGCGAGAGGAAGTCGTCGGGGCGGATCTTGGCGGAACCCATGTGGACGCTCCGTTGAGGTGCGAGTTTCGAATCTCTAGCATTGAACCATGATCCACCTCAGGCGAGTGATGATCCGAGCCAGGCGAGCGCCCGCGCGGTGAGCGGCGCCCTCGACGGGCTGCTCGTGGCCGACTTCTCCCGCGTGCTGGCGGGCCCCTTCGCGACGATGATGCTCGCCGATCTAGGCGCCGAGGTGGTCAAGGTCGAGCGGCCGGACGGAGGCGATGAGACCCGCAGCTGGGGCCCGCCGTACGATGAGCACGGCCGCGCCACCTACTTCCTCGCCGTCAACCGCAACAAGCGCAGCCTCGCGCTCGACCTCGCCGGCGACTCGGGGAGGCGCCGCGCCCAGGCCCTTGCCGCGCGCGCCGATGTGCTCGTCGAGAACTTCCGCCCGGGGCTGATGGAGCGCTTCGGCCTCGGCTATGAGCAACTGCGCGAGCGCAACCCGCGACTTATCTACTGCACGATCACCGGCTTCGGCGAGGCGAACGCGCAGCTGCCCGGATACGACCTGCTGGCGCAGGCGCTCGGCGGGTTGATGAGCATCACCGGCGAGGAGGATGGCCCGCCGCAAAAGGTCGGGGTTGCGCTCGTCGACGTGCTCTGCGGCTTGTTCGCCACCGTCGGCATCCTCGCGGCGCTCGCGCATCGCGAGCGAACCGGCGAAGGCCAGCGCCTCGGCGTCGACCTGCTCTCGGCGCTGCTGTGCGCGCTCGTCAACCAGGGCGCGGCATATACGGCTGGCGGCACGGTGCCGCGACGGATGGGCAACCGCCACCCCAGCATCGCCCCGTACGAGCCGCTGCGCTGCGCCGACGGCGAGCTGGTGATCGCCTGCGGCAACGACCGCCAGTTCGCGTCCCTCTGCACGGCGCTCGGCGCGGGCGAGCTGGCGCAGGACCCGCGCTTCGCCACTAACCCGGCGCGCGTCGAGCACCGCGAGGCGTTGGTGGCCGCGCTCGAGAGCAGGCTCGCCCGGCGTCCAGCCGCCGAATGGGCGCAGCGGCTCACGGCCGCGCGGGTGCCGGCCGGCACCGTCAACGACATTGCGCAGGCATTCGCCCTCGCCGAGCGCCTCGGCCTGCAGCCGATCGCGGCAATCCCAGACCGGGCTCGCGGCGGCGCAGTGCGCCTTGCCCGCAACCCGATCCGACTGGCGGCGACGCCGGCGAGCTACCGCCTGGCGCCGCCCGAGCTCGGCGAGCTCTCCTGGGAGGAGATCGCTACGCGCGACCCGCACGGGCCCTCGGCGGCGCACCCCCACGGCCCGCCGCCGGGGCACAGCCCAGCCGCGGCCGCGCCCAGCCGCAAAAATCGAGGCTCCGAGCATCCCCACAAAGGTCGATGAGAGGAGACTGCAGATGACGATCCGGTACGGATATAAGGCTTCCGCCGAGCAGTTCGGGCCGCGCGAGCTGCTCGCGCTCGCGCGGCAGGCCGAGCGGGCCGGGCTCGATGCGATCGCGGTCTCCGACCACTTCCAGCCGTGGCGCCACCACGGGGGGCACGCGCCGAACGCGCTCGTGTGGCTGGGGGCAGCCGGCGAGCGGACCGAGCGGGCGCTGCTCGGCACAAGCGTGCTGACTCCCACGCTGCGCTACCAGCCCGCGGTGATCGCGCAGGCATTCGCGACGCTCGCCTGCCTCAACCCCGGGCGGGTGTTTCTCGGCGTGGGCACCGGCGAGGCGATGAACGAGCGACCGGCAACCGGGCTCGACTGGCCCGGCGCAAAGGAGCGCCGCCAGCGGCTGGCGGAGGCGGTGGCGCTGATCCGAGCGCTGTGGTCGGGCGAGCGGATCGACTTCGAGGGCAGCTTCTATCGGGTGGAGAAGGCGACGATCTACGACCGACCCGAGCAGCCGCCCCCGATCTACATCGCCGCCTCAGGCCCGCTCGCCGCGCGGCTCGCCGGCCGCGCCGGCGATGGGCTGATCTGCACCTCGGGCAAGGATCCCGACCTCTACCGCCAGCTCACCGGCAACTTCGCCGACGCGGCGCGCCAGGCGGGTCGCGACCCGGCCGGACTCGCGCGCATGATCGAGATCAAGATCTCCTACGATCGCGATCGACAGTACGCGCGCGAGGCGTGCGCCTTCTGGGCCGCGCTGGCGCTCACCCAGGAGGAGAAATCCGAGATCGAGGATCCGCTCGAGATGGAGCGCGCCGCTGAGGCGGCGCGCGAGCGGGCGCCGAGTAGGTTCATCGTCACCGACGACGCCGACGAGGCAATCGAGCGGATCGCGCCGTACGTCGAGCTTGGGTTCGACCACCTCCTCTTCCATGCTCCCGGTCACGACCAGCGGCGCTTCCTCGAGCAGTTCTGCGCAGATGTGCTACCCCGCCTGCGGGAGCGCTTCGGCGCCACGCCGGCGCAGGGCCGGGCAGCGCAGGCGTAGGCGGCGAAAAGGCTGGCGCGGACGATGCGGATCGCGGTCGTGGGCGGAGGTATCGTCGGCCTCGCCACCGCGCGGCTGCTCGCGGCGGAGGGACACGAGCTGGTGGTGCTTGAGAAGGAGCGCGCGCTCGCCACCCACCAGACCGCACGCAACTCGGGGGTGGTGCACGCCGGCATCTACTACGCCCCCGGCTCGCTCAAGGCGAAGCTCTGCCGGCGTGGAAGGGAGCTGCTGCGCGCCTTCTGCGCCGAGCGCGGCCTCCCCTATGCCGAGTATGGCAAGGTCGTGGTGGCAGTCGAGCAGCGGGAGCTCGAGCCGCTCCGGCGCCTGGCCGAGCGGGCCGAGGCCAACGATGTGCCCGGGCTGCGCTGGCTTGACCAGGATGGGATTGCGGAAGTCGAGCCCCACGTGCGCGGGCTCGCGGCGCTGCACTCGCCGCGCTCGGCAAGCTGCGACTTCGCGGCGGTGGCGCTCGCGCTGGCGGGCGAGCTGACGGAAGCGGGCGGCACTGTCCGCACGGAGGCCCGCGTGGTGCGCGTGCTCTCCACGGGGACGAGCATGCGCGGCGGCGCAGGCCACGCGGCGAGCCCGGGCGGGGTCACGATTGAGCTTGCCGACGGAGAGCTGGTGCGCGCCGACCGCGCCGTCGTCTGCGCCGGGTTGCACGCCGACCGCCTCGCGCGCGCCTCCGGCCAACCGCAAGCGCCGCGGATCGTGCCCTTCCGCGGCGAGTACTGGCGGCTCGCCCCCGAGCGGGCCGCGCTCGTGCGCGGGCTCGTCTACCCGGTCCCCGATCCCTCGCTGCCGTTCCTCGGCATCCACCTAACCCGGCGCATCGACGGCGAGGTGCTGGTGGGGCCAAATGCGGTGCTGGCGCTGGCGCGCGAGGGCTACCGCCGGCGCGACTTCAGCGCGCGCGACGCAGTGGAGGCACTCACCTGGCCGGGAACGCTGCGGATGATGCGCCGCCACTGGCGCGCCGGCCTCGATGAGCTGCGCCGCTCGCTCAGCGCGCACGCGTTCGTGGCCGCGGCGCAACGGTACGTGCCGGAGCTGCGCGCGGCCGACGTTCGCAGTGCGCCCGCGGGCGTGCGCGCCCAGGCGCTCGAGCGTGATGGCGCGCTCGTCGATGACTTCCGCCTCGGCTCCAGCGGCGGCGTGGTCTGGGTGCGCAACGCACCCTCGCCGGCGGCGACCTCCGCGCTTGCGATCGCCGAGGAGCTGGCCGGCCTCGTGCTCAGCTCGCGTCCAGCCGCGGGTAGCTCACCTGCTCCAGCAGCAGCTTGATCGCGGCCGCGACCGGGATTGCGATCAGCGCGCCGATGATCCCCAACAACGTGCCGCCGATCAGCACCGCGATCACGGTCACGAGCCCGGGCACCTCGACGGTGCGGTTCATCACCCGCGGGGTGATCAGGTAATCCTCGGCGTTGCGATAGACGATGTAGAAGCCGGCGGTGGCGAGCGCCACCGGCAGCGACACCGTCAGCGCAACCAGCGAGACGACAAACCCGGCGACGGTCGAGCCGACGATCGGGATCAGGTCCATGAAGGCCACGAACACGGCCAGCAGCGCCGGATAGGGGACGTTGAAGATCACAAGCCAGATCAACGTCCCGGCCCCCGCGATCACCGAGGTGAGGATGTTGCCGAGCACATAGCCGCCGACACGGGCCAGCACCTCGTCGATCAGTAGGCCTGCTCGCGCCCGACGGCTGCGCGGCACCAGTCGGTAGAGCGTGCGGGTGACGCGCGGCATGTCGGCGAGGAAGTAGATCGTGAGCGCGACAACGATGATGATCGCCGTGAGCACCCCGAGCACCACCTTGCCGGCGCCGACCACGCCCGAGGTGATGGTGCCGAGCGCGCCGCCCGACAGCGCGCTCTTCAGGTGCGAGACCAGGTGGTATTTGGCGTTCAGGTGCCCGACAAACGAGCTTCGGTTGTTGAGCTCCTGCAGATAGTGCGGCGCCAGCTTGACGAACTGCCCGATCTCGTGCGCCAGCGGCGGAATCGCAAGCGCCAGGAAGCCCGCCAGCGAGCCGACCGCCACCAGCGAGACCAGCAGCACCGCGACCGCCCGCGGCACGCCGTGGCGGTTGAGGAACGCGACGATGGGCTCGAGCCCGACCGCGATGAAGAACGCAACTCCGATCAGCAGCAGCACCTGCCGGGCGGAGAACACAGCCCAAGCGAGGACGTAGGCGGCAGCCAGGCCAAGCCCGCCGAGCAGTCCGACGTAGAACGGCGAGCGGCGGTCGAAGCGAGGCCCGGGGCGGCCGAACGGGCCCTCCCCCTCGACCTCCTCGACTCGCGCCTGATGGTCGAGCAGCAGCTCGCGCTCGGTCGTCTGCTCAGTTTCGGCCATCGGCTCAGAGTAGGTCTACCCGGGACGCGCCCGCCGACGCGCGGTCCTCCTCTGCCGATGGTAGGGCACCCGTGGGAGGGCCCTCACCGTGCGGCGCCAATCCGCTTGCGCGCGGAGCTGGCGCTCCCCTCGCCCTCGCGCGTGGAGCCGGCGACCCCGGCGCCGACGCCGGCGGCCGCGCACAGCTCCTGCAGCGATTCGCTGATCCCGGTTGCGAGCAGGTCGAGGTCGTCCATGCGGTCGTAGTCGCCGAGCAGCCCGAACGTCAACTGGCCGTCATAGGAGAACACCGCGATCGAGAGGCCATGGCCCTCGGGCAGGAACGCAACCGGCGCAACCGTCTTGAGCCGCCTGCCGAGCAGGTACAGCGGAAACTGCGGGCCCGGCACGTTGGTGATGATCAAATTGAACAGGCGCGGTGAGAAGTTCAGCCGTGAAGCCTGGGCGAGGATCGTCGGCGGCGCGAAGTCACTCAGCCCGATGATCGTCTGCGCGGCCGCGAGCTGGCGCGAGCGCTTGAGCTCGCGCATCGCATCGCGCACGCGCTCGAGCCGGCGGACCGGATCGGACGCGTACACCGGCAGCGGCGCGCGCAGCAGCGCCACGCGGTTGCCGAGCACGCCGCGCTCGTCGTCGGTGCGCAGGTTCACGGGGACGAGCGCACGCAGCTCGAGCCCGCGCGTGCGCACCCCCCGCGAGAGCAGCCAGCGTCGCAGCGCCCCCGTCGCCACCGCCAGCACCACGTCGTTGACGGTTGCCTCGTAGCGAAGTTTGATAGCGCGGACCTCCTCAAGGCCCACGCGGCGAAGCTCGTAGCGCCGGTGCTCGCCGATCGGCCCGTTGAGCGGCACACGCGGCGCCGGGTTGAGCAGCTCCCAGCCGATCTCGCCGAGTGAGCCACCGAGCCTCGCCAGCTCCCCCAGCAGCTGCCGGGGGTAGAACAGGCCGCCGCGGATGAGCAGCCGGGCGAGCGCGGCCGGCCCCCGGGCCGCGTCGAGGAGGCCCGCCGCCAGCAGCTGGGCGCGCGAGGGCATCGGGCCGGGCTCGGGGGAAGGCGAGCGGCGGGCAGGAGCGATGAACCGCGAAACGCCTGCGGCGGGGTCCGGAGCGATGTCCGGAGACGACGGCGTCACATCGAGGATCACGCTTGCCAGATCGACGATTGCGAGCCCATCGACGAGCGCGTGGTGCGCCTTGGTGATCAGCGCAAAGCGATCCCCCTGCAGCCCTTCGACCACGTACATCTCCCACAGCGGTCGGCCGCGATCCAGCCGCTTCGAGAAGAGCCAGGCCACCAGCTGCGCCAGTTGGCGCTCGCCGCCGGGCGATGGGAGCGCAGCCCGGCGGAGGTGGTAGTCGAGCTCGAAATCCGGATCCTCAACCCAGAACGGCCGCCAGACGCCGAACGGCGGCACCGCCAGCCGCTGGCGGAAGCGGGGCACGAGCTCAAGCCGCCGTTCGAGGTGCTCGGCGAGCTCGTGGTGGTGGGGAGCGGGACCCTCGAACACCAGAACGCCGCCAATGTGCATGTGCGCGCCGCCGCGCTCCTGCAGCAGGAAGGATGCGTCGGTGGCGCTCAGCTCGACGAGCCCCGACCCCGGCCGCAACCCCTCCTGCCGATGGCCCCTGATCCGTTCGCCTGCCCTGCCTCCCATGGGACCGGAGGTAGGACGCCCATCGGCGGGGTCAAGCCGGCTGGGCGCAAACCATCCCCGAGCGGCGAGCGGATCCCGTATACCTCCCGCATGGAAGCCGTCGAGCCGCCAGCCGGATCAGCGCCACCGATGCGATCGGCCCCGCTCGCCGGCGCGCCGCCGCTGTCGGGACCGGCGAAGCTGCTGCTGGCGGCGGAGGTCCTGATCAGCTACGGGCAGGCACGGCGCGCGCTCGCCCGGCACGAGCTGCCGCAGGTGCTCGCGATCATGCGGCGGGCGCCACGGCGCCTGCGACGTCACCCGCTCCCCGACGCGCGGCGCGACGGCAGGCGGCTCGGCGCCGCGGTCGAGCGCACGCTGCAGGCGCTGCCGCAGGAGGTCCTCTGCTTGACGCGCTCGCTCGTGCTGCTGCGGCTGCTCGCGCGACGGGGCGTGGAGGGCACGCTTGTGATCGCGGTACGGCCCGACGGCACGCTTGAGCTGAGCGCGCACGCGTGGGTTGAGCTCGATGGCCGCGCGTTGCTGCCGCCGGCGGGCGACGGTTGGGGGCGGCTGCTAGCGCTCTGAGCGCGACGCACCCAGCCGAGACAGATGACCTGAAGGGGGTCGTTGCGATGCGCCGGCCGCAGGTGACGCCCGGCTATCCTGGCGCTCGATGCGGACCTGGCTGTCGGAGCGGCTCGGCCTGAAGCTCCCGGTGGTCTTAGCGCCGATGGCCGGCGTCGCGGGAGGAAGGCTGGCAGCCGCGGTGTCCGCCGCCGGAGGGCTGGGGATGGTCGGCGCCGGGCATGAGGCCACGCCCGACTGGATTCGACAGCAGTGCGAAGTGGCAAGCTCTCCCGGGGCCCCATTCGGGGTCGGGCTGATTGCTTGGGCGCTCGAGCGCAACCCCGAGCAGCTCTCAGCCGCGCTCGAGCATCGCCCTGCGCTCGTGTCGGTCAGCTACGGCCCCTACGAGCGGTTCCTGGCGCCGATCCGCGAGGCTGGTGCGCTGTGCGCCACGCAGGTGGGGACGCTCGCCGAAGCCCTCGCCGCCGAGCGTGCGGGCGCCCAGGTGATCGTCGCCCGCGGCGGCGAGGGCGGTGGCCACGGGCGCAACGACGTGGCCACGTTGCCACTGCTGCAGACGGTGCTCGAGCACACGGCCACGCCGGTGCTGGCCGCCGGGGGCATCGCCACCGCCCGCGGCCTGGCGGCAGTGCTCGCGGCCGGCGCCGAGGGGGCGTGGGTGGGCACCGCCTTCTTGGCTTGCAGCGAGGCGCAAACCGCCCCCGCCGCCCGCCAACGGCTGCTCCAGGCAACTGAAACCGAGACCGCCTACGGCCGCGTGTTCGACGTCGCGCTCGGGCTCGGCTGGCCGCCCGAGTATGGCGGACGCGCGCTTCGAAACCGCTTCTTCGATACCTGGGCAGGCCGCGAGGCGGAGCTTGCGCGCGACGAGCGCGCCGGCCAGCAGCTGCGCGCGGCGCGCGAGCGCGGGGACGATTACGACACGGCCTATATCTACGCGGGTCAGGGCGTCGGGATGCTCGCGCGGGAGCGCACCGCCGCCGAGGTGCTGGCGGAGTTCGCGCACGCCGACGAGCTGCTGGGCCGTCTTCAGCTTTGATGCGTTTGGCGCTCCCCCGAGCGGGTAGGCTGCGCCGCGATGGCAGACCGGCACCTCGGCCTCTGGCCGCTGCTGCGGCAGCTGAGCGAGGGCGACCCGCTCGGCCTCGGCCGCGCCGCCCGCTCTGAGCGCTCGCGCAGGCTGCGGCCCCGGATCGATCAGGCGCAGCGCGTGGCGCGGTCGGTATGCCCCTACTGCGCGGTCGGCTGCGGGCAGCGGGTGTTCGTACGCGAGGGCAGCGTCGTTCACATCGAGGGTGATCCCGACAGCCCCATCTCCCGCGGCCGCTTGTGCCCGAAGGGCTCTGCCTCGCTCAGCCTGGTGAACAGCCCAAGCCGTGAGCTGCGGGTCAAGTACCGCCGCCCGTACGGAACCGACTGGGAGGAGCTTTCGCTTGAGCGGGCGATGGAGATGATCGCCGACCGCGTGATCGCAACCCGCGAGCAGACCTGGGAGGCCGACACCGAGGCGCGCGGCGAGGGCGGCCAGCGCGCGAAGCTGAATCGCACCCTGGGCTTCGCGAGCCTCGGGGGAGCGACCCTCGACAACGAGGAGAACTACCTGATCAAGAAGCTCTTCTCGGCGCTGGGAGCGGTGCAGATCGAGAACCAGGCACGGATATGACACAGCTCGACGGTCCCCGGTCTGGGGACCTCGTTCGGCCGCGGCGGCGCCACCGGCTTCCAACAGGACCTGCAGAACTCCGACTGCATCGTGATCATGGGCTCGAACATGGCCGAGAATCACCCAGTCGGCTTCCAGTGGGTGATGGAGGCAAAGCGCCGTGGCGCGAAGGTGATCCACATCGACCCGCGCTTCACCCGCACCAGCGCCATGGCCGATCTGCACGTGCCAATCCGGGCAGGATCTGACATCGCCTTCCTGGGCGGCATCGTCAACTACATCCTCGAGCACGAGCGGTGGTTCGACGAGTACGTCAGGCACTACACGAACGCGTCCGCGATCATCAGCGAGGCCTTTCGCGACACGGAGGATCTCGACGGCCTGTTCTCCGGGTACGACGCGCAGAGCCGCACGTACGAGGTGTCCAGCTGGCAGTACGAGGACATGGAGGTGCCAGCGGCGGCCGGCAAGCGCGAGGAGGGCGCAATCCTCGGCGAGCAGTCCCACTACGCGCGGGCCGGCGCCCTCGACCACGGCGATCCGCCGCGGACCGATCCGACGCTGCAGCACCCTCGCTGCGTCTTCCAGCTGCTCAGACGCCACTTCAGCCGCTATACGCCCGAGGCTGTCGAGCGAATCTGCGGCGTGCCGCGGGACCAGCTGATCGCCGTGGCGCAAACGCTGTGCGAGAACTCGGGACGGGAACGCACGTCGGCCTTCTGCTATGCGGTCGGCTGGACACAGCACACGGTCGGGGTCCAATACATCCGCACCGCAGCCATCATCCAGTTGCTGCTCGGCAACATCGGCCGACCCGGCGGCGGGATCATGGCGTTGCGCGGGCACGCCTCGATCCAGGGCTCGACTGACATCCCGACCCTGTACAACATCCTGCCCGGCTACCTGCCGATGCCCCACCCGCACGCGCATGAGGACCTGCGCGAGTACGTCAAGCTGAACGCCGCGCGCAGCGGTTACTGGGCCCACATGGAGGCCTACGCCGTGAGCCTGCTGAAGGCCTGGTACGGCGAGGCTGCCACTGCTGCAAACGACTACTGCTTCGACTACCTGCCACGGATCACCGGCGACCACTCCACCTACCCCACCGTCCTCGGGATGCTCGAAGGCCGGGTGAAGGGGTTCTTCCTGATGGGCGAGAACCCCGCGGTTGGATCCGCCGCCTCGAGGCTGCACCGTCTGGCGCTGGCGCGGCTCGAGTGGCTCGTCGTGCGCGACCTGCAGGAAACCGAGTCTGCCTGCTTCTGGCGGGAGGGCCCGGAGGTTGAGTCTGGTGAGCTTCGACCGCAGGAGATCCCAACCGAGGTCTTCTTCCTGCCCGCAGCCTCGCACGTGGAGAAGAACGGCTCGTTCACCAATACCCAGCGGCTGCTGCAGTGGCACGAGCAAGCGGTCGAGCCGCCCGGAGACTGTCGCTCGGAGCTGTGGTTCATGTACCACCTGGGCCGGCGCATCCGGGAGAAGCTCGCTGACTCAAAGCACCCGCGGGATCGGGCGATCCTCGACCTCACCTGGGATTACCCAACCGAGGGAGCGATCGAGGAGCCAAGCGCCGAGGCCGTGCTGCGCGAGATCGGCGGCTTCGACCAGGCCGGCAGGCCACTGAACGGCTACACCGAGCTGAGGGCCGACGGCTCGACCGCCTGCGGCTGCTGGATCTACTGCGGCTGCTACGCGGGCGGCATCAACCAGCCGGCTCGCCGGCGGCCTGGCTCCGATCAGGACTGGGTCGCATCCGAGTGGGGTTGGGCGTGGCCGGCGAACCGCCGCATCCTCTACAACCGGGCTTCGGCCGATCCGCAGGGCAGGCCCTGGTCCGAGCGCAAGCGCTACGTCTGGTGGGATCGCGAACGGCGCGTCTGGACCGGCTACGACGTGCCCGACTTTAAGGAGACGATGCCCCCCGATCATGTGCCTGGCGAGGAGGCGACCGCCGAGGATGCGCTCCGCGGCGATGCGCCGTTCGTGATGCAGGCGGACGGTCGCGGCTGGTTGTACGTACCGAGCGGCCTCGCGGATGGTCCTCTCCCCACTCACTACGAGCCGCACGAGTCGCCGGTCGGCAACCTGCTCTACGGCTGCCAGGCGAACCCGGTCCGCCAGGTGGAGCGCCACCCGCTGACACCCTACAACCCGACCGCCGGCAGCGCAGGCGCCGAGGTGTTTCCGTACGTGGCGAGCACCTATCGGCTGACCGAGCACCACACCGCGGGCGCGATGAGCCGGGCCGTGCCGACGCTCGCCGAGCTGCAGCCCGAGATGTTCTGCGAGGTGAGCCCGGCGCTCGCCGCCGAGCGTGGCCTTGAGCACGGCGGCTGGGCGACGATCATCACGGCGCGTGCCGCGATCGAGGCGCGGGTGCTCGTGACCGAGCGGATCAAGCCGTTGACGATCGGCTCGGCGCCACCGCGCACCGTCCATCAGATCGGCCTCCCCTACCACTGGGGCTTCAGGGGGCTCGTGCGCGGCGACTCGGCGAACGATCTCTTTCACCTTGCGCTCGACCCCAATGTGCACATCCAGGAGGTGAAGGCGATCACCTGCGACATCCGGCCGGGCCGCCGTCCACGGGGAGCCGCGCTCATCGAGCTCGTCGCTGAGTATCGCCGCCGGGCTCAGCGCCCGGCAAGCGGAGGGGCGCGATGAGCGAGATGGTGGTCGGGCTTGATACGAGCGCGGCGGCCGCGGCGCGCGCCTACGGACCGGAGGCGCGTGCGCGCGTCGGCTTCTTCACCGACACTTCCGTTTGCATCGGCTGCAAGGCATGCGAGGTCGCCTGCAAGGAGTGGAACCAGGTGCCCGCTGAGCCCCACGATTTCACCGCCGAGTCCTACGACAACACGGGGTCGCTGGGCGCCAACAGCTGGCGCCATGTGGCCTTCGTGGAGCAGTCGGATGGCGCCGCTGGCCTGCGCTGGCTGATGAGCTCTGACGTCTGCAAGCACTGCACTGAGGCTGCCTGCCTCGACGTCTGCCCGACGGGTGCGCTGTTTCGCACCGAGTTCGGCACGGTCGTGGTCCAGGAGGATGTGTGCAACGGCTGCGGCTACTGCGTTCCGGCATGCCCATTCGGCGTGATCGGCCGGCGTGAGCGCCCGCACGATGGCCGCGCCTTCAAGTGCACGCTCTGCTACGACCGCCTGAAGGGCGGGCATCAGCCCGCCTGCGCCAAGGCCTGCCCGACCGAGTCGATCCAGTTCGGCGAGCTTGAGGAGCTGCGCGAGCGCGCCGATGCGCGCCTGGGCGAGCTGCACGCGCAGGGGCGTAGCGAGGCCCGTCTCTACGGTCGCGACCCGGGGGATGGCGTCGGTGGCTTCGGCGCGTTCTTTTTGCTCCTCGATGAGCCGGAGGTGTATGGCCTGCCGCCCGATCCGCTCAGCACCACCCGACATCTGGCGGGGACCTGGCGCGCTGCCGCCGCATCGATGGCCGTGCTCGTGGGAGCGACGGTGGCCGCCTGCCTGGGCTTTCGCGGATGACGGAGTCGCCCTCCTACCATGGCCGGTCCGTGATCAAGCCGCCGGTGTGGCGGCCGGAGATCCCGATCTACTTCTTCACCGGCGGGCTCGGAGGCGCCGCCGCGCTGCTCAGCCTCGGCGCCCGCGCCACCGGCCAGCCGGTGCTCGCGCGCCGCGCGCTGCTGGTGGGCGCGGCCGCCGAGGCGCTCAGCCCCGCGTTCTTGACCGCCGACCTCGGCCGCCCCGAGCGCTTCCTGAACATGCTGCGGTTGCTCAAGCTCTCATCGCCGATGAGCATCGGCTCCTGGGTGATGAGCGCGAGCGTGGCGAGCAGCGCCGCGGCGGCTGCGCTCGAGCTGCGCGCGCGCGCGCCAAGGGCAAGGCTCGCGCTGGAGTGCTGCTCTGCGTCGCTCGGGCCCGCGATGGCCACTTACACCGCGGTGCTGATCGCCAACACGGCGGTCCCCGCCTGGCAGGAGGCGCGCCGTTCGCTGCCGCCGTTGTTCGCCGCCTCGAGCGCCGCCAGCGCGGGCGCGGCATGCACCCTCGCCTGCCCGCTCGCGCAGGCTGGGCCGGCCCGCGCGCTGGCGGCGCTCGGCGGCATCGCCACGGTCGCGATCGGCGGGCTCATGCGCCGCGCGCTCGGGCCGCTCTTGGCCGAGCCGTACCGCCGTGGGCCATCTGGCCTGCTCCGCCGCAGCGCCGACGCGCTGAGCGCAGCCGGAGCGGGGCTGATCGCCGCCCCGGGGCGCAGCCGGGCGAGGCTCTCGACCGGCGCCGCGCTGATCTTGGCCGGGCAGCTTTCGCTTCGCTTCGCCGTCGCGCAGGCGGGCGGCGCGTCCGCGCGCGATCCCCGGCAGACGATCGTGCCGCAGCGCCAACGCCAGGCCGAGCGCGTCAGCTGACCTCGGCGGCTGCGGGGCACAGCGCGACCGAGCCGTCTGCGCCGTCCCGGGCGATCACGCGGCTGCCGTCGGGCAACCGACCGTCGAGGATCGCTCGGGTCAGCTCCCGCTCGAGGGTGCGGCGCAGATGCCGCCTGAGCGGCCTGGCTCCGAACTCGGGGTCGAACCCCTCCCGGGCCAACCGCGCGATCAGCGCCGGCTCAACCTCCAGCTCAACGCCGTGCTCCTCGCGCAGGCGCGCGGCGATGCGAGCGCACAGCAGCGCGCAGATCTGCTCGATCTGCTCCGCCGTCAACGGCTCGAATACGACGATCTCGTCGATCCGGTTGAGGAACTCCGGCAGGAACGTGCGGCGGGCCGCCTGGAGCATCCGCTCGCGCGCAGGCTCCGCTTCGCCGGCGGCGAACCCGAGCGCCCGCTTCGCCGGGCCGGCACCCAGATTCGAGGTCATCACCAGGACCGTGTTGCTGAAGTCCACGGTGCGGCCCTCGCCGTCGGTCAGCCGGCCGTCGTCGAGCACCTGCAGGAGCGCGTTCCACACCTGGGGGTGAGCCTTCTCGATCTCATCGAGCAGCACGACCGAGTAGGGCCGGCGCCGAACCGGCTCGGTCAGCTGGCCACCCTCGCCGTACCCGACGTAGCCGGGCGGTGCGCCGATCAGCCGCGCCACCGTGTGCGGCTCGCGATACTCGGACATGTCGATCCGCACGAGCGCCTTCTCGGTGGCGAAGAGCCGCTCGGCGAGCGCCTTGGCGAGCTCGGTCTTGCCGACGCCGGTGGGTCCCATGAAGAGGAAGCTGCCCAGTGGCCGATCGGGCTCGGCGAGGCCGGCACGGGCATGGCGGATCGTCTCGGCGACCGCCCGCACCGCCTGATCCTGTCCGATCACGCGTCGGTGCAGCTCTGCCTCCAGCGTCTGCAAGCGCTCCAGCTCGCCCGCCACGAGCTCACCGACCGGGATGCCCGTGCGCGCGGCGACCACCGATGCGACCTCACGCTCGCCAACGACGCCGCCGCCCTCACCATCGGCTTCCGGCAGCTCGGCCAGCCTGCGCTCAAGCTCCTCGATCCGCTGCTTGAGCCGGCCGGCCTCCTCGTACTCCTCCGCGGCGACCGCCGCTCGCTTCTCCTCGGCCAACCGCTCAAGCTCCGCCCGCAGCCGACCCGCCTCGCCAGCCGAGCGGCGCAGCCGCAGCCGCGCCGCCGCCTGGTCGATCAGGTCGATCGCCTTGTCCGGCAGGCGGTACTCGCTGATGTAGCGGTCGGACAGCCTGGCCGCAGCCTCAAGCGCCTCGTCGGCGATCCGCACCTGGTGGTGGCGCTCATAGGCCGGACGCAACCCGCGCAGGATCGCAACCGTGTCGGCCACCGAGGGCTCCTCGACCAGCACCGGCGAGAAACGCCGGGCGAGCGCGCTGTCGCGCTCGATCTTGCGGAACTCGGCGAGAGTCGTCGCCCCGAGCATCCGCAGGCTGCCCCGGGCGAGCAGTGGCTTGAGCATGTTGGCCGCGTCGATCGCGCCCTCGGCGCCACCCGCCCCGAGCACCGTGTGCAGCTCATCAACGAACGGGATCACCTGCCCGTTGGAGGCGACGACCTCGTCGAGCAGGGTCCTGAGCCGCTGCTCGAAGGCGCCGCGAAACTGCGTGCCGGCGACCATGCCCGCGAGGTCAAGCGCCACCACCCGCACGCCGCGCAGCGGCTCGGGCACCTCGCCGCGGGCGACGCGCAGGGCCAGTCCCTCGGCGATCGTGGTCTTGCCGACGCCGGCCTCGCCGATCAGCGCGGCGTTGTTCTTGCGGCGGCGACTGAGGATCTCGACGACCTGCTCGATCTCCTGCTCGCGGCCGATCACCGGGTCGATCCGCCCAGCGCGCGCCTCCGCGGTCAGGTCGCGACCGAAGCGGTCAAGCGCGGGGGTGCTTGAGCGCCGCTGCGTCCCCGTCCGCTCGCGCAGTGGCGGGCGTGAATGCGGCTTAGCGTCGGGCAGGGGGCCGAGCGCGGGAAGACCGCCGGGGAACATGCCCGGTGGCGGACCGCCGGGGATGAAGCCCTGCTGCTGGGCCATCGCCCGCCGAGCGCAACGCTCGCACAGCGCGCCTTCACGCTGCCCCCCTGCGGAGACGAGCATGACGCCGATCGTCGCGGGACGCTCGCCGCAGACGTCGCAGAGCTCGATCTGATTGCCTCTCTGATTGCTCAATTCCACCTTCAAAGTCCTTTCGCCCCCGGCAGATCTAAGTCGGTACGACTGAGATTTTAGCTTGCGCCAAGCGAACCGCGGGCGGCCCCAGGGCAACTCTGGCGCGCGGCTGGCGGTGCGCGATATCGTCGGGCACTGCGATGGCGAAGGTGGCCGAAGGGGGCGCGCAGCTGTCCCGGGAGCTCAGGTTGGTGCTCGACGCCCTCCCCGAGGCGGTGACGATCACCGATGCAGCCGGCCGGCTGGCGTTCGCGAACGCTGCCGCGCTCCAGTGGATGGGCGCGACAACGTTCGAGGCGGCCCTTGCCCGGGATCCCAGCGCGCTGCTTGAGCGCTTCGAAATCACGACCGAGGATGGGCGGCCGCTGCAGCCGGCGGAGCTGCCCGGCCGACGTCTGTTGCGCGGGGAGCCCGCGGAGCCGCTGCTGCTGCGGCTGACCGAGCGCGACAGCGGCCAGGTGCGCTGGACGCTGTTGAAGGCAAGCGCGCTCCCCGTCGAGCAGGGCGCCCCGTTGACGCTGACCGTGCTTGAGGACGTGACCGAGACCAAGGAGCAGGAGCTCCGTGAGCGGTTCCTCTCGCAGGCCTCCGAGGCGCTCAACGCCTCGCTCGACCTGTCCGAGACCCTTCAGCGCGTCGCCTCCCTCGCCGTCCCGGATCTGGCGGATTGGTGCCTGGTCGAGCTGCTCGAGCGCGGACGCATCAGGCAGGTTGCGATTGCGCATACCGATCGCGCACAGCTCGCGCGCGTGCGCGGGCTGCGCCGGCGCCACGCACCAAAGCTCTCGGATGCGCTTGGCGTGGGCGCCGTGCTGCGGACCGGGCGGGCCGAGTTCTACGCGTCGATCCCCGACGAGCTCCTGACCGCCGCCGCCGCCGACGAGGAGCAGCTGCGGATCGTGCGCGAGCTGAAGCTGCGCTCGGCGATCATCGTCCCAATGCGCGGCCGCCACCGGGTCGAGGGCGCGATCACGTTCGTCGCCGCCGAGCGCGCCGGCGCCTACGACGAGCGCGATCTTGCGTTCGCCCAGGATTTCGCCGCGCGCGCTGCAAGCGCGGTTGAGAACGCACGGCTCCACGGCGAGACCGCGACCATCGCCGAGACGCTGCGGCGCAGCCTGGTTCCCGCCGCCCCGCCCGATCTCCCGAGGTGGCGGACGGCCGCGCTGTACCGGCCGGGCGCGGACCAGATCGGCGGCGACTTCTTCGAGCTGATGCCCACCGACGGTGGGTTCACGATCGTGCTCGGCGACGTCACCGGCAAGGGCGTCGGCGCCGCCACGCTGGCCGCGCGGGCACGCCACTCCGCCAGCGCCGCCGCGGCGCTTGGGCTGGCGCCCGCGTCGATTCTGACGCTGCTCAACCGCATCCTCCTGCGGGCGGCGGAGATCTCGCTTGTGACCGCGGTCGTGGCACAGGTCGTCGAGGAGGACGGCGGGGCCACGCTGATCCTCTCGTCCGCCGGCCACCCGCTGCCGCTACGCCACCGCCCGGGCGTTGCGCCCCAGACCCTCGGAACGCCCGGCGTGCTGCTCGGGTTCGATCCCGACGGCCGCTGGCCGCAGCCGCAGCTGAAGCTTGAGCCAGGCGAGACGATCATCTTCTACACGGATGGCGTCACCGAGGCGCTCGGCAATCACGGGCGCTTCTCGGAGACGCGGCTTCACTCGCTGCTCGCCGAGTGCCCGGCCGACCCCGACGCGATCGTGCTGGCGATCGACTCGGCCCTGCAGCATTTCGAGCAGGGCGGGCGACGCAGGGATGATGTCGCGCTGCTCGCCGTCCAGTTGCTCAGCTAGCGGGTCGGCTCGTGGCGCCGGGTGGGCTCGTGGCGCGCGCCAGCTCCGCCGCCGCCGGCCGAAGGCCGCAGGCCCGCAGCATTGCGATCGCCTGCCCCACGATCTGGGCGACCGTGTAGCCCTGGTAGTGCCAGCGAGGGCCGCGCCTGAAGACCTGCGCCAGCCGGCCGGCGGCGCGGGTTGCCGATCGCTCGAGGGGCCGCAGCGCAGCTCCGTGCTCGCCCGCGAAGGCCCTCAGCTCGTAAGCCTTGCCGCAGGCATCGGCGATCGCGCTCGTGGCCCAGTCGAGCTTGCGCGCGGCTGCCGCGGGGGGCTGGGGCGGCAGCGACCCGCAGCCTGCGCCGGCAAGGGCCAGCACGACGATCGCCAGCGCGCTCCCGCAGCTACGGAGCCCCGGATCCACGCGCCGAGCTCTGAGCTGCGAGCTCATCGCAGCAGCATCAGTGAGGCACCGCCGAGCGCCGCTGCGCCAGCCGTCCACCAGGCGATGTAGTCGCCGATGTGGCCGGAGTGCAGGCGCCGCAGCGCCGCAAGCGCCGCTCCCGGGGGCGCGAGCAAGGCAGCCGGCGCACGCCGCCGCAGCGGCCCGCCGAACAGCCCCAGCGCGGCGAGCGTCACCGCGCCGATCGCGGCGGCCGCGCCATAGACGTAGGCATCCGGCTCGACCCGCGCGGGGGCGGCGACGGGCGGGAACGCCGCCCCCCCATGTAGGACCCAGCCGAGGTAGGCGCGGTGATCATGAAAGTGGGCGGCGGCAAGCTCGATCGCAGGGACAACGACGGGGATCAGCCCGACCGCGACCGCGCCGGCCAGCAGCACGGCCGGCACGATCAACATCAGCGGCGGCGTGCGCTCGCGCGGGGCGCTCTCCTCGTCCTCCCGCTCGCGCGCCTCGACCGCCTGGTGTTCGGCCTCGCCCGGCGCCGACGGCCCCAAGCCGAGGAAGATGCGGCCGCTGGCGCGCAGCACCGCGCCGCCGGTGAGCATCGAGGCGATCAAGAAGATCGCCGGCAGCCATGAAAGGTGGGCAGCCGACGCCGCCTGGTCGAGCAGTGCCTTGCCGTAGAAGAGGGTGACGGGCGGGACCGCCGCGAGCACCAGCCCGGCCGCCGCGAACAGCACCCCCGCCACCGGCAGCTCGCGCCCGCGGCCACGCAGGTCGAGCTCGTCGACCGTCGCGAATCGGTGCAGGAGCACGCCCGCGAGCATGAACAGCGCTGCCTTGGTCAGGCCGTGGCCGATCACGTAGATGGCGACGCCAGCCAGCCCCGCAGGGCCGAGCAGCCCGACGCCGCAGAGGAACATGCCGACGTGACTGATCGTCGAGAACGCCAGCAGCCGCTTGAGGTGTCGCTGGGCGAAGCACATCACCGCGCCCCAGAGCGCGGTCAACGTGCCGAACGCGATCAGAATCGCACGCAGCTCATCGCCATGGGGGCCGAGCGGGCCGGCGAAGATCGTCCAGTAGACGCGCGCGACCGCATAGATGCCAAGCTCGACCATCACCCCCGAGAAGAGCACGCACACCGGCGCGGGCGCGACCGCGTGGGCATCTGCCAACCAGAAGTGAAGCGGCACCGCCGCGGCCTTCGTGAGAAAGCCGCAGAACACGAGCGCCATCGCCACCACGATCAGCGCATCGGCGCGATGGCCGTCGAGCGCGGCCCCGATCTGCGCCATGTTGAGCGCGCCGGTGCGGGCGTACAACAACCCGATCCCGGCAAAGATCGCGTAGGCGCCGACGCTGTTTGAGATCGCGAAGTTGATCGCTCCCTGCAGCGGCCCCCGCTCCTCCGGCTTGTAGGCGGTCAACGCATAGGCGACGACGCCCATCAGCTCGAAGAAGACCACCATGTTGAAGAGATCGCCGGTGAGCGAGAAGCCGACCATCGCCGCGAGGAAGACCAGCATCAGCGCCTGGAAGAGGCCATGGACGTCCTTGAAGTAGCGCCACGAGAAGATCAGCGACGCGCTCACAAGGAGCGCAGCGAAGGTGGCAAGGCCCGCCCCGAGCGGGTCGATCGAGAGCGAGATGCCGATCGCCACCGCGTGGCGCGGACGCCAGCCGCCCATCCAGTAGGCGAACGGATGGTGGGCGGCGCGCGCCAGCAAGGTTGCGCACAGCGCCAGCACCGCGAGCGCGACCGCGGTTGCGATCCCGTCGAGCGCAAGTCGGGGCAGCCAGCGCCGGAGCGCAACCAGCGCGGCGGCGGCAAGCAGCGGCAGGAACACCGGCAGCGCGGCGATCTGCATCCCGGCCGCCCTCAGTCGCGCAGCGCCCGCAGCTCGCGCGGGTCGAGACTGCCGAAGCGCTTGTGCGCCTGCACCGCCAACGCCAGCAGCAGTGCGCTGACCGTGGCCTCGACGACGATGTCGACCAGCACCAGCACCTGCGCAACCGGATCCACAGCCTTCGTCGTCTGGGGGATATCGGCGAAGATCGGCGCCTGTCCGCCGCTCACGTAGCCGACCCCGAGCAGCAGCACGTACGTCGAGGACTGCACCACCGCCAGGCAGATGATCGTGCGGACGAGATGCTGGCTTGCGACGATCCCGTACAGCCCGAGGAGAAACAGCCAGGCGGCGACGGCGAACGGCAGGAAGCTCACCGGGAGCGCGTCCCCTCCGCACGTCGCGCCGCGCGGCGGCGGGCGGGCGAGAGCGCGGCGGGTGGGAGCGACGGCCTCACCGCCCGCCTCGCCTGATCAAAAGCGCCTGATCGAAAAACTGGGTCCAGCCGACCAGGAAGGCGCCGGAGACCTCGAGCGAGACCGCGACGCTGGCGATCGGGATCTGGCCGCCTGACAGCAGCTGCCCCGCGATCCCCAACCCCACGAAGTTCTTGAAGAAGACGCCCGCGAAGATCAGCCCGCCGAGGCCGATCAGCGCATAGGCAGCCGCGCCGAGCGCCTCGCCAACCTCGATCAGCATCTGCGGCGCAAGCACCTTCATCCGCATGTAGCGCCCGGCGATGAACAGCGCCAGGGGCGCTGCGGCCAGCACGATCCCACCCTGAAACCCGCCGCCGGGGGTGAGCTGGCCGTGCGCGACGATGTAGACGCCGAGCGCGATCATGCTCGGCACGAGCGTCAAACCCAGCGCCCGCAGCGCTTCGCTCGCCCCGGCGAAATGGTGCTCCTCGGCCTCTTCCTCGCGGGGCTCCGGGCGCTCACCGCGGAGCTGGCGCAGGATCAGGACCACGCCAAGGATGGAGGAGAAGAGGATGAACTCCTCTCCGAGCGTGTCAAATGCGCGGAAGTCGAAGTTGAGCGCCGTGACCAAGTCGGTGGCGTGGCTCTCCGTGACGCCGACGCCGTTGAGCGCGCGGCCATAGACGCCGTGGTAGCGCCCAAACGGCGGGAGCCCCGTCATCCCGACGATCAGCACGAGCGCAAACACGGCCCCCGCCGGGGCGAACAAGCACAGCCGGGCGCGACGGCTCATTCCCGCCTCCGCGCCCGCTCGCGCTCCTGCTGGCCGATCTTGCGGAGCGCCAGCAACACCATCACGGGCATGCCGACCGTTGAGACGACGATCTCCGAGAGCGCCACGTCGGGCGCTTGGAAGGCAAAGAACAGCACCGTCAGCGCCAACCCGAAGATCCCCAGCACCAGCGCCTGGCGCAACGGCTCCGGCGCCAGCACCACCGCTGCGCCCGCAAGCGCCACCACCACCAGGGCGATGATCTGCAGGACCGTCACCGCTCACCTCGCTCCATCCAAAGGCCCGTGCCCGCATCCCCACCCTCACCATCCTCGGCCACGTCCCGCCAATCCCCGCGCTCGCGGATCAGAAGGCTCCGCAACGTCGCGTGCACCAGCACCGGCCCGCTCAACAGCAGCATCGCGCCGACGAGCAACGCCTTGTCGCCGATCAGGGAGAAGGACTCGCGGAAGACGATCGCGATTGCGATCAGGGGCGCGCCCAGCCCCGCGAGGGCGACGCAGTGCAACCGATCGTAGGCATCGCGCAGCGCGCACAGCCCAAGCGTCGCCAGCAGCTCCAGGCCTGCGCCGGCGACGAGGAACGCGCTCGCTGCCGCCGTGCGCCAACTCAAGGGACGAGCTCCATCAATCGAGGTGGCGCTCCATCAGGCGCGCGAAGAGCAGCGAGGAGATCAGCGACAGCGGTGCGAGCACAACCGCCAGATCGATGAACGGCTGACGGTGGAACCCCTCGGCGAGCAGCATCAGGATCGTGCTCGCCAACACGCCCCCCAGCTCGAGCGCGACGAGGCCGTGCGCCGGCGGGGATAGCAGGCACACCGCCAGACACGCAGGTAGCGCCGCCGTGAGCGCGACCGCGGCGATCTCCCACTCGTTCAACCCAGCTCCAGCAGGTCCACTGCCTTCCGCCCGCCGCTGCGCCGGAGCTGATGAGCGAGCAGCAATCCCCGCTCGCGATCGACACCGACCACGATCGTGTTCGGCGCGAGCGAGCCGAGCGCCTCCGCCAGCGCGTGAGCGCTCGCGCGCCGTCCCTCGGCAGGCGCAAACGGGACCGCGCGGAACGCGCCCAGCGACCGCTCGCGACGCACGAGCGCGACGAGGATCTGGCGCACGACGTGGACAACATCGCCGGGGACGCGGACCAGCGGTCGGTGCAGCCGTGCCAGCCACCGCAGCTCGATGCCCTTGCCACCCGCAAGCCGCTCACGCGCGAATTCGAGCCCAGTCGCCGAAAGCACCGCGGCGACGGCGAGCACGGCCAGCTCCGGCAGCGCGAGCGTATCGATCAGCAATAGGTAGAAGGCTCCCGCCAGCGCGCCGCCGGAAGCCCAGGCGAGCGCGTCGCGCAGCGCCGGCGCAGAGCGCGACCGCGCTGGCGTCGCAGGGCGTGAACGCTCCGCCATGGAGCCTGGCTACCCGCTCATGGCCGCGCCAAACGCCGCTGCGCCCCTCGCGCTGAGGCGGCCGCTGACGGCCGCGCAAGCCCGTGGCGCGGCTCTGGCGCAAGGGGCCGCTTCCATGTGCTCCTCGCCCGCCCCGGCCCCCGGCGAGGCGAACGGCGGTGGATGAATAGCCGGCGGCGACGACGGGCAGCACGCCTAGGTGCCAACCACAACCTCAGAGGATCAGCAGGCGCGGCTCACCGCCGCGGAGATCTTCGCGCGCGCGGTCGAGGTTGGAGAGGAGGAGCTCAAGCGCTCCGTCGCCGGTCTCACCTTCTCCGGCCTTGCGGCTGGGATCGGCATGGGGCTGAGCGGCCTCGGCTCGGCGGCGGTGCTGGCCGCCGTCGGGCACGCCCGCGGTGCCGAGCTGTTGGCGGCGCTGCTCTACCCGATCGGCTTCATCGCGGTGATCGTGGGACGAGCGCAGCTGTTCACCGAGAACACCCTCTTTCCGGTGATCCTCGTGCTCGACCGCCGCCGGCACCTGCGCATGACCGCGCGGCTGTGGGCGATCGTCTTCACGGCAAACGTGCTCGGTGCGCTGCTGTTCGCCGTCCTGACGGTCGCGACGAACGCGCTCGAGCCGGGCATCCGCGGCGCGCTCGTGGATCTTGGCATTGGTGCCTCCCGCGGTTCCTGGACGCATCTCTTCTGGGCGGGGCTCGCCGGCGGCTGGATCATTGCGCTGGTCGCCTGGGTCGTGACCGCCAGTCGTTTCACGATCGCGCAGGTCGCGCTGATCTGGCTGTTGACGTTCGTCGTCGGCGCCGCGCACCTGGCGCATTGCATCGCGGGCAGCGCCGAGATCCTCTCCGCCGTGGTTGCGGGCCACCTGGCGGTCTCCCGCTACCTGCTTTGGCTGTCGGCGGCCGCAGTGGGCAACGCTGTCGGGGGCGTGGTGCTCGTCAGCCTGCTCAACTACGGGCAGGTGGTCGGCGGAGGCCGCGAGCACGAGCTCGCCGAGCGCACGCTCGAGGAGGTCGAGGAGGAGACTCGGCTCGTTGGGGGCCGTCCGCGCTCCGACTAGGCGAGAGCTGGTCCGGGAGCGGTGAGCTCCACGCGCCACGGTCGCATCCGCACAGCCGCGGTCCCTGCGCGGCGCGCCGGCCGCGGCAGGCCTTCCGCCCGATCTTGCGCTTATGCGCCCCCGCAGCCGGGTAGGCGCACCAAAGCAGATGGGTGAGTGGCCGACAACCGCTGTAGCGCAACCCCGGTCAGGCAGCTGCGCGCGATCCGCGCGGGCCATCTAGCCGTGTCCCCTCCCTCCCACCCCGAGGTGGTCGTGATCACCGGCGCCTCCGGCGGCGTCGGTCGCGCCGCCGCGCGCCGGTTTGCGGCGGAGGGCGCCCGCGTTGCGCTCCTCGCACGGGGACGCAAGGGCCTTGAAGCCGCCGCGCGCGAGGTCGAGCAGGCCGGCGGCCACGCCCTCGTTCTGCCCGTCGACGTCTCGGACCCCGAGCAGGTCGAGACGGCGGCGAGGACCGCCGAGGAGACCTTGGGCGAGATCGACGTATGGGTGAACAATGCGATGGTGACGATCTACGCCGAGTTCCTCCAGATCGCGCCGGAGGAGTTCCGGCGCGCCACGGAGGTCACCTATCTCGGCATGGTCTGGGGCACCCGCGCCGCGCTCGAGCGCATGCTGCCCCGCGACCGGGGGACCGTCGTCCAAGTCTGCTCGGCCATGGCGTATCGGGGGATCCCGCTGCAGTCGCCCTACTGTGGCGCGAAGGCGGCCTGCAAGAACTTCACCGAGAGCGTGGTCACGGAGCTTCGGCATCGTCGATCGGCGGTGAGGATCTCGATGGTCCAGCTACCTGGCCTCAACACGACGCAGTTCACCTGGGGGCGGACGAAGCTGCCGCGCCAGACGATGCCGGTGCCGCCGATCTACCAGCCCGAGCTGGCGGTCGATGCGATCCTCACCGCCGCCCGCCACCGCCGGCGCGAGATCTTCGTCGGCATCCCCACCGTGATCAACATTCTTGGCGAGCGGGTCGCCCCCTGGCTGCTCGACCGCTACCTGGCACGAACGGGCTATGAAAGTCAGATGACCTCTGAGGCGCTTGATCCACGAGGTCACGACAACCTGTTCGAGCCGGTTGACGAGGATCGTGGCGCCCACGGCCCGTTCGACCGTCAGGCGCATGCGCGAAGCCTCCAGTACGAGCTGACCAAACGCCGGTCGGCGCTGCTGGTAGCGTTGGCCGGCACCATCGCCGGCGGCGCCGCGCTCGCCAACCGCGCCCGCGGCGCCTAAGGGGTCGGCACGACCGAGCAGCGGGGACAGCGACGGTGAGCGGCGAGGGCTCGCGCGAGCCGCGCTCGAAATTGGCGCCGGCGCTGCCCGTCCCCCATGCGCTGCGCGACTACGCGCTGCTCGCCGACGGCGAGCGCGGGGCGCTCGTCGGCCCGCGGGGCGACCTCTGCTGGCTGTGCTTTCCGGGCTGGGACTCGGAAGCGCTGTTCGCCTCCCTGATCGGCGGCGGCGGAGCATTCGTGGTCGCCCCGGTGGGCCGCTTCGTGTGGGGCGGCTTCTACGAGCAGCCGGGGCTGATCTGGCGCAGCCGCTGGATCTGCGATGACGGCTCGGTGATCGAGTGCCGTGAGGCGCTTGCGCTGCCGGCGAGCTCAAGCCGCGCGGTGGTCCTGAGGCGGTTGACGGCGGCGCAGGGCGCGGCGCGCGTGCGCGTGCTGCTCGACCTGCGCGCAAGCTTCGGCCGCAAGCCGGCGCGCGGGCTGCGACGAGAGGAGGACGGCAGCTGGAGCGCGCGCGTCGGCAGCGCGTATGCGCGGCTTTGCGGCGGCGAGGACGCCGAGGTGGTCGGCCTGGATGAACCGGCGCTGGCTTTTGAGATCGAGCTTGCACCCGGCGCCCAGCACGATCTGCTGCTGGCGCTCGACACCGCCCGCGACCCCGAGCTGCCCGATCCCGAGCAGGCCTGGCAGGGGACTGAGGCGCGCTGGCATGAGCTCGTGCCGACGCTCGAGCATACGATCGCCCCCCGTGACGCCCGCCATGCCTATGCGGTGATGCAGGGCCTCACCTGCTCAAGCGGCGGCATGGTCGCGGCCGCCACGACCTCGCTGCCGGAGCGTGCGGAGCAGGGACGCAACTACGACTACCGCTACGTCTGGATCCGCGACCAGTGCTACGCGGGCCAGGCTCTCGCGCGTGCCGGTGAGCTGCCGCTGCTGGACGAGGCGGTGCGCTTCGTCTCGGCGCGTCTGCTCGAGCACGGGCCGCACCTGCGCCCCGCCTACACGACCATGGGTGGACCGGTGCCCGACGAGCGGCGGTTGCGGCTCCCCGGCTATCCCGGCGGCTATGACGTGATCGGCAATCGCGTGGCCGACCAGTTCCAGCTCGATGCCTTCGGAGAGGCGCTGCTCCTGCTCGCCACCGCCGCCGAGCGTGATCGCCTCGACGCCGACGGCTGGCGCGCCGCCGAGCTTGCAGCCGAGGCGATCGAACGGCGCTGGCGCGAGCGGGACGCTGGAGTCTGGGAGCTTGAGGAAGACGCCTGGACCCACAGCCGCTTGATCTGCGCCGCCGGGTTGCGGGCGCTCGGCGCCTGCCAGCGCTCCGGCGCGCGGATCGCCAAGTGGCTCGCGCTGGCGGAGCAGATCACCGCCGAGACCTCCGCCGCCTCGCTGCATCCAAGCGGCCGCTGGCAGCGCTCTCCGAGCGACGAGCGGCTCGACGCCGCGCTGCTGTGGCTTCCGCTGCGGGGCGCGATCGCCCCTGCGGATCCCCGCACGATCGCCACCCTGCGCGCAATCGAGCGCGAGCTGACCGACGATGGCTTCTGCTACCGCTACCGGCCCGACCAACGGCCGCTCGGCGAAGCCGAGGGCGCGTTCCTGCTGTGCGGCTTCTTGATGGCCCTCGCCCATCAACAGCAGGGCGATGGCCTCGCCGCCGCGCGATGGTTCGAGCGAAACCGCACCGCGTGCGGGCCGCCGGGCCTGCTCTCCGAGGAGTTCGACGTGACCCAGCGGCAGCTGCGGGGCAACATCCCGCAGGCCTTCGTGCACGCGCTCGTGCTGGAGTGCGCCGCCGCGCTCGCAGAGGAGCCCTGCTCACGCTAGAGATCGGGGCGCCGCGGTGACCTCCAGACGGCGCCCGTCGAGGGACCCTGCTCGGAACGTCCGCCGCAGCGGGCCTACCGCCGGCAGCTGGCGTTTCCCCGCTTCCCGCCGGGGGTAAGCGAAGGAGGTGATCGAGGAGCCGCCGCCGACGCGCATCTTCCTGCGCCCAATCGGCTCGCCGTTTCCGCTCGGCATGTCGGGGCTGGCGGTGGCCTCGCTGGTTCAGAGCGGCCTCGACCTGCACTGGCTGGGCCGGCAGCAGACGCCCGCAGTAGGCCTGATTCTGCTTGCGGTGCCGTTCGTCCTGCAGTCGTTGGCGGCGGTCTTCTCCTACCTCGCGCGGGATGGCTCGGCGGGCTCCGCGCTCGGCCTGCTGGCGAGCACCTGGCTTGCGGTGGGGCTGCTGCACCTTGCCTCTCCCGTCGGCGGTCGCAGCGGCGCACTCGGCCTGCTGCTGCTCGCAGCCGGCGGCACGCTCGCGATCTCAGCCAGCGCCGTCAGCGTCGCCAAACCGCTCCCCGGCACCGTGTTCATGATCGAGGCCGTGCGCTTCGTGCTGGCAGGCGCCTACCAGCTCGGCGCCCCCACGCCGTGGCATCAGGCAGCCGGGATCATCGGCCTGGCGGTGGTGGCGCTGGCCGGCTACTGCGTGCTGGCCTTCGAGCTTGAAGGCCAGCGCCGGCAGGCGCTGCTGCCGACGCTGCGTCGCGGCCGCGGCCGTGAGGCGATCGTCGGAACCGCCAGCGAGGCGATCGACGACGTCGTGCACGACGCGGGCGTCAGGCAGACGACCTGAGGGCGAGCGGGCGTGCGGGCGTGAGCGGCGACGGTAGCCGCGGCCGGTTGGCGGGTAGGCGGAGCTTGTAAGCGACAGAGGAGCAAGTGACATGGCAGATGACCTGGATGGCAGGATGGTGGCGTTCCTCTTCACCGACGGGGTCGAGCAGATCGAGCTGACCGAGCCGCTCGCGGCGTTGCGCGCCAGCGGCGCGGACACAGCGCTCCTCTCCCTTGAGCCGGCCGAGGTGCAGATGTTCAACCACCTCGACAAGGGCGACACGATCCGGGCCTCGCAAGCGGTGCGGGAGGCGGACGCCGGGCAGTTCGACGCGCTCGTGCTCCCCGGCGGGGTCGCAAACCCGGATCGGCTGCGGACCGACGCCGAAGCGGTCGCCTTCGTGCGGGCCTTCTTCGAGCAGGGCAAGCTGGTGGCGGCGATCTGCCACGCGCCGTGGCTGCTTGCGGAGGCGGACGTCGTCCGCGGCCGCACGCTCACCTCCTGGCCGAGCCTGCAGACGGATCTGCGCAACGCGGGCGCGCATTGGGTGGATGAGCAGGTCGTTCTCGACGGGAACCTGATCACCAGCCGCAAGCCCGACGACCTGCCCGCGTTCTGCGCCGAGCTCACGCGCAGCCTCCGATGAGGGCGCGCCCCCGCGCCCGCGAAGAGCCCATCGTCAAGCGCACTTGAGCGATCGCGCGAGGATCCGAGGCGGCAGCCGCGAGGTAGCGATCAGGCGTCCGAATAAGGTCCTGTTCCCGTGTGGGATCACCAAAGGCGAGCTTGCCGCCTACTACGAGCAGGTGGGGCCAACGATGCTCGCTCATATCCGGGACCGACCGCTGAACCTCGAGCGCTACCCGGATGGAATCGGCGGCGGGCGCATCATCCAGCAGCGGCTTGGCAAGCACTTCCCCCCATGGATCGGGCGGGCCCGGCTGCGCAAGCGCGGGGGCGGAGCGGTGGAGCACGTGATCGCTCGCGACGTGGCGACGCTTGTCTACCTCGCAGGACAGGCCTGCATCACGCCCCACTGCTGGCTCAGCCGCTGCGATCGGCCTGAGCAGCCCGACCGCCTCATCATCGATCTCGACCCGTCCGGCGATGACCCCGCGGAGGCGCGTAGCGCTGCGCTTTTGGTCGGGGACCTGCTCAGGGAGCTTGGGTTCAAACCGTGGGCGATGAGCACCGGCTCGCGCGGCTTTCACCTCGTCTGCCCGCTGCGGCGGCGAGACGGCTTCGAGCAGGTGCGCGCGCTCGCCCGAGGCGTGGCCGAGTTGGCCGTCCGGCGAGCGCCGGCGTTGCTCACGACCGAGCCACGCAAGGACAGGCGCGGCGGGCGGATCCTGATCGACGTGATGCGCAACGCCTACGCGCACACCGCCGTCGCCCCCTACGCGGTGCGCGCCCGGCCGCACGCGCCGGTGGCGACGCCGCTGCGCTGGGAGGAGCTCTCCGAGCAGGCAACCCGCCCCGATCGCTTCACGTTGCGGACGCTTCCCGCGCGGCTGGCGCGCGAGGGCGATCCCTGGCATGAGCTTCAGCGCCACGCGCAGTCGCTCGCCCGCGCGCGGCGCGCACTCGATGAGGCGCTCGCCGAGCTCAACGCGGGGCGGCGCACGACGACCAACCGCCGCGAGGAGGCGATCGGAGCGCCCGCGCAGCGGGCGGCGTCGGACACCGGCTAGGATCCCAGCGATGCCGACGCTCGGCGATCCCGCCCCGGACTTCACCCTCCCGGACCAGCACGGTCACCCGGTCACGCTCTCGCAGCTGCGCGGGCGGACGGTGGTCCTCTACTTCTACCCAAAGGCCGACACTCCGGGTTGCACGCAGCAGGCGTGCGGAGTGCGCGATCACCGGGCAGATTACGAGCGGGCTGGCGCGGTGGTGGTGGGCGTCTCGCCGGATCCTGTGGCGCGGGTTTCCAAGTTCGCCGACAAGCACCAGCTCGAGTTTCCGCTGCTGGCCGACGAGGACCACTCGGTTGCCGAGGCCTACGGGGTGTGGGTGCAGAAATCGATGTATGACAGGACCGTGTGGGGCGTCCAACGGACCACATTCATCATCGACCCGGAGGGCAAGATCGCGCACGTGATCCCCAGGGTGAGCCCCCGCACCCACGACGAGGAGGTGCTCGGCGCCCTGGCCGCGCTGAACGCTGCCTGAGCCCGCTCGACTTATCAGAGCGTGCCCTGGCAGCTGGCGCTGCCGACGCGTACGGTGATCCGCTCACCGGCCGATCCCCTCCCCGCGTGCAAGTAGACATCGGCATAGCCGAAGCCATCGGTGCGCCAGCCTTCCGACCTTCCGCTCGCAGCCGTGACTATGATGGTCCGATTCGGCTGATTTGAGCGCACGTACACGTCGTAGTCACGGTAAGTGTCGTTGTAGGAGGCGGTAACGGCGCACTCGCCGCCGCTCGCCGCGCGCACACTCCGCGAGGCGATCGCGGGGGTCATGCCCACGGGGGTTGCCCGTTCGGCGACTGCCGTCCAGTTGGCGACGATCTCCCGTTGGGCCTCGGCAAGCGAGATCCGCTCCGCACACACCTCGCGTCGCAGCTGATCCTCCACCGCGTCCTTGGGGTTCGGCGAGGCTCCCGGCTCCGGCCAGAGATTGCGGGGGTCGTTGGTCGCGCCGCCGAGCTCAAGCGGAACGAAGTGGTCGTACTCGTAGTCGGCGATCGGACCCGCATCGCCGTAGGCGGCCATGCTCGCCGCCTTCTCCCGCTCGCTGATGCTCTCCGGCGGGCGGACGCTCGCGGTCCACCCGGCAAGGCAGATCGTCCTGTCGATCGTCGCCTGGGTGACAGCCGGGTTCAACGCGCCCGGCGTGCAGGCGGGATCAGGGCGCTCGTACAGACCGGAGCCGAGCGCATGGCAGCTGGCCGGCGGCGGCTGCGGCTGCACAAGTTCGTTGCTGGCCGTCGAGTACGCAAGCGAGCGCAACGCCTGGCGCGTGCCCTTGCGGCGGAGCTGGCGCGCGAGGTGGTCGGCACGCTCGGACGCAGACGGGTGATGCGAGGCTGGCGCACGATTGGCGCGGGATGCGGGGGCCGGGGCAGTCGCGACGGGCGCCGTTGTGAAGGGCCGACGCGACGGGGTGGAGGTCGCGATCGGTTGGGCGCCGCCGCACCCCGCGATCAGCAGGCCGGCCAAGCCGGCAAGCCAAGCGATCGCTGATCGGTTTTGCATCGAGCGGCAGCCAGGTTACCGGCACCCCCCGCGAGGGGGCGTTGCGCAGTGCAACGTCAGCTAGTCGCGCCCGCGGGCGGCCAGCTGGGGCGCAACCCGCGGACTTGCGTAGATGTGGCCGCGAACCGCCGCTCGAACCGCGTCGGTCAGCTCCGTGTCGGCTCGATCCTTCATCACGAACCCGACGGCGCCCGCGTTCAGGGCCTGCTGCGCAAACGCGGGGATCTCCTGCATCGTGAGGATCACGATCTGCGTCCTGGGCGCAAGGTTGCGCAGCCGCCGGATGAACTCGAGACCGCAGCCACTCCAAAGGCTTGGGTCGAGCACCAGCACAGCCGGTCGGCAGCTCAGCAGAAGGCTGATCGCGGTCGCACGATCGGTCGCCTCGGCGATCACGCGCACACCGTGCTCCGCCTCAAGGAGCCTCCGGAGGCTGCGCCGCATCGTCTCATGGCTCTCCGCCAACACAACCCGGACCTCCGATCCGGAGAGATCCTGAGCGGCCTCCTCAGCGCGGGACGCGACCAAACCATCCATGACAGCCACCGTAAGACGGAAGCGCAGACCCGGCCTCGGGGCAAGGGTGCCGATAAGTTGCGGCTAACTACGGCAGGCGTCAGCGGACGCAGACGCCGGACCCTTTATCTACAAGCGATGGGACCGAGTGGGTCCGTGCGGGTCGCATCGCGGGATGCGGCCCACCAACGGACGCTTCGGTTCGCCCCTGGGCCACTGGAGTGCGCGACGCAAGCGCGGGACGCGAGCCAAATCCCAGCAGGACGAGACCACGGAGCCGATCACAGGACCGCACGCCTCTGGTCCAAAGACCACCTTTCCACGCATCCCAGGGCATCAACCGTGGCGGCGGCGACTACCGTTCCTACAGGAGAGTGGGCGTTCAGGCGCCGCTGACCGGGTTTTCCACATCACGATGAGCGTCCGGACGGCTCAGCCGTGCTCGAGCGCCTCCTCACAGGTACGTGGCGGGACTAATTTCCTGTCGCCGGCTGCCGCTGCCCACCGCGTGCAGGAGCACGCCAATGGGTTACGCAGGCTCGATGACCCCGTGCGTCAAGGCAGAGCCGCCGCGACCCCGGACGATCTTGCCGTCGTGGACGGTCAGGTATCGGCGGTGAGCGCGACCGGGATGGATCATCAGCGCAAAACCGGCAAGCATGTGGGCTAGCTGCTAGCGAAATGCTCGACGTGCGCGCGAAGCGGGTCCGGCGGCGATCGCGGCGCGGTGTGCGTGTCGTCAGAGCAGCAGGCGTCCAGCGTGCGGTCCGCCGCCGATGTGATGGAGGCGGCCCCGATGGTGGTGTCTATGGGGTGGTGACGGTGCAGCGCAGACCGGCAGCGCCGGCAATGCCCTTGTCCAGCGTGACCAGGGGGGTGTTGGTGAGCTCGGCGAGCGCGACGTAGCTGGCGTCGTAGATCGGCAGGTTGTGCCGCAGCTCCCAAGCGCGCTTGGAAAGCAGCTCGTAGGGCCATTGCTCGATGGCGAGATCGATCAGGTCGACGTGAGCTTGGGCTGCTTGGTCTGTGCTGATCAGGCCGGCCAACTCTTGACGGCGCATGATGTTGGCAACTTCGAACATGATCAGGCTCGGGGCTAACAGCTCGGCATCGCTCAGCTCGCTGCTCGCCCAGCGACCATCAGGCCCGCTGTCCAGCAGCAGCGCGACTACCGCCGAGGCATCACAGACGACTGGCCGGCTCATCGCCGGTCCGCGTCGCGAGCTGCGAGAATCGCGCCAGCGTCGACCCGTGCGCCTGTCGCGTTCACCCTCGCCCGCGCCCGTGCGATCACATCGCCAACCGGTGGCCGCGCGGTTGCGTCGATCAGCATCGCTCTCAGATACTCCTGCAACGACATGCCGGAACGGGCAGCTCGCGCCGCGAGCTCATCTCGAACTTCATCAGGCACATCTCGAATCGTGATCGCGACAGGCATAAGCTGCATTTTAGCAGCAGCGCAGCTATAATGCCAGCAATCGCTGAGTGATCAGCTTGCGCCCTTCTCCAGCGAGCGGTGGCGTTCTCAGCACGCGAGATGCTCGTGACGAAGTGAATGCAGGAGCCGTCCGTGGTCCCGAGGGGACGCATTGCTGCTGTGCCGGTCGGGGTTCAGGTGGGGTTCGGTGGTTGCGATCGGAATCGGGGACCTCCCCATGCTCACGAGTGGGCATGAGGCGGAGCGCGTCGATCACGTCTTGCCGTTCTGCGGCGCGAGTCCGGCTCACTGGCTGATCGCGCCGGGAATCTCTTCGACCATGCCGGGAGATGCTCGTCACCGCATCAAGCCAGCTCCCGTCAGCACGCGGCGACGGCAGGAGCCACTGACCCCGCGGCCGTGGGTCCGATCCACTACCGGGTTCCCGTTGCCCTGGGAGAGCAGGACGCTCCCGCAGTATGACGCGATGCAGGCATCAGCCTCTCGCCACGGAGCATCGTGGCGGGGGGCTGCAAGGGTTGTGTGCCGGTCGGTCGCCGGGGCGCGGTCAGGTGAGGTCGATCGGCTCCAGCGGGTAGTCGTGGAGGGTGCCGGGGACGGTGTGCGCAAGCATCGCTCGGAAGCGCTTCATGAGCTCCTCGTCGCCTGATGCCCTTTCCCAGGCTGCGACGTGGGCGTCGAGGCTGTCGTATTCGGCCTCGGCGAAGACTTCATTGAGGTCGCCGAACAAGGTTCGCCATAGTCGATAGGCGGGGAGCTCGGCGGCTGGCATTGCGGCGTTGAGTCGGCCGAACGCCTGGACGAACTGTTGGTACTCGCCCGGATTGATCACGTGTCGGACAAGATGGCGGAACATCGGTGCTCCCTTATACGGACGGCTCTGCAGAAGGCTTGCGATCGCTGGTCGGTGCGACAGCTGGGGTTGCTCGGTTGGTGGCTTGGATGGCGAACACGTCCGCGAGCTCATTGCCGCACTTCGGGCAGCGCTCGGCGGGCATCAGGACCTCGGTCCCACACTGGTCGCACCACGCTTCGCGCGTACGGGGCCGGACGGCCTTGAAGATGCCGGCGTAGTGCGAGTACTCGAACTGGTGGGCTTTCATCTCCGCGATCGCGACACGATGCACGCGACTGGCGGCGTATGCCGTGGCGTCCTCGGCGGTGCGCCAGAAAGCGAGCGCCCAGTTCGCGACGCCGTCGAAGAACGCGACCATTCGGATGAACCCAGGCGTCTCGCTGGCGGCCTTGCAGGTGAGGGCTACCTGGCGCCAGAAGCGCTGGGCGCGCTGCTCGTCGACCATCGTCATGTGCAGCACCAGGACCGCGCCCGCGGCCTCCGGGCCGAGGTGGCCCTCCGGTCCGTCGAACCCGATCACCGGAATTGGCGTCTGGCGAAGCCCCGGGATCTCTGCGAACAGCGCCTCGTTGTCCTTGTTGGGTGGAAATACCTGAAGAGTGGGCATGGTCATGAGCTCCGTCCTGCGGCTAAGCGGTGGGTCTCCTCGAGAGGCCCTGTGAACGTCGGCTTGATTTGATTGCGCACCAGCGTGTCGACGATCACCGCCGCCCGCTCGCCGGCCCCCAACTCGCTGGCCTCCCTCGCCAGTCGCTGGGCGCTCTCTCGGTAGGAGCTTCTCGCCAGCACCTGCTCAACCGCCTCCCGAATCACGCTGGCGCTCGCGGTCCGATCGATGACGAGGCCGGCCCCGATCCTCTCCACCTCGGCGGCGTTCGACGGCTGCTCTCGCCCCAGCGGCATGCAGATCAGCGGCACCCCGGCGCTCAGTGCGCCGAGGATCGTCCCCAGACCTCCGTGCGTGATCACAAGGTCGGCGCGCGGCAGCAGCCGCTCGTGAGCGGCCCAGGACACCACCACACCGCGGTCTGGCACCGGAACGCAACCCGGATCGAGCGCGTTGCCGAGCGTGATCACCGAGCGCGCGTCAACCTGATTGAGCGCCCGGATGATGCGGGTGAGCTCCGCCTCATGATGCATGTAGGTGCTGCTCAGGCTCACGACGACCAGCACGCCTACCCGGTCGTGCACGATCGCTGCGACGTCATCGGGAAGGGCAGCTGGGTCCGGGTCGAGGATCGGCCCGACATGGTGAACGTGCCCAGCAATCGCATGGCGCTCGCCTTCGAGCTGGCGGTAGCTTGCGACGATTACGGTTCCTGCTCGGCGCCACAGCTCGGCGAACCAGCCTGGCTGCTCGGGCAGCGGCTCGAGCCCGAACTGCATGCGCGCGGAGTTGACCGGGACGACGAGCCACCTCCACCCGGCCGCCTCGCTGTACCGGTGGCGCGTGTGGACGAGCACCGCGGTCGGGATCCGCAGGCGCTCAGCGGCAGCGACGGCAGCGGCCGCCATGGCGTCTACGACCAGCGCCTTCGGCCGGTGCTCCTCGGCTGCGGCGAGCAGCTCGGTGCCTATCTCTGGCCCGGTGAGATGGGTGCTCAGCGATGACATGTCGTCCTCGATCGCCACTCCCGGACGCGCCGTCCAGCTCATCTCGCCCGCGAACGGGCGAAAACCAAGACCTGTCGCCCGGCAGCGGCCGGCCAGCGTCGGTGGCCCGAGCAGGCGGACGCGCCGCCCGCGGGCGACGAGTCGCTTCCCGAGCGCGAGCATCGGCGGCACGTTGCCGCCGCCATCCCAGCTGACGAGCAGTACGTCCAACTCGCCCCTCGTGAAGGCTCCGGGCATGTCTGCAATCGTCCGGCGCGCCCTGATCAAAATCAACTCCGCGCACGGCCGCCTACGTACAATTGCGTAAGCACCAGGGGGTGATCACACGGGTAGCCCACGGCAGCCACCCACCGGCGGCGAACCGGACGTCATCGACGCGCGGCCGCCACGCGCACACGAGCTGCTGCTCGTACCCGACGGATTCCTGCCCGCCTCGGCGGTACGTGCGCTCCCGCACTACGCGCGCTTTCTGGATCAGCTCGACGCCATCGGCCGGCTGATCGTCCTGGACCGCAGAGGACTCGGAGCACCCCAGCCGCACGGTCCGCAGATCACGCTCGCGGACTGGGTCAGCGACGCCCGCGCCGCGCTCGAAGCCGCCGGCGCCAGGTCGCCGATCGTCATCGGCGTCGCCGAAGGAGCGATCACCGCGGTCGCCCTAGCCGCCCGTCACCCAGAGAGGGTCGCGGGACTCGTGCTGCTCAACCCCACACCGGGCCCATCGCTGACACCGCTCGCGCGCGCGGGGGTCGGCCCCCGCTACATCGACCTCCTGCGTTGGCGCCCGGAGACCTGGGCACTCGAGACCCCCGGACTCGAGATGATCGTCCCCAGCCTCGGGCGTGACGAGTCGTTCGCCACCTGGATCAGCGATGCGTTCCTAACGGTCCGTGGACAGCGCGACCTCACCCCCGCATTCCATCTGGTGTTCCGCAGTGATGCCCGCGCGCTGCTCACAAGCGTGCGTGCCCCCACTCTCGTCGTGCACCGCCGCGACGACGCGTGGTTCACCATCGACCACGGACGGCTGATCGCACGCGCGATCCCGGGTGCACGATACCTCGAGCTCGCGGGCGCCGACCATGCCCCATACATTGGCAACACCGCCGAGATCCTCGATGCGATCACCTGGTTCGCGCACACGGTCCCCCCGCTCGAGTCCGAAGCCGCCGACGGCCAAAAGCCGAGGCTCACGCCGCGCCAAGCGCAGATCCTCCAGCTCGCGGCGAAGGGCCTGACCGACCAGCAGATCGGTGCACAGCTAGGGCTGAGCGCACGAACCATCAACAAGCACCTCGAGCGCGCCTACCGTCGGCTCGGCGTGCAAAACCGCACCGCCGCCGCCCGCCCCATCTCATGCCGTCCAGCGACCTCCGGAGAGCCGACGCGGGGACTCGAACCCCGGACCCCTTCATTACGAGTGAAGTGCTCTACCAGCTGAGCTACGTCGGCGGATCGCTGCTTGAGTCTACCCACGCCCTGACGGTGGGCTACCCCTCGCGCCGGAGGGAACGCCAGCGCTCGGCGGTCAGCACCCAGCGGTCATGATCGCGCCACTGGCCGCTGATCTTGAGGTAGCGCGGAGGACCTGGCTCCCGGACGAAGCCGGCGCCTCGGGCGAGCGCGATCGAGGCGCGATTGGCGGGCTGGATGTTGGCCTCGACCAGGTCAAGCTCAAGATCCTCGAAGGCGATCCTCAGCACCAGCTCGATCCCCTCGCGCATGTACCCCCTGCCGGCGTAGCGCTTGCCGACGGCGTAGCCGAGCGAGGCGCTCGACACCTGGCCCCGGTCGATCTGGGAGAGGTTGAAGAAGCCGACGATCGCGTCATCGTCGGTGCGGCAGACGAGCAGCGCCTCAAAGTCCGCCCGCTGGGCGTCGGCGACGTAGGCGGCGAAGCGATGCGGATCGGTTGGGGCACTCGCCCACGGACGATGGAACGAGCGGCTAGCGCGCATCAGCGAGATGAACTCGCGCTCGTCGCTTGGCGCCGGCGCGCGCACGTACACCCGCCGTTGCCAGGTGATCGTCACAGCGAGCGCTCCAGCCGGTAGGCGAGCGCCTCGCAGGCAAGCTCCTCGCTGACGTTCAGCTTCAGCCTCTGGCGGGTGTCCTCGATCAGCTGCACGGCGACGCCGAGCGCCTGCGGCGAGCGGCCGCCGTCCTCAGCCAGCTGCGCGCGGCGATCGCTGTTGCGCACGAGATCCCGGGCGCCCGCGGCGAGCGCCGCCAAGTCGAGCAGCCACAACGCGCTCACCTGCAGCGCAAGGTCGAGCGCAGCCGTCTCCGCGCGACGGCGGGCGCGGCGGAGGCGCTCGGCGAGCTCGGCTTCGAGCCGTTTGCGCTCCCTGGGCGGATGTAGCTCAAGCTCCGCCTCCCCGTGAGCCCTGAGCTCCGCCGTCACCGCCTCGCCGCGGGCGCGCACCGCCTCAAGCAGCCGCCGCCAGGGCCGACGCGAGCCGACCTCGCCGGCGAGCGCGGCGCGCACCAGCTGCTCCCCCGCCTCGCGCAGCGCCCCGCCGTCAAGCGCCAGGGCGCGCGCCCGCTCACCATCGCCGAGGGACAGCGCCGCGCACGCGAGCGCCGTCTCCGGCTCCGCGCCCGCCGCCTCAAGCTCAGACGCCAGCTGCGCACGCGCAGGCGCCTGAAAGCGGACCGCCTGGCAGCGCGAGCGGATCGTCGGCAGCACGTCGGCAAGCCGCTCGGCGATCAGCACCAGGTGCGCGAACTCGGGCGGCTCCTCGAGCGTCTTCAGCATCCGGTTGGCGGCCTCCGGACCGAGCTCGTCGGCTCGCTCGATCACGAACACCCGCCTGCGCGCCTCGAACGGGGTGCGGCTGGCGGCGGCGACCACGGGCTCGGCGATGTCGCCGACCAGGATCTCGTGCGCGCCGCTCGGCGCCACCCAGGTGAGGTCGGGGTGAACGCCTGAGAGCGCGCGGGCACGCGCGCTCTCAGGGTGCGGAGAGCCGTCAGCGAGCAGAGCGGCGGCGAGCTCCCTGGCTGCAGCCCGCTTGCCGGCGCCCCCCGGGCCGTGGAAGAGGTAGGCGTGCGAGGCACGCTCCGGCGAGGCGAGCACCGGCGCGAGCACCGAGCGAGCGTGAGGATGGCGTTCCAGGATGGCCAGCACGAGGCCACGATCGTAGAGGAGGGCCTATAAACCCAGGGCATGACCGCGCCCGGGCGGCTGATCACGATCGAGGGGCTCGACGGCAGCGGCAAGAGCACGCTTGCGCGGGCGCTTGCCGCGGCGCTGGCTGAGCGCGGCGTGCCCGTTACGGTGCTGCGCGAGCCGGGCGGCGTCGAGGTCTCCGAGCGGATCCGCGAGCTGCTAGCCGACCCGGCGCTCGAGATCGAACCCAGAGCGGAGGCGCTGCTTTACGCGGCGGCGCGCGCGCAGCTGGTTGGGCAGCGGCTCGAGCCGCTGCTTGCGGCCGGCCGGTGGGTGTTGCTCGACCGCTTTGTCGACTCCTCGCTCGCCTACCAGGGCGCGGGACGGCAGCTTGGGATCGAGCAGGTCAGGGCCGTGAACCGCTTTGCCACGGGCGGGCGCGAGCCGGACAGGACGCTGCTGCTGGAGCTCGCGCCCGAGCTCGGCCGCACGCGGGCGCTCAGTCGCCCCGGCGCCGTCGACCGCGTCGAGCGGGAGCGGGAGGAGTTCTTCGCGCGCGTGGCGGGCGGCTACCGCGCCCTGGCCGAAGCCGAGCCGAGCCGGATCGTGCGCCTCGACGCCACCCGAGCCCCCGCCGAGCTGGTGGCGGACGCGCTCGCGGCGCTGATCGACCTGATGCCGACCGCCGCGCGCGCGCAAGGCGGCAGCGGGGATCAGCCCGTCGGTCGCTGACGAACATCGGCGCGCGTCGCTCGCGGTCCAAGCACCTGCTCGGACCGGCCGAATCGGTCCGAGGATGCCTCCTCCCCCAGTAAAATCAAGCTTCGAGGCTCCAGTCAGCTTCATGCTCTCACCGGGCTCGTCGGCCAGGAATCTTTTCCGTCCGGACCGGCCGCGAGGATTCGCTGTCACCCGCTTGGTCGCGCCGGGGCCGAGCCGGGGAGGCAGCAGCAGCGGACTTGAAAAGGAGCCGGACCATATGGAGCAGATCACGCAGAACCATCTCACGCCCGATTCGGTGACCGGCCCGGGGCTCTCGATCGCGCGCCTGTTCACGGCGGCGGGTGAGGATCCTTTCGCGAGCGTTGAGTGGGAGCTGCGCGACGCCCGCATCGGCCACGGCGACAAGATCGCGTTCGAGCAGCGCGAGGTTGAGTTCCCCAAGAGCTGGTCGCAGAACGCGACGAACATCGTCGCCCAGAAGTACTTCCGCGGGCGGCTCGGCACAGCTGAGCGGGAGCGCTCCGTGCGCCAGATGATCAAGCGCGTCGCCGGAACGATCGCGGGCTGGGGCTCTGAGCAGGGCTACTTCGCCAGCGCCGCCGACACCGAGACCTTCGAGGCGGAGCTGACGTACATCCTCCTGCACCAGATGGCGGCCTTCAACTCGCCCGTCTGGTTCAACGTTGGCTGGCATCCGGTGGGCAGCCCAAAGATGCAGGCAAGCGCCTGCTTCATCCTCTCGGTCGAGGACAACATGGAGTCGATCCTCGAGTGGAACACCAAGGAGGGGATCATCTTCCGCGGCGGCTCGGGCTCGGGCATCAACCTCTCGAAGATCCGCGGTTCGATGGAGCCCCTGAGTCGCGGCGGCACCGCTTCGGGGCCGGTCTCCTTCATGCGCGGCGCCGACGCCTGGGCAGGGTCGATCAAGTCCGGCGGCGGGACGCGGCGCGCGGCGAAGATGGTGGTGCTCGACATCGACCACCCGGACATCCGCGAGTTCATCTGGTGCAAGGCAAAGGAGGAGGAGAAGGCCCGAGCGCTCGCCGCTGCCGGCTTTGACATGTCGATCGACGGGGACGGGTTTCACTCGATCCAGTACCAGAACGCCAACAACTCGGTGCGCGTCAGCGACGAGTTCATGCGCGCCGTCGAGAACGACGAGAGCTGGCACTTGATCGCGCGCACAAGCGGGCAGCCGATCGGCGAGCCAATCCCGGCGCGCCAGCTGATGCGAGAGATCGCGGAGGCAGCGTGGCGCTGCGCCGATCCGGGCGTGCAGTTCGACACGACGATCAACCGCTGGCACACCTGCCCCAACTCGGGACGCATCACAGCCTCCAACCCGTGCAGCGAGTACATGCACGTGGATGACTCGGCGTGCAACCTGGCGTCGCTGAACCTGATGAAGTTCCGCCGAGGTGACGGCAGCTTTGACGTCGAGAGCTTCGCGCACGCCGTCGACATCATGTTCCTGGCGCAGGAGATCATCGTCGGGGTGTCGAGCTACCCGACCGAGAAGATCGCCGAGAACGCGCGGGCCTTCCGCCAGCTGGGGCTCGGCTACACGAACCTCGGCGCTTACCTGATGGCAAGCGGAATGCCGTATGACTCGGATGTGGGTCGCGCAACGGCGGCGGCGATCACCGCGCTGATGACGGGGCGGGCGTATCTGCAGTCCGCCAGGATCGCCGCGGTGATGGGCCCCTACGCCCGCTATGCGGAGAATCGTGCCGCGCACAACACGGTCATGCGCATGCACGCGGACGCGGCGCTGGCGATCCCGGACGAGCACTGCGCCGATCGCGAGCTGCTCGACGCCGCGCGCGAGACCTGGCGGACGGCGGTGCAGGAAGGCGAGCAGCACGGCTACCGCAATGCGCAGGCCGTCGTGATCGCGCCGACCGGCACGATCTCCTTCCTGCTCGATTGCGACACCACTGGCATCGAGCCTGACTTCTCGCTGGTCAAGCACAAGGAGCTTGTCGGCGGCGGACAGATGCGGATCGTCAACCGCACGGTGCCGCTGGCGCTGCGCACGCTCGGCTACGACACTCACCAGGTCGAGCAGATCGTCGCCTATGTGAACGAGCACGGCACGATCGTCGGCGCGCCCGGCCTGGCGTCGGAGCATCTGCCGGTGTTCGATGTCGCAGTCGGCGAGCGGGCGATCTCGCCGATGGGCCACATCAAGATGATGGGCGCGGTGCAGCCGTTTGTCTCCGGCGCGATCTCAAAGACGGTCAACCTGCCGGAGAGCGCAACCGTCGAGGACATCGAGCGCACGTTCATCGAGGCGTGGAAGCTCGGGATCAAGGCGCTCGCGATCTATCGCGACGGTTCGAAGACCGCCCAGGCATTGAGCGCGGGCGCAGCGAAGGATGCGCCCGCCCGGGCGCCCAGCCAGGAGGAGATCGACCGCGCGGTCGACCGTGCGGTGGCGGAGGCGCTCGCGGCCGCCCCGCCGAAGCGGAGGCGCATGCCGCGTGAGCGCCAATCGATCACCCACAAGTTCTCGATCGGAGGCCACGAGGGCTACATCACAGCCGGCATGTACGAGGACGGCACGGTCGGCGAGATCTTCCTCACCGACATCGGCAAGGAGGGCTCGACGCTGCGCGGGATGATGAACGCGTTCGCAACCGCGATCTCGATCGCGCTGCAGTACGGCGTGCCGCTCGAGACGCTCGTGCGCAAGTTCTCCTACATGCGCTTCGAGCCGGAGGGGGTCACGAGCAACCCGGAGATCCCGTTCGCAAAGTCGATGCCCGACTACATCATGCGCTGGCTCGCCTCGCGCTTCCTCGACGTGGAGATCCAGGAGGAGCTCGGCATCCTCACCCCGGCGGTGCGGGCGCGCCGCGCAGCGCAGGATGCCGCCAGCTCACTGAGCGGGGACACGGCTGGGCAGCCCTCCGCCGAGAGCGGGCAGCCACGCGCCGAGAGGGGGCAACCGCGCGCACCGGACGGCCAGCCGCGGGCGGAGCGGCGTCCGACGCCGCCGGTCGTTCCCGGCGTGCTCGGCCCGGCGCTCGACTTGGGGCCCGCCTGCCAGCAGTGCGGCGGGATGATGCAGCGGACTGGTAGCTGCTACACGTGCTCCAGCTGCGGCTTTAACACCGGCTGCGGGTGATCCGAGGCTTGCGGCTGATCCTCGACTGCGCCGCCGGCTCCGCCCGGCGCCTCGGTGAGCGCCGGGCGGAGGGGCGCCCGCTCTGGGGCGCCCGCTCTAGGCGGTGGCGGTCGGCGCGCTGACCGGACCCGCCTGATCGCTCGTCGCGGCCGCGCCGGTTGTTGCAGCCTGCGCCTCGAGCGGCGCGGGCGTCGACTGGGCGGCCACGTGCGCCCCGACGGCGCCGGCAGCGCCAAGCGTCAGCGCCAGCAGCATCCAGCCGGGGCCGCTCATCCTGCGCCCTCTGCTGCCGTCGATCGACAAATCGCCGGGACCCGCCTCGACCAGCGCGAGCAGCGCCGCGATCAGCACCGCGTTGTACTCGTAGCCCCCGTTTGCGGCCCACGGCCCCTTTGGCCAGTGCACGCGCTTGATCGCCGTCAGCATCACCGCGATCAGCGCCGATGCGGCAAGCGGGGTCGCAAGGCCGGCCGCGACCGCCGCCCCGCCGGCCGTCTCAGCCACCCCGGCGGCAAGCGCGTGGCGCCGGCCGGGGCGCATGCCCAGCTGCTCGAAGAACGCCGCGGTCCCCGACAGCCCTGGACCGCCGAACCAGCCGAACAGCTTCTGCGTGCCATGCCCGATGAAAAAGCCGCCGATCGTCAGCCTCAGCAGCAGCCTTCCGAAATGCCTCACGTCTCACCCTCCGGATGCTCGTGGTTTTCATGCCCTTGATCCCTTCTCTGTTCCCCGCTCCGACGCCCTCAAAGCGGCTCGGCCGCGGCCCCGGCCGGCTCCCTGCGACCATCGCCCGCGGGCTCACTCCGCTGCGCGGGCTTGCCGTCCAGCGGTGGCGTCGGGGCGGGGGCGGACTTCGGGTGGCCGTCGGCGCGCGCCAGCCGCCGCGCCACCTCCTCGCGCACCAGCGGCGCGACCTCGGTGCCGAAGCGCTCGATCGAGCGCATCACCTCCCCGTGCGCGACCGCGCCGACGCTCATCTGCGCGATGTAGCGCTGGTGGCCGAACAGCTCGTGCTCGAGCAGCAACTTCTCGGCGACCTCCGTGGGCGAGCCGACGGCGAGCGCGCCGCGCGGGGCCCGCAGCGCCTCATATGCCAGATGATCCAGCGGCGGCCAGCCGCGTTCGCGCCCGATGCGGTTCATCATCGCCACATAGGCGGGCGCGAACGCCCGGTCCGCCTGGCGCGAGCTTGCACCTACGAACGCGTGCGTGTTGATTGCGACGCGCGCCCGCTCGGGCTCGTGGCCGGCAGCTGCCCAGGCGCGACGGTAGAGATCCACCAGGGGCACGAAGCGCTCGGGCTGCCCGCCGATGATCGCGAGCGTCAGCGGCAACCCGAGCCGCGCCGCGCGGATGACCGACTCGGGCGAGCCCCCGACCGCCACCCACACCGGCAGCGGGCGCTGCAGCGGCCTGGGCCAGACGAGCGCATCCCGCAGCGCCGGGCGATGGCGCCCCGACCAGGTCACGCGCTCCTGCTCGCGGATCGCAAGCAGCAGCTCGAGCTTCTCCTCGAACAGCTCGTCGTAGTCGTCCAGGTCATAGCCGAACAGCGGGAAGGATTCGATGAACGAGCCGCGCCCGGCCATGATCTCGGCACGTCCGCCGGAGATCAGATCGAGCTCTGCAAACTGCTCGAAGACGCGCACAGGATCATCGGAGCTGAGCACTGTCACCGCGCTCGACAGCCGGATCCGCTCGGTGCGCGCGGCGATCGCCGCCAGCGCCACCACCGGGGCGGAGATCAGGTAGTCCCGCCGGTGGTGCTCGCCGATCGCGAACAGATCAAGGCCGAGCTGATCGGCAAGCGTGGCCTCCTCGATCAGCTCGCGCATGCGCTGCTCGGCCGATACGCCCGCGCCAAGGTCGGCGAAGGTGGCAAGTCCGAGCTCCATGAGCCGAGCATAGCAATAGTTGTTAGCGCAACTACCTCGCTGCCCGACCGACACAGCCATTTCGCCCGCACGCGATTTCGCCCCCGCGCAGCTCACGCGTGGTCGGAGCCGGGCGCGAGCTCGCCAGGGGGCACGTCGGGCAGAAGCCGGGCACGGCCAGCCGCCCAGACGACCAGCGCCACCACCGAGCAGCCGCCACCGAGCAGGCAGACCGCGCCCCAGCCGCCGCCATCCCACACGAACGCGGCGAGGGCTGAGGCGATCGCGCCGCAGAGGAAGTTGCCGGTCATATAGGCGGTGGTGAGGCGGCTGCGCGCCTCCGGCCGCCTCGCAAAGATCACGGTCTGGTTGAGGATGTGCTGCCCTTGGATGCCGAGATCGAGCACCGCGATGCCAGCAACCAGCACCACCACGCTGCCCGCCCCGATCGCGAGCAGCACCCAGCCGAGCGCGACCGCAGCCAGGAACAGTCCCGTTGCGCCGCTCGCCCTCCCCTGGTCGGCGGCGCGCCCGGCGGCCTGCGCGGCGAGCGCGCCGGCCACGCCGGCGAGGGCGAACAACCCGATCGCGGCGGCGCCGAGGCGAAACGGCGGACCTGAGAGCAGCAGCGCAAGGGTGGTCCAGAGGATCGTGAAGCTCGCCATCCCAAGCCCGCCGAAGACCATCCGCACCCGAAGCAGCGGCTCCTCGCGCACGAGCCGCCCGACCGAGGCAAGCAGCCGCGGGTAGCTGCCGCGCTCGCTCGCCCCCACCTGCGGCATCGCGTGCCACAGCGCCAGCGCCAGCGCCACCATCGCGACCGCGCCGAACGCGAACACCGCGCGCCAGCCGGCAACCTGCGCGACCACACCGCTGAAGGTGCGCGCAACCAGGATTCCACTGAGCAGTCCGCTCATCACCTGGCCGACGACCCGGCCGCGCTGCTCCTCGGAGGCGAGCACGCTCGCGAACGGGACGAGCACCTGCGCGACCGTGGAGGTGATGCCGGCGAGCCCGACCGCCGCGGCCAGCACCCAGAGGCTGGGCGCGGCCGCGCCGAGCGCCATCGCCGCCGCGCAGCCCAGCAGCATCCGCGCCACCAGCCGGCGGCGATCCCACAAATCGCCGAGCGGCACCAGCAGGACCAGGCCGGCGGCATAGCCGATCTGCGAGGCCGTTACGAGCAGCGCCGCCGTCGACGGCGAAGTGCGCAGTGAGCCGGCGATCTGGTGCAGCAGAGGCTGCGCGTAGTAGAGGTTGGCCACCGATGCGCCGGTCGCGACAGCGAGCAGCACGACCAGCCTCGAGGAGATGCCAGCACCGCCCTGCGTTCGGTCGCTGCCCCCGGCGCCGGTCGCCCCACGCTTTTGTTGAGTGCTCACGCACCTCAGGATAGGGGGCGGCCCGTCCGCAGGGAGTCAGGGCATAAGGCCCCCGCCCGGCGGCACCACCCACAGCCTCGGGGCGAGCTCCTCAAGCCGTCGGCGATCGAGCTCGGCAACGACGGTGGCACCGACGCGCTCCATCTCAAGCGCCAGCTCGCGCCAGGCTCGTGCCACCGGCCCGACGCGCGCCATCGGGCCCCAGCCGGTTGCGGCGCGCAGCTCATCGGCGCGAGCGCGGACGTCCGCGAGCGTGAGCGTGCCGAACGGCCGGTTCCCGCCGCGAGCGTAGACAAGCGCCTCGATGATCGGATCGCTCATGAGCGTCCCGCCGCGGAGCGGGGAGCAGCACCGTGGTCGGGGCAAAGGCGTCCGTGCGATCTGCTCATTGCAGCGCCGCTGATCGCCTTCGCAGGGCTTCCGCGGCAGCCGCGGCCTGACCGAAGGAGATGCCACCATCGTTGACCGGCAGCTGCGTGGGGACGAGCACGCGCAGGCCGGCGGCGTGAAGTCCGGCCGCGACCGCCTCGAGCAGCCGGCGGTTCTGGAAGACGCCGCCGGACAGCACAGCCGTGGCGATCCCGCGCGGCGCGGCGGCCCTCGCGACCGCCTCGACGGTTGCGGTCGCCAGGCCGCTGTGGAAGCGCGCCGCGATCGCTCCGGCGGGCGCCCCGGCGCGCATGTCGAGGAGCGCGGCGCGGATCGCCGGGCGAGGATCGAGCACCAGCCGCGGCAGCGTCTGCGCGGTGGCGATCGACTGGAGCACGGTTGCCGGCGCGCTGGCGGCGGCGCCGCCGGTCGCCTTACCCTCCGCCGGCGGCAGCTCGAGCAGCTCGAGCGCATACGCCCCGCGCTCATGCGGATCGCAGCGCGCCTCGAGCTCGACCGCTGCCTGTCCCTCGTAGCTCACCCGTGAGCGTACGCCGCAGAGCGCGGCCACCGCATCGAACAGCCGCCCCACGCTGCTCGTGGGAGGGGAGCCGACGCCGGCACGGGCGACGCGAAGCAGTTGCCGCCAGCGCTCCGGAGCAACCGCCGCCGCCAGCGGGGGTGGTGGCTGGGGGTCGCCGTCGAGCGCCGCGTCGAGCCAGCTGAGCGCCATCCGCCACGGCTCCCGAATCGCGCGCTCGCCTCCCGGCAGCGGCACCTGAAGCAGCCACCCGGCCCGCTCGAAGCCGCCCAGGTCGCCGGCCAGGATCTCCCCGCCCCAGATCGTGCCGTCGAGCCCATAGCCGCTGCCGTCGAAGATCGCCCCGATCGCCGGCCCCCCGTGACGGTGCTCGGCGAGGCAGGCGGCGAGGTGCGCGTGATGGTGCTGGATGCCGATCGGCTGCGGGCCCTCGAGCGAGAGCGCGTGCTTGGTCGAGAGGTACTCGGGATGCAGGTCGTGCGCGACCACCTCCGGGCGCACGTCGAACAGGCGCTGGAAGTGCGCGATCCCGTCGGTGAACGAGCGCAGCGTCTCGTAGCTCTCCAGATCGCCGATGTGGTGCGAGATCCAGGCGCGCTCGCCGCGGACCAGGCAGAAGGTGCTCTTCAGCTCGGCCCCGCAGGCGAGCAGCGGCGCTGGCGCACCTTCGGGCAGCGGCAGGCTGGCGGGGACGTAGCCTCGGGAGCGGCGGATCATCGCCGGCCGGCGCACGGCAACGCGCCCCTCGGATCCAGCGCCGGCGGACTGCCGGGGGCGCGCGGCCGGCTGCGCTCCTGCTCCCGCCAGCGAGATCACCCGCGCCACCGAGTCGTCGGTGCGCGTCTCGATCTCGCGATCGTGCAGCAGGAACAGCTCGGCGATCCGGGAGAGCCGCTCGAGCGCGTCGGTGTCCTTGAACGCGATCGGCTCGTCGGAGACGTTGCCGCTCGTCATCACCAGCGGCCCCTGCCCGCCGCAGGCAGCGAAGTCCGAAAGCAGCAGGTGGTGCACCGGGGAGTAGGGGAGCATGACGCCGAGCTCGGGGGCGCCGGGCGCGACCGACTCGGCCACATCCGCGCCCGCCAACCGCGGCGCGAGCACGATCGGCCGCGCCGAGGAGCAAAGCAGCGCGCGCTCCTCCTCGCCGAGCGCCACAAGCCGCTCGGCCTGAGCCGGCGAGGCGGCCATCAGCGCGAACGGCTTGTCCTCCCGATGCTTGCGTGCGCGCAGCCGCGCCACCGCCTCCTCGTCGTCAGCGCGGCAGGCGAGGTGGTAGCCGCCGATCCCCTTGACCGCGACGATCGCGCCGTCGCGCAGCGCGATCGCGGCCGCCATCAGCGGGTCGTCCGGGAAGCAGCTCGCCGGCCGCCTGCCGCCCGCGCCCCGCACCGCGAGCGACGGCCCGCACTCGCGGCAGGCGTTCGGCTGCGCGTGGAAGCGGCGGTTGGAGGGATCCTCGTACTCGGCGCGGCACGCCTCGCACATGCGGAAGGCGGCCATCGTCGTCAGCGGGCGATCGTAGGGGATGCCGCGCACGATCGTGAAGCGGGGCCCGCAGTTGGTGCAGTTGATGAACGGGTAGCGGTAGCGGCGGTTGGTGGGGTCGAACAGCTCGCGCAGGCACTCCTCGCAGGTAGCGGTGTCGGGGGCGATGGGGGCGTCAGGGCGCACGCCACCCGGGCTTGGGCGGATCTCGAAGCGGTCCGCGCTCGGCTGCGGACCGCTCGCCTCGACGCAGCGGATGCGCTCGATCAGCGCCAGCGGCGGCGCCTCCGGCTCGAGCCTGGCGGTGAACTCCTCGACCGCCGCAGCCGATCCCTGAACTTCGATCAGCACCCCCCACGGATCGTTCAACACCCAACCCCCCAGCCCCAGGGAGCAAGCCAACCGAAAGACGTAGGGACGGAAGCCGACTCCCTGCACGGTCCCCTCGACCCGCAGCCGCAGGCAGGTCAGATCGCGACCGTCGGTGCCCACGAGCCTCGCTCGCTCCTGCGATTGAGAGCTGGTCGGGGCCGAACGCGCGCAGCGCTCATCCAACCAGCTCCCGCAGTGCGTGGTAGGCGCTCGCCTGCGCCTCCTGGATGCGGGGGATGTGCTGGGAGCGGGTGATGATCACATGATCGGCGAGCCGCTCGGCGGCGACGCGGCCGCCGTCGTAGCCGACCAGGGCGATCGTCAGCAGGCCGCGCCCGCGCGCCTCCCGCAGCGCCGCGATCACGTTCGTCGAGTTGCCCGAGGTCGACAGCGCAAGCAGCGTATCCCCGTCCTGCGCGTAGGCGATCACCTGGCGCAGGAAGATCGCCTCGACGCCGATGTCGTTGGCAATCGCGGTGAGGATCGAGGGATCGGCGGTCAGGTCGAGCGCGGGGCGAGGCGCCAGGCCGAGGCGGCTCGGCGGGCAGCGGAAGTCAGCGACCACGTCCATCGCGTCGGTCGCCGAGCCGCCGTTGCCAAGCGCGAGCAGCTTGCCGCCGCGCTCGAGCCGCTCGCGCAGCGCCGCCCCCCCCGCCGCGAGCTCACCGGCGCCCTCGCGCAGCGTCTGCGCGCGCAGCTCACCCACCTCGGTGGACTTCATCAGCGCTGAGCGACGCACGTCGTCGAGCACCGGCTCGAGCTCACTCTCGCGCTCGTCCAGGAAGGGATAGAGGAAGGCGGAGGCGCCGGCGTCGTGGCGGCGGCGCTCGGCGCGCCCGGACAGAAGCCCCCGATGCTCAAAGAACACGTGCACCAGCTCCCAGAGCACGTGGTAGAGCGTCTCGACGAGCTCCTGGCGGACGAACGGATCCTCGCTCGGCGGCTCGAGCACATGGGCGGCGCCTAAGCCGCGCTGAAAGGCGACCGTCAGGCAGCCGCGCTCCCGCGCCGTCTCGAGCGCAGCGTGCAGCTGCTCGTCGGAGCCGAAGCCGAGCGCGATGTCCTCCGGCCGTGCCAGCAGCTCCACCTCCAACGCCAGCGAGCCCGTCTCGCCTGTCAACGCCAGCGCTGGGAGGGCGCGCTTGCCGACGATCACCGGGTGGACGAACTCCACCGCCACATGGCGGGCATCGGAGCGCTCCGCCGCCGTCGTCGCAAGCCCCAGCAGCCGTCCGCCGCGGGCGAAGCGCTCGGCCATCTGGTGGCAGATCCGCGCGAGCCGCTCAGCCTCAGCCTCAAAGAACCGTCGACCCGGCTCAAGCCGAGCGGCGAGCGCCGCCTCGAGAGGTCCGGCTCGCGCATCGCTCACGGGCGGCGTCCCGCTCATGCCTGCACGCGTGCGCGGCCTTGGCGCTCGGCATACCGCCCCGCGGCCTGGGTGGGGCGCTCCCCCGGAGCCGGCGGCTGCCCGGCCGCGCGCAGCAGCCACTCGCGCCACCCCTCGATGCCCTCGCCGGTGCGGGCCGAGACCGCCAGCTTGCACGCCTGCGGATTGACCTGGTCGATGTGGTAGAGCAGCTTGTCGAGGTCGAACTCCAGGTACGGGAGCAGGTCGATCTTGTTGACCAGCACAAGCTCGCAGGCCCGGAACATCAGCGGGTACTTGAGCGGCTTGTCCTCGCCCTCGGTCACCGAGCAGACCATCACCCGCCGGTCCTCGCCGATCCGGAACTCCGCCGGGCAGACGAGGTTGCCGACGTTCTCGACGATCAGCAGATCGAGCTGAGCGAGCGCCAGCGACGGGATCGCCGTGCGCACCATGTTCGCGTCGAGATGGCATTCGCCGCCGAACCCCTTGGCGGTGTTCAGCTGCACGACCGGAACGTGCAGGCGCGCGAGGCGCTCGGAGTCGAGCGACCCCTGCACGTCACCCTCGAGCACCCCGACGCGCACGCCGTCGAGGTCACCAAGCACCCGTTCGAGCAACGAGGTCTTGCCCGCTCCGGGCGCGCTCATGAGGTTGATCACCGTCACCTCGTGGCGGTCGAAGTCAGCGCGGTTGGCGGCGGCGATCGTGTTGTTGGCGTCGAGCGCCTCCTCGACGACCCTCACCCTGGTGCGATGCATGCGTCCTCCTCGACCTCGATCGACTCAACCAAGAACTCATCGCCGGCGGCGACCTCAACCTGGCCGCCGCCGCAGAACGGGCAGCGGAAGGCTGGCAGCTCGATCTCCCACGCGCGCGCGCACGGCCGGCAGCGCAAGCGGGCCCCGACCAGCTCCTGCTCGAGCCTCGCGCCCTCGCATGGCGTGCCGCGGGCGATGAGGTCGAAGTAGAACGCGAGCGAGTCCGGAACGACCTGGCGGAGCGCGCCGACCCGCAGGCAGACCAGCCGTACGCGCCGACCGCCGGCGTGCCTGACGGCGGTGTTGACGATCGCCGTGGCCAGCGACAGCTCGTGCACGGCTACCCCGCACCGGCGAGCGGCCGTCCCTCGCGCAGATCGGCGACGCACCGCAGGACCAGCTCGACGGCGCGCTCAACCGAGGCCGAGACCGCCCGCGACAGGCCCCAGCCCATCCGCTCCACGTCGGCCGGCTCGCACGCCACCACCACCACCCTCCCGGGCCAGGCGCCCGTCGACCTGATGAAGCGCAGCGCGGTCTGGGGGTCCATCCCATGGGGGTTGATCAGCTCGCCATCCTCTATCGGCCCGGGGACCGAGTCCTCCTCCACCTCCATCACGTACAAGGTGCCGGGCTCGCCGCCCTGCCTCGAGACGTCGAGGATCACGAGCGCGTCGTAACCGCGCATCACCTCGTAGGCAAGATCGAGACCACCGGTGCCGGCGTCCATCACCTGCACGCCCGCCGGCAGCGCGCACGCGGCCAGTCGCCGCGCAGCCTCCCCGCCGAACCCGTCGTCGCGCAACCAAGCGTTGCCGACGCCCGCGATCAGGATCGAGCGCAACGGCTCAATCGTCCCGTGGGCGGGCTCGATGTAACCAGCGGCCCTGAGCCTGGATCGACCGTCCGGATCGCTCACGGCTCCATCACCTCCACCTCCTCAGCGAAGAAGTACAGGTAGCGCCCTGTCTCGCGCATCAACTCCTGGCCCGGGTCGTCGTCGATCGTCACGCCGAGGTGAACGCGCCCGTCGTAGTCGGTGAAGATCCGCTCGAGCGTGGCGACACGGCCCGCAAGCATTCGCGCGTGTAGGTCCGCATCGGCGTCAGGCCGAAGCAGGAGCTTGCCGCCGCGGCGCAGGCGCCTGCCGCCGACCTCCGCCTGCTCCATGCCCGCGCGCGGCTCCTCAAGCCAGGACGGCTCGCGCGGCGGCTCACTCGTTTGGGGATCGCGCAGCTCCACGCGCCCGTGCAGCGCCAGCATCTGCTCCGCCGTGGCGCGCGCGGCGCGGTCAAGCATCGCGCGCACCGCAGGGTCCTGCCGCCCGATCTCCTCCCGCTCGCGCTCGCTGAGGGCCTGCACGTGGAGGAGCAGCATCTCCTCGATCTCGGTCGAGTCGAACAGCGGGCCGAGGCTCTCGGGGGCGAGGCGCGGGTGGTCAGGCAGGATGATCGCGGCGCCCAGCATCGCATCATCCCTTGCGGAGGCGAGCACGGGAAAGGTGTTGACGCACGCGCGGGGGCGATCGAGCGCCGAGCGGAAGCGCCCGCCGACGACGCGCAGCAGCGGGTGGACGGACAGCAGCGAGCGCCTCAGGGCGCCGGCGCGGTCGAGCCCGTCCGGCGCGGCCGTGTGGTTCTCGACGCGCAGCAAGACCTCGTACTCACCGTCGCCGCACGGGGCAGTCGTCATCCGCGCGAACGCCTCAAGCGGCGGCCCATTCGGCTCGCCGCCGAGCGTGCGCGCAACCCCCACGGGGCGCCTTGCAAGCGCTCCCACCATCACCCCGGGCAGCTCGAGCGACTCCGCGCGCGCGCGGTGGCGCACGCCAAGTGGAGCGAGCAGGCTAACCCGCGCGCTCAGCACCGCGTCGGCGGGGGCGCGCAGCACGCAGCGCAGCTCGAGGTGGTCGAAGGCGCTTTCAAGCTCTTGCGCGTAGCTGCGCGGGTAGAGGATCCCGAACGGGGTGGGGGTCGCGTTCTTGGTCGCCTCGGGGGTGTACGGGTAGAGCGCGTAGCCCTCCCACACCAGCGACTCCACCAAGGCCTCGAGCTCCCCGGTCACTTCTGATCCTCCGCACGCGCGCTACCCCCTGACGGGGGCGCGCCTGGGGGCGATGGTGCCCCCTCGGGATCAGCCCGCCCGGCATCCTCAAGCAGGGCGCGCACCGTCTCATCGAACGTGGCTGCGCCGCGCCTAAGCTTCTCGCGCCGCAGCCGCTCTAGCGTCCGCTCGCGCACCGCGAGCCAGGCGGTGCCCGGGTAGTGCTGGCCAATCGCCTCGCGCCAAACCGCCACCGGCATGTGGAAGCCGATCGACTTCGTCCACGGCACGAGCACGATCTGGATCCGGCCATCCTCCCCCCGGTAGTAGACGGTGCCGTTGAAGTGCGCCGCCGCCGGCGCGAAGCCAGCATCGAGCGCGTGCAAGTACTTGACCGCCGCAAGCTCGAGGTCGTAGCTGCAGGGGATCGGCACCTCGACGACGGTCTGCGAGGTGAACGGCCCGACGAGCACGTCGAGCTGGCTCCACAGCAGCGGCCTGGTGGTCAGCGCCCACCGCTCCGGGGCGCCAAACAGCTCCTCGAGCGCCGCCCGCGCCCGTGCGTCGTAGGAGCGGCGCGCGGGCTCGAGCATCAGCTGGATCCGCAGCGCGATCATGTACACGGAGCGGCCGGTCGGCTCTGAGATCTGCAGATCCAGGCTGACCATCGGCGCGGCCGAATGGCGCACGGCGCGCATGCCGAGCACCGCGAACTCGGGATCCGGACCCGCCCAGGGGGGGTCGGGTCGCATGTCGGGTTGCGCCCCGGCGCTCAAGGAGCCCCTCCGCGGACGCGCAACTCATCGAAGAAGCGGTCGAGGGCGCGCTCGACGCCGCTGCCGCCGGAGATTCCCTCCCAGGCGGCCTTGACCGCGCCGGTGAGCGCGTAGCAGGCGTCGATCGGGGCGATCGCGTAAAGCGGAGGCGCAGACAGGCGATTGACGATCAGCCCCTCGATGTCGGGCTCGAGCGTGGCGAGGATCGGGTTGCGCCCGACAAGCTCCTGCCAGGACTGCAGACGCAGCTCGGACTCGGTCGCGCCGGCGGGGCTGGGGTACATCGCCACGACGCAGCCGGTGACCGTCGAGTGCATCAGGAAGGCGAGCGCGATCGGGATCTGGAAGCTCGCCCACAGCTCGTCGGGGAAGTCAAGCTCCGGCAGCCAGAGCGTGCGGCTGCCCGTCGGGCGAAAGTCGCCCTCACCCGAGCGCATCGCCCAGCACGCTTCGCACGAGCAGACGATCCGCCGCTCCACCAGGTGCAGCAGGTGGCGGTGGCGCTCGGGGATCGGCACGCCGCAGAGATCGCACCGCTCCCTGAGCGAAGCGCTCTCGGGCCCGGCGGTGAGGCGCGCGAGCGAGCCGCCCTGGGTCTCGGCGCCGGGCGGGGCCGGGGCGTGCGGCCCCCGGCCCCTGCGGCCGCGCAGCGCGCCGATCAGCTCCGCGCGCGTGCGCGCGGAGCGCGCGCCGTCGAGCGCCGCCCGCCCGCGGCCGCCGCCGCTGCCCCGCTCACCGCCGTTGCCCTGCGCGCCGCCGCTCATCCCCCGAGCGCCACCCTGATCCGGTTGCCCTCGCGCAGAAGCGGCACCGGCCGCAGCGCAAGCGCCTCATCGTCGAGCGAGCGACCCGCGCGCGGCAGCGAGAAGGAGCGCCCACACGTCCCGCAGCGCAGCGCGCCCGCCGACAGCGCCCCCGCGCGCAGCGGCGCGCCGCAGCCGCCGCAGCTGTCGTGGTAGGCGAGCAGCGTTCCCGCCACGTTGGCGATCACGAGCGACCGCCCCGCCACCTGCAGCGCGACCAGCTCCCCCTCGGCCGGCTCGCCGATCGTCGGGAGCTCATGCCAGGCAGGCGGCGGGGGCGCGCCGGCCCTCCCCCCGCCGCCCAGCGGCTCGCCGTCGCCCCCCGTGCGCGCCATCTCCGCGCCCTCAAGGTGGGCCATCGGCAGCTCGCCGGCGCCCGGAGCGATCGGCAGCGGCACGCCACCGAGACGCGGCGCAAGGCCCTCAACCTCAAGCCCGGCGAGATCGGGGGCGCGCTCCTCGAGCGCCTGCTTGATCGCCAGCTCCAGCGTCACCGACGAGGCCGAGCAGTCCGAGCAGGTGCCGCGCAGGTGGATGCGCGCCACCCCATCCGCAACCGACAAAAGCTCGACGCTGCCCCCGTGGGACTCCATGTAGGGCCGCACCGAATCGAGCGCTTCCTGCACCCGTCGCTCGAGCGGCACCGGATGCAGGTCGTGGATCAAAAGCAGCGTCGCGACCAGCGGATCCTCGCTCAACGCCAGCGCCAGGCGCTCCCCGTCGGCTGCCTCGCGCTGCAGCAGCGCGAGGATCCGCTCGAGCCCTGCGCCGTAGAGCTCGACGACCGCGCCCAGGAGCTGATCGGCAAGCTCGCGGGTGCGTGGCTCCCCGTCGCGCTCGAGGCGCTCCTGCAGCCCCTGCACCCGCTCGAGCAGGAGCTCCGGGCCATCCGCGCCGGCGGCCGCTTCGATTCGGGCGCTCGCCATCGCCACCGGCGGCTACGCGAGCGCGGTCGGCGTGTGCATTACCTTCAGCACCTTGCCGCCGGTGTACATGTGCACGCCGCAGGGCAGGCACGGATCGAACGAGCGCACCGCGCGCATGATGTCGATCCCCTTGAACTTCTCCGGGCCGTTCTCCTCGAAGATTGGCGTGTTCTGCACCGCATCCTCGTACGGCCCGGGAGTTCCGTAGACATCGCGCGGGCTGGCGTTCCACGGCGTCGGCGGGTACGGCTGGTAGTTGGCGATCTTGCCGTCGCGGATCACCATGTGGTGGGAGAGCACCCCGCGCGCCGCCTCATGGAAGCCGCAGCTGATCGCGTTCTCGGGCACCTTGAAGCTCGACCAGCTCTTCGTGCGCCCTGCCTGCACCTCCTTCAGCGCCCGCTCGAGGCAGTGCAGCGCGACCAGCGCGCTGTAGGCCTGGTGGTAGCTGCGCGCGCGATCCCGCTCGACCGCGTTTGACTTCTCCGGCACCTTCCACTCCAGCTCCATCTCGGGGAGGTTCGGGGAGCGCGGCAGCACCATCTGGATCGAGTTGCCGGTCGCCTTCGCGTAACCGAAGTCCACCAGCCCCGCCTTGGCCGTACACCACTGGCGCGCGAACGGACCGCCGCCGGTGTCGCAGCAGACATGCTTGTCGGTGCGCTTGTCGTAGATCCGCGGCGAGACCACCCACGTGTACTTGTCAGCGAAGTCACGCTTCTGCGGCCGCGGCAGCGTGACCTTGTTCCACGGATGGCGCTTGTCGACGGGATTGCCGAGCGGGTCGTGGGTGACAAACGTCGGCTCACCGGTCCAATCGTCGAAGTAGGAGGAGCCGAGCAGGATCCGAATCGCCAAGTTGATCTCAACCAGGTCTGTCGTGACAAGCTCGCCGCCGATCGCGATTCCAGGCGTGACATAGCGCTTGCGGCCCCAATCGGTCATATGGCGGTAGTCGTAGTCGACGTAGTCCGGATCGTCGAACGAGCCCCAGTTGACGAGGTTCGTCTCGCGGTAGCCGACCATGTCGTAGCCCGGCAGCTCCTGCAAGAAGAAGTCGTAGAGATCATCGTGCAGCGGCACCGACCGCTTGACGTAGTCGAAGTAGCGCATCAGCCGCACGTAATAGTCGGTGCAAGTCTGGTGGGTGATATCCGCCGAGCACCCCCCCGGCATGATTGTCGACGGGTGTGTGTGGCGACCGCCGAACAGGCAGTACATCTCGCGCGTGAAGCGGGCGACGTGCAGCGTCTCCAGATAGAACTCCCCGGTGAACGGATTGAGCGCCCTCATGATGTCGGCGATCGTCTTGTAGCCGTGGATGTCGCGACCCGGCGCCGCCGTCTGCTCCGCCTTCGCCAGCAATGACGGGTTGGTCTCCTTGACCATCTGCTCGCAGAAGTCGACGTTAGCCATGCAGTCGTTGAAGATCGCATGGTCGAAGATGTAGTCGGCGGTCTCCGCGAGGTTGAAAGCCAAATCGCCGAGTGGCGGCGGCTTGACGCCATAGGCCATGTTCTGATTCAGGCACGAGCAGGTGCAATGGTTGTCACCGCAGATCCCGCAGATCCGGCTGGTGATGAAGTGGGCATCGCGCGGATCGATGCCCCGCATGAAGATGTCGAAGCCGCGGAAGATCATCGAGGTGCTGTAGCACTTGTTGACCCTGCGGTTCGAGAAGTCGATCTCGGTGTGAATCCCAAGGCTGCCGACGATCCGCGTGATCGGATCCCACGACATCTCCTTGACCATCACCTTCGCGGCGGTCTCGGTCGTCATCTGGTCTACTCTCCTCGTTTGCGATAGGCGGTTGGCGGACGGCTCTCAAGCTCACCAGCGCCTGGCGTAGCCGCTCATCAGCGTGCGTCCGCGCCGCCGCCACTCCGGCTCCTTGTCCCTATCCTCGGCGATGTGCTTGCGGCGGAAGAAGCGGACGATCGGGCCGTAGCTGAAGCGCATCACCTCGGCGGCGACCGCTCCCCACTTGTCCTCATCCATGAAGGGCATGAACTTATCCGGGAAGCCCGGCATCGTGCAGGCCATGCAGATGCCGCCGACGTTGGGGCAGCCGCCGACCCCGTTGACCCAGCCGCGGATCGGCACGTTGCACTTGACGACTGGGCCCTTGCAGCCAAGCTTCACCAGGCAGCGGTGATCGGCGCCGTACTCGGTCGCAAACTCGCCCTGCTCGGCAAAGCCCGCGCGGTTGCACCCCTCGCGCACGGTGCGTCCGAACAGCCACTTGGGGCGAAGCGCCTCGTCGAGCTCGGGCGCGGGCGCGAGCCCCGCGAGATGCAGCGCCAAGTAGAGCAGCACCTCGGTCGTGTTGTCGGGCTGGGCCGGGCAACCGGGGATGCAGATGATCGGCAGCCCTGCCCTTGAGCGCCAGCTCCAGCCGAGGTAGTCCGGCACCCCCATCGCGCCCGTGGGGTTGTTCTTCATCGCCGGGATCCCGCCGTAGGTGGCGCAGGTGCCGACCGCGACGACGGCCGCCGCCTTCGGCGCCAGCCGGTCGATCCACTCGTTCAGCGTGATCGGCTGGCCGTTGTCGGGGTTGACGGCAAACCCGGTCCAGTAGCCCTCGCCGTTGATCTCCTCGTTGCCGACCGAGCCCTCGATCACGAGCACGAACGGGTCAAGCTGCCCCCGCTCCGCGTCGAACCAGGCCTGCGCGTAATCCTGGCCGACGGCATAGTCGATCACCTGGTTGTGGACGACGACCTTTGGCATCCCCGGGATCGCCTGCAGGACGATGTCCTCGAGGCTCGGGTTGGTCGCGGAGGTCATCGCCACCGAATCCCCCTCGCAACTGAGGCCGGTCGTCATCCAGAGGATGTGCGCCGTCACCGCCTCGGTCTTCTTCTTCGCCGCGTATGGGCTCTCCGCGGCCGTCGCCATGGCTGCTCCTCTCGCTCTTGCCCTTCTCTCTCGCCTAACAGATCCGCGGCAGCGGATCCCCGACCAGCTGGTCCATCACCCGATGACCGCCGAAGCTCGTCTGCACCAGCACCATCCCCGGAGGCTCACCCCGCACCTCGCCGATCTCCGCCGCCCGCTCGCACCCGTCGACCCCCCTCAGCGCGCTCAGCGCCCGCTCGGCCGCATCGGCGGCGACGCACGCCACCAACGTGCCCTCGTTGGCCACGTACATCGGATCGATCCCCAGGAGCTCGGCTGCGCCGGCAACGGCCGCCTTTATCGGCACCGCCGCCTCGCGCACGAGGATCGCCGTCCCCGAGGCGCGCGCGAGCTCGTTGAGCACCGAGGCCACGCCGCCGCGCGTGGCGTCGCGCAGGCAGCGCAACTGCGGACCCACCGCCTCGAGCAGCGCGTCGACGACCGGCCATAGGGAGCGCGTGTCCGAGCGGATCGGGGCGTCGAGCTCAAAGTCGCCGCGCGCCAGCATGATCGCCGTGCCGTGCTCGCCGATTGGACCGGACAGCAGAATCCGATCCCCCGGTCGCAGCGCATCGGGCGCCAGCTGCGCACGCGGGTCGCGCTTGCCGATGCCGGCGGTGGTGATGTACATCCCGTCGGCATGGCCGCGCTCGACCACCTTCGTATCGCCGCCGACGACCTCCACTCCGGCGGCGCGGGCGGCAGCCGCGATCGCCTGCACCTCGCCGCGCAGCACGGCTGCGTCAAGCCCCTCCTCAAGCACCAGCGAGAGCGTCAGCGCGAGCGGCCGCGCGCCCACCACGGCGAGGTCGTTGACCGTCCCGTTCACGGCCAGCTCGCCGATCGAGCCGCCGGGGAAGCGCAGCGGCTTGACCACGTAGGAGTCGGTCGTGAAGGCGAGCTCGACGCCGTCGACAGAGAGCAGGGCAGCGTCGGCCAGCTGCGCCAGCGGGGCGCTGGCAAAGGCGGGCACGAGCAGGCCCTCGATCAGGCTCTGGGTCGCCTTGCCGCCGGCGCCGTGAGCCATCGTCACCTGCTCGTCGCGGAACTTGGCACGCTTCGCGCGCGCCGTCTCGATGATCCCGAGCACGCGCTGCTCGCGCTCCGCGCGGACGGCATCAGCGGAGCGGGCGGCGTCGAGGGGGGCCATCAGACGACCGCCCGCTCGCGCGCGAACCGCCCGAAGTTGTAGTAGGCCGCGCAGGCGCCCTCGGAGGAGACCATGCACGTGCCGATCGGCCGCTCGGGCGTGCACGCGGTGCCGAACACCTTGCACTCCCACGGCTTGATCACGCCCTTCAGCACCTCGCCGCACTGGCAGGCCTTGGGATCGGCAACGCGCACCCCGGGAACCTCGAAGCGCCGCTCCGCATCGAGATCGGCGTAGGCCTCGGTCAGCCGCAGACCGCTGTGCGAGATGAAGCCGAGCCCTCGCCACTCGAAGTGCGCTCGCAGCTCGAACACCTCGGCCATCACCTGAAGGGCGCGCGGGTTGCCCTCGTACGGCACGACGCGTGTGTACTCGTTCTCCACGCAGCAGCGGCCGTCCCGCAGCTGGCGCAAGATCATCGCGATCGCCTGCAGGATGTCGAGCGGCTCGAAGCCCGCGATCACAACGGGCCTGCCGTAGTCGACGGGGATGAACTCAAACGGGCGGGCGCCGACGACAGTGCAAACGTGCCCGGGGCCGATGAAGCCGTCCAGGCGCAGGTCCGGTGACTCCAGGAGCGCCCGCACCGGCGGCACGATCGTGACGTGACTGCACATGCACGAGAAGTTGCGCACGCCCTCCGCGCGCGCGCGCTTGAGCGTGAGCGCCGTCGAGGGCGCGGTCGTCTCGAAGCCGATCGCGAAGAAGATCACCTCGCGGTCGCGGTTCTGCTTTGCCAGCCTGAGCGCGTCGAGCGGCGAGTAGACCATCCGCACATCGGCGCCGGCCGCCTTGGCATCCAGCAGGCTGCCGTTCGAGCCGGGCACGCGCATCATGTCGCCAAAGCAGGTGAAGATCACCTCCTGGCGGCGAGCGAGCGCGATCCCGTCGTCGACCCGGCCCATTGGTATCACGCACACGGGGCAGCCCGGCCCGTGCACGAGCTCGACGTTGGCCGGCAGCAGATCGTCCACCCCGTACTTGTAGATCGAGTGCGTGTGGCCGCCGCAGACCTCCATGATCTTGTAGTGGCGGCCGGGTTCGACCAGCGACAGGATCTCCGCGGCCAGCGCGCGACCGAGCTCGGCGTCGCGGAACTCCTCGACGAACCTCATCTCAGCCGGCCCTCCCCGCCGGCGATGCTCCCGGTGCCCCGAGCCGCGCAATCGCGGTGCCGGCGTGGACGAGCAGCACCTCGCCGGGCGCGACCGGCTCAACCAGCGCGATCTCCACGCTTGCCCGCGCGCCGCCGCCGCGCTCGCACAGCGCCAGCGCGCGCTCAGGGTCGACACGCACCACCGTCATCGGCACCCCCTCGTCGGCGCAGGTGACGCAGTGCTTGCTGTCGCAGACGGTCGTCTCGCTCACTCGATCACGCTCGCTTTGAGCTCCTCGAGCTCGCGCTCATAGTCAGCGCCCATGCGCACCAGCAGATCGTGCGTGGCGCGCGCCTCCTCCTCGTCCACCTTCGAGATCGCAAAGCCAACGTGGATCAGCACCCAGTCGCCGGGACCGACGGCGCCACCATCGCCACCGAGCAGCCCGATGTTGACGTTGCGCCTGACCCCCGCGACTTCAACCAGCGCCAGGGACCTTTCGGGATCGACGATCTCGAGGACCTCACCGGGGATCGCCAAGCACACGGGGGGGTCATAGCACCGACCGCCGCGCACGGGGGATATGGAGTAACCCGGGTTACGCGGGCCCGGGGAGGACCCCGCAGCCCGGGTCAGCGCCGTTACGCTGGACTTCGCACGGTGCCAGATCTAAAGTGCACGCGAGAGGAGAGATGGCTCGGCCGTGATCCCCCTCGCCGCCAGGAGGTCACCCGGCCACGCTAATGCCAAGCGAGATGGGAGGCGAGCGTTCGCAGTGGTCGCCGGGATGCGGCGAGGCGAGGCTGGCGCGCGTCAGCTCGATGCGCGCCTACCTGCTGGACGCCGATGATGACCTGGCAGCCGAGTTCGACGTGCACGTGCGCCCGGCGGTGCGTCAGGGGACGACCGTCCGCGTGCTGCTCGCCGAGGTCGGCGAGTGTCAGCTGTCACGCCCGCTCGGCGAGCTCAAAGGGGGTTTTGGGCTGTTGGTCCTCGATGGGCTGATCGCCTTCGACACCTGCCTTGACGGCCGCACCGCCACCGAGCTGCTCGGCGCCGGGGACCTGCTCGGCCCCCCCTGCCCTCGGCCGGATGCGATGCTTGCCTGCAGCCACTGCTGGCGGGTGCTCTCGCCCGCGCGGCTCGCGCTGCTCGACGCCGAGTTCGCCCAGCGCGTGCGCCCCTGGCCTCAGCTCTCGCAAGCGCTGCTGCGCCGCGCCAGCCGTCGCAGCTGCGAGCTCGACGCGTTGCGGGCGATCGTGAGCCAGCCGCGGCTGGAGGTGCGACTCGACCTGCTCTTCTGGCACCTGGCCGCCCGCTGGGGGCGGGTTGAGCGGGGCGCGATCCGGGTCAGGCTGCCGCTCACCCACCGATTGCTCGGACAGCTCATCTCAGCCGAGCGCCCATCGGTCTCGCACGCGCTCCACCGGCTCGCGCAAGCCGGCCTGGTCACCGGAGGGCCTGGAGACTGGCACCTGCAGGGGACGGTCGCCGAGCACCTCGAGGCTCTGAGCGAGCGCGCGCCGCGGCTGACGCTGCCTCAACCCGAGCAGATCGCCGAGCGCCGGCGGGAGCCCCATCGCGATCGCGTGCGTCGGTGAGCGCAGCCTCATCCACGATCGCAGGCGTGCGCGGGGGGCGATCCGCGCCAGCGCAACCGGTCAACATCCTCTGGCTGACGAGCGGCCTCGGCTGCGATGGCGACTCGATTGCGATGACCTCGGCCACCAACCCCAGCCTCGAGGACTTGCTGCGCGGCTGCCTGCCCGGAATGCCGCCGATCATCATCCACAACCCGCTGCTCGCCTATGAGAACGGAGGCAGCTTCCTCGAGGCCTTCGAAGATGCGGCGGCGGGCCTGCTCGACCCGTTCGTGCTGGTGCTGGAGGGGTCGGTCCCGAACGAGGAGATCAACGGCGACGGGCACTGGGCGGGGCTGGGCGTCGACCCGGCGAGCGGCCAGCCGATCCTCACCACATCATGGCTCGACCGCCTGGCGCCGAAGGCAGCGGTGGTGCTGGCGCTCGGCACCTGCGCCGCCTACGGCGGCATCCCGGCGATGAGCAACAACCCGACCGGCGCGATGGGCCTGCGGGACTACCTCGGCTGGCGGTGGACCTCGCGCCGCGGGATCCCGATCATCAACCTCCCCGGCTGCCCGGTGCTGCCCGACAGCATCACCGAGACGCTGCTGAAGGTCGTGCTGCACGTCGCCGGCCTGGGGCCGGCGCCCGAGCTCGACCGGCAGGGCCGACCGATCGAGATCTTCGGCCGCACCGTCCATGAGGGCTGCAACCGCGCCGGGCTCGCCGAGAGCGGCCTGTTCGCGGATGCGCACGGCGACAGCCGCTGCCTGGTCAAGCTCGGCTGCAAGGGGCCGATCGTCAAGTGCAACGTGCCGGTCCGCGGCTGGATCAACGGGCTCGGCGGCTGTCCCAACGTCGGCGGTATCTGCATGGCCTGCACGATGCCGGGCTTTCCCGACAAGTACATGCCGTTCATGGCCGCGGCTGTTGGCGCGCGCCTGTACGCGAGCGCCGCGCGGCTTGCACACGGCCCGATCGTCCGCCACCTGCGCGAGCTGCGGATTCGACGCACCTTCGACGTCGAGCCCCCGTGGCGGCGACCCGGCGCGCAGCTGCGCAGCGGCTATCAGCGCAGCTGCCCCGGCGCGCCCGCGGCGGCTCATAGTCGGGCGCGGCCAGCTGTTGCGCTTTGGTGAGGCGATGCCGGTGAGGATCGTCTTCCGCTGCGAGATCTGCGGCACTCGCCCGGATCCGGAGACCCAGGCCGCGCTCGAGGCGCAGCTGCTCGACCTGCGCCACGGCGAGTACCTCGACGCCGAGCCGGGGCACTGGCTGACCTGGCACGGGCGCGGCATCTACGGCCCACAGCGCTACGCCTGCGGACAGCACCGCGGCGAGCTCAAAGCGCTCGTGCGCGAGCTGTACGGGACGCTCGGCTGGCATCCGTGGGCGATGGGGCCGCACCCCTGGCGGGGCCGACGCGGAACCGACCGCGCCCGCCTGTTGGCGCGCACGCTCGGCTCCTCCGTCGGCCGCCAGAGCATCTGATCGCGGGCGGCTATCCTGTGGGAGGAATGGAGCGCAGCCAGACAGAGCCCGCGACGGTCGAGCTGAGCGACCAGGAGTGGCGCGCGCGGCTGACCCCCGAGCAGTACGAGGTGCTGCGGCGGCACGGGACCGAGCCGCCGTTCAGCGGCGAGTATCTCCACGTCAAGACGGACGGCAGCTACCACTGCGCTGGCTGCGGCGCGGAGCTGTTCAGCTCGAAGGCGAAGTTCGAGTCGGGTAGCGGCTGGCCGAGCTTCTACGAGCCGGCGGTCGCCGAGAACGTGACGCTGCACCGCGACACCAGCTATGGGATGATCCGGACCGAAGTGCGCTGTCGCCGTTGCGGTGGCCATCTCGGCCACGTGTTCGACGACGGCCCGCCGCCGACGGGGTTGCGCTACTGCATCAACTCGTGCGCGCTGCGGCTGGAGCCGCGCGAGCGCTGAGCCGGGAGGGCTCGGCAACCTCGCCATCCTCCGGTCGCTTCGCGCCCGCCCCGGGCGCAAGCGCCAACCCGGCCTCATCGACGATCGCCATCAGCTTGCGCAGCGCCGCCTCGTCGGGACGCAACCCATCCACCGGGCGGTCAACGGAGACAAGCGCGACCACCTCGCCAGCCGGGGTGCGGACGGGGAGCAGCAGCATGTCGCCCGGGTCCCACGCGCCGGGATCATCGCTGAGGCGCTGATCGGGTGGATTCCAGATCACGACGTCCCCCGTGCTCGCGCCCGCCGGCACCCAGATGGCGCCGCAGCGCTCGACCCCGGAGCGCATCAGCGCCTCCAGCTCGCTCCACGCGTTGACCGTGCCAAGCAGCGCCTCGCGCGCCTCCTCATCGCCGGTCACGAGCACGACCTCGGCCTGGTCGGACTCCGGGTCGCGGAGGTTGACCGCCACCACCTCCCAGCCAAGCTCGAGGCGGATGATCTCAGCCATCGCGTCAAGCACCGGCATCCCGCCGCGGCGGGCGGCGCGCGCGAGCGCAATCGCCTCAGCGCGCCGGTCGCCACGTCGGCGGCGGGTGGCCTCCTGGCCCGGCTCGACCCCGGACGGGGCCAGCACGACGCGGTTTCGCCCCGTTCGCTTGGCCTCATAGAGCGCCTCGTCGGCGTGCGCCAGCAGGGTCGCCACCTCGCCACGGCCGGCCGCGGCGCCAACCGAGATCGTGAGCACGCCGCCGAGGCCAGCCGGATGGGGGAGCGCCGCGCGCTCAACCGCCGCGCGCAGCCGCTCCCCCACGCGCTCGGCGTCGCTCGGCCCCGCGTCCACCAGCGCCACCAGGATCTCCTCGCCGCCGTAGCGGTAGGCGCGGTCCTCGGCCCGCAGCTCGCCACGCACGATCGCCGCCACCGCTCGCAGCGCCTGGTCGCCGGCGACGTGGCCGAGGCGGTCGTTGTAGGCCTTGAAGCGATCGACATCGCAGACCAGCAGCGCCAGGCGCTCCCCGCGCCTGCGATGCTCGGCCTCCAGCCGCGGCAGATCGTAGGCGAGCGCGCGGCGGTTGCGAAGCCCCGTCAGCGGGTCCCGTCGCGAGTCCTCCGCGAGCCGGCGGTTGAGGCGCTCGAGCTGGGCCTCGCGCTCGGTCAGCTGCTCGTAGCGGCGGGCGCCCTCGAGGGCCTGGCCGGCGATGCTCGCCAGCAGCTCGAACGCCTCGAGATCGTCCTCGCCGTGTCCGCGCCGGCGCCAGCTGCCGGCGATCAGGACCCCCGCCAGGCGCCCCTCCACCCACAGCGGGCTGCCGATCGCGTGGCGCAGGCCGGCGAGCGCCGGCACCATCTCCGCCAGCACGTGCGGATCGTCGATCGACACCGTTCGCCGCTCTCGACAGACGATCGCGGTGATGCCGGCGCTCGTGCGGTGCGGGGCCCGCACGTAGTCGGCGGGCAGGCCGCGAGCATGCACGAGCGTGTAGGAGCGGCCATCCTCGCTCAGAATCGAGATGCTCGTGGCCTCGTAGCCGAGCTCGACCGCCGCGGCGCTCACCCGATCGAGCACCTGCTCGGGCGAGAGCGAGATCAGGTTGCGGGCGGTGGCGGCCACCGTCTTTAGCAGCGAGGCGCGGCGGCCCGCTTCGCGCGCGCTGGCCTGGTAGTCGCGCGCAAGCGCGCCCGCCATCATCATCATCAGCGCGAGCGTGCCGAGCCGCGCGAGCAGGAAGGCGGGGCTGAGCTGCTGGCCGAAGATCGCAAGCGCCGCCAGGTAGCAGCCGGCCGCGAGCAGCCCCACCGCCGCCTGCATCAGCCACGGGTAGATCGCGGTGAACAGGCAGCTCAGCGCAAACAGCGCGAACAGCGGCGAGCGCTCGCCGCCGGTGATCGCGACGAGCACGCTGATCGCCGCGACGTCGGCGGCCGACCAGGCGAGCAGCAGCGCCTGCGCGCGCCGGCCACGCAACAGCCGTCGCCGCAGCAGCCACACCGCGCTCGCGACCAGCGCCTCAGCGGCCACGACGGCGACATACCAGGCGCGATCGAGCGGCCCGTGGCCGGGGAGCAGCGGGAAGGCGACCAGCACCGCGAGCGCGCCGACGGTGACGTACACGCCGAACCTGATCGAGCTCTCGAGCTCGCCGCTCAGATGGCGCAGCGCCTTCAGTTGTCGCATCGCGCACGCTCCTGCCGCATCGCGCGGTTAATCGGCGCCCTGCCCCGCCCTGCTTTACACCCGCCGGCTTGCGCTGGCCGCCCGGGCGGACGCGCTCAATCCGACAGCTCGGGCCAGAGCTCGCGCAGCCTGCGGCGCGCGGCCACCGCCAGCGGCACCGGCTCAGGGGGGTCAAGCGTCGCCACGGGAGAACCCTCGGCGGCGTCGGCCGGCGGCGCGGCCCCGCGGCCCGCTGCCCCCGGCTGGCCGCCTGCCAGCTCCGCCAGCGTCGCCGCCACCGAGCGGGCGAGCGCGCCGAGCGCGTAGCCGCCCTCGAGGACCGCCCCAACCGGAGCGCCCACCTCCGCGCCCAGCGCCGCCAGCGCCCGCGCCATCGCCGCGAAGCCCCGCTCGGTCACCATGCAGGAGGCGAGTGGATCGTCGCGGTGCGCGTCGTAGCCTGCGGAGAGCAGCAGCAGCTGGGGGCGGAAGGCGCGTCCGATCGGCACGATCACGTGCGCGAGCAGCGAGACGAACTCCTGGTCGCCCGCCCCGGGCGGCACCGGCAGGTTGACGGTGAAGCCGCGCCCGGCCCCGGAGCCGACATCGGCGGCAGCGCCGGTGCCCGGATACAGCGGCGACTGATGGATCGAGCAGAACAGGACCTGGGGCGAGCCATGGAAGATGTCATTGGTCCCGTTGCCGTGGTGCACGTCGAAGTCGACGATCATCACCCGCTCGCAGCCGAGCGCCTCGAGCGCGTGGCAGGCGGCGATCGCGACGTTGTTAAAGAGGCAGAAGCCCATCGCCTGCGCGCGCGTTGCGTGGTGGCCGGGGGGACGGTGGAGGCTGAAGCCGGTGCGGGCACGCCCGTCGAGCAGCCGCGCCACCAGCTCGACCGCGCCGCCGGCGGCGTGCAGGGCGGCGCCGAAGGAGCCGGCGCTCATCGCGGTGTCGGGGTCGAGCTGACCGCCCCCCGCCGCGGAGATCCGCTCGAGCCGCTCGACGTAGGCGCGCGGGTGCACGCGCTCGAGCACCTGCCGCTCGACCGGCGCCGAGCGCAGGCGCTCGTAGCCAAGCCAGTCGCGCCGGCGCAGCTCCCGCTCGATCGCGACGATTCGCGCCGGCTGCTCGGGATGAGGACCCATGTCATGCTCAAGCGAGGAGTCGTGGCTGAGGATCACAGCCGGGGCGTCCATCCCCCTAACCTACACCGGCCGCGGGCGGCTACCAGCTCAACTGCCGGCTTTGGCGAGCGGCTCGTCGGTGAGGCCTGCGGCCTGGCGCAAGACCTCCGCCTTATCCGTGCGCTCCCAAGTGAAATCAGCCTCCCGCCGACCGAAATGCCCATACGCCGCCGTCTGCTGATAAATCGGCCGATGCA
>Ga0209061_1000286_pt1 | contig 149156 bp, 129 predicted proteins | sample Coa_R1_10_FD_187157 | JGI IMG/M metagenome (GOLD analysis project Ga0209061, IMG submission 187157) | Surface soil microbial communities from Centralia Pennsylvania, which are recovering from an underground coalmine fire - Coalmine... | ecosystem: Environmental > Terrestrial > Soil >... | reverse complement strand
GACCGCCGCGGGACCCAGCGACCGGCGCCTCACCGTCCGACTCCGACGCGGCCGTCCCCGTCGAGGAGGAACTGGACGGCCGAGCGCTCGGCGAGGATCGGCCGGATCCGCACGACGTGACGCAGCACTGCGGGTCCGCCTCCTCAGGCGCCGGCCCTGGCGACCGGCCGCCGGTGCTCGGCGGCACCGGCCGCCGCGCGCAGCCTCGGCAGGACGTCTCGCCCGAAGCGGCCGATGCGCTCGAGCTGCGCGTCGAGGTCGTCCTCGGGGAACACGATCCGCAGCACGAGGTGGACGTGCTCGAAGGCGGCCAGGCCTTCGAGGTAGGACGCGGCGCCGGCGGCGATCTCGTCCGCAGAGCCCAGGAGGTCGACGTAGCGCTCGATGCCCCCGAGCGCGAGGCGCCCCGGCGCGCCGCCGGCGACGCGCCCGGCGTAGACGTCGGTGCCTCGCTGGGCCTCCTCGTAGGTCGCCTGCTGGCGCTCGAACGCCTCGAGCGCGAGCTCGGGGTGGCCGCCCCGGTCGGTGAGGACCGCCGTCACGTTCAGCGCGAAGGTGAACGGACGCGCCGGGGAGAGCGCCGAGGCGAGGATCGCAGCGTTCTCGGCGACGATGGCGGGCGCGCCGCGTCCGACGAGGTGGCCGTCGGCGAGGCGCGCCGCGCGCTCGAGCGCGCCGCGCGCGTAGCCGCCGAGCCAGATCGGGATGCCGCCCTCCTGGAACGCCGGCGGCGTCACGAGGGCGTCGTCGAGGTGGAAGTGCTCGCCGTGGAAGGAGAAGCGCTCGCCGCGCCAGCAGCGCCGGAGGATGGCGACCGTCTCCTCGAGGCGTCGCGCACGCGCCGTGCGGGGCACCCCGAAGAGCGCGAGCTCCTCGTCGAGGTAGCCGATGCCGAGGCCGAGGACGAGCCGGCCGTGCGACAGGTGGTCGACGACGGCCGCCTCCTCGGCGAGGCGGACCGGCTGGGCGAGCGGCGCGAGGACGACGCCCGCGCCCAGCCTGATCGACGACGTCGCCGCCGCGCACGCGCCGAGCAGCACGAGGGGGGCGGGGAGGTAGCCGTCCGGAAAGCCGTGGTGCTCGCTCACCCAGAAGGCGTCGAAGCCGGCCGCCTCGGCCGCGCCGGCGAGCGCCACCGCGTCCGCGTAGCGCGCGCCGACGCTTTCGGAGAAGCGCTGGCCGGTGTAGAGGCCGACGCCGATGGTCAGCCTGCTCGCACCGGCCGGTCCGCTCAACGGAGCGGGACCTCGGCGCCGTCCTCGCGGAACAGCGAGATGGCGCCAGCCGGGCAGTTGCGGGCGATCCGCAGCGCGACGTCCTCCTCGAGCGCCGGCGCGCCCGGGATCGCCTCCGCGAGCTCGTCGGCGTCGAAGCGGAACTGTGCCGGCGCGTCGCCGACGCAGCGACCCGAGCTCATGCAGAGGCTGCGGTCGACACGCGCCCGCAGCGTCATCGCACCAGCGCCCCCGGGCGCCTCGGCGCGCCCGCCGGCCCGCACCCTCTCGCCTCGGCCATCTGCGCCCCTCCCTGCGAGCCCGCTGAGGCGCCGCCGGGGCCGCTGCGGCCCGGTGGCGCCTCCGTGGACAGCTCCTGCCGGGGACGGTAGTATAGCGGCTTTAGTAGTCAGTTGTCTGACTACGTACGGTCTCATGACGGCGGCGGGCGGCGCGCCGCCGGTCCGCAAGGTGGGGGTCGGATGGCCGAGGTGCTGCTGCAGGGCGGGACGCTCATCGACGGCACGGGAGGCCCGCCCCGCCCGGGGACCTCGGTCCTCATCGCCGGCGACAAGATCGCGGCGGTTGGCGCCGACGCGCCGGCGCGCGCGTCGAAGGACGCCACCGTCCTCGACGTGAGCGGCCTCACCGTCATGCCGGGCCTCATCGACGCACACTGCCACGTCACCCTCGGCGAGCCGGCCTCGAACGACGAGCTCTTCCACCACCGCGAGCCCGCCTTCGCCGCGCTCCTCGCCGCCTTCAACGTGCGCAAGATCCTGCTCGCCGGCGTGACGAGCTTCCTCGACGCGGACGGGATCTACAACATCGGCCCGGCGCTTCGCGACGCGATCGAGGCCGGCATCGTCGAGGGACCGACGATGAAGTCCGGGGGCTACGCCCTCATGACCTCGGTCGGCGGCACGGCAGGCCGGATGATCCCCGACCGGGGGACCGCCGGCTACGCCGAGGTCGTGCGGACGAAGGACGAGATGGTGACGGCGGTCCGGCGCCAGGTGAAGGAGGGCGCCGACGTCATCAAGATCCACGTCACCGGCAGCGTCCCGACGCGGGAGGGCGAGCTGCAGGTGTGGACCCTCGAGGAGCTGAAGGTCGTCTGCGACACCGCCCACGACCTCGGCACACGGGTCGTCGCCCACTGCCGCGGCGCCTCGAGCACGCGCGACGCCGCCCTCGCGGGGGTCGACATCATCTTCCACGCCTCCTACCTCGACGAGGCGGCCCTCGAGGCGGTCGTCGAGCGCCAGGCGGCGCTCTGCCCGGTGTTCACGTTCCTCGCCAACCTCGCCGAGCACGGGGCGAAGGCCGGCGCGACCTCGTCCGCGCGCGACGTGTTCCGAGACGAGATGGAGCGGACGGGGCCGATGATCCGGCGCGCCTACGAGGCGGGCGTGCCGCTGCTGTGCGGCTCCGAGAGCGGCTTCTCGCTCACGCCCTACGGCCACTGGCACTACCGGGAGATGGAGGTCTTCGTCGAGCACCTCGGGCTCAGCCCGCTCGAGGCGATCACGTGCGGGACGCGCAACGGCGCCATCGCCCTCGGCCAGGTCGGCGAGGTCGGCACGATCGAGCCAGGCCGGCGCGCCGACGTCCTCGTGCTCGAGGGGGACCCGTCCCAGGACGTCTCGATCCTCGGCGAGCGGGCCCGCTTCCGGCACCTCTTCCGCTCCGGGCGCAGCGTCGACCTCTCGGCGCCGTGGCCGACGCGGGCGACGGTGCGCGGCGAGAAGGTGGCGAGCTGGTCGGCGGTCCCGCTCACCTGGGACCTTGTCCACCCGTGAGCGGTCGCCGCGCGGGCGGCTCGTGCTCACAGCCCGAGGTGCGCGAGGCGCTCCCGCCAGGGGCCGAGGTCGACGTAGTCGCGCACCTCGATGATGAGGCCGCGTGCCTCGTCGAGCTCGTAGACGCCGTTGCAGGCCACGGCGTACTCGGTGCCGTCGATCACGAAGCGGTCGACGCGCTCGAGGAAGGCCTGGCCGGGACGGTAGGCGGCGTTCACGAGCTCCCAGCGCACCGCTTCGGAACGAGCGAGGATCGGCGCGAAGAGCCGGCGGATGGCGTCGGGGCCGACGGCCGGCTCGTGGGGGACGTTCTGGTAGCGCGCGTCCTCGGAGAAGCACGCCGCCAGGGCGTCGAGGTCGCGGGCCTCCACGGCGTCGAGGAACCGGCGCACGATCCGCTCCGCCTCCATGCTCCGGTCCGCGTCCATGCAGCGCACGATAGGCCGAGATGGGACTCGCCCTCGTAACCGGGGCGGCGCGCGGGATCGGCGCCGCGATCTGCCGCCGCCTCGCCGCCGACGGCTGGCAGGTCGCCGGCCTCGACCGCGACGAGGCGGCGCTCGAGGCGGCGGGCGACGCGACGGCACGCCGCTTCGCCTGCGACGTGACCGACGAGCGCGCCGTCGAGGAGGTCCTCGCCGTCCTCGGCGAGGCGCCACGCCTCGTCGTCAACAACGCCGGCATCGTCCGCTTCGGGCCGCTCCTCGAGCTCGACCTCGAGGCCTTTCGCGCCGTCGTCGAGGTGAACCTCGTCGGGACGTTCGTCGTCGCGCGCGCCGCGGCGCGCGCGATGGCCGCAGCCGGGGGCGGCGCGATCGTGAACATCACCTCGATGAACGGGGTCGCCCCGGGGCCGAACGCCGGCGCCTACGGCGCGACGAAGGCGGGTGTCGCCCTCCTCACCCAGCAGATGGCGCTGGAGTGGGGGCCGCGCGGCATCCGGGTGAACGCGGTCGCTCCCGGCCTCATCGACGCCGGGATGTCCGAGCCGATCTACGCGGACCCCGCCGCACGCGCCGCACGCGAGTCGAAGGTGCCGCTCGGGCGCCTCGGGCGGGCCGAGGACGTCGCCGCCCTCGTGTCCTTCCTCGGCTCCGACGAGGCCGCCTACATCACGGGACAGAACATCCTCGTCGACGGCGGCGTCACGGCGAGCGTCATCGCGCACCTGCCGCGACCGGCCGCCGTCGACACGGTGGGGCTCCGGCCGTGAGGGCGCTCGTCACCGGCGCGGGGCGCGGCATCGGCGCCGCGGTCGCCGCCCGGCTGGAGGCCGACGGCTTCGAGGTGATCCGCCTCGATCGCGTCCCCGCCGAGCAGGTGGTGGTCTGCGACGTCGCCGACGAGCGCGCCGTCGAGGAGGTCGCCGCTTCCTGCGGCGAGGTCGACGTCCTCGTCAACAACGCCGCGACGTGGCGCTTCGGTCCGCTCGAGGAGGTGACCGGCGCCCAGTTCGCGGAGGTGCTCGCCGTGAACGTCCTCGGGGCCTTCCACTGCACGCGGGCCTTCGGCCGGTCGATGCTCGCGCGCGGCCGAGGCTCGATCGTGAACGTCATCTCGATCGCCGCCCCGCTCGCCGATCCCGGCGTCGGGGGGTACTCCGCCTCGAAGGCGGCGCTGCTCGCGCTGACGCGCCAGACGGCGCTCGAGTGGGGGCCGCGCAATGTCCGCTGCAACGCCGTCGGTCCGGGCCTCGTGCCGACCCCGGGGACCAGCTTCTACGCGGACCCGGGCCTCGCCGAGGCGCGCCGCGCGGCCGTGCCGCTGCGGCGGCTCGGCACGCCGGCGGACGTCGCCGAGGCCGTCGCCTTCCTCGCCTCCGAGCGCGCCGCCTACGTCACCGGCCAGGCGCTCTACGTCGACGGGGGGCTCTCCCAGGCCCTCATGGCGCTCCTCGCCGGCGCCGGTGGAGGGCTGCGGTGAGGCGGAACCTCCTCCTGTCGGGCGGCTTCGGCCACGACTTCGCGGCCACCTCCGCCGAGGTCGCGGGGATCCTCGAACAGGTCGGCGTCGTCTCCGAGGTCGTCGAGGACGTCGAGGCCGGCGCGGCAGCGCTCGCCGGGGAGGGTCGCTACGACCTGCTCACCGTGAACGCGCTGCGCTGGCGCATGCTCGACGAGCGCTACGCCGCGGCGCGCGAGCGCCTCGCCTTCTCGCCCTCGCCCGCCGCCCGGGACGCGATCCGCGCCTTCGTCGCCGGCGGCGGGGGTCTGCTCGCGCTGCACAGCGCGACGATCTGCTTCGACGACTGGCCGGAGTGGGGCGACATTCTCGGCGCCGCTTGGCGCTGGGGCCGCTCGAGCCACCCCCCGGTCGCGAGCGCGATCGTGCACGTCGTCACGGGGTCCCACCCCATCGTCGAGGGGCTCTCGGACTTCGAGATCGTCGACGAGATCTACGGCTTCCTCGACGTCCGGCCCGACGTCGTGGCCCTCCTCACCTCGGCGCACGGCGGCGCGCAGCACCCCCTCGTCTGGGCGCGCCGCTACGGCGCGGGCCGCGTCGTCTACGACGCGCTCGGCCACGACACGCGCTCGTACGCGCATCCCGCCCAGCGCGCGATCGTGTCGCGCGCCGCGGCGTGGCTGCTGTCCGAGGAAGCGGCCAGCGTCGGCCACGAGGATCACGGAAGGGAGACAGGCAGGTGACGACGGTGCTCGGGGAGCAGGCCGCGCTCGTCATCACGACGATGGACGCGGCGAAGGACGCCTACCGCCAGAAGGACCTGCGCCAGGCGCTCTACGACGCCGGCGAGGTCGTCATGGCGGGCGTCCTCGTCAACCTGCACGGCGAGGAGCACCGCAGCCGGCGGCGCCTCGAGAACCGCCTCTTCCGGCGCGACACCCTCGCCCACTTCGAGCGGGACCTGTTCCCGGCGGTCATCGACGAGACGCTCGCGCCCCACGTGGCGGCCGGCCGCGCCGAGCTCGTCTCGCTCGGCCACCAGCTCATGATGAACCTCGCCGCGCTGAACGCCGGGGTCGACCGGCAGGAGGGCACCGCGGCGGAGACCCACCGCCTCTACGGCTACATGATGAAGTTCATCGAGGGGGCGACCCTCGCCCACGCGACGGGCGATCGCGCCCGGATCTCGGACGAGATCCGGGCCGCGCTCGACGCCTTCGAGGCGGAGTTCCTCGCCCCGTCCATCGCCCGCCGTGCGGCCGCCCTCGAGCAGGTCGCTCGCGGCGAGCTCGCCGAGGAGGCGCTGCCGCGCGACGTCCTCACGATCCTCCTCCGCCACCGAGACGAGCTCGGACTCACCCCGGACACCTTGGCGCGCGAGATCGCCTTCTTCCTGCTGGCTGGCGCGCACACCTCGGCGACGGCCTTCACGCGCGCGCTGCACCACCTCTTCGAGTGGGCGAAGCGCCACCCGGAGGACGCCGAGGCGGTGCGCTCGGACCGCCTCTTCGTCCAGCGCTGCGTCCACGAGACCGTCCGCCTCCACCCCTCCAGCCCGATCGGCGCCCGGCGCGCCCTCGAGGACGTCGTGCTCCAGGACGGCACGGTGCTCCCCCGCGGCGCGCTCGTCGTCATCGACCTCGTCGCCGTGAACCGGGACCCTGCCGTCTACGGCCCCGACGCCGCCGAGTTCAACCCGCGCCGGCCCCTCGCCGACGGCGTCGCCCCCTACGGCCTCAGCTTCGGCCACGGCATGCACGCCTGCATCGGCCAGGAGCTCGCCGCCGGCTTCGTCTCCGAGGACACGGGCGCCGACCACCTCTACGGACTGGTCACCGAGGCGGTGATGGCGGCCTTCGAGCGCAACGTGCGGCCCGACCCCGCCAACCCCCCGGTCGTCGACTCGCGCACCGCCCGCCCGTACTGGGCGAGCTACCCGGTGCTGCTCGGCGGGTAGGCGGTGAAGGACGCGCCGATCTCGCTCGCAGCGGCGACGGTCGCCTGGGCGACGCCGGCCGAGGCCGTCTCGCTCGCCGCCGCCGCCGGCTACGACGCCGTCGGCGTGCGCTGCGACGAGCGCCTCGCGACGCCACGGGCGCTCGAGGAGACCGCGCGGCGCCTCGAAGCGACCGGGCTGTGGGCCCTCGACCTCGAGGTCGTGCGGATCCGCCCCGGTGACGACGCCGAGGCGACGCGCGCCCTCGTCGCCGTCGGCGAGCGCCTGCGGGCCCGCTACGTGCTCGTCGTGAGCGAGGACCCCGACCCCGGTCGCACCACGGCGCGCTTCTTCGAGACGTGCGAGCTCGCCGCCGAGGCGGGCCTGCGTGCCGCGCTCGAGTTCATGGCCTTCACGACGGTGCGCACGCTCGCCGAGGCGCTCGCCGTCGTCGAGGCGGCCGGCCACCCTGCCGGCGGGGTCGTCGTCGACCCGCTCCACCTGGCGCGCTCGGGTGGCAACCCCGGCGAGCTCGCCGGCGTCGAGCGGCGGCTGCTCGCGTACCTCCAGCTGTGCGACGCGCCCGGCCGGGCGCCGACCGGCGAGGACGCCCTCGCGACCGAGGCGCGCCACCACCGCCTCCTGCCCGGGACCGGCGAGCTGCCGCTTCGCGCCTTCCTCGCGGCCGCGCCCAGGCTGGCGGTGAGCGTCGAGGTGCCGTCGGACGAGCTGCGGGCGCGGCACGGCACGGCCCTCGCGCCGCTCGCGCTCGAGGCGACGCGCTCGCTGCTCGGCGAGGTGCGAGGCCAAGCGCCGACCGGCGGGCGCGCCGAGCGCGGCAGGGCAGAGCTGGAAGGGGCAGAGCAGGAAGGGGTGGTGCGCGCATGAACGCGACGCCGCAGAACGGTGCAGCCGAAGCCGTCGTGCTGTCGTCCTTCGAGGAGGCACGGGAGGCCTTCCGCAGCCGGGAGCTGCGCCAGGCCCTCTACGACGAGGGCCGCGCCCTCATGGAGGGGGTCATCGTCAACCTGCACGGCCAGGCGCACCTCGCCCGGCGACGCCTCGAGAACCGCCTCTTCCGGCGAGACACCTTCGCCTACTACGAGCGCGAGGTGATCCCGGCCGCGGTCGAGGAGGTGCTGAAGCCCGCCCTCGCCGAGGGGCGCGGCGACCTCCTGCCGCTCGCGCGCCGGACGATGATGACCATCTCGCTCGCGATCGCCGGCATCGACCGCCGCAGCGGCTCGATCGCCGAGTTCGACCGGCTCTACGAGCTCATGGTCCGGCTGAACCGCGGCTCCAACGTCGTCCACGCCACGGGCGACAAGGCGGCGATCACGGCCGACGGTCTGCGGGCCCTCGAGGAGTTCGACGCCGAGTTCCTCGCTCCCTCGAAGGCCCGGCGCCTCGGCCTCCTGCGCGAGCTCGAGCGGGGGGCGATCGAGGAGTCCGAGCTGCCGCGCGACGTCCTCACGACGCTCCTTCGCAACCAGGACGAGCTCGAGCTCCCGGAGGACGTCGTGCGCCGCGAGGTCGCCTACTTCCCCTGGGTCGGCTCGTTCTCGACCTCCGACGCCTTCGTGCACGCCATCGACCACGTCTTCGGCTGGATCGCCGACCACCCGGGGGCGCGGGCCGAGCTGCGCACGAACCGGCTCCTGCTCCAGCGCTTCGTCCACGAGTCGATCCGCCTGCACCCCGCCAGCCCGGAGGCCCGGCGCCACGCCCTCGCGCCGGTCGAGCTGCGCAGCGGCCGGCGGATCCCCGAGGGTGCCGTCGTCGTCATCGACATCACGGCCGCCAACCGTGACCCGTCGGTCTTCGGCCCCGACGCCGACGACTTCAACCCCTACCGGCCGCTCGGCGACGACGTCTCCCCGTGGGGGCTGAGCTTCGGGCACGGCCTCCACGCCTGCCTCGGCCAGGAGCTCGCCGGCGGCCTGGCCGGCGGGCCGGAGGTCGACCCGGCCACCCACCTCTACGGCGCGGTCACCGTCATGGCCCAGGTCCTCCTCGAGCACGGCGCGCGCCCGGACGACGCCGAGCGCCCCGAGCGCGACCCGGCCTCGACGCGCCCGCACTTCGGGCGGTTCCCGGTCGTCTTCGACGCCTCGCTCGCCTGAGGTTTGCCGAAGCGATCACGAGACGCGGCTGCGCCGCTGGTCGAGGCCGGGGGCGGCGAGGCCGGTCTGCAGGCGGACGAGGTTCGGGTCGGTGCGCCAGATGGCGTCCACCTCGCCGTGCCCGATCCGGTCGACGAGGACCTGCATCGCGATGTCGTGGCGCACGTACTCCACGGCGACGAGCACGACGGCCGGGTCGTCGGACCAGACCGCCCACATGCTCTCGGGGATCGCGCCGCCGATGAGCACGCTGCGGCAGTCGCTCGCGACGACGAGGAGGCGCACGCCGACGCGCGCGATCACGACCTCGGGGGCGGAGAACTGGTGGACGTAGGTGTGGCCGACGGGCTCGGGCAGCTCCCCGAAGGCGAGGATCGTCGTGTCGACGCCGCGGCGCTCGGCGCGCCGCAGCGACGGCAGGAGGGCGGGTGCCTCCTCGGGCCACAGCGAGACGAAGAGCTGCTCCTGGGCGCCGTCCACGAGGTCGATGGCGCGCTCGAGCGCCCGCTCGCGGCCCTCGATGTGGTGGACGAGGCTCGCCTCCGAGGTGGGCGCGATGGCCGGGAGGCTGCGGCCGAGCTCGGCGAGGTTGCGGTCGAACTCACGCCGCACCCGGGCGAGCAGCGACTCGGCCGAGAGGGCGACGTAGCAGGTCCCGGGGCTGTCGACGAGCTTGACCTCGAAGGCGGCGGAGCGCTCGACCAGCTTGGCGAGCGTCTGGTAGACGGTGGAGCGCGGCACGCCCGAGAACTTCGCCACCTCGTAGCCGTTGAGCGGCCGTCCCGCGGCGAGCAGGGCGAGGTAGGCCTTCGCCTCGTAGCCGGACATGCCGATCTCGCGCAGCTGGTCGACGACGGCGCCCGTCACGGGCCGCATCGTAGTGCGCCGATGGCCTCGGCACGGGCTCCGTCGGGCCTCCGAGCGGCGTTAGTCAATTGACGACTATTGCGGGCAGTCGGTAGGCTGCAGGTCCGACGAGCCCGGACAGCGACCGGCGTACGGCCCGACCGAGACACAGCACCCCCGGGCTGCTGAACCGGAGTCGGCGCGCCAGCCGCGCGGCGCGCGCCGGCGTGAGCTGCGACGCACGGGGCGCGACGTCGCAAGGATCATGACGACTAGCGGGACATGACGACGAGCGTCGTGGGAACGGCCGAGGCGTTCGACCTCGAGGCGAAGTACCGGGCGATCGAGGGCCCCGTGCTGCTCACCGGGACCCAGGCGCTCGTCCGCCTCCTCCTCGACCAGGTACGAGCCGACCGACGCCGCGGGCTGCGCACGGCGGCGTTCGTGAGCGGCTACCCCGGCTCGCCCCTCGGGGGGTTCGACCTCGCGCTCGGGCGCGCCGGTCCCCTGCTCGCCGAGCACGACGTCACGTTCGTCCCGGGCCTCAACGAGGACCTCGCCGCGACCGCGGTCTGGGGGAGCCAGCAGGACCACCTCGCGCCGCTCGCCCGGCACGACGGCGTGATCGGCCTGTGGTACGGCAAGTCGCCAGGGGTGGACCGCTGCGGCGACGTGCTGCGCCAGGCCAACCTCCACGGCGTCGGCCGCAACGGCGGGGTCGTCGTCGCCGCCGGCGACGACCCGACCTCGAAGTCCTCGACCCTGCCGAGCCAGAGCGAGCTCGCCTTCTACGACGCGATGATCCCCGTGCTCGTCCCCGGCGACGTCCAGGAGGTCCTCGACCTCGGGCGCCACGCCTTCGAGCTCTCGCGCTACAGCGGCTGCTGGGCGGCGCTCAAGATCGTCACCGCGGTCGCCGACGGCTTCGGCACGGCGCTCGTCGGCCCGGACCGCCCGAGGGTCGTGCACCCGGAGCTGCGCATCGACGGCGAGGTGTACCGCCACGTCCAGGCGCGCCGCTTCTTCGTCCCCGAGACCCTCGAGCTCGAGCGCGACCTCTACTACCGACGCCACGAGGCGGTGAAGGCCTACGCCGCGGCGAACGGCCTGAACGAGCTCGCCACCGACCCCGAGGGGGCGTGGCTCGGCATCGTCGCCTCCGGCCGCACCTACCACGAGCTCGTCGAGGCGCTCGGCCGACTCGGCCTGGACCGCGCCGGCCTCGAGCGCGCCGGCGTCCGGCTGCTTCGCGTCGGGATGATCTTCCCGCTCGAGGACACGATCGTCCGACGCTTCGCCCGCGGGCTCGAGGAGGTGCTCGTCGTCGAGGAGAAGCGCGGGCTGCTCGAGCCGGCGCTGCGCGAGATCCTCTACGGCCCCTCGGCGCCACGCCTCGTCGGCAAGCGCGACGAGCACGGCGCCCGCCTCGTCCCGGCCGACGGCGAGCTCACCGCCGAGCGGCTCGAGCCGCTCCTGCGCTCGAGGCTCACCGGACGCGTCGAGCTCCGCCCGCCCGCCGTGCGAGCCCGGGCGGCGAGCCGCCGCACGCTCCCGGTCCGCCGGGCCCACTTCTGCAGCGGCTGCCCGCACAACCGCTCGACGCTGTCCGCGTCCGGCTCCCCCGTCGGCGCCGGGATCGGCTGCCACGCGATGGTGCTGTGGATGGACCGGGGGGTGACCACCTACACGCACATGGGCGGGGAGGGTGCCCAGTGGATCGGACGGGCTCCCTTCACCGACGTCGGCCACCTCGTCCAGAACGTCGGGGACGGGACCTTCTTCCACTCCGGGAGCCTGGCGCTTCGCGCCGCCGTCGCTGCCGGGGTGCGCATCACCTTCAAGCTCCTCTACAACGGCGTCATCGCGATGACCGGCGGCCAGGACCCGCCCGGCCAGATGAGCGTGCCCCAGCTGTGCCGCCTCCTGCAGGCCGAGGGCGTGTCGCGCATCGCCGTCGTGAGCGACGAGCCCTCCCGCTACCGGCGACGCTCGCGACGCCTGCCGAAGGGCGTCGAGCTCGCCGGGCGCGAGCGCCTCGCCGAGGTGGAGGCCAGCCTGGCGCGCGCGCCGGGCGTGAGCGTCCTCGTCTACGACCAGGCGTGCGCCGCCGAGCTGCGGCGGCTGCGCCGGCGCGGCCGCGCCCCGGAGCGGCCGCGCCGGGTCGTCATCAACGAGGCGGTGTGCGAGGGCTGCGGCGACTGCGGCGCGAAGAGCGGCTGCCTCTCGGTGCACCCGGTGGAGACGGAGCTCGGCCGCAAGACGCGGATCCACCAGCCGTCGTGCAACACCGACTACAGCTGCCTCGAGGGCGACTGCCCGTCCTTCGTCACCCTGCGTGCTCCCCGCCGGCAGTCGAGCCCGCCGGCGCCGCGGCCCGTCGACGTCTCCGGGCTCGCGGCGCCGACGCTCCCCGAGGTCGGCGAGGACGGCTACGACGTCTTCCTCGCTGGCGTCGGCGGGACGGGCGTCGTCACCGTCAACCAGGTCCTCGCGACCGCCGCCCACCTGGCCGGGCTCCAGGTGCGCGGCCTCGACCAGACCGGCCTCGCGCAGAAGGGAGGGCCCGTCGTCTCCCACCTGCGGCTGCGTCGCAGCGACGCCCCGGGGTCGAGCGCGGTCGGCCCCGGGCGGGCCGACTGCTACCTCGCGCTCGACCTCGTCGTCGCCGTCGACGCGGCCAACCTGGCGCGGGCCGACCCCGGGCGCACGCTCGTCGTCGCGTCGACGAGCGTGGCGCCAACCGCCGACATGGTGACCGGCGCCACCGCCGACCTCCCCTCGACGCGCCACCTCCTCGACGCGCTCGCACCGCTCGCCCGCCAGCTCGTCGCGCTCGACGCGGAGGCGCTCGCCCTCGAGCGCACCGGCGACCACCTCACCGCCAACATGGCGGTCCTCGGCGCGGCCTTCCAGGCGGGCGGCCTTCCCGTGCCGGCCGAGCTCCTCGAGCGGGCGATCGAGCTGAACGGGGTCGCGGTGGCGGCGAACCTCGCGGCCTTCCGGGCCGGACGGCGCGCTGCGGCCGGCCTCGAGCCCGCCGCGCCGCAGGCCCCGGCCGCCCCCGAGGGACGCCGGGCGCGCCGGGCGCGCGAGCTCGTCGCAGCACGCGCCCTCGCCGGCGAGGTCGTGCCCTTCGTCGAGCGCCGCGTCGCCGACCTCCTCGAGCGCTCGGGCGAGCGGCTCGCTCGCCGCTACCTCGACCTCCTCGAACGGGTGCAGCGGCGGGAGGCCGACGTGGACCCGACCGCCCGGCGCCTCACCGCGACCGTGGCCCGCGAAGCGTACCGTCTCCTCGCCTACAAGGACGAGTACGAGGTCGCCCGCCTCTACCTGCAGGGCTCCTTCGCCGCCAGCCTCGACGGCGCGCGCTCGGTGCGCTACCTGCTCCACCCCCCGCTGCTTCGCAGCCTCGGCCTGCGCCGCAAGGTCGCCCTCCCGGCGTTCGTCGCCCGGCCCGCCTTCCGGGTCCTGCACGCCCTGCGCCACCTGCGCGGGACGCCGTTCGACCCCTTCGGCCACACGGTCGTGCGCCGCGCGGAGCGCGCCCTCGTCGGCGAGTACGAGGAACTGGTCGACCTGGCGCTCGCTCGCCTCGACGCGAGCACGTACTCGGCCTGCGTGCGCCTCGTCGCGGCGCCGAGCATCGTGCGCGGGTACGAGGGCGTGAAGCTCGCGAGCCTCGAGCGCTACCGCGCGGAGGTGGCCGCCGCCCGCGCCGCCCTCGAGCGGGCCGGCGCGCGCCCGGCCTGAGGCGCCGGACCGCCCCGCGGCGCTGCAGGCCCCCGGCGGCTCGGACCCGGGCGCGAGCCGAGCGGCGCGCTCGCCCGACGAGCGACCGGCAGGCGACCGAGCGACCGCCCCGGCCGCTGCCTCGGCCATCGCCTCGCGAGGTTGGCGCGCCGGCTCGCACCACGACCGACCCCGGGGCGACCTGGCGCGTCCGCTCGGAGGGGAGGGCGCGAGACGGCGACCGGTCCCCTGCCTCGAGCACGGCCCGCGTCGAGGACGTGACGGCGGGACCTCGCAGAGCGGGCCGGCCGGAACGGCTCAGGCGTTCGTCGTGCCGAGGGAGAGCCCGCCGTCCACGACGAGGACCGAGCCAGTGGTCCACTCGGCGCGGGCCAGGTACTCGACGGCCTCGGCGACCTCCTCGGGCGTCCCCGGCCGCCCGAGCACGTGCGCCGGGCCGAGCGCCTCGAGGCGCGCCCGGGCCTGCTCGTCGTCGAAGAGCCCGGCCCGCTGGTTCAGCTCGCTGAACACCCCGCCGGGGCGCACGCAGCTGACGCGCACGCCCCGGGGACCGAGCTCCGCGGCGAGCACGCCCGTGAGCGCCTCGAGCGCGCCCTTCGTCGCCGCGTACGGGGAGGCGCCGGGGAAGGCCCTCGCCACGTGCACCGAGCCGAAGAAGACGACGCAGCCGCGTGCCCTCTCGAGGTGGGGCAGCGCGAGGCCGGTGAGCAGCATCGCCCCGACGACGTTCGAGTGGAACAGGGCGAGGAGCCGCTCCTCGTCAAGGGTCTCGAGCGGCCCGCGGTACATGTTCGCCGCCGCGTTCACGAGGACGTCGATGCCGCCCCCGTGCGCCAGCGCGGCGTCGACGACCCGACGGCGCGCCGCGGCGTCGGTGACGTCGCCGGGCAGCGCGCAGCAGGCGTCGCCGAGCTCGGCCGCCACCTCGCGCAGCTTCTCCTCGCGTCGGCCGCAGATCGTGACCCGTGCCCCACGCGCGACGAAGTGGCGCGCGATCCCGGCCCCGATCCCCGACCCGCCGCCGGTGACGACCACCGACATCCCCGTGACCGGCCTCATCGCTCCCCTCTCTCGCCCGGTCGGGCTGCCATCCTCGCCGCCTCGCGACCGAGTCCGCCAGCGGACCGAGCGCTCACCACGCCGTGTAGCCGCCGTCGACGGCGAGGGCCGCGCCGGTCACGTAGGCCGCCTGCTCGGAGAGCAGGTAGGCGATCGCGCCGGCGACCTCGGACGGCTCGCCGGGCCGGCGCAGCGGGACGCGCCCCTCGAACCACGCCCGCTGCTCGGGGTCCGAGAGGCGGTCCGCCGTCATCGGCGTACGGATGAGCCCGGGCACGACGCAGTTCACCCGGATCCCCAAGGGCGCGAGCTCGAGCGCTGCCGCACGCGTCATCGCGGCCACCGCGCCCTTCGCGGCGACGTAGTGAACCTGTCCGCTCACGGCGTGCGTGGCGACCGTCGACGCGACGTTCACGACCGCACCTGGCCGGCCGTCGCGCTTAAGCCGGCGGGCGAGCCCGCGCGTGCCGAGGAACGCCCCGCGCGCGTGCACGGCGAGCAGGGCATCGAACTCCTCGACCGACAGGTCGAGCAGCGCCCGGCGCGTGCGGACCCCGGCGCAGTTCACGAGGGCGTCGAGCGGCCAGTGGGCGTCGAGGACGGCCTCCCAGCTCGCCTCGTCGGTCACGTCGAGCGCCACGACCGAGTCGCCAGCGACGAGGTCGGCGGCGATGACGTCGTCGCCGGCGCCGGCGAGGAGCGACACCGTTGCCGCCCCGATCCCGGACGCCCCACCAGTCACGAGCACGCGAGACACTGCGCCTCCCTCCCCGCCGCCCGCCGGCGGCGACCTGCGATCGAGCTCACGACCGGGCGCCCGGCTCGCGCAGCCGGAAGAGGCGCCGCGCGTTGCCGGCGAGGATGGCAGCCTTCTCCTCCTCGCCGATCGCCAGCGCCTCCACCATCGCCACCGAGCGCTCCTCTTGGTCCCAGCCGGCGAAGTTGCAGCCGTGCAGGACCCGGCCCGCCCCCTGCGTCGCGACGAGGAAGGCGAGCGCGTCGGCGCGGTGCACCGCCGTGTCGAAGCTGAGCTGGGACCACTGCTCCTCGAAGCTCCGCCGGAGCAGCCCTCGGCCCCACGGCCGCTTCTCGAGGGCCGTCTCGAGGCGCCCCACCTGGTAGGGGGCGAAGCCGCCTCCGTGGGGGACGTGGACGGCGAGGCGGGGGTGGCGGTCGAGCACGCCGCCGAGCACGAGGTGGGCGACCGCGAGCCCCTCGTCGACGAGGAAGCCGTAGACGACGTCGAGCTCCCAGCGGGCGTAGTCCGCGTCCCCCGGTCGCTCGACGTTGCGCGGCGCCGGGTGCACGACGACGGGGACGCCGAGCCGCTCGTGCTCGGCCCAGACCTCCTCGAAGCGAGGGTCCGAGAGCGGGACGCCACCGACGTCGCTGCCGATGTAGGAGCCGACGAGGCCGAGCTCGGTCACGGCGCGCTCGAGCTCGGCGGCGGCGGCGGCCGGGTCCTGGAGCGGGAGGCAGGCGAAGCCCGAGAGGCGGTCGTTCGCCGCGGCGACCTCGGCGACGAGGTCGTTGTGGCGGCGGTTGAAGTCGACCGCCAGGCGGGCCGGCTGCCGGTAGAAGTAGGTGATCGGGTTCGGGGAGACGACCTGGTGGTCGATGCCGAGGCGCGCCATGTGCTCGAGGCGGACCTCGACGTCCGCGAAGGGGCTGCCGACGAAGCGCACCCCCTCGAGCACGTACTGCCCGGCACGGAAGTAGTGCGTCCCGCCCGGGCGCACGCCCATCTCCGGGCCGGCCTCGCCGCACAGCCCCATCACCCCCTCGAGGAGGATGTGCGAGTGGACGTCGACGACCTCCCGTCGCGCGGGCCCGGGTGCGGGCGGCGGGCCGGCGCTCGCCACGGACCCCTCCTCGCGCCGGCGCGCGCACGCTCGTGCGTCGCTCGCGTCGTCTGGGTGCACGGCCGAGCCCCCGGCTAGCCCGCCCCGTCCGGCGAGGACTGCCAGCTCGGCGCGCGCCGTGCGACGAACGCGGCGATCCCCTCGGCGGCGTCCCCCGAGGCCACCACCGAGCGCCACGCCCCGTCCTCGATCTCGAGGCCGACCTCGAGGGCCGCGCCGGCGCCGAGGCGCAGCGCGCGCTTGGCCGCCCGCAGCGCGTTCGGCGAGTTCGCGGCGATCTCCTCGGCGAGCGCGAGGGCGACTGCACGGGCCTCGCCGGCCGGGGCGCGCCGGTCGACGAGACCGAGGCGCCACGCCTCGTCGATGCCGACGCGCCGACCCGTGAAGACGAGCTCCGCGGCGACGCCGATCCCGACGCGCCGGGCGAGCAGCTGCGTGCCGCCCCCCGCCGGGACGAGACCGACGCGCACCTCCGGCAGGCCGAAGCTCGCCGAGTCGTCGGCCACGACGAGGTCGCAGGAGAGGGCGAGCTCGAACCCGCCGCCGAGCGCGTGGCCGGCGACCGCGGCGATGGTCGGGACCGCGATCGCGCGCACCGCCTCGAACGCCGCTCGCATGGTCGGGCGCTGCGCGACGAGCTCCCCGGCGCGCATCCCGGCGCGCTCTTTCAGGTCGGCGCCGACGCAGAAGGCGCGGTCGCACGCGGAGGAGACGACGACCGCGCGCACGCGGGGGTCGGCGTCGAGCCGGCCGCAGGCCCGGGCGAGGTCGCGAGCGACCTGCGTCGAGATGGCGTTCAGCGCGTCGGGGCGATCGAGGACCACCTCGGCCACGAACCCGACGCGCCGGAGCCGGACGCTCGGCCGCCCCCGCCCCGACGCCGCCACCGCTACGACCCCCCCGCGCAGGCGCGCCGGACCGACGGGCGAGCGGCCGCGGCGAGGGTGTCCGGCGAGAGCGCGGCGAGCGCCATCTCGACGAGCAGGGCGCGCATCGCCTCGCGCTCGAGGCGGGCGCTGAAGGGCGTCGAGTTGATCAGGCCGAGCACGGCGTGCGCGGCGGCGAGCGCCCAGCGCCGGTCGGCCGTCCGAGCGCAGCGCGCGATGGCGTCGACCCACACCTCGACGTAGGCGCGCTGCAGCCGCCGGACGCGCTCTCGGTCGCGAGGTCGCAGCGACGAGAAGTCGCGGGCCTGGACGCTGATGAGCTCGGGGTGCTCGAGGGCGAAGTCGACGTGCCAGGCGACGAGCGCGGCGACGGCGGCCTCGGCGCTCGTCACCAGGTCGACGCGCTGGCGCGCGCCCGAGAGCAGCTCCTCGCTCACACCGACGAGCATCTCGCCGAGGACGTCCTGCTTGCTCGCGAAGTGACGGTAGACGGCGGGACCGGTGACGCCGACGGCGGCGCCGATGTCGCGAAGCGTCACGGCCCGAAAGCCCCGCTCGGCGAAGGCGGCCGCCGCCGCCTCGAGGATCTGGTCGCGCCGTGTCGGGCGCGGCGCGCGCCGCCCTCGGCGCGCCCTCGGCGCGCCCGGGACGGCTGGGCGCGCGCCCGCTGCGGCAGTCCGGCGTTCGACCATCGCTGTTACCGGCTGTTAACGTTACTCGCGAGTAACGGGCGCCGGGTCGATCGAGCGAGGTGGCGGGCGCGATGTCGACGAGCAGGGCGCCGTCGGGCGCCGGGCGGGCGAGCCTCGCCGAGCTCGCCGAGGAGCTGCGCGAGCGGGTCGCGCTCGTCCGGCAGGGCGGGGACGAGACGGCGCGCCGGCGTCACCTCGAGCGCGGCAAGCTCCTCGTGCGCGACCGGATCGACCGCCTGCTCGACCCCGGCTCCCCCTTCCTCGAGCTGTCGACGCTCGCCGCCTGGGGCATGTACGGCGAGAGCATCCCCTCGGCCGGCATCGTCACCGGCATCGGCCTGGTCGCCGGGCGACCCTGCGTCGTCGTCGCGAACGACGCGACCGTGAAGGGGGGCACGTACTTCCCCGTGACGGTGAAGAAGCACCTGCGCGCGCAGGAGATCGCGGCCGCGCACCGCCTCCCGTGCTGCTACCTCGTCGACTCCGGCGGGGCCTACCTCCCGCTGCAGGACGAGGTCTTCCCCGACCGCGACCACTTCGGCCGGATCTTCTACAACCAGGCGACCATGTCCGCCGCGGGCATCCCCCAGCTCGCCGCCGTGATGGGGTCGAGCACCGCGGGCGGGGCGTACGTGCCGGCGATGAGCGACGAGACGGTCATCGTGCGCGGCGAGGGGACGATCTTCCTCGGCGGCCCGCCGCTCGTGCGCGCCGCGACGGGCGAGGAGGTGAGCGCGGAGGAGCTCGGCGGCGGCGAGGTCCACGCGCGCCGCTCGGGGGTGGTCGACCACCTGGCGCAGGACGACGCGCAGGCCCTCGCGAGGCTGCGGTCCATCGTCGCGGGCCTCGAGCGGACCGAGGAGGCCGTCGAGCGGGCCGATCCGGAGGAACCCGACGAGGACCCGGCCGAGCTCTACGACGTCGTACCGGCCGACCTGCGCACCCCCTACGACGTGCGGGAGGTGATCCGCCGTCTCGTCGACCGCTCGCGCCTCGAGGAGTTCAAGGCCTCCTACGGCGAGACGCTCGTGTGCGGCTTCGCCCGCATCTACGGCTATCGCGTCGGGATCGTCGCCAACAACGGGATCCTGTTCAGCGAGTCGGCGCTCAAGGGGGCGCACTTCATCGAGCTGTGCAACCAGCGGCGCACGCCCCTCGTGTTCCTGCAGAACATCTCCGGCTTCATGGTCGGGCGCGAGTACGAGCAGCGCGGCATCGCCAAGGACGGCGCCAAGCTCGTCACCGCGGTGGCCTGCTCGAGCGTGCCGAAGTTCACGGTCGTGATCGGCGGGTCCTTCGGCGCCGGCAACTACGCGATGTGCGGCCGGGCGTACGAGCCGCGGTTCCTCTTCATGTGGCCGAACGCCCGCATCTCGGTGATGGGCGGCGACCAGGCCGCGGCGGTGCTCTCCGTCGTCGGCCGGGGATCGGACCACGACGCGATCGAGCGCCGCCGGGAGGAGGTCCGGGCCCGCTACGAGGAGCAGGGCTCCCCCTACTACTCGACGGCGCGCCTCTGGGACGACGGGATCATCGACCCCCTCGAGACGAGGCGGGTCCTCGGGATCGGCCTCGCCTTGAACGCCGGCCTCGAGACGGCGCCCGCCCGCTACGGCGTCTTCCGGATGTGAGCGCGCCCGTGGCCTTCGACACCGTGCTCGTCGCCAACCGCGGCGAGATCGCCCGCCGCGTGCTCGCCGCGGCGCGCCGGCGCGGACTGCGGACCGTCGCCGTCTACTCCGACGCGGACCGTGGCTCGCCCCACGTGGCAGAGGCGGACGTCGCGCTGCGCATCGGGCCGCCGCCGCCGACCGAGTCGTACCTGTCGATCCCGGCCCTCCTCGACGCCGCGAGGCGCAGCGGGGCGTCGGCCGTCCACCCCGGCTACGGCTTCCTCGCCGAGAGCGCGGCCTTCGCGCGCGCCTGCGAGGCCGCCGGTCTGTGCTTCGTCGGGCCGCCCGCCTCGGTGATCGAGGCGATGAGCCGCAAGGACGAGGCGCGCCGGATCGCCCGGGCGGCGGGCGTCCCGGTCGTGCCGGCTGCCGAGGGCTCGGACCTCCATACGCTCGCGCGCCGGGTCGAGCAGGACGTCGGCTACCCGGCGCTCGTGAAGGCCGTCGCGGGCGGCGGCGGCAAGGGCATGCGGATCGTGCGCCAGCCCGAGGAGCTCGAGGAGGCGCTCGCGCGCTGCGGGCGCGAGGCCGCAGCCGCCTTCGGCGACGGCTCGGTGTTCGTCGAGCGCTACGTCGAGCACGGGCGCCACGTCGAGGTCCAGGTGCTCGCCGACCGCTACGGCCACGTCATCCACGTCCTCGACCGGGACTGCTCGGTCCAGCGCCGCCACCAGAAGGTGGTCGAGGAGGCGCCCGCGTCGACGGTCCCGCTGGCGACGCGCCAGGCGGCCTGGGAGGCGGCGGTGCGCCTCGCCGCCCACGTCGGCTACGAGAACGCCGGGACCGTCGAGTTCCTCGTCGCCGGCGAGGAGTTCTTCTTCCTCGAGATGAACACTCGCCTGCAGGTCGAGCACGCCGTCACCGAGCTCGTCACCGGCCTCGACCTCGTCGATCTCCAGCTCGCGCTGGCGGCCGGCGAGCCGCTGCGCCTCGCCCAGGAGGACGTCGTCGCCCACGGCCACGCCATCGAGGCCCGGGTCTACGCCGAGGACCCGGCCCGCGACTTCCTCCCGCAGGCCGGGACGCCGACCCTCGTGCGCTTCCCCGCCTCGGTGCGCGTCGAGACGGCGCTCGTCGCCGGCGAGCCCGTCGGCACCTCCTACGACCCGATGCTCGCCAAGCTCGTCGCGCACGGACCGACGCGCGAGGCGGCGCGCCAGCGGCTGGTCGGCGCGCTCGACGACGCCGCCGTCTTCGGCCTGACGACGAACCTCGGCTTCCTGCGCCGCCTCGTCGCCTCGCCCGCCTTCCAGGCGGCCGAGATCGACACGGGCTGGCTCGACCGGCGCGCCGGCGAGCTCGCGCCGCCCTCCGAGGCGCCGGCCGTCGCCGCCGCCTTCGTCCTCGCCACCGAGACCCGCGCCGCCCGCTCCGGGCCGTTCGCCCTCGACGGCTGGCGCCTGGCGGGCCCGAGCGCCCCGACGCGCGTCGAGCTGCGCTCGGGCGCGGACCGGCGCGAGCTCGTGGTCCACGCCGACGGGCGCGTCGTCGAGGGCGGGCGCGTCACCACGGTCGCCCTCGTCCGACGCGACGGCGACCTCCGCCTCCTCGAGCTGGACGGGGTGCTCGAGCGCTTCGTCGTCGCGCTCGAGCCGGAGGCGGTCACCGTCTCGCACCGCGGCGAGGTGCACCGCTTCGAGCGAGCCGAGCGGCGCGTCCGCGACGGCGGGAGCGAGCAGGGCGACGGGGTCGTCCTCGCGCCGCTGCCGGGCGTCGTCACGAGCGTCGCCGTCGCCGTCGGCGAGGAGGTCGCGGCCGGCGCCCTCCTCGGCACCGTCGAGTCCATGAAGATGGAGCACCCGCTGCGGGCGCCCGTCGCGGGCGTCGTGGAGCGAGTCGCCGTCGCAGCGGGCGACCGCGTCGCCCTCGGGGCACCCCTCTTCGCCCTCGCGCCGAACGAGGCGCCGACCCCAAGGAGGCAGCCGTGAGCCCGATGCTCGACCACCGCCTCGACCCGGAGCTCGTCGACCTGAAGGAGACGGTCGCGCGCTTCGCGCGCGAGGTCATCGCCCCGGTGATCGGCGACTACTACGAGCGCGGCGCCTTCCCCTACGACATCGTCCGCCAGATGGGCGAGCTCGGCCTGTTCGGCCTCCCCTTCCCGGAGCGCTACGGGGGGATGGGCGGCGACCTCCTCGGGTTCGCCCTCGTACTCGAGGAGATCGGCCGGGTCGACTCCTCGGTGGCGGTGACCCTCGAGGCCGCCGTCTCGCTCGGCGCCATGCCGATCTACCGCTTTGGCACGGAGGCCCAGCGCGAGGCGTGGCTCCCGAGGCTGTGCTCGGGCGAGGCGCTCGGCGCGTTCGGCCTCACCGAGCCGGGTGGCGGCACCGACGCGGGGGCGACCCGCACGACCGCCCGGCTCGTCGACGGGCAATGGGTGCTCAACGGGTCGAAGTCCTTCATCACGAACTCGGGCACCGACATCACCGCCTTCGTCACGGTGACGGCCGTCACCGGCGGCGAGGACGGCGAGCGGGAGATCTCGGCGATCGTCGTCCCGGCCGGTACGCCGGGCCTCACGGTGGCGAAGGAGTACTCCAAGGTGGGCTGGTGCGCCTCCGACACCCACGAGCTCTCCCTCGCCGACTGCCGCGTCCCGGCGGAGAACCTGCTCGGCGAGCGCGGCCGGGGGTACGCGCAGTTCCTCGAGATCCTCGACGAGGGTCGGATCGCGCTCGCCGCGATGTCGGTCGGCCTCGCCCAGGGCTGCATCGACGAGTGCCTGCGCTACGTCGCCGAGCGGCGGGCCTTCGGGCGCGCCATCGGCGAGTACCAGGCGATCCAGTTCAAGATCGCCGACATGGAGGCGAGGGCCCACACCGCCCGCCTCGCCTACCTCGACGCCGTCTCCCGCCGTCTGCGCGGCGAGCCGTACAAGAAGCACGCCGCCATCGCGAAGCTCGTCGCCTCCGACGCGGCGATGGCGAACGCACGGGAGGCGACGCAGATCTTCGGCGGCTACGGCTTCATGAACGAGTCGCCGGTCGGCCGCTTCTACCGCGACGCCAAGGTCCTCGAGATCGGCGAGGGGACGAGCGAGGTCCAGCGCATGCTCATCGCGCGCGCCCTCGGTCTCGGCGGGGCGCGCCGGGAGCGCTAGCCGAGCACCGACTCCGTCGGGACGCCCGGCACACGACCAGCGGCCGGAAGCGCGATCACCGGCGCGAGGTCGTCCTCGCCGGACACCTCCTCGAGGCTGCGCCCCGACGGCTCGGGCAGCGCCGCCGTGAGCGCGAGCCCCGCGAGCGCGGCCGATCCGGCGACGACGAGCATCCCGCGCAGGCCGAGGTGCTGCTCGAGGAGCGGCACGAGGAAGACCCCGATGAAGGCGCCGAGCTTGCCGACCCCGGCCGCGATGCCGTGGCCGGTCGTGCGCATGCTGACCGGGAAGACCTCGGAGGGCAGCACGAAGGTCGTCGTGTTCGGCCCGAACTCGACGAAGAAGTAGCTCAGCCCGAAGACCGCGAGGAACGGGGCGACGACGGTGGTGAGGTCGCGGACGGCCCCGAGGGCGAGGAAGCACGCCGCCATGACCGCGAAGCCGACGAACTGGAGGCGCCGGTGGCCGATGCGGTCCATCTTCCAGACCGCGAGCGCGTACCCGGGCACGGCGAAGGCGACGAACATCCCGAGCGACCACGCCAGCTTGACCGTCAGGCTGGCGTGCGGCGCCACGGCCTTCAGGATCACGGGGAGCGACAGAGTGTTGCCGTAGTAGGCGTAGTCGAAGAAGAACCACGACCCGGCGGTGCCGAGCAGGAGGACCAGCATCCGGCCGTTCGTGAGGAACTGCCCGAGCCGCAGCCGGCGCGGCTCGTCGCGCACCGCGGCCGGCACCGAGATCACGCCGTCGGAGAAGGCGGCGAGCCCGTGCGCCGCCGCCACGGCCTCGCCGGCCACGCGCGCGCTGAAGCGGGGCGACTCGGGCATCCGCGCCCGCAGGTAGATGACGGCGGCGGCCGGGATCGCACCGAGCCCGAGCAGCAGGCGCCAGGTCGCCTCGGTGCCGATCCCCGAGCCGATCAGCACCAGGCCGACGAGTGGCCCGACGACGAGGCCGAGCGCCTGCATGGCGAAGACGAGGCCGACGAGCCGGCCCCGGTCCCGGCGGTTCGAGTACTCGCTCATCAGCACCGCGGAGACCGGGTAGTCCCCACCGATGCCGAGGCCGAGAATGAAGCGGGCGGCGACGAGGGTGGCGAAGTTCGGCGCGAGGGCCGAGAGGACGGCCCCGACGATCATGATGGCCGCGACCGCGGCGTAGACGCGCTTGCGGCCGAGGACGTCGGCGATCCGGCCGAAGACCAGCGCGCCGATGAACGCGGCGAGGATCGCCGAGCCAGTCACCCAGCTCGTCTGCGCCGTGGACAGCCGCCACTGCGTGGCGACGAGGCTCGCCGCGGTGCCGATGACGAACAGGTCGTAGGCGTCCGTGAAGAAGCCGACCCCCGAGACGACCACCGCCTTGCGGTGGAACCTGCTCGTCGGCGCCTCGTTGAGCAGGTCGGCGACCGTCGTGCCGACGGCCTCGCCCGCTACTGCCGGATCGATCACCTGGGGGCCTGCCTCCTCCTCGACGAGCGCCGCTGCCGGGGCACGCCCCTACTGTTGCGCCGCGAGGTGACGCCGGGGCGAGCAGCCGGTGACGCGCAGGTGTACGGGAGGCGAACTCTTCGCGAACTCAGGCCACCGGCGTCGCCACGTCGGGGGCGCTCGGCGCGGCCCGGCGTACGCCGGGCGCCGCAGGCGCCGAGGACAAGCCGAGCTCTCCCGAGCGCACGCGCTCGTAGAGGCGGAGGTGGTCGAGGGCCATGCGCCGCGCCGAGAAGCGCTCCTCGGCCAGCTTGCGGCAGGCCGATCGGCTGAGGTAGGCGGCGTCGGCGACCGCCTCGGCGAGCGCGGCCTCGCCCGAGCGGACGAAGCCGACCACGCCGTCCTCCACGATCTCGGGGGCGGCGCCGTGCGGCGTCGTCACGACGGGCGTCCCGCAGGCGAGCGCCTCGACCATCACCATGCCGAAGGGCTCGGGCCAGGCGATCGGGTTGAGCAGGCAGGTGGCCTGGCCGAGGAGCTCGAGCTTGTCGGCCTGGCCGACCTCCCCGAGGTAGGTGACGTCGCCGCCGAGGAGGGGGCGCACCTTCGCGTCGAAGTACTCCCGCTCGATCGGCTCGAGGAGCTTGCCGGCGATGCGCAGCGGGACGCCGGCGGCGCGCGCCACCCGGGCGGCGACGTGGGCGCCCTTGGACGGGTGCATCCGGCCGAGGAAGAGCGCGTAGCCGCCGTCGCCCGAGCCCACGGGGAACTCCTCGACGCGCACCCCGTGGTGGATCACCGCGGCGATCGGGATGTCGGGTGCGAGGGAGGCCTGGTGCGCCGAGATCGCCACCACCGGGACCCGCCGCGCGAGGGCCCGGTAGATCGGGGCGAGGTTCTCGTCGAAGGGACCGTGGTTCGTCGTCACGACGGCGAGGCCGCCGAGCGAGGAGGCGTAGACGGGCCCGGTCAGCGTGTGGTCGTGGATGACGTCGGCGTCCGCGACCGACTCGTAGGCGGCGATGGCGTGGCGCAGCTCGTCCACCGGGCCCGGGGCCCCGACCCCGACGTGGCGCTCGAGCGTCCACCGGCGCTCGACGTCGCAGGTGCTGTCGCCCGTCGTGAACAGGACGACGTCGTGCCCGAGGTCCTTGAGCGCGCGCGCCAGCGCGTCGAGCACGTTCTCGGTCCCTCCGTACGCCGGCGGCGGCACCGGCAGCCACGGCGGGGCGATGATGGCGATCCGCATCTGCCCTCCTCGCCTCGTACTGCTCCAGCTGCACCAGCCGTACTCCCCGGACCGGTGCGGCTCAAGGGCCCTTCGGCACCGTGGGTGCATCTCTGCGCGCATCTGGCACTCTCGATCATAGAGTGCCAAGGCCTTCCGGCCGGACGGCTGCAGCGGGGCCGACGGCCTGCTCAGGCGAGCTGCGCCACGCTTCGTGCCGCCACGGCGAGCGCCACGGCGGCGAGGAGGGCGGCGAAGGCGCGCGTGAGCTCGCGAGCCGGGAGGCGCGAGGCGACCTGGTCGCCGAGCACGGCCCCGACCACCGCCGCAGCGCCGAATGCGGCGAGGAGCGCCCAGTCGAGCTCGATGCGAGTCCCGAGGCGCGCGAGGAGCGCCTCGGCGGAGTTGACGGCGATGACGAGGAGCGACGTCCCGACCGCCTCGACCATCTCGAAGCCGAGGGCGAGGACGAGCGCCGGCACGACGAAGAAGCCCCCGCCGACGCCGAAGAAGCCCGTCACGAGGCCGACGACGCTCGCCGCGCCGACGACGCGCGCCGCCGAACGCCACCGGGCTCGCGCCGGCCTTCCGGCGCTACCGCAGGGCACCGGCCCGTCGTCGCGCCTCGGCGCCGCGGGCGCCGGCTCGGCGCGACGCGCGCGCCGAGCCATGGCCGCCGCACCGAGCAGCATGAGGCCGGCGAAGGCGAGCAGCAGCACGTCGGGGTCGACCCCGGCGGACAGGCGGCTGCCGGCGTAGGAGCCGCCGACGCCGAGCGCCCCGAAGGCGAGCCCGCGCCCGAAGCGCACGTGCGCCGAGCGGGCGTGGGCAGCCGTCCCGGCGAGGGCTGCGGCGCCGACGACGACGAGGGAGCCGGTGGTGGCATCGTGCGCGTCCTGCCCGAGCACGTAGACGAGGGCGGGCACCGTGAGGACGGACCCGCCACCGCCGAGCGCGCCGAGGCTGAGGCCGATGCACAGCCCGACGGGCAGCGCGAGCAGGTTCAACGTACGTCCTCGACCGCCGAGCGTACTCGACGCCCGGCTGCCGGCCCCGGACGCGACGGTCCCGCGGCGAGCGGGAATACCCTCTGGGGTATGTGACGTTCTGAGAGCGTGACGGGTGCGGCCGGCGCCCGAGGACGTGGAGGTGGTGAGCTTGGCGACCGTGGCGCTCAGCAAGGAGAACTTCGACGAGGTCGTTCGATCGAACGACGTGGTGCTCGTCGACTTCTGGGCCGCCTGGTGCGGCCCGTGCCGGATGTTCGCGCCGGTCTTCGAGAAGGCGTCGGAGCAGCACGGCGACGTCGTCTTCGCGAAGGTGGACACCGATGCGGAGCAGGAGCTCGCCGCCAGCTTGGGGATCATGTCGATCCCGACGCTGATGGCCTTCCGTGAGCAGGTGCTGCTGTACGCGCAGCCCGGTGCCCTGCCGCCGGCCGCGCTCGAAGAGCTCATCACCAAGGTGAAGGAGCTCGACATGGACGCGGTGCGCCGGCAGCTCGCGGCCCGCGAGGACGGGTCGTCGCCCCGCTCCTGAGGCGACGCGACCAGGAGGAAGGCGTGCGTCTGCCTGACGAGGTGACCGCGGAGGTGCGGACGCGCCTGCGCAGGGTGGCCGGGCAGGTCCAGGCGGTCGAGCGCATGCTCGCCGAGGGCCGCGACTGCCGGGAGGTGGTCGTGCAGCTCTCGGCCGCGACGAAGGCGCTCGAGCAGGCGGGCTTTCGCGTCGTCGCTGCCGGGCTCGCCTACTGCCTCGAGCACCCTGCGGAGGCCGCGGCCGAGGGCTACGCCCTCGAGGACGTCCAGAAGCTGTTCATGCGGCTGGCCTGAGCGCTTCGACTGGCCTGAGGAGGAAGCGATGCGGGCGATCGAGACGAACCTCGCGACGGCACTGCCGGACGCGGAGGCGGCGGTGCGCGCCGCCCTGGTGGCCGAGGGCTTCGGCGTCCTCACCGAGATCGACGTGGCCGCGACGCTGCGCGAGAAGCTCGGCATCGAGCGTCCGCCGCTCAAGATCCTCGGCGCCTGCAACCCCGCGCTCGCGCACCGCGCGCTCGAGCTCGACCCCACGGCAGCCCTCGTGCTGCCGTGCAACGTCGTGCTCGAGGAGCGTGCGCCCGGCTCCACGTCGATCGCCATCCCCGATCCGCGAGAGCTCCTGCCGTCGCCGGCCCTCGAGGAGCTCGCCGAGGAGGCGGCCGGGCGGCTCACCGAGGTCGTCCGCCGCCTCACGGCCGAGGACTGACCCCGGGCGCGACCGCCGCGTCGGGAGGCTGGCTCGACATGGCGAGGCTGGGCGAGTGCCTCGGCGCCGGCGGCCCGGTCCTCGCCGTGTGCGCCCACCCCGATGACGAGAGCTTCGGCCTCGGGGCGGCGCTGAGCGAGCTCGCCGAGACGCGAACGGTCGGCCTCGTCTGCCTCACCCACGGCGAGGCATCGACGATCGGCGGCGAGGGCCGCAACCTGCACGAGGTGCGCGCCGGCGAGCTGTCGAGGGCCGCGGCGGTGCTCGGCGTCTCGCGCGTCGCGCTCTTCGACCACCCCGACGGGAAGCTCGAGACGGTGCCCGTCGCGCTCCTGGCCGACGAGGTGGGCCGCGTCGCGCGCGAGGTCGACCCCGACCTCCTCCTCGTGTTCGACGACACCGGTGTCACCGGCCACCCCGACCACCGCCGCGCCACCGAGGCGGCCCTCGCCATCGACGGCAGGCTCCCCGTCCTCGCCTGGGTGCTCCCGGCGGCCGTGGCACGGCGCCTCAATCGCGAGCTCAAGACGACCTTCGTCGGCCGCCATGCGCACGAGGTCGACCTCGAGGTCGAGGTCGACCGCCGCCGCCAGCTCGAGGCGATCGCCTGCCACGCGAGCCAGGCGCAGGGCAACGCCGTGCTGTGGCGCCGCCTCGAGCTCCAGGGCGAGCACGAGGCCTTCCGCTGGCTGCGACCCCCCTGACGCCACGCGCCGCGAGGCGCCTCGCGCCGGGACGCCCCGCGTGCCGCACCCGTGGGCCCCGGCGCGGGCGCGATGCTGGTGCGGAGCACCGGTGCGGGCCTCGCTCGCGGCCTTCGCCGGCTGGGTCGGGAGGACGGCGCGCCCGTGGAGCTGCTGAAGCGAGCCGTGCGCCGCCTCGACGCCTTCCAGCAGCGTCACCTCCTCCCGGCCCTCGTGCTCGCCCTCGTAAGGAAGTACGGGGAGGACGGCGCCGGCGCCTTGTCGGTGCAGCTCACGTACGCCCTGTTCCTCACCGTCTTCCCGCTGCTGCTCCTCCTCGTCACCGTGCTCGGCCTCGTGCTCTCGGGCGACGCGGCCGCGCGCGAGCGGGTCCTGCACTCGGCCTTCGCCGAGTTCCCGGTCGTGGGCCAGCAGCTGCGCGAGAACATCCACGCCATGCGGCGCAACTCGGCCTTCGGCCTCGCGGTCGGGCTCGGCGGGCTCGTCTACGGGGCGACGGGCCTCGCCCAGACGGGGCTGCACGCGATGGCGGAGGTGTGGGGCATCCCGCGCTCGGCGCGCCCACGCCGCGCGGCCCGCCTCGCTCGCAGCGTCGCCTTCCTCGCCGTGCTCGGCGCAGGGCTCGTCGTCACGACCTTCCTGTCGGCCTTCGGCACCTTCGGGCAGCACGTCAGCCTCTGGCTCGCCGCAGCCGGCGAGGTCCTCGCCGCGATCTTGAACGCCGGCTTGTACTGGTCCGTCTTCCGCGTGCTCACCCCGAGGCGGCCCGAGGCTCGACGTCTCGATCTCGTCCCCGGCGCGGTCGCCGGCGGGATCGCGTGGACGGTGCTGCAGGCCTTCGGCGGCTACCTCGTGGGCCACGACCTCCGGCGAGCGAGCGCGACCTACGGCGTGTTCGGCACGGTGCTCGGCCTCGTCGCCTGGATCGCGCTCGGCGCGAAGCTCACGCTGTACGCGGCGGAGCTCAACACCGTCCTCGCGCGCCGCCTCTGGCCCCGCTCGCTCCTCGAGGCACCCCGACCGCGAGCCGACGCCGAGACGCTCGAGCTCGGAGCGGGCGCGCCGCACTGACCGCCGCGACGACCACGCACCGACGCGCTCGAGGAGCGCGACGAGCCAGCCCCTCCCGGCGGGCATCCGGCCGTGCGGCTCGGAGCCGGCGACGAGCGCGGCTCGTGCCGGCCCCCCCGACGAGTGCCGCCGACGTGCGGCCGGTGCGAGGCTCGGGTCGCCGCGCCGGGGCTCCGACCTGCGACGTGCTCGGCGTGCGCTGCGCCGGCCGAACCGGGAGCGGGTGGCGCGTCAGCCGACGGTCCACTCCGCCGCGCCGGTGGTCGAACCGGTGCGCGAGAAGTAGACGCGAGCGATCCTCACGCCCTGGGGCACCTCGAAGTGCAGGCAGCCCGTGGCGCTCTTGCCGGGACCGATGCTGAACCCACCCGTCACGAACCCGTCCCAGAAGTCCTGGCAGCCCGCCACGCGCCGCGTCTGATCCGGGGCGTAGGCCTTGCCGTCGCTCCCGATGATGACGACGTCGGCATCGGCGTCGCCGCTCACGGTGATCGACGCCTCGTTGCGCAGCCGGAGCGTCGCCGTGACGAACGCGTAGCCGGGCGGCGGCGCGTCGTAGGAGGTGGCCGGCTGGGCGCTGTCGGCGACGCGCACGAGCGTCGCCGCCATCGGCTCGTGGTGCGTGTCGTAGACGGTGATGGTCCGGCCGAGCGCCCCGGGCGCCCGAGTCCCCGACGGGTGCTTCGACGGCTTGGCGGGATTGGCGATCCAGGCCTCGCGCCTCTCGAAGGCCACCGTCGGCGTCCGCCCCCCGAGCCACAGGACCGCGACGCGCCGCGCGCTGATCCCGATGCCGTAGCTGCCGGGGAGCGGGGCTCCTCCCGCGCCCGTGACGACGGCGACGAGCGAGGCCTCGCCCTCGCGGTTGCGACCCGCCGCGATGACGATGTCGCTGCCAGCGACGCGCACCGTCTCGCCGAGGCGCACCGAGACGGTGCCGCGCCCGCTGCGGCCGGCGTTGCCCGCAACTCGGTGCCTCGGCTGGGCGTGCTCGTAGACGTAGCGCCAACGCCCCCCGAGGTAGCCGGCGACGGCCACGCCGCTGTCTTGGAGGACGGCGTCGTACTGGCCGATGGACGCCTCGTTGGGCCCGACGAGCTCGCCGTAGACGGCGAGCCCCCGGCTGGTGTCGCTGACCACCGCGTCGACGTCGCTCCCCACGAGCTGCACGGTCTGGCCCGGCTGCACGACAGGGGTCGAGGCCGAGGCGCCCGGCGCCACGACCGCAAGCCAGCCGGCGCCGCCGGCAGCCGCTGCGACGAGCGTGAGGACGATGCGGCGCGGGCGTGCCGTGCCGCCTCCCGGATGTGCCATCGGATCCCCCAGCTGTGAGCTTCCTGCGAACAGCGAGTCTAGACGCCGGCACGGAACGAGCCCGCAGGCACCCAGACGCAAGGAGATCGCGTCCTACCGGCTGGCAGGGATGACCGACCCCGCCCGCGCCGACGAGGGCGCGCGGCGACGGGGCGTGCGCCCTCCAGCGCGGACCGGTGGCGGGTGCCGCAGGGAGCCCGCCGGCGACGGCCGCTCCAGTCACCGCTGGCGAGGGCGCCGCACGGCGCTCGGTGCCGTGGCGCGTGCGCGCCGGCCATCCTCGAGGTGACGCCCGCCGCCGGCGCGCCGCTACGGTGGCGCGCCGGCGGTGCGACGTCGACCCCGGCGGTGGCGGACGGGCGCAGCGCGCCGCTAGGCGGAGGCGGCCGGCGCCCCGCCCGACCAGACACGCGGCCTGGCGAGCCGGAGGTGGCTCCCGAGGATCGCGCCGGCGGCGAGCGCGACCCAGATCGCGTCGAGGAGGTGGCGCAGCGTCGGGATGCGGCCGTCCCCGTGGAAGACGCCAGGACCTGCGATCTGGCAGATGGCGTAGGCGATGTACGCGAGCGAGAACGCCACGATGAGGACGCTCACGAAGGAGACGGCCGAGACGTAGCTCTGCGCGACGCGCGTCGCGGCCGGCGCCGTGGCGATCGTGACGCCGCGACGCAGGTGCGTCACGAGGACGGCGAGGCTGACGGCGAGCACGAGGCCGCCGAGCACGGCACCACGTGCGACCGCGTCGCCCACCGGGTGCAGGCTCCCGCCGCCCATCCCGGGATGGCTCCCGATCAGCTGGAAGAGCGAGCTCACCGCCGCCGCCGACCCGATCAGCGCCGTCCACACCGTCACGAAGGACGCGCCGAACAGGTAGACGACGGCGGGACGGCGGCCCGAGGGGTCCGCCTCGGCGCGGTTCGCCACGACGATGACGACGAACGCACCCACCGTCGCGAGCAGGATCACCAGCACGAGCACGCCGACGACGAGGCCGACGAGCGAGGAAAGGGCGGCGAGCCCTGGAATGGGACTTATGGCACTCGGGATGCTCATGGAACCACCCCCTTGGAGCGCTCCCAGGCCTGGGAGACTGCTGTGCGAGCGTAGTCAGTCGTCGCCCGATGCTCGCGGATGGTCGCATCGAGGTGGCAGGAACGTGCGGCCGTCGCCCCTCCCAGCAGCGCGTCCTCGGGGAGCTCCGGGCAGGGAGATCCCCAGCGGCGGCACGGCACGGCCCCGCACGTACGAGGCAGCTCGGCACCTTCGCGCGCCACGGGGCGGCGCGTTCCACTGCCGAGCTCGCTCGCGGCCTGGACAGTTGCGCATCGGTGCAACGAGGATCGCAACGAGGCCGAACGAGCCACGCACCGGCCCGCGGCTGCGTCGTCGCGACGCACCGCCACGGGCCGCGCCGGCGGCCCGTCGGGTCGAGCGAGTGGATCATCGCCGCCCGTCCGTCGCAACGTCCCTCCCTCCGAGCCCGCCGCGAGCGCTCTGAGCCCGACGCGACAGCCGACGGCCCCGCTCGTGCCGCCGGCCGGCGAGCACCGCCGCTCGAGCCCGGCAGAGCGCTGGCACCTCGAGACTCGGCGAGATCGACGTCAGGCCATCTCGTGTCGCTCGGGCAGAGGCAGCGGCTCGTCGCCGACCTCGTCGGAGGGTGGCAGGCGGCGGAAGAACAGCCAGTACATCGCGGCGTTCACGAGCTGGAGGACCCCGGCGATCTCGAACGGGAGGCTCAGGCTCACGTCGTCGAGGAGGTAGCCCGACGCGAGCGGGCTCAGTCCCATGATGACCTGGCTGGGGACGTTCGAGAGCGCCGCCACCGAGGACCGCTCCTCCGGATCGGCCATGGCGACGACGTAGGACTGGCGGAGGGGGAGGCCGGCTCGCTGCACGACCATGCGGAGCGCGTAGACGAACCCGGCGAGCACGAAGGTCGGAGCGAGCACCATCGGCACGATGAGGAGGGCGCCGAGCGCCCGGACGCCGGAGATGGTGCGGACGATCCCCCACCGGCGGGCGAGCCCTGCGGCCGAGAGCGTGGAAGACATGCTGACGGCGTTCACCGCGGCGTAGAGCAGCCCCACCTCCGCAGGGCCGGCGCCGAACCGACGGTAGAGCCAGTAGGTGAGGAACGGGCCGATCATGCCGACCGCCAGCCCGTTGACCGAGTTGGTCGCTGCCAGGCGGACGAGCAGGTAGCGGGATCCGACCGGCAGCCGAGGGCGGCGCGCGCCGGCGGCGGCCCGAGCCGGGCGCACCGGCTCGGTCATCCACACCGCGAGGACGCCGGCGACGGCGCACACCGCCGCGGTCGCCCAGAACGCCGATCGGAACACCGGGAGCGCCTCGCTCCGGCGCAGGTGCCCGCTGCCGGCGAGCAGCGCGAGCAGTGACCCCGCCAGCGCGCCGAGCGAGGAGGAGAACTGCAGGCGCCCGAAGGCGCTGTTGCGCCACGACGGCGGAGTGATCTCGGTCACGAGCGCCGCCTCCGCTGGCTGGTAGGGACCGACCGTCCCGGCGCCGGCCCCCGAGCCGCGGCCGAAGCTGCCCGCCGCGGCCGCGACGAACAGCGCCGGCTGCGCGTGCACCGTGGCGAAGGTCGCTGCCGCCGCGGCGGTGAGGAGGGGGAAGGCGATGAGGAACGGCCGCCGGCCGACCCGATCGGACGCCACCCCGACCGTCGCCGACAGCGCCGCGGAGGCGAGCGCCACCACGACGAAGAGCGCTCCCAGGCGCAGGCCGCTGAACCCCCGGTCGGCGAGGTAGAGCGGGACGACGACGCCGGCGAGCGCCCGACCGGCGCTCATCGACACCCGGGCCGACCACACGAGGAGCAGGGTCCGGCTCGCCCAGGCTGGCCACAGGACCCCCCGCAACCTGCCCGAACGCCCAGCTATCCACGCCACCGGCGACTACTGCGGCTTCGCCGGCGCGCCGGCCGCCGGCGCGCCGCTCGTGCTCACGCGACCACCCTCGACGCCTCCACCCCCCAACGTCGCCGCGCCGCGCCCGCTCGCCGCCGGCCGCGTCGCCACGCCCCGCGGGCGACGGCGCGGGCCGGCCGGCGTCCACCGGCCCGGCCGCCCGGACCGAGGGTCGGGTGGGCCCTCGGCCGCGGCTCCTCCCACCTCGCTCCACCGGGGCGCCGCGGCCGTCGCAGCTCGCCGGGGTGCGGCAGCCCCGCCGCCAGCTCGAGGATGGCGCGCATCCTACGCGTGCCCCGGCCGCCGGCCACGACGCGGCGGGTGGCCGGGACTGTGCCCGTCTCCGCCCCGCCCCGGGGCCGTCCGTGACCCGCTCCGACGCGCGGTGCAACACTCGGCTCGTGGCCACCGAGCACCCAGCCGGCGAGAAGGACCGGACCTGGGGGGCCGGTCCGGCCGGCGCCACCCGTGGCGAGCGCGCGGCGCACCTCGAGGCGGCGCCCGCCGGCCTGAGCGAGGCGGAGGCCGCCGAGCGCCTGGGCCGGGTCGGGCTCAACACCTTCGGCACCGAGCGGCGCCACCCGTGGCGCACGCTCGCGTCGAAGCTCACCGGGCCGGTCCCGTACCTGCTCGAGGCGGCCATCGTGCTGGAACTGGCGGCGGGCAAGGTCACCGAGGCGGTCATCATCGGCGCGCTCGTCGTCTTCAACGGCGCGCTCAGCTTCGTGCAGGAGGGCCGTGCCGCCAACGCCCTGCTCCTCCTCCGCAGCCGGCTGGCGGTGCGCGCCAGGGTCCGGCGGGATGGCCACTGGCAGGTGATCGACGCGGAGCGGCTCGTGCCGGGCGACGTCGTCCACATCCGGATGGGCGACATCGTCCCCGCGGATCTGGCCATCGGCTCGGGGGCCGTCTCGGTCGACCAGTCGGTGCTCACCGGCGAGTCCGCCGACGTCGAGGTGACCCCTGGCGGCCGCTGCTACGCCGGCTCGGTCGTGCGCCGCGGCGAGGCGACCGGGGAGGTGACGGCGACCGGTGCTCGCACCTACTTCGGCCGCACCGCCCAGCTGGTCAGCACCGCGAAGACCGCCACCCACCTCGAGGAGACCATCTTTCGCGTCGTCCGGGCGCTGCTCGTCCTCGACGGCGCGCTGGTCGTGGCGATCGTGGCCTACGGCGTCGTGGCCCGCCTGCCGGCAACGGAGCTGCTCCCCTTCGTCCTGATCCTCGTCGTCGCCACCGTTCCGGTGGCACTGCCCGCGACCTTCACGCTCGCCACCTCCGTCGGCGCCCTCCAGCTCGCCAGCGCCGGAGTGCTCGTCACCCGCCTCTCGGCCATCGAGGAGGCGGCCGCGATGGACCTCCTCTGCACCGACAAGACGGGCACCATCACGCAGAATCGCCTGTCGGTCACCGAGGTCCGCCCCTTCGGGGGCCGCAGCGCGGCCGAGGTGCTCGCGCTGGCAGCCGCTGCCTCCGACGAGGCCACCCAGGACCCGATCGACCTCGCCGTGCTCGAGGCAGCGGCCGGCGCGCCACGGGCGGGCCCGCGCAGCCGGTTCGTCCCGTTCGACCCGGCGACGAAGCGTTCCGAGGCGACCCTCGAGGTGGGCGGGCGCGCCCTGCGGGTGCTCAAGGGCGCCCCCGCCGTGCTCGGCGCGCTCGCGCCGGCACCGCCACCGGACCTCGCCGAGGCCGTCGCCTCCCTCGCCTCGCGCGGCGACCGGGTGCTCGCCGTCGCGTCGGGCGCCGAGCGCCTCGAGGTCGCGGGCCTCGTCGCCCTCGGCGACCCGGTGCGACCGGACTCCGCCACGCTCGTGCGGCACCTCGGCGCCCTCGGCATCCGGGTGGTCATGGTGACCGGTGACGCCGCCCCCACGGCCGTGGCCGTGGCCCGCCAGGTCGGCATCGGCGAGCGCCTCGGCTCGGTCGAGGAGCTTCGAGCCCGACGCGGCGGCGAGATCGACTTCGACGTCGTGGCCGGGGTGCTCCCGGAGGACAAGCTCTTGCTGGTGGAACGCGCGCAGCGCGCCCGACACGTGGTCGGTATGACCGGCGACGGCGTCAACGACGCGCCGGCCCTCAAGCGCGCCGAGGTGGGGATCGCGGTCTCGAGTGCCACCGACGTCGCGAAGAGCGCGGCGAGTCTCGTCCTGACGAGCGAGGGGCTGTCGAACGTCGTCGCCGCCGTGGAGACCGGCCGGCGCGTCTACCAGCGCATGCTCACCTACACGGTGAACAAGATCGCGAAGACGTTCCAGGTCTCGCTGTTCCTCGGCCTTGGACTCCTCGTGACCGGGACCTTCGTCACGACGCCGCGTCTCGTGCTCCTGCTCGTGTTCGCCAACGACTTCGTCACCATGTCGCTCGCAACCGATCGCGTCGGCTTCTCGAGCCGTCCGGACCGCTGGCAGGTCCCCGCGCTCTCGGCCGCTGCGCTCGGCATCGCCGTCCCCTGGCTCGCCGTCGCGTTCTGCACCTTCTTCGTCGCGCGCGACGTCGTGGACCTCTCGCTGGCCCCGACGCAGACCCTCGTCTTCGTCATGCTCGTCGCGACCGGACAGGCCACGGTGTACCTGGTGCGCGAGCGCCGCCACCTGTGGGCCTCGCGACCCAGCGCGTGGATGCTCGCCGCCACGGCGGCCGACCTCGTGCTGGTGACGATCTTCGCCGTCCGGGGGATCCTCATGGCCGCCGTCCCCCTCGCCGACGTGGGCGTCCTCCTCGCGGCGGTGCTCGGCGCGACGGTCGTCTTGGACCTCGTGAAGGCACCGCTGCTTCGCCGGATCCGCTCCGACACGGGCACCCGCGCGACAGCGTCGATCCCGAGCTGAGCCGCGCCGCCCTCGCCGGACGGTGGCGCGCCGGCCCGGCCCCTCCCCGGAGCCGGCTCGGCTAGCGCGCCGACGCGGCGGCCCCCGCGATGCGCCCGAGGACCGAGCCCGCCGTGAGGCCGGTGCCGCCCGGGTAGTTGAAGTAGAAGAGACCGCCCACGAGCTCGCCGCACGCGTACAGGCCCGGGATCGGGTCCCCGTCCTCGTCGACCACCTGCGCCCGCTCGTTGACGCGCAGCCCGCCGAAGGTGAACGTGATCCCACACGTCACCGCGTAGGCCTCGAACGGCGGCGTGTCGATCGTGTTCGCCCAGTTCGACTTCGGCACGTCCAGGCCGACCGTGCAGCGCCCGTCGAGGACCGCCGGGTTGAACGGGACGTCGCGGCGCACCGAAGCGTTGTACTGGGCGATGGTCCTGAGGAGCTCGTTGCGGTCGATGCCCTCGATCGCCTGCGCGAGCCCCTCGAGCGTCGGGCTCGTGTACTTCGTCACCTGGCGGATCCGGTACTCGTCGCGCAGCAGGTGCGAGACCTTGGCGTCGAAGATCTGCCAGGCGACCTGGTTCGGCTGCTCGAGGATGATCCGCCCGTACCTCGCGTAGGTGTAGTTGCGGAAGTCGGCGCCCTCGTCCACGAAGCGGCGGCCGTGCGCGTTCACCATGATCCCGAGCGGGTAGCTGTGCTTCTGGAAGTTGTCCCGTACCTTCAGGTCGCCGAACTCGGGCGCGTTGAGGTCCCAGGCGACCGCGTGGCAGCCCGACCAGTTGCCGTAGGGCATGGCGCCGGCCTCGAGCGCCATGCGGATCCCGTCCCCCGTGTTGTGGCGCGTGCCTCGCACGCGCGCGAGCTCCCAGCCGGGGCCGAGGTAGCGGGCCCGCCACTCGGCGTTGGCCTCGAACCCCCCGCACGCGAGGATGACCGCCGGCGCCTCGATCACCTCGGTCCCCAGGCCCCGGCGCACGCGCACGCCACGCACGGCGCGGTCGTCGGTGACGAGCGACGTGGCACGTGCCCCGTAGCGGATCTCCGCACCCGCGGCGCTCGCCGCCCTCGTCAGCGAGTCGATGAGCCCCTCGCCGCCGCCCACGGCCTCCACGGCGAGGCCGCCCCAGAACCGGTACCTGCCGTCGACGAGGAACGCCTGGCGCCCGTAGCTCGGCAGGAAGCGGACGCCCTGCTCCCGCATCCACACGAGCGTCTCGAGGCTGCGATCGACGAGGAGGGCGGCGAGATCGGGGTCCGTCCGGAAGCCCGTCACCTTCCCCATCGTCTCGAAGAAGGCCTCGCGCGGGTACGAGCCGAAGTCGCTCCTCGCGACGTCCTCGTCGGACAGGTCGGGCATGATCCGGCGCAGGTCCTCGACGCCACGGTAGGCGACGCGCATCGCGCCCGTCGTGAACGCCGAGTTCCCGCCGCGCTCGCGATACGGCGCCCGCTCGAGCACGACGACCGAGCGGCCCGCCTGGCGTGCCGCGATCGCGGCGCACAGCGCCGCGTTGCCGCCACCGACCACGACGACGTCCGCGTCAGCCACCGCCTGCCACTCCCGCGAGGTCGGCGCGCGCCCGTTCTGTGCTCATCAGTATTCGTTGGTATACCACAACACGGCGCCGCGCCCGGGCCACACGCGCCACTGAGCGAGCCGGCGAGCACACGACCGTGAGGCGGCGCCGATCCGGGCAGCGGGCGCCGCGGCACCCCTGCCACGGCCCGCTCGGTCGTCTATGCTCTCGTTGCTCACTCGGAGGGAGGCCGCGTGAGACATCACCACACGACCTGCAGGACACCCGCCGACGCTCGTGACGCGACGCGATCGGGCGCCGTGCCCCGGGAACGCGAGCCCTACCGCCTCGGCCAGCCGCTCAGTGTCCAGGCGCTCCTCGACCTGCAGGCGACTGCCGGCAACCGAGTCGCCGTCGCCGCTCTCGGCCGCGCCTGGCCTGGCGGCTCGCCCGCGAGCACCCGCGGGCGCGAGAACCTCGAAGCGCAGCGCCTCTGCGTCCAGCGCCACGCCATCGCGCCGCAGCGAGACTCCGGCGAGGAGGACGAGGAGGAGGGCAGCGGCCAGACGCGCCGGGCGCAGCGCCTGCCCCTCCAGCGCCTCGGCGCCCTCGCCGTCCAGCGGGAGAACTGGCTGAAGAAGCAGTGGAACAAGTACCGCCACCCCAAGACCGGCGCGTTCAACATTCGGCGCGGCGAGGCCTTGCCGAGTGACAAGGAGATGGCGTCCAAGACCTTCGAGGAGCACTGGAAGGCACAGCACGGCGACAAGATGCTGTACGAGGTCGCGCAGACGCGAGAGCTGCAGGTCGCGCTGCAGATCCTCTCCGACCCGGCCCGCGTGAACAAGCTGCGCGACGAGGTCGCGGAGAGCTACAAGCTGCAGAAGAAGGAGGACCCGCCGACCGAAGAGGACCTCCAGGAATTCTGGCAGGCGGCGGGCTACGCCGTCGCGGGCGCGAAGGACCTCGTGGACGCGAACAGGACGTTCATCAAGCTGGCCAAGGGCAACTCGAGGAGCAAGGCCCTCATGGCGCTGTGGAACGCGTTCAGCCCCCTCGTCTCCGAGGGGGTCGCCGAGAACCTTCGTCAGGACCCCTCCGTCGGCCCCGACCGGGAGTTCATCACGAAGGAACTGACCTTCGGCGCGGCTGCGCAGGGCTTCCTCGACAAGCGGAAGAACGTCAAGCTGGAGGCCGCCTACGTCCCACGCGAGGACATCCCGAAGTTCGCCGCCGCCCTAAAGAAGATGCCGACGGTCGAGTTCATCTTGAGCGGTGGCGGCGCTGAGCAGCACCAGCCGCGAGAGGGCGAGGCGCGAAGGGAGTGGAAGGGTGGCGGGCGGCTCGTCGACGGCATCGAGGAGGTGGACGATGCCGTGATCAAGTGGCTCTCGAAGCGCCGCCTGAAGAGCCGCAAGTTCCGCCGAAGGGTTGACCGGGCGGACGACTGGACGCGGGCCTTCCTCTCGGCGGAGATGATCGCCCGCATCCCCCGGCCGAAGGTGATCGTGCACTCGAAGCCGTCTCCCTCGTTCCGAGCGAACGGCGGAGGAGGCCTCATCAACGTCGCCTACAACGAGGCGACGAACGTCATCGCGCACGAGATCGGCCACGTCCTCGAGGAGCACCTGCCGATGCGCACGTGGCACGACATCCACCTCCTGCTCGGCACTCGCCACGCCGAGGCCGGAGGCGGACCGGCCCGCTCCGGCGAGAACATCGTTACGAAGTACACCGAGGGGCGCTGGGGCGGCAAGTACGTGACCGGCCGTTACACCTCGACCGCCTACCGGTCCGGCAATGCCGAGGTCGTCTCCATGGCGCTCGAGTTCTTCTCCAAGCCCGCCGACGCGCTCAAGCTCATCGAGGGCGACCCGCTGCACGCGGCGATCGTCCTGCGGGGGTTCAAGCCCGAGGAGTACGCGGCAACCGACGCGCTCCGTCCCTTCGACCGCTACCTCCCCCACGAGTAGCGCGTGGGGGAGCTCCTCGAATCCGTCGCCCGCTTCTTCGAAGACGACGGCTGGGCCTACTCGCGCCTCGGCAACGACATGCTCCGAGCACCGTGCACCGGCGAGCACGGGGAGTGGATCTGCTACGCGCGGGCGCTCGAGGACCCACCGGCGCTCATCGTGTACTCCTCCTGCCCGTTCGCGATCCCGGAGGACCGTCGCCTCGAGATGGCCGAGCTGCTGTGCCGCGCGAACTGGGGGCTCATGCTCGGTGCGTTCGAGATGGACCTCGCCGACGGCGAGCTCCGCTACCGCACCGGGCAGGCCATGCCCGAGGGCGGGTTCGCTCCCGCGCACCTCGGGAAGGTCATCTACGAGAACGTCCTCGCGATGGACCGGTACCTGCCGGCCATCGAGGCGGTGGCCTGGCTCGGGTCCGACGCCAAGTCGGCCGTCGCCGCGGTGGAGCGCGAGGACGGCTAACCGGGATCGACCACCTCGCTCGTTGAGTGAGTGAGGCAGCACTGGAGTCGGCAGACCTCGAGTTCTACGGCTAGATCGTGCGCCTGCTCGCCGCTCGAGCGGCGAGCCATCCGATCAGCCCGGCGTCGCCTCCCTCTCGAGCGCGGCGCGAAGCTCGCGTGCGCGCGCCCGCAGCCGCCGCTTCTTCTCGGCCCGCTCGGCTCGGAACGCCTGTACGCGCGCGAGCGTCTCGTCGAGGCGGGCGAGCAGCCGGTCGTTGGCCTCGAGCGCCTCGCCGAGCAGCTCGAGGAGGACCTCCGGCCGGGCGCTCGAGCGGTAGGCGAAGCGGAGCCGGTCCAGCACGTCGTCCGTCTCGAGGACGGCCCGGATCTCGGCCAGGGAGAAGCCGAGCAGGTCCTGGAGCTCCCTGATGCGCCTGGCACGCGCCACGTCGGCGTCGGAGTAGAGCCGCTCGCCCCCCTCGCGCCTGCCGCTCGGCGTGATGAGGCCGATCTCCTGCCAGTAGCGCAGCGTGCGCGTCGTCACGCCGCAGGCGCGCGCGGCCTCGCCGATGCGCAGCGTGCCGGGCGCAGCTGCCGGCCCCCGTGGGCCGGCAACGGCTGCTGGCCTCGACACCGCCTCAGACCCCCCCATCCGCCGGTGCGACCCCGTACCTGCCGTCGGGAGCAGAAGGCTCGACCTCATGGTAGACGTAGCGACCGCCGCGCAGCCACGAGGCCGCCGCGGCCACGAGGCAGGCGCCGGCCGCGAAGGCGAACGAGACGCGCAGCCCGCGGCGGAAGGGTGCGGCGATCAGCCTGGGGAAGAACGAGTGAGCCTCGAGCGCGGCGCTGGCGTGCGCGGGCAGGTGTGCCAGGACGGCGCTGCCGAGCAGGTGCTTCACCGGGTCGTAGCCGAGGAAGGCCGCGAACAGCGTGGAGACCGGCGGGAGGTGCGCCGCTGCCGAGGCGGCCGCGGCCGGCACGCCCTCGGCGCGCAGCCCGTGCTCGAGGGCGGCCGGCAGCGACGAGGCGAGGCCGACGATCATGAGCGTGAAGAAGATCCCGATCGACAGCACCTGGGCCGAGTTCTGGAAGGTCGAGTTCATGCCCGCTCCGACGCCGCGATGGCGGGCGGGGAGGCTGTTCATCACGCCGGCCCGGTTCGGCGAGGCGAACGCGCCCATCGCGAGCCCGTTCAAGAAGAGGAGCAGCGCGAAGGGAGCGTAGGAGAAGTTGACGGGCAGCACCTCGAGCAGCCCGAAGGAGGCCGCGGCGGCGAGCATCCCGCCCGAGGCGAACGGGCGGGACCCGTAGCGGTCCGAGAGGATGCCGGAGACCGGCCCGGCGACGATGAATCCGGCCGTGAGCGGCAGCATGTAGATCCCGGCCCACAACGGGGTGCGCGCGAAGTCGTAGCCGTGGCGGGGAAGCCAGATCCCCTGCAGCCAGATGATGAGCATGAACATGAGGCCGCCCCGTCCGATGGCGGCGAGCAGCGTCGACAGGCTGCCGGCGGTGAAGGCTCGGATCCGGAAGAGCGCCAGACGAAACATCGGCTCGGCGACGCGCAGCTCGACGACGCAGAAGACCCCGAGCAGCACCGCCCCGCCGACGAGGCAGCCGAGGACGAACGGGCTCGTCCAGCCCATCGACGAGTGGCCGTAGGGCTGGATGCCGTAGGTGATCCCGACCATGATCCCGACGAGCGCCAGCGCGAAGAGCGCGTTGCCCGCCCAGTCGATGCGGGGCTTCTCCCGGGGCGGCCCTACCTCGCGCAGCTTCAGGTAGGCCCAGACGGTGCCGAAGAGGCCGATCGGCACCGAGACGAGGAAGATCAGCCGCCACTCGATCGGCGCCAGGATCCCGCCGACCACGAGGCCGATGAACGAGCCGGCGAGCCCCGCGATCTGGTTGATGCCGAGGGCCAGGCCGCGCTGGTTCTCCGGGAAGGCGTCGGTCAGGATCGCAGCCGAGTTGGCGACGAGGAAGGCCGCGCCGACGCCCTGGAAGACGCGCATCACGACGAGCCAGATCGCGGCCGCCCGACCGGACATCCACGTCACGGTGAGCAGCAGCGAGAAGAAGGTATAGATCGCGAAGCCGAGGTTGTACATCCGGACGCGGCCGAACAGATCGCCGAGGCGCCCGAGACCGACGACGAGGACGCTCGAGACGATCATGAAGCTGAGGATCATCCACAGCAGGTAGAAGCTGTTGCCCGGCTGCAGCGGGTTGATACGGATGCCGCGGAAGATGTCCGGGAGGGCGATCAGCATGATCGTCGAGTCGAGCACCGCCATGAGCACCCCGAGCGTCGTGTTCGAGAGCGCCACCCACTTGTAGCGGTCGTCGACGGCTCGCATGCTCGGCGCTGCCGCGCGCGCCGGTAGCTCCGGACTGGTGCGCCTCAGCTCGGTCTCACGCATGCGCTGCCCACCTTAGCCTCTTGTTTACGTGAACGTGAAGTGCGCCCAGCGCGTCGGCAGCGCACCGCTCCGGCGCGCGCACCGCGAGGTCACGCGCCGCGTGCAGGCACGACGACGGCCTGCCACGCCCCGACGCGCGCCCCGACGGCGCGGCCGGCACGCTCGACACCAGCCGGGCGCACTCGGTGGTGGCTCCGCCAACCGCGACGAGCGCTCGTCGGGCGCGGGCTCCGCCGAGCCGTCCGCCGCCGAGGAGCAACCGGAGGCGAGCAGCGTCGCGCGCCAAGCACGCGACGCCGACGAGGCAGAGGCGGCCGGCTGCCCGGAGGTCGGGATCAGCCGAGCGGCGCCGACTCGGTCCAGCTGGGGGCGTGGTGCCCGAGCGCGACGTCAGGGTGCACCCCTTCGACCACCTCGAGGTTGCGGCCGATGCGTTGCAGCCGCTCGATCAGCTCCCGGCGCGTAGCGTCGTCGAGCCCCCGGCACAGCTCCCGCTCGAAGGCCATGGCCCGGCCGGCCGCGTGCGCCGCGAGGTCCCGGCCCGCGGCGGTCAGGTGCAAGGTGCGCGCGCGGCGGTCCCCGGGAGGCACGCGCCGCTCCACCAGTCCGCGTTCCTCGAGGTAGTCGACCACCGACACCATGCTGCTCGCCGGGATGCGCAGGCGCTCGACGAGGACGCTCTGGGACTGGCCCTCGTTGGCCTCGATCGCCCGCAGAAGGGCGAAGTGGCGCGGCTCGAGGTCCACCTCGGCCATGACGGCCCGGAACCGCCGGGCCACCACGTAGCCGAGCTGGGAGAGGAGGAAGCCCACGGAGTCGCCGAACGGGGGGGGCATCGGGCCAGCGCTCCGCCCCTCCTTGGGCCCCTGCGCCTCCTCGGGCGTCGAGCGGGCGACCTCAGGTCCTCGTCCGGAAGCGATGACACGATCCTACTTCACAAGAGGAACGAGTCGATGTAGAATTATTCCTTACCGAACGATCCTGATCCGAATGGAGGCCCCGTGCCCGTCCTCGCCGAGCCCCCCAGCTCCCCCGCCATCGGTACCGGGAGCGCCCTCCGGCAGGAAGGACCGGAGCTCGGGCCCACCGGCCGACTCGCCTCCTGGGTGGTGCGCCACCGCGCCGTCGTCCTCGCGTTCTGGGCTGCGATCTTCGCGGCCGGCGCGCTGGCTGCCAGCAAGGTGCCAGCGCGGCTCACGGTGGACTTCTCCCTGCCGGGCCAGCCGGGCTACGAGACCGCGCAGCGGATCCTGCGCACCTACGGAACCGAGTCCGACCCGGCCATCCTCGTGGTGCGCGCCCCAGCCGGCCAGACGATCGCCGCCGACCACGGTGCCGTCGCCCGCGCCTTCGAACGGGTTCGGGCCGAGGAGCCGAGCGTGCGCATCGTCGACTACGCCGTCACCCACGACTCCGCCTTCCTCACCTCGGACGGTCGCGCCACCTGGGCCTACCTCCTCGCTCCCCCGACGAACAGCCTCGCCGGCACCGGCCTCGCGGCCAGGGCCGAGGGGCAGCTCCGGCGCGCCCTCCCCGGCTACGGGGTCGGCCTCACGGGCATCGACCAGCTGGCCGCGGGTGCTGCACCGAAGGGCCCGGGGGTCTTCGCCGAGACGATGCTCGGCGGCCTCGGCGCGCTCGCGGTGCTCGCCTTCGTCTTCGCCTCGCTGCTCGCCCTCGTTCCCCTCCTCGTTGCGGCCGTGTCGATCCTGGCCACCTTCCTCGCGGTCCTCGTGCTCACCTACGTCACCGACGTCTCCTTCATCGTCGAGTTCCTGGTCGCGCTGATCGGGCTCGGGATCGCCATCGACTACTCGCTCCTCTTCGTGACCCGCTGGCGCGAGGAGCGGGCGAGGGGGCTCGACACCACGGACGCCGTCCTCGCGGCCGCCGACACCGCGGGCCGCGCGGTGGTGCTGTCGGGCCTGACGGTGGCCGTCGGCCTCGCCGCGCTCGCGGTCCTGCCGGTGCCGGGGCTGCGCAGCACCGGCATCGGCGGCATGCTCATCCCCCTCGTGTCCGTCGTGGTCGTCGACACCTTGCTGCCGGCGCTGCTCGCCGGGCCAGGTGCGAAGCTCGACTGGCCACGCATCCGCCGGGAGGACCGGGCCAGCCGGTGGTGGAACCGCTGGGCGGCCCTCGTCGCTCGGCGGCGCTGGTGGGCCACGGGCGTCGCCGTGGCGGCCCTCGCCATCGCCGTGGTGCCCGTCTTCTCGCTCACGGTCGGCCAGACATCGGCGGCCGCCGAGGCCCACACCGGTGCCGCCCACGACGCCTACGAGCTGCTGCTCGCCGGCAGGGTCCCCGAGGGCGTGCTCACCCCGATGGAGGTGCTCACCACGGAGGCGGCCGGGCCGGCCGTCCTCGCCCGCCTCCGCCGGGTACCGGGCATCCGCAGCGTGACGATCCCCGCGGGCCCGACCGGCAACCGTGGCGGCACCTCGGACGCGATCGTGATCCCCGACGTCGAGACGGTGAACAACGCCACCCTCGCCCCGGTGCGCGCCACCGAGGCTGCCCTGCGCGCTGTGCCGGGCGTGCTCGGCGTGAGCGGGCTCGGCCCGATCCAGCAGGACTACGTCCGTGCCGTGTTCGGCAGCTTCCCCCTCATGTTCGCCCTGATCGCGGTGGTGACCTTCCTCCTCCTGGCTCGGGCCTTCCGCTCGCTTTTGCTCGGGATCAAGGCGGTCCTGCTCAACGTGGTCTCGATGGCGGCCACCTTCGGCCTCATGACGTGGTTCTGGCAGGAGGGCCACGGCTCGTCGGCGATCTTCTCCATCCCCGCCACCGGCGCCATCACCTTCTGGGTGCCGCTCATGATCTTCGCCTTCCTCTTCGGGCTGTCGATGGACTACGAGGTCTTCATCCTCACCAGGGTGCGCGAGGAGTACGACCGGCTCGGGGCCACCGACGCCGCGGTCGTGGAGGGCCTCGGGCGCACCGGCCGCCTCGTCACGAGCGCGGCGCTCATCTTGTTCCTCGCCTTCGCGTCGCTCGCCTCGGCGCCCGACACGGACATCAAGGTGCTGGCCACCGGTCTCGGCGCCGGGATCCTGCTCGACGCCACGGTCGTGCGAGGGCTCCTCCTGCCCGCCCTCGTCTCGGTGCTCGGCCGGTGGAACTGGTGGCTGCCGCGGCCTGTCGCCCGCGCCCTCCTCGTCCGGCGACGCCGGGGCGCACCTCGCGAACGCGAGCCGCTCGCCACCGACGCGCTCGTTTCCCTCTAGCGTCGCGAGACGATGCACACGGCGACTGGACTCAGCCGGCCCCGCGCCGATGCGCCCGGGCCGGTGCACCGGCGGGCTCGAGCGGCACGCGCCGAAGGCCGCGCGCCGGCGATGCCGTGGCGCGACGGGGGCGCACGATGAGCGCGGACCGTTGGCGGGGGGAGGGGGGCGCCTGGGACGGGCCGGCCATCTACGTCGAGGGCGTCCACAAGTCCTTCGGGGAGGTCCACGCCCTGCGCGGCATCGACCTCGTCGTCGACCGGGGAAGGGTGCTCGGGCTGCTCGGGCCGAACGGCGCAGGCAAGACCACCGTCGTCAAGATCCTCACGACGCTGCTCGCACCCGATCGCGGCCGGGCGCTCGTCGAGGGCCGCGACGTCGTGCGCTCGCCGGCCGCGGTACGCGAGATCATCGGCCTCGCGGGCCAGTCCGCGGCCATCCAGGAGGAGCTGACCGGCCGCGAGAACCTCGAGATCATGGGCCGCCTCTACCACCTCGATCCGGCCACCTTGCGGCGACGAGCCGGCGAGCTTCTCGAGCGCTTCGAACTCACCGATGCCGCCGACCGGCCGGCGAGGGGCTACTCGGGCGGCATGCAGCGCCGCCTCGACCTGGCGCTGAGCCTGGTGGCCCGGCCGCAGGTGCTCTTCCTCGACGAGCCCACCACTGGCCTCGACCCCCGCAGCCGCCTCGGCATGTGGCAGGTGATCCGCGAGCTGGTCTCGGGCGGGACCACGCTGCTGCTCACGACCCAGTACCTCGAGGAGGCTGACGAGCTGGCCGACGAGATCGTCGTCGTCGACCATGGCCAGGTGATCGCCGCCGGGACGGCGAGCGAGCTCAAGGACCGCATCGGCGGCGACATCCTCGAGCTCACCGTGGTGGAGCGCCAGCGCCTCGGCGAGGCGGCCGAGGCGCTGCGCCCGCTGTCGGACGCAGACCCCACCGCCGATGCCGAGGCTGGCCAGCTTCGCCTGCGGGTGGGCCAGGACGGCTCGAGAGCCCTCGTCGAGACGGTGCGCCGGCTCGATGCCCTCGGCATCCACACCGAGGGGCTCGGCATCCGCCGCCCGTCGCTCGACGACGTCTTCCTGGCCCTCACCGGCCACGGCGCGGCCGAGCCGGAGCCCGCGGCGTCACGGGGCGCTCGCCGGGCTGCCCGGCGCAGCGGGGAGCAGCGATGACCACGACGAGCGCCTCGGACCTCGTGGCCCTGGAGATCCCGGGCGCGCCGCTCGCCCGCCGGCTCCGGCTCGGCCTGGTCGACTCGGCCACGCTCACGCGACGCGAGCTGATCATCTGGCTCCGCAATCCGGCCTTCCTCTTCTTCACGATCATCCAGCCCGTGATGTTCGTCCTGCTCTTCCGCTACGTGTTCGGCGGCGCCATTCCCGTCCCGGTCCCAGGGGGCTACGTGAGCTTCCTCCTGCCCGGGATCGTCGCCCAGTCGGCCGCCTTCGCCTCCTTCGGTACGGCGATCTCGCTTGCCCGCCAGCTGCAGCGAGGCGTGATCGACCGCTTCCGGGCCATGCCCATCGCGCGCTCGGCGGTCCTCGTCGGACGGCTCATGGCAGACACCCTGCGCCTCGCCGTCACCGTGCTCGTGATCCTCGCCGTCGGCTACGCCGTGGGCTTCCGCTTCCACGACGGCGTCGTGCCGGCGGTGCTGATGGTCGTGCTCGGGGTCGTCTTCGGCGCGGTGATCTGCACCATCAGCGCCTTCGTGGGGCTCGCCATCAAGGACGAGGAGTCGGTGGGCTCCTTCGGGCTCGTGTGGCTGTTCCCGCTCACCTTCGTGAGCTCAGCCTTCGTCCCCGTCCCGTCGATGCCGGGGTGGCTGCAGGCCTTCGCGAAGAACCAGCCGGTCACTATCGTCATCGACGAGATGCGCTCGCTCGCGCTCGGCGGTCCCCTCGAGCTCCACGCCTGGCAGAGCGCCGTGTGGCTGGCCGGGATCGCGGCGGTCTTCGTCCCTCTGGCCGTACGCGCCTATCGGCGGGCCACCTGAACCTGCTGGCGCAGGAGGCAGCTGCTCTGCACCTGCCTCGCCGCCGGTGATGTCCGACCGTCCTATCACCCTGCTGCGAAACCTGCAGGTAGAAGAACCGCCAACGAGTGTCGTGCCGATGCGATCCTTGTTGCCTTGCGTCGTCCGAAGCGTGAGGCCACGGACCATCGGCAACTCGCCGAGCCCAGGGTCGCGCAGGACCTCACGTGTCGAGGCATGGTCTCGGGTCCGCTCGTAGTGGTGCCGGCCGCCCCAGGACGAGACCTGTGAGCCCTCGCCGACGTCGACCATGTCGGAGATTGCGACCACTCTTGTTGGCGCAATCGAACGCGTAGAGCTTCGAGGACGGCTCGGGCGAGTGGTTTGCCACGAGGCAGGACGGCACCGATTCCATCGCTTCGACGAGCCGTCTCCCGCCGGCCACAGACTGGACCGCCGTGCCGGTACGATGCCGTTTCCGGAGATGGTCGAGCACGGACGCGGCACCGAACGTGCGCAAGCCAACGGACTAGGGCTCGGTCCTTGCCAGGACCTCGAGAACCCCGAGGGCTCCACCACGCGCGAGATCAAGCGCACGGCGCCGTCGAGAGCCTCGCGGGTGGGCTGGTCCTCGCGCCCGAAGGAGTAGACGAGCGCGGCCTACGGCTGGCCACGCGCGTCACGGCGTTGTGGGTGAGCGGCAATCGGGACAGACCGAATTCGCCTTGTCCTTGCGGGCGATGGCCTACAATTACACGCCTGTAATTCCATCCATGCAAGACAGCTCAGACCGCGCATCGAGACCAAGTCGTGTGCCAACGCTCTCAGCGTCGTGGATCCCTGGTCGGTATTTGACCACGGCATCGCTGCTGCCGTGTGTGTTTACTGGACCGGCAACGTTCGACGTCGGGCTTTCTGTCCGTCTTCGACCGGACATCAATGGTTAGCGCGGCCTTACGGTGACGCGTGAGAGGGGGTGCGGCCCTGGCGCACTCGGCCAGCTCCTTCAACATCTCCGCTGGCTCCTAGAGCTACCACAGAAACCGAACGTCCCATCCGGCGAGCGATCGGCCATCGACGCTGATACAGCGGCTGCGTAGCATCACGCCGGAGCCTGCGTCCGAGGCCGTGTACGCCAACGCTCAGGCGCCACCGGGGCGTGCAAGAAGGGAGGAGGGCATGGAGGCTCTCAGGTTCGATGACCTGTTCGCCGCGATCGAGGGATCCGCTGCCGCGTTTCGCTGCCGCCGTCGGCTCCAGCCTGCCGGGGGTCCGGGGGACAAGGTGTTCCCTCCCACGTTCGCCGGCGGCGACTACGCATTCGAGAAGCGCGTCGTTCCCGGGCGCGACCAGCCGGTGGACTGCGTCCTGATGGACAGCGTGCAGAGCCAAGCCAACCGCATGGAGCTGGCACTCCAAGAGGCCTGCGACGCGGGTGCGATCGCGTTGCCACTCCTGGTCGTCGACTTCTCTGACTACGACCCAGTTGACAATTCCGCCGGCGACGGGGCGGGCGACCGACTCATCGAATCGGTCGGGCGGTTGACAAGCCTTGAGGTGCCACACCGGCTCGCCGACGCGATTCTACGCGACAGCGAGCTCGCAGGCGTGAGGTTTCGGCACTCCATAGTAGGGAAGGCTCTCAACTCGGTGCGGGTGTCGAACGCGACGGCCCTGTTCGAGCTGTGCCCAACGGCCCTCGTGTTCGGGATGTGGGACTCGACGGGCCCGAAGGGCGGTCTCGGGCCGAAGTTCGAGCGGGCGCTCGTCTCCGAAATGGTGGGGGTCGGCGCGGTATGGGAGGACACGTTCCGGTCCCGTGGCCTTCGGCGCGATCCGCTCGAGATCAGCAAGGTAGTCAGCGTCGTTCGCGGCGAGGATAGATCCCTCCTTCGGGTCGCGGCCGCAAAGGAGAGTGGAGCGGTCCGCCCGTCAGAGATCAACCACTCGAATGTGCCGTTCGACGTACGGAACTCCGGGCTCACGGTTGAGTGGGTCGAACAGACGACAACCCTGTCGCTCATCTGCCTCCGTCGCCTCCGGTTCCCCCTTGACGGCCGGACCGACGCCGCGATCGACGCACGCGCCCGCGCCGTGCTCGCTGCGCTCGGACTAGCCGCGGCGACGCTCGCCTTCGAGGCCGGCGTCGACCTCCGGTCGCGATGCGTACTGTGGCCCGAGGGGGCGATGGTCTGGGAACTGCTCGAGCGGCCGGGCGAGACACCACGCTCCTTCGCCCTGTCCCCGACGAGCGCGATCTCGCTCTTGGGCGAAGCTGTCGCCGCCGCGCGCGCGGTCGGCCTGCCGTGGAACACCGAGCCGATCGTGCTCAAGCCGTCGGCCGAGCTCGTGAAGCTCGTCCGCTTAAGCCAGCTTGAGGCCGCGCGGGAATCGGTCGAGGCATTGTGACGTGCTCGCGCTCGGAATTCGCTATCTGAACGGGTTCGTTGCCGCCACCGAGCCCGATGGCCGCGGACAGCCTGAATGGCCCCCCCATCCGGCGCGGGTGTTCATGGCGCTCGCCGCAGCCTACTTCCAGACCGGTGAGCATGTCGGTGAACGAGACGCGCTGCGGTGGCTCGAATCGTTACCTGCGCCGGCTCTCTCGGCTCGGGGGGCGATGCCACGCAAGACCGTCACACAGTTCGTGCCGGTGAACGACAAGGCGGGCGAGGTCACCAAGCCGCCGACAGCGATAATCCAGTCCGCACCGCAGGTGACTCGAGACCGCCAGCCTCGCACCTTCGCACGGGCCTGGCTTGAGGACGAGACCGCTTACCTCATCTGGCCCGCCACGGAGGTTCCGGCGACGATCGCAAGTGACCTCTCCAAACTCTGCGCCAAGGTCAGCCGGATCGGGCACTCGACGTCGCTTGTCCACATGTGGGTGGCAGAGGCTGACGAGGTAGGCTTCCCGAACTGGATCCCCGACGACGAGCGTGCGGAGATCCACCTTCGCGTCGTTGGATCCGGGACACTTGCGGACCTTGAGCGTCGGTACAACGCCACGGCGGTCGATGCCTACGGCGAGCTGCTCCTCGCTGCCGAAGACGTGGTCGATCGTTCTCGAGCCCGCTCCGCCCGCGAACGCCTCCGCGACGAGTTCGGGAACCTGCCGCCATCGCAGCACCGGCCGCAGGTGTCCTGCTACCAGGGGTACGCGCGAGCCGAGATCACCATGCCGGCGCGGGAGGTGCCCGGGGGCGACTTCAGCCCGCACCCGATCGTCTTCGGACTTGAGTGGCGACATGGGCCGCTCGCTGCTCTCGGCCTTCCGGCGGCTCTCCAGGTCGTGAGCCGGTGGCGCGAGGCTCTCGTCGCCGCAAGCGAAAGGGCTTCCGAGCGCGTTCGCGCGCTCGTGAGCGGCCACGGGGCCACTGGGGCGCCGCTTGAGGAAGCTCACCTCGCGCTCGTCCCCCTCGCGTTCGTTGGACATGCCCACGCGGATGGTCATCTCCTCGGCCTGGGCGCGTTCCTCCCGGCATGTCTCGACGGCACCGAACGACGGGAAGTCCTGCGCGTCCTTGGCCAGGTCGAGGAGCTGCGCCTCGGGCGCCTTGGAGTATGGGGCCTCACTCGGGACATGTCCGATCGACCGGCCTGGAACCTCCAGCCGAACGCGTGGACCGCCTATCCCGACGGCGCAACCCACTGGTCGAGCGTGACCCCTGTCGCTTTCGATCGCCACCCGAAGGCCCGGGACCCGTTCTCCTACCGCCAGCAGGTGGCGGAAATGGTCGCGGCCGCTTGCACCGCGATCGGCCTACCGCGCCCACGGGAGGTCGTGACGACGCCGGCTAGCGCGCATCTCGGCGTTCCGTTTGCACACGCGTTTCCACGGCTCACCCGCAAGGACGGTACAGAGCGCCGACATACGCACGTGATCGTCATCTTCGAGGAGCCCGTGCGCGGGCCGGTCATGCTCGGTGCTGGCCGATATCGCGGGTACGGCCTGTGTCGCCCGATGGAGGAGCGGTGAGGAGGGCGAACTTCCCGAGGGCGCTACAAGATCTGCAACCGGACGGCGCGAGCGCGCCGATGCGAAGTGAGCGATGGACTGCGCACGAGCCAGCCGGTCTCAGCCGGTTCCTGATTACCGGGCAGTGTCGATCCCCTGACCGAGGGGTCGTCCACCAGTACATGGTCCGCTGGTGTTGGGGAGACTGCGGCGAGGAGCGACTCGCCACGGTCCAGACAGCAGGTGGAGGCGATGGGCGCGACCCGAATGGTTCCCGCCGACGCACCGCCGATGCGGCCGCCCTCCGCAGCGCGCCGAGGTCCTCGCGCCAGTATGGCCGAGCGGGGTCGTGCGGTCGCCAGGAGGTCGAAGACTCCAGCCGGATGGGTCAGGACCAGTTCGCCGTGGTGTCAGCCCGGAGTGCCAAGACCAGTTGGGGCCGATCGGACAGGCGAGGACGACAGGGTGGGGGAACGAGATGAGCACGATGCCCGACTTCTCGACCTATTTTGAGGCCCTCTGGGCTCGGGATCCGTTTCCCTGGCAGGAACTTCTCGCGAGGCGCCTGGTCGACGGCGACTGGCCACGCGCGATCGACCTCCCGACTGCATCGGGCAAGACGGCATGCATCGACATTGCGGTCTACGCGTTGGCCGCCCAGGCAGACCGACCGCTCGAGGAGCGGCGCGCACCTCGGCGGATCTGGTTCGTCGTCGACCGCCGGGTCGTCGTCGACGAAGCCTTCGAGCGGGCCCGTGCGCTCGCCGATACGCTACGCCGGGCGAACGATGGCCCGGTCGGCGTCGTCGCGGAGCGGCTCCGGTCGCTTTCGGGAACAGAGCGTCCGCTGGCGGTCGGTCGTCTGCGTGGCGGCGTCCTGCACGACGACGGGTGGGTGCGCATACCGAGCCAGCCGGCGGTCATCACCTCGACCGTCGACCAGATCGGTTCTCAGCTACTCTTTCGCAGCTACAGCCACGGACTTCTGTCTGCGCCCATCTTCGCCGGGCTCGCCGCGAACGACAGCCTCATCGTCCTCGACGAGGCTCACTGCTCGTTCCCGTTCATGCAGACGCTCGAGGCGATTGCCCGCTATCGAGGCCCCGCCTGGGCTGCAGAGCCGATCGTCACCCCTTTCGCGTACACCGTGATGTCGGCGACGCCACCGCAGCTCAGGGAAGGGGACGTCTTCCCTGGCGCCGCGCGTGCCGACGCCGTTGACCACCCGACATTGGAGCGGCGAATCACGACGGCGAAACTTGCCGAGCTGGTCAAGGTCCGATCCCGACGCGGACCAAAAGACAAGGGCGAGGACCCGCTCATCGCAGCTGCAGTTGGGCGCACCGTCGAACTCCTCCGTCGCGGATGCCGCAGGGTCGCGGTGATGGTGAATCGCGTGCGGACGGCAACTGCTGCCGCTGAGGCCCTTGAGGCCGCGTGCGCTGACGCGTTCGCGGCGGACCGTCCCGACGTCGTGCTCATGACCGGGAGGATCCGACCTGTCGAGCGTGATGCTCTCATCGATCGGTGGGCTTCGTTCCTCCGGGCATCAGGACCCGAGGATCCGCCGCGCCCGGTCGTCGTCGTCGCGACCCAATGCCTCGAGGTCGGAGCCGATTTTAGCTTCGACGCTCTCGTCACCGAGTGCGCGAGCCTTGACGCGCTCCGCCAGCGCTTCGGGAGGCTCGCCCGGCTCGGCTCGGACGAACCCGCGCTGGCCTCGATCCTCGTGCGCGACAGCGATCTCGAGGGGAAGGCGCTCGATCCTATCTATGGCGCCGCGCTCGGCGAAACATGGAGATGGCTCGAGGACCACGCGATCGAGGACGCGGTAGGGAGGCCCGTCGTCGACCTCGGCATCGGAGCAGCCGACGCTGCCCTCGCAGGCGTCGAGGACCTGGGCGCGCTCATGGCTCCGCGCCCGGACGCGCCCGTACTGCTTCCCGCGCACCTCGACCTCCTGTGCCAGACCGCACCGCGCCCGCACCCGGAGCCCGACGTATCGCTCTTCCTCCACGGCCGCACCGGCATTCCGGAGGTATCGGTCCTCTGGCGCTGCGACCTCGGTGACGATCCCACCAGGTGGGTCGAGTCGGTTGCCCTCTGCCCGCCCGTGAGCGGCGAGATCCTACGAGTCCCCCTCTGGCGGGTGCGCGACTGGCTTGCGCGCGGACGTGCCGAGCGGGACGGGATCGACGTCGAGGGCGGCGATAGTCCGCCCGAAGAGGAGACGCGATCGGAACTCGGCCGTTCGATCCGGCCCTGCCTGCTCTGGCGCGGGCGCGACCGGTCGTCCATCGCGCGATCGGCCGGGGCGCTCGCGCCCGGCGACGTGATCGTTGTTCCCGCTACCTACGGAATCGAGGCCCTCGGTCAGGCAACACGCGAGCGCGCCCTCGGAAGCGACGGCATCGACGTGTGGGAGGTGGCCCGGGCCGCGTCAGGTCAGGGCCCCGCCGTTCGGATTAATGAGGAGGCCCTTGCTCCCTGGCGACACGACCCTCGGATTGCGGATCTCCTTGCTTCCGCCGCGGCGGACGAGCCGGACCGTGAGGCGATCACCGCGTCGATCAATGCCCTCCTCGCCGACCGACGCGATGACGACGAGCCGTCTGTGCCACCCCGCTGGTGGATCAGTCTCCTGCAAGCCGCTCGATGGGGGCAGCTGATCGAGCATCCCGCGGGCGGAATCGTCCTCGTCGCGCGCACAGGACAAACGCGCGCTGCGGAGCCGGACCTGTTCGCCGACGATGACGACCTCGCGTCGGTGGCTGACCGGGAGGTCTCCCTCGAAGCGCACTCCGGTCTCGTCCGGCGTACCGCCGAACGGATCGGGGAGCGATGCCTCCCCGCCGGGCTGCGCGAGCCCGTCGCCGAAGCGGCGTTCTGGCACGATGCCGGCAAGCTCGACCCGCGCTTCCAGCTCATGCTCCGGCGGGGAGACGAGGTAGCCCTCGCTCTCGCGGACGGTCCGCTCGCAAAGTCAGCGGGCGTTCCGTCCTCACCGGCGCGCCGCCGCGCAATCCGTGACGCGAGCGGGTTGCCAGAGGGCTTCCGCCACGAGATGCTCTCACATGAGCTCGTGCGGCGCTTCGGCCAGCTCGGTCGGGTCGGTGAGCACAGCGACCTCGTCGCCCACCTCGTCGCGAGCCACCACGGACACGGTCGCCCCTTTGCTCCGGTCGTCATCGATCCAGATCCACCCGCCGTCTCCGGCACGCTCGGCGATGTGGAGCTCGTTCTCGGCGCGACCGATCGGTCCGGGGGGCCAACCGCCCACCGCATCGACTCAGGCCTGCTCGAGTCGTTCTGGCGACTCAATCGTCGCTACGGGTGGTGGGGGCTCGCCTTCCTCGAGGCGATGGTACGACTCGCCGATTGGTACGCGAGCAGCTTCCTCGCACCAGGGGGTAGTCAGTAATGGTCGACTCGGTGTTGCTTCCAGGGATCGACGGAGCAAACCCGCTCGGATTCCTCGCGGCCCTCGGAGTCGTCGTCGTCCTCGGGGAATCGGCGGACGAAGCGGGCGCGGCCCTCGCCTGGAGATTCTCCGGTCGGTGGGTCCCGGTTCTCATCCGGAGCGGCGCGACGGAGGATGAAGTGGCACACGCAGTCGCCGCGTGCCTCGCGGGGAGGTCAGTCGCCCCGGAGGCGGAGGAGCGACGTCGACAGGCCGAGAAGACAATGGAGCGCGCGAAGAGAGCGGCAGCCGACAAGCTCGCGGAGATCAGGGGGCGCCGACTCCGCGGAGCCGAGCGCCGGGAAGCACTTGCGCGCGAGCAGGAACCCCTCCAGCGCGCCTTCGAGGAAGCGCGCAGGTCCTGGCTCGCGGCACTTGCCGCAGCGGTTCCCCGACCGGAGCTTGCGCTCGGTAGGAGGATCGACTGCACGGTCTCGGAGTACCGGGAGCACGCCTCGGCGTTCGCAGGCCAGGCGCATTGGCGCGATCGGGAGGCACTCGACCTCCTCGCGGCCTTTGGCACCGACGCTGGCGGACGTGCGTCGTCCTCGGCGGATGACGTCGTGTCATCGACTCCGTTCTGCTTCATCACTGGTTCGGGACATCAGTACTTTCTCGACACGGCGCGCGCCCTCGTTGACAAGGTCGGCATCGATGGCGTGCGGCGCGTCCTCTTCGAACCGTGGGACTACCGTGACGAAGGCCTGTCGATGCGGTGGGACCCAATAGAGGACCGCCGCTACGCACTGATGGACCGAGATCCGACCGCCCCGGGCAACAAGGCGCGTACGATGTGGATGGCCAATCTCCTCGCGTACCGAGCGCTCGCGCTCTTTCCGATGAGTGCGGTCGGATCTCGCGTCGTCGCCACGGGTTGGGACGAATCCGGGAGGTCGTTCACGTGGCCGATCTGGGGGAACCCGCTCGAGCGCGACGGAATCCGGTCGATCCTGCAGCTGCGAGAGCTGGCCCAGGAGAGGCCGAATGCAAGCGTGTTGGCAGCTCGGGGGATCTCCGTCGCGTACCGAGCCGACAGAATCACCGTCGGCGACGGAATGAACCGCAAGGTGAACTTCGCGCCCGCTCGCCGGGTCGCCTGACTCGGATCCAGTGGAGCCGATGAACACGTCCGGGACGGGAGAGGACGTCAACTCCGCCACGCCGTCGAGTGAACAGCCACCCGAGATGGTCCCGGCGCGGATGGTGAACGAATTCGTCTACTGCCCGCGACTGTTCTACCTTGAGTGGGTTCAAGGAGAGTGGGCGGAGAGCGTCGACACACTCGAAGGGGAGCACGTCCACCGACGCGTCGACACCGAGGTGGGTCGTCTCCCGCCACCCGACGAGATGGCTCGCGACGACCAGGTCGCCGCGCGCGCGGTCCTCCTATCCGCCCCACGGGCACGTCTCGTCGCTCGGATGGACCTCCTCGAGGGGAGCGATGGCGCGGTGCGCCCGGTGGATTACAAGAAAGGTGCGCCAGGTCCGACAGGGCCATGGGACCCGGAACGGGTCCAACTGTGTGTCCAGGGGTTGATTCTCCGCGAAAACGGGTACCGCTGCGACGAAGGCGTCGTGTACTACGCAGAGACCAAGCAACGTTTCATTGTGCACTTCGACGACGCCCTTATCGCGCGCACGTTAGAGGCGGTCCGCGAGCTGGAGCGCGTAGCCGCGGCGCCCCTCCCGCCGCCCCCGCTCATCGATAGTCCGAAGTGCCCGCGCTGCTCCCTCGTCGGAATCTGTCTGCCCGACGAGGTTCAGCTGCTACGCGGAGCACCGATCGGGGAAGTCCGACGTCTCGTCCCTGCTCGCGACGATGCCCAGCCCGTCTACGTGGTTGAACAGGGCGCGGCGGTCGGAAAGTCTGGGGAGCGGATCGTCGTCCGCCGTCGAGACGGTGAAGAAGTGTCCGTTCGGCTCCTCGACATCTCGCAGCTGTCGCTCTACGGGAACGTCCAGCTATCCGCGCAGGCGCTGCGCGCCCTCGCCGAGCGCGAGATCCCTATCTTCCACCACAGCTACGGAGGGTGGCTCGCCGCGGTGACGACCGGGGTGCCGAGCCGGAACGTCGAACTCCGAATGCAGCAGTACCGCGTGGCAGACGACGAGGAGCGCGCGCTGCCAATCGCACGCGCCATCGTCGTCGGCAAGTTGCGCAATCAGCGCACACTCCTGAGGCGCAATCACCCCGGGCAAATCGCGCGGATACTCGTTGAGATCGCGCGCTACGCACGCCTCGCGCAGGAGGCCGCGTCAATGGATCGCCTCTTCGGGCTGGAAGGGATGGCGGCGCGTGCATACTTCGCAGGATTCGCCGGAATGCTGAGAGACCCTCTGGGTTTCGACGTTGCTGGCCGTGATCGCCGGCCACCCCCCGACCCGGTCAACGCGACATTGTCCTTCCTGTACTCCCTCCTCATGAAGGACGTACTGCGCGCCCTCATCGCCGTAGGCCTCGATCCCTACCGCGGTGTGTACCACCGGCTCAGGACGGCACGTCCATCGCTTGCGCTCGACCTGATGGAGGAGTTCCGGCCACTCATCGCCGATTCCGTATGCCTGTCGCTCTTCAACAATCGGGTTTTGGACCGCTCAGCGTTCATCGTCAGAGGGCCGGGCTGTAACCTCCGGGATGGGCCGCGCCGCGACGTTATTCGAGCGTTCGAATCACGCATGGAGACATTGGTCCGGCACCCGCTGTTCCGATACCGAGTCAGCTACCGACGGCTTCTTGAGATGCAGGCGCGTCTGATGGCTCGAACAATCGCGGGTGAGGTGCCCGAGTATCGGTCGTTCACGACGCGATGAGTCGCAACGGGTATCTCGTCTGCTACGACGTTCGCGACTCAGACAGGTTACGACGCACGCACAAAACGATGCTCGGTTTCCGCGAACCCCTGCAGTATTCGGTCTTTTTCTGCGACCTGTCTGCAGTCGAGCGGATGCTTCTCGAAGCCGCACTCCGCCGAGTTGTCAAGCTCACCGATGATGCAGTACTCATTGTCGACCTCGGTCCCTCGTACGGAAGCGCGAGGCGCCGCTTTAAATCGCTCGGACGCCAGCTATCTCCCGAGATCCATCGAGCCGTAATCGTCTGAACGACGAATATCGTTCCTTGGCAGATAAAGAGCACATTTCGGACATTCGAGCACCGAGGTCCTACGTCGGAAGCTGGGCGCTACTCGCACAGCGTTCGACCTGGTCAGAGGCTTGGCGCGACGGAACCGGTAGGCATTGGCCAGGAATTGGTTCGCGCAACGAGTTGGCGCTCGCATGCGAGCGGTATAGTTGGGCGGTGACCAGGGCAAACGTGCTCCGCCGTCTCCACGGCCGTATGGCCGTGGCTCCATTGAAGCCGAGTTTTTATCAGTGTATAGAGCGTTGCAGTAACTGTCTCCACGGCCGTATGGCCGTGGCTCCATTGAAGCGCGCCTCGTCGGGCGACATCGTGCCGTTCTTGATGCGAGTCTCCACGGCCGTATGGCCGTGGCTCCATTGAAGCTTCGCCAAGATATTATGCAATTGCGACCGGTATTGCGGGTCTCCACGGCCGTATGGCCGTGGCTCCATTGAAGCACAGCCTGGACACCGGCCGTGTACTTCGGACCGGCGGCGTCTCCACGGCCGTATGGCCGTGGCTCCATTGAAGCCTCATGGGCACCTATAACATCATAATGACGGACAATTGTCTCCACGGCCGTATGGCCGTGGCTCCATTGAAGCCCGCTCATCCTCACGTTGCGCGCCTTGCCGAAGCGGAAGTCTCCACGGCCGTATGGCCGTGGCTCCATTGAAGCGGCACAATACGGATATCACTACCGGCCGCTACCGAAGTCTCCACGGCCGTATGGCCGTGGCTCCATTGAAGCGCCGAAACTCCGTGGGGCGGCGTGGGCGACCGCGTAGTCTCCACGGCCGTATGGCCGTGGCTCCATTGAAGCGAAAGGCGCGCCGCTGACCCGCCCGCCAGTCAACAAAGTCTCCACGGCCGTATGGCCGTGGCTCCATTGAAGCCCACATATTCTGCGTCGAACGCCCAGATTGTGCGGCAGTCTCCACGGCCGTATGGCCGTGGCTCCATTGAAGCGCTTTGCCGGCTACTCGCTCGTCGTCTACGGCTGGAGTGTCTCCACGGCCGTATGGCCGTGGCTCCATTGAAGCGCGAAGTACTTCTCGATGCGCGACGCAGTGAACGAGGGTCTCCACGGCCGTATGGCCGTGGCTCCATTGAAGCAGATATCGCCCTTTGCAAGCGCCTTGTCTTGTGTAATGTCTCCACGGCCGTATGGCCGTGGCTCCATTGAAGCCGCCCGAAGTACGACGACCTCGCCGCCCGATGGATCGTCTCCACGGCCGTATGGCCGTGGCTCCATTGAAGCGCGACATCCGCACTCGACGGCTGCGTGAGCGCGAGGTGGTCTCCACGGCCGTATGGCCGTGGCTCCATTGAAGCGCTGCCTCTTCGAAGGCCATCTCCTGCCACTCGCGATGTCTCCACGGCCGTATGGCCGTGGCTCCATTGAAGCTCGCGTTATATGCCGTATTGGCGACCAATGCCACAGCGTCTCCACGGCCGTATGGCCGTGGCTCCATTGAAGCGAGCCGTCCCAGCGGCGGCTGCTCGCTAGGTACGTGTCTCCACGGCCGTATGGCCGTGGCTCCATTGAAGCCTGACGCCGCCGACAAACGACGCGACGCGCTCTCCGACGTCTCCACGGCCGTATGGCCGTGGCTCCATTGAAGCCGATCGCATCGAGGACACTCCACTAGGCTGCCGTACAGTCTCCACGGCCGTATGGCCGTGGCTCCATTGAAGCAATGCTGCACAGTCGTTGTCGCCATCATGCATCCTCCGTCTCCACGGCCGTATGGCCGTGGCTCCATTGAAGCCGCCCTCCCACCGCTGCATGAGGGCGAGGAGCCGGTCTCCACGGCCGTATGGCCGTGGCTCCATTGAAGCTCCTCATCCGTATGCGATGTCGTCCGACCCGATGCCGCGTCTCCACGGCCGTATGGCCGTGGCTCCATTGAAGCCCGAATATGCCGCAATCTGTGCACGTCTGGTACACGGCGTCTCCACGGCCGTATGGCCGTGGCTCCATTGAAGCGAGTCGCGGATACAAAGCCTCCACGCGGGCATCGCGACGTCTCCACGGCCGTATGGCCGTGGCTCCATTGAAGCTCTAGCCATCGCCGGAGGCGTGTTTCGTCGGCTCCCCACGTCTCCACGGCCGTATGGCCGTGGCTCCATTGAAGCCGCCGCAAGGTCATCGGCAGGCCGCAGCCTTCCGCCGGGTCTCCACGGCCGTATGGCCGTGGCTCCATTGAAGCCTCTTGTTTTTGCGGCATTCGTTGCCGCGCGAGCAGCGCAGTCTCCACGGCCGTATGGCCGTGGCTCCATTGAAGCCTTACGATGCATACCGGTCATACGTGGACGAGTATATAGTCTCCACGGCCGTATGGCCGTGGCTCCATTGAAGCACTACTGGACCATCCACCACTTGCACCACCTTCATCGGGTCTCCACGGCCGTATGGCCGTGGCTCCATTGAAGCCCGGATTGAATGCTTGTTGTGGGCTGAGGTTGCCGAGTCTCCACGGCCGTATGGCCGTGGCTCCATTGAAGCCCCCGCCTCACTGCGGCGGTTGGCTGGAAGGCAACCGTCTCCACGGCCGTATGGCCGTGGCTCCATTGAAGCACCTACGTCTGCGTCGACCTGCGCACCGGCGCGGTGTCTCCACGGCCGTATGGCCGTGGCTCCATTGAAGCTAGCGGATCGTGGATAGCGGACTACGACTTTGTGGCAGTCTCCACGGCCGTATGGCCGTGGCTCCATTGAAGCCTTTATGGTCAACGGTCACGACGCCTCCCCCATGTAGTCTCCACGGCCGTATGGCCGTGGCTCCATTGAAGCCCCGACAACGTCACGGGCGAATGCCCGCACCGGCACCGGGTCTCCACGGCCGTATGGCCGTGGCTCCATTGAAGCAAGTCGGCACTTGAAAGACTACCAGGAAGGGGACACCGTCTCCACGGCCGTATGGCCGTGGCTCCATTGAAGCATTCCTCGCCGTATAACAGCTTTGGGCCGAATAATGTCTCCACGGCCGTATGGCCGTGGCTCCATTGAAGCGCCAGCTCCGCGATCTCCTTTTGGCTCGCGACAGGCCGTCTCCACGGCCGTATGGCCGTGGCTCCATTGAAGCTAGTACTGATCGTGCCCAGTTAGTGGCAGCATCCCGCAAGTCTCCACGGCCGTATGGCCGTGGCTCCATTGAAGCATTTACGGCCCCACCGGCGCGGGAAAGACGACCCTCGTCTCCACGGCCGTATGGCCGTGGCTCCATTGAAGCCGCCACGAGATCCTCCGACGGGCCGAGGCCATCGTCGCGTCTCCACGGCCGTATGGCCGTGGCTCCATTGAAGCTAGTTGATCGTGGCGGTCGTTGGCATGGGGTGTCTCTCGTCTCCACGACCGTATGGCCGTGGCTCCATTGAAGCTGGCACCACCCCGGCTTCGTCCTCGGCGTCCTGGTCTTGTCTCCACGGCCGTATGGCCGTGGCTCCATTGAAGCCTCGCCGACCTCATCTGGCCGGGAAAGTGGGACGGGTCTCCACGGCCGTATGGCCGTGGCTCCATTGAAGCGGACGCTGTCTGGCCCGCGCTGTGGGGTTGGATCATGTCTCCACGGCCGTATGGCCGTGGCTCCATTGAAGCCCGGCCGTGTCGGCGCTCAGCGCGCGGGCGTCGGTGCGTCTCCACGGCCGTATGGCCGTGGCTCCATTGAAGCGGAGAACATATGCGTGCTCACCCCTTCGCCCTGGGCGTCGTCTCCACGGCCGTATGGCCGTGGCTCCATTGAAGCGGCGGGGCCTGGCAGTTCTCGCTGGCCACGTGGCACTGGATGTCTCCACGGCCGTATGGCCGTGGCTCCATTGAAGCAAGCTCGTGCCGCTGTACTCCGGTGGCTTCGGGGTCGTCTCCACGGCCGTATGGCCGTGGCTCCATTGAAGCGCGCCGCTGCTCGAGCGCCTCGACCTCGAATGGGTGTCTCCACGGCCGTATGGCCGTGGCTCCATTGAAGCTGGTCCCGTAGCTCCTCGGCGCCGAGGAAACGGATACGTCTCCACGGCCGTATGGCCGTGGCTCCATTGAAGCGCGAGCTCGGGGTCCAGTTCGCCGAGCTCGACGAGGGCGTCTCCACGGCCGTGTGCTTCTTGGCGCTCATGTTGGTCCGCGTGATCAAGCGGGCGACCGGTGATACGTGGCGCAACGTCCGGCGCGAGCTCGAGCGCATGCACCTCGGTGAGTTCTCCAGACCTGCCGGACGCGTCGTCCAGCGCACCGAGACCACCCCACGCCAGCGCGAGATCCTACGTGCCCTCGAGCTGCGCGAGCCGCCACTGCTCGTCGAGCACGAGACCGCTCCGCGGCCCCGCCGACGGACTGCACGTTCGGCCTAGGCACTACACGCCCGCCGGGCTCCTCGCGTCGCTCCTGGTCAAGGCCCTCGTTGGCGTCGTGTGTGTCCAGCAACTGTCGAACTCGGGCTTGACGACGCGCTCGTGGGTATGCTTCGCACGCATCGCTGGCGCCAGCTGGAGGAGCGCCTTCGCGCCGGTGAAGCGTGGGCAGCGACCGATTACGTCTTCTGCTTCTGCGACACGTTGCGCGAGCCGCTCTCCCCCGATTGGGTGTCGTCGCGCTTCCACGCGCTCGTGCGGGCCGCGGGGCTCCCCCGCGTGCGGTTCCACGACCTACGCCACACGGCCGCGAGCCTCATGCTCGCCAACGGGGTCCCAGTGAAGATCGTGAGCGAGATGCTTGGCCACGCGAACCCGACCATCACCCTCGCCGGCTACGCCCACCTGCTCCCGAACATGGCCCAAGAGGCGGGCGAGCGGCTCAGCGCGAGCCTGCTCCGCTGAGCGGTGACTTTTCACTGACATCCGGCCCCGTCATCGCTTGTCACCGGAGGCTTGTAGGGCGCTGACCTGCGATTTTCGGTGGAGGCGAGGGGACTCGAACCCCCGAACCTCTTGACTGCCAGTCAAGCGCTCTACCAGCTGAGCTACGCCCCCGGGAGACCCGGCCACCTTACCACCGACCCTCCGGTCCCTCGCTCGGCCGCCCGAGCTGGGGCGCTCGCGCGTGGCTCACTAACCTGTGGCCGTGGCCACGCCCTACGACTTCGCCAAGGTGGAGCCGCGCTGGCAGGCGCGCTGGGCCGAGTGGGGCACCTACGAGATCGACGACGACGACCCGCGCGAGCCCTACTACGTGCTGTGCATGTACCCCTACCCGAGCGGTCCCGCCCACCAGGGCCACATCCGCAACTACACGCTCGGCGACGTCCTCGTCCGCTACCGGACCATGCTCGGCTACGGGGTGCTCTCCCCCTTCGGCTTCGACTCCTTCGGGCTGCCGGCGGAGAACGCGGCGATCAAGGGCGGCGCGCGCCACCCGCTCGAGTACACCGAGGCGCGCATCGCCGAGCTGAAGCAGAGCGTGCTGCGCCTCGGCGCCGTCTACGACTGGCGGCGGGAGATCCGCAGCCACGACCCCGACTACATCCGCTTCAACCAGCTGATCTTCCTGCGCATGCTCGAGGCCGGCCTCGCCTACCGCAAGGAGGCCCCCGTCAACTGGTGCCCCGGCTGCAAGACGGTGCTCGCGAACGAGCAGGTGCTCGCCGACGGGACCTGCGAGCGCTCCGGCGACGTCGTCGAGCGCCGCTCGCTCGAGCAGTGGTTCCTCGCCATCACGCGCTACGCCGACGAGCTCCTCGACGCCCTCGACGGCCTGGACTGGCCAGAGCGCGTGAAGACGATGCAGCGCAACTGGATCGGTCGCTCCGAGGGGGCCCGCATCCGCCTGCCCGTCGTCGGGGCCGACCTGTCGGTCGAGGTCTTCACCACCCGACCGGACACCGGCTTCGGCATGACCTACGTCGTCCTCGCGCCCGAGCACCCGCTCGTCGGCCGGCTCACGACCCCGGCCCAGCGCGAGGCCGTCGAGGAGATCGTCGCACGCGCGCGCGCCGAGTCCGACATCGCCCGGCTGTCGACCGAGGGACCGGTCGACAAGCGGGGTGCCTTCACCGGCAGCTACTGCACGAACCCGTTCAACGGCCGGCAGGTGCCGGTCTACGTCGCCGACTACGTCCTCGCCGGCTACGGCACCGGAGCGATCATGGCGGTGCCCGCCGAGGACCAGCGCGACTTCGAGTTCGCCATGGCCTACGGGCTCCCCGTCGTGCGCACGGTCGCCCCACCCGAGGGCTTCGAGGGCGGCGCGTGGACCGGCGACGGCGTCAAGGTGAACAGCGGCTTCCTCGACGGCCTGTCGGTCGCCCAGGCGAAAGAGCGCGCCATCGCCTGGCTCGAGGCCGAGGGCGTCGGCGAGCGCGCCGTCCAGTACCGGCTGCGGGACTGGCTCATCTCCCGCCAGCGCTACTGGGGGTGCCCCATCCCCGTCCTCTACTGCGAGCGCGACGGGATCGTCCCCGTCCCCGAGGAGGACCTCCCGGTCCTGCTGCCGCTCGACGTCGAGTTCCTGCCCACCGGCGAGTCGCCGCTCGTCCACCACGAGCGCTTCCTCCGAGCGACCTGCCCTCGCTGCGGCGGCCCGGCGCGGCGCGAGACCGACACGATGGACACCTTCGTCGACTCGTCGTGGTACTTCGAACGCTTCTGCGCGCCCTGGCGCACGGACGTCCCGGTCGACGTCGAGGCCGCCCGCCGCTTCCTGCCCGTCGACCAGTACATCGGCGGGATCACCCACGCCATCATGCACCTGCTCTACGCCCGCTTCTACACGCGCGCCCTCGCCGACCTCGGCCTCGCCCCGGCCGAGATACGCGAGCCCTTCGCCCAGCTGTTCTGCCAGGGGATGATCCGCCTCGGCGGCCGGGCGATGTCGAAGTCGCGCGGCAACGTCGTGTCGCCGAACGAGTACTTCGAGCGGGTCGGCGCCGACGCGCTACGCCTCTTCCACCTCTTCGCTGGTCCGCCGGTCGAGGACATCGACTGGGGCGAGCAGACCGACGAGATCATCGACGGCTGCGCCCGCTACCTGAGGCGGGTGTGGCGCCTCGCCCTCGGCGAGGACGACGAGCACGGGACCGCTGGCCCCCAGACCGCCCACGACGGCGAGGCCGCCGGGGAGGCGCTGCGCCGCCTCGTCCACCGGAGCATCGCCTCGGTCACCGAGGACCTCGAGCGCTACGCCTTCAACACCGCCGTGGCGACGTGCATGGAGCTGACGAACGCGATCGGCCGCGCCCGCCGGGAGGGCGCCGACGAGGGAGTCGTCGGCGAGGCGGTGGACACCCTCTTGAAGCTCCTCGCCCCGATGGCGCCCCACCTCACGGCGGAGGCCTACGAGCGGCGCACCGGCCGCCACGTCCACGCCGAGCCCTGGCCCGTCCCCGACCCCGAGCTGCTGCGCGACGAGCGCGTCACGATGGTGGTCCAGGTGGACGGCAAGGTGCGCGATCGTCTCGAGGTCGACGCCTCCATCGACGAGCAGGCAGCGGTCGCGCTGGCGCTCGGATCGCAGCGGGTGGTCGCGGCGCTCGGAGGCCGTCAGCCAGCGCGCGTCGTCGCCCGGCCGCCGCGCCTCGTCAACCTCGTCTCGACCCGCGAGCGCTAGCCTGCGCCACCCTGCCCGGCGCGCCCTCGAGCCCGAAGAGGGCGAGCGCAACCGGATCGGCGAGCTGCTCGAGCGAGTCGAGGACGAGGTCGGCGAGCGCGTAGCGCCGATCGCCCCGATGGCGCTCGGCGGGCACCGCGATCACCGACATGCGCGCCGCCTTCGCCGCCACCACGCCGTTCACGGCGTCCTCGAGCACGACGCAGCGCGTCGGCTCCACCCCGAGCAGCCGTGCCGCCCGCAGGAAGACGGCGGGATGGGGCTTGCCGTGCTCCTCGTCGACCGCGGAGCACACGGCGGCGAAGCGACCGGCGAGCGAGAATCGCTCGAGGACCGCCTCGATCACCGGCGGAGCCGAGCCCGAGGCGAGGGCGAGCGGCACCCCGGCGGACTCGAGCAGGTCGAGCGCGTCGAGCGCACCGGGCAGCAGCGCGCCCTCCTCCTCGATCGCCGCCACGACCCGCGCCACGATCTGCGCGGCGAACTCGGCGTCGGAGGGACCGGCGAAGCCGAGGCGGGAGCGGAAGAAGGCGACGGCGTCGTCGACGCGCAGCCCGAGGGTGTGCCCGCGGCCGACGAGCGGGCGGACGTCGATCCCCGCCCGGTCGAAGACCTCGAGCTCGGCGCGCAGCCAGAACGGCTCGGAGTCGACGAGCAGTCCGTCCAGGTCGAAGATGGCGGCCGCGCCCGGCGCGTCCGGTCGCTGCGCCACGGGCCTCAGCGCTCGCCGCGCAGGAACCGCTCGAGCTCCGCGGCGATCTCGTCGCCGGAGGGCAGGCGACCCCCGAGGTGGAGGCCGGGATCCTCGACGGCGTCGAGCTGCGCCTCGAGCTGGCGGACCATCGCGGCGTGCTCCTCGGACTGGGCGATGAGCTCGTCCACCTGGCGGCGGCTTGCGTCGGCGGCCTCGGCGAGCTTGCTCGTCGGCAGGTCGAGGCCGGCGACCGCCGCGAGCCCCTCGACGAGGGCGAGCGCCGCCGGTGCGTACGGCATGCCGGCGACGTAGTGCGGGACGCGCGCCCACAGGCCGACCGAGGGGATCCCGGCGCGCGTGCACTCCTCGCCGATGACGTCCGCGATCCCTGCCGGCACGTCGAGCGACCCGGCGATGAAGCCGACCCGGTCCGCGAGCGTGGGGTCCGAGGCCGTCGAGGTGAGCCGGATCGGCCGGGTGTGCGGCACGGCCGTCGGGAAGGCGCCGAGGCCGACGACGAGGCGGACGTCGAGCTCGACCGCGAGCTCGCGGACCTCGGCGGCGAACGACTGCCACCGGAAGTCGGGCTCCGGGCCGACGAGGAGGAGCAGGCCGGCCCCTCGCCGGTCGCTGCCGGTGCGCAGCTCCGGCTCGGGCCAGCGGATCGGCCCGCGCACCCCGTCGTCGATGCGAAGGCGGGGCCGACGAGCCCGCTGGTCGATGAGGTCGGCGAAGTCGAACGTGGCGAGCTGCTGCGTCTCCAGGGTCTCGAGGAGCGACGCCACGGCGCTCGCCGCGGCGAAGCCGGCGTCGATCCAGCCCTCGAGCGCGATCACGAGGACCGGGCTCGGCGGGACCGGGACCGGACGGCGCAGGGCGCGGCTCACGGCTCGGAGGCTAGTGCCGGCACGCCCCGACCACGGTCGGGCCTCGGCTAGAGGGCGAGCGACTCGCCGCCGTCGACGACGATGGCCGCGCCGGAGACGAAGCTGGCCTGCACCGAGCAGAGGAAGGCGACGACCTGGCCGAAGTCGGCCGGCGAGCCGGCCTGGTCGCCGGCGAGGCCGAGCTCGACGATGCGCTCGGTGGCGTGCACGCCCGGACAGGCGAGGTTGATCGTCACCCCGCTCCCGCGCAGGTCGTGCGCGGCCGTCTTGACGTAGGCCCACAGCGCGGTGCGCGCCGTGTTGGACAGGGCGAGCATCGGGATCGGCTGGACGACCGAGTAGGAGGCGATGCAGCAGATCCGGCCGAAGCGCTGGGCGCGAAGGTGCGGGAGCGCGGCGCGCACGAGGCGGATGGCGCTCAGCGCGTTGGCCTCGAACGCGGCGAGGAGCTCCTCGTCGCTCACCTCGAGGGCGTGCCCGGCGCGCGGGCCCCCGGCGTTCGCCACGACGACGTCGAGACGCCCGTAGGACTCGAGGGCTGCCTCGACGAGGCGCTCGGGCGTCCCCCGGGCGGCGACGTCGCCGGCGAGCGCCACCACCTCGGCCCCGCTCGCCTCGAGCTCGGCGCGCGCCGTCGCGAGGGACGCCTCGTCCCGCCCGCTCACGACGAGGCGCGCCCCCTCGGCAGCCAGCGCCTCGGCGGCCGCCCGGCCGAGCCCACGCGACGAGGCAGCGACGATCGCGACCCGTCCCGCCAGCCCGAGGTCCACGACCTCAGGCCTCCACGACGCGAAGGGAGCGGTCCGCCGAGCTGCACAGGCGTGCCCCGTCCTCGGCGACGAGGACGACGTCCTCGATGCGCACCCCGAGGCGGCCGGCGAGGTAGATCCCGGGCTCGACGGAGAACGCGTGGCCGGCGCGAAGCGGCGAGCGGTTCCCCGCGACGAGGTAGGGGTCCTCGTGCGCCTCGATGCCGATGCCGTGGCCGATCCGGTGCACGAAGGCGTCACCGTAGCCGGCGTGGGCGATGCGCGCCCGCCCGACGCGGTCGATCTCCTCGCAGGGCACCCCCGGTCGCACGGCGGCCAGCGCCTCGGCCTGGGCGGCTGCCACCGCGTCGTACAGGTCGCGCAGCTCACCGGTCGGCTCCCCGGTGACGACGGTGCGCGTGACGTCGGAGCAGTAGCCGACGTCGCCGTCGAGGCGGAAGGTGCCGCCGAAGTCGCAGACGACGGTCTCCCCCGGGCCGATGCGCCGGCGGCCGGGCTCGTGGTGCGGACTCGCCGCGTTCGGCCCGCTCCCGACGATGGCGAAGTTCACCGCCGCGTGGCCGACCTCGAGGAGCCGCCGCCCGATCTCCGCCGCGACCTCGGACTCGGTCCTCCCGAGGAGGGGGATCTCCCCCGCGACCAGCGCCTTGGCGACCTCGTCGGCCGCCGCGCCGGCCGCCTCGAGCGCGGCGAGCTCACGGGCGTCCTTCACGGCCCGCAGCGGCCCGGTGATCGACGAGGCCGCGCGCCAGCGGACCTGGGGCAGGGCCGCCTCGAGAGCGAGGAGGAAGCCGGCCCGGGCAGTGTCCGAGACGGCGACGTCGCCCGCCGCGCGAAGCAGGTCCGCCACGAGCGTGACCGGGTCGTCGCCGTCGCGCCAGGGCGCCAGACGAAACAGGCGCGGGTCCTCGCCGACCCGCGGCGCCTCGAGCGCCGGGACGACGAGGGTGGCCGCGCCGTCGCGCTCGACGACGAGGACGGTCGGTCGCTCGAGGGCGGTCGCCTCGTAGCCGGTGAGCCAGGCGAGGTCCGCTCCTCCCGTACAGCACAGCGCGTCGACGCCGACCGAGGCCATGGCGTCGCGCACGGCGGCGAGGCGCTGGGCCCGAAGACGCGCGGGGTCGGGGAGCGCACCGTCCATGGCGACGGGGGTGCTCAGGCGGGGCGGATCGCCGCCGGCTGAGCGGCGGCGACCGCCGCGGCGGCCCGGCGCGCGTGGTAGCTCGAACGGGTGAGCGGGGAGGCCTCGACGTGGCGGAAGCCCATCGCCCGCGCCTCGGCGGCGAGCGCCTCGAAGCCCTCGGGCGGGACGAAGCGGGCGACGGGCACGTGCGCCGCGCTCGGCCGCAGGTACTGCCCGAGCGTCACGATGTCCACGCCGACCGACGCGAGGTCCGCGAGGGCGCCGAGGACCTCGGCGTCGGTCTCGCCCATGCCGAGGATGAGGCCCGACTTCGTCGTGAGCCCGGCGGCCTTCGCCCGCGCCAGCAGCGCGAGCGAGCGCGCGTAGGAGGCGGAAGGCCGGATGGCGCGCTGGAGGCGCAGGACCGTCTCGAGGTTGTGGTTGAGCACGTCGGGCGCGGCGTCGAAGATGGTGCGCAGCGCCTCCTCCCTCCCCTTGCAGTCGGGGATCAGCACCTCGACGCTCGTCGAGGGGCACCGCCGCCGGATCGCCGCGATCGTCTCGGCGAAGGCCGTGGCGCCGCCGTCGTCGAGGTCGTCGCGGGCGACCGCGGTGACGACGGCGTGCGCGAGGCGCAGGCGCTCGACCGCGGCGGCGACGTGCTCGGGCTCCTCGGGGTCGAGCGGCCCGGGCCGGCGCGTGTCGACGAGGCAGAAGCCGCACGCGCGCGTGCAGCGCTCCCCGTTGATCATGAACGTCGCCGTTCCCTCCGCCCAGCACTCGTAGATGTTCGGGCAGCCCGCCTCCTCGCACACGGTCGTGAGGCTCAGCCCCCGCAGCGTCGAGCGCAGCCCGAGGTACTCCGGGCCGAGCCGTGCCTCGACCCGCAGGTAGGAGGGCTTGCGCGAGCCGAGCGGGAGCGCCCGACGCGAGTCGACGCCCGCCCGAGCGAGCCGGCGCTCGAGCGGGCGCGCCGGCCCGGTCGCGTGCACCTCGGGCTCGGCGGCGCGCGCCGGGGCGCAGTCCTGGCGCTCGACCTGTCGCCGGGGGGTGCTGGCGGCGGGCAGGCTCGTCGCCGCCGCCTCGACGACGGCGTCGACGACGTCCGCCATCGAGGCTCGCACGCCCTCGGCGGCGAGCGAGGTGACGGGCCGGCCCGCGAGCCCGCACGGGACGATGCGCTCGAACATCGACAGGTCCGGATCGACGTTGAGCGCGAAGCCGTGCATGGAGCGGCCGCGGCTCACCCGCACCCCCACGGCGCAGACCTTGCGGGCGGCGGGCGAGGCGGGTGCGACCCACACGCCGGGCAGGCCCTCGATGCGACCCACGTCGTCGAGCCCGAGGCGCCGCAGCGCCTCGATGACGAGGTGCTCGACGCCGTGGACGAAGGAGGGCACCGCAGCCGGTCCGAGGGGCACGTCGACGATCGGGTAGCCGACGAGCTGGCCCGGGCCGTGGTAGGTGACGTCGCCGCCGCGATCCGCCCGGACGAGCTCGCCCCCGAGCTCGTCAGGCGGCACGAGGACGTGCTCGCGCCGGGCTCGCACGCCGAGGGTGTAGACGTGCGGGTGCTCGAGCAGGAGGAGGTAGTCCTCCCCACGACGCCGGTGGAGGGCGTGCTGGAGGGCGAGCGCCTCCCGGTACTCGACGCGCCCGAGGACGCGAACCCGCAGCGCCGTGGCCACGCCCGTCAGAGCTCGGCCGACCAGTCGCGCCCCTCGAGCACGGCGGCGACGTCGCGCAGGTAGCGGGCCGCGTAGGCGCCGTCGACGGCGCGGTGGTCGAAGGCGAGGCCGAGCGTGCCGACCGAGTGGATGGCGATCGACTCGGTCCCGTCCGAGGCGGTGACGACGACGGGCCGGCGGCGGACGCCGTCGGTCGAGAGGATCGCGACCTGCGGCTGGGCGATGATCGGGAAGGTGAGGAGCGTCCCGAAGGGCCCCGGGTTCGTGATCGTGAAGGTCCCGCCCGAGATGTCGTCCGCCGAGAGCTTGCGCGCTCGGGCCCGGCTGGCGAGGTCGGCGATCGAGCGGGCGAGCCCCCGCAGCGACTGACCGTCCGCGTTGTGCACGACCGGGACGATGAGCCCCTCGTTGTCGAGGTCCACGGCGATGCCGAGGTTGATGTCGCGATGGACGATGAGCGCGTCCTCCCCCACCGACGAGTTGAGGTGGTGGTAGCTGCGCAGGACCTCGACCGCGGCGCGGGCGACGAAGGGGAGGTAGGTGAGGCCGATCCCCTCCTCCGCCTTGAAGGCGTCCCGGCGCGCCCTGCGCACGCGCTCCACGTTCTCGTAGTCGACCTCCACCGCGACGAGGGTGTGCGCCGCCGTCGCCTTCGAGCGCACCATGTGCTCGGCGGTGACCCGCCGGATGGCGGAGAACTGCACGACCTCGTCGCGCGCCCCGACGGGAGGTGGCGTGGCGCGAACGGGAGCCGGCGCGGGGCTCGGCACCGGCGGGCGGGCCTCGGTGGCGACCGGCGCTGCGGCCGCGGCCCGCCGGTCGATGTAGGCGAGGACGTCCTCCCGGGTGATCCGTCCTCCCAGTCCCGTGCCGGGGATCTCCGCCGGGTCGAGGTCGTGCTCGGCGATGAGCCGCCGCACCACCGGGGACAGCAGGGCGCCGCGACTGCCGCCACCGTTCTCGCCGCCCGGGGCGAGCGCGACGCCCGGCGCCGGGGCCTGCGGCGACGGAGGGGGCGGCGGCGGAGGAGGCGGGGGCGGCGGGGGCGTGGCCGCCGGTGCCGTCGGGGCCCAGGACGGCGGGGGAGGCGGCGGCGGAGGCGGCGGGGGCGTGGCCGCCGGTGCCGTCGGGGCCCAGGACGGCGGAGGGGGCGGCGGCGGAGGCGCGCTGGCCGGTGCGGCGGGCTCGGCGGTGCCGGCCGCCGCCGCCCCCTCGGCGATCACGGCCAGCCGGGCGCCGACGTCGACGGTCTCGCCCTCCTGCACGAGGATCTCGGTCAGCACCCCCGCGGCCGGCGAGGGGACCTCGGAGTCGACCTTGTCGGTCGACACCTCGAAGAGCGGCTCGTCGAGGGCGACGGTGTCGCCGACCTTCTTCATCCAGCGGATGATCGTCCCCTCGGTCACCGTCTCGCCGAGCTGCGGCATTGTGATGTCAGCCAACGTGGAGCCCCCTTCCCGTGAGCGCGAGCACCGTCTCGCCGAAGGTCTCCGACAGCGTCGGGTGCGGCTGGATGAACTGTGCGATCTCGTCCGGCGTCGCCTCCCAGTTCACCGAGAGGTAGGCCTGGCCGAGCTGCTCGGTGACCCACGGCCCGACCATGTGGACGCCGAGGAGGCGCCCGGCGCGCCCGTCGCGGCCGCGCTCGGCGATCACCTTGACCATCCCCTCGGTCTCCCCGAGGATGCGGGCGCGTCCGTTGCCGGCGATGGGGTCCCTCTTCACGACGACGTCGAGGCCCGCCGCCACCGCGTGCTCCTCGGTCATCCCCACGAACGCGACCTCGGGATGGCAGTAGATGCACCAGGGGACCTTCGAGTAGTCCACCGGTACGGCCGGCTCCGCCAGCATCTCCTTCACGACGAGGATCCCCTCGGCGAACCCGACGTGCGCGAGCTGCGGCGTGGCGACGAGGTCGCCGATGGCGAAGACGCCGTCGGCGCCGGTGCGCAGCCACTCGTCCACGACGACGAAGCCGCGCTCGTCGACCTCGACGCCGGTCTCCGGCCCGAGAAGACCCTCGGAGGCCGGCCGGCGACCCACCGCGACGACGACCGCCTCGGCGTCGACGCGCTCGCCGGTCGCGAAGCGCACCGTCGTGCCCTTCTCCCCGGGCTCGTGCCCGAGGACCTCGACGCCGGTGCGCACGACGATGCCCCGCCGCTCGAAGGCGCGCGCCACGACATCGGCGACGTCGCGGTCGCAGCCCGGCAGCAGGCTCGGCGCGACCTCGAGCAGCGTGACCTGCGAGCCGAGGTCGCCGAGCATCGAGGCGAACTCGCAGCCGATGGCCCCGCCGCCGATCACGACCGCCGAGCGAGGGATCGCCGAGAGCTCGAGCACGTCGTCGGAGGTGAGCACGACGCGCCCGTCGGGCTCGAAGCCGGGGATCGACCGCGGCGTCGAGCCGGCGGCGAGCACGACGTGGTCGCCGGTGACGCGCCGCGCCGTCCCGTCCGCCGAGCGCACCTCGACGCTTCGCCCGGGGTGCAGCACCCCCACGCCCTCGTAGACGTCGACCTTGCGGCTGCGCAGCAGCCCCGACAGCCCCCGGTAGAGCTGCTCGACGACGCGCCGCTTGCGGTCGAGGCTCACAGCGAAGTCCACGACCGGCTGGCCAGCCTGGACCCCGTACTCCTTCGATCCCGCCACCGTCCGGTAGACGGCGGCGGTCTCGAGGAACTCCTTGGCGGGGATGCAGCCGCGGTGCAGGCAGGTCCCGCCGACCTTGTCCTTCTCGACGACGGCGACCGACAGGCCGGCCGCGGCCCCGTAGAGCGCGACGGCGTAGCCGCCCGGGCCGCCGCCGACGACCACGACGTCGTAGTGCCGGGCTTGCGCGTCGTCCCGAGCCGTCGCAACCACCTCCATCACCGCGCGAGAGCGGGCACCACGCCGCCGGAGCCTGCGGAGCACCCGCCGCGGCCAGCCTACCGACGGCTCGCGAAGCGGGCGAAACGACCGGGGCTCGTCGCGTTCGCCTGGCACTCGACCGTCCTTCGCGGGTCCGGTCGGCGCTGGCCGCCCGGTGGCTCGACGTTAGCGAACGGCCGAGGGCGCCACCGCTGGTGACGACGCAGGAGACCGGGCCGCGCACGCCGGAATCGAGGCGGCGTGGCCGCGGACGAGGTCCGGCGCCGTCGGAACGGCGCCAGCCCCGCAGCCGGGCGGCGTGCGCGAATCCTCGGCGACGGAGGGCTCGGCGCCGCGCGGTCGACACGCGCGCCGAGCTGCGATGCGCCCCGTGGCCGCGCTAGCCCGCGCGTCTGCGAAGACTCGACGGAGGTACGCTCGCCAGGCGTCTTCATGGCCATCTGGTGCGTGCGATAGGGGGAGGGATGCTTCCAGTGCGAACAGTGCAGGAACGGTGGAACGCTGCGCCGCTCCCGCCGACGGCGCGGCGCGTGCTCGCAGGCGCGGCGCTGCTGCTCGCCGCATCGCTGGGCGCCGGTGGGGCGCAGGCTGCCTCGGCGTCGCCGCGGGAGCGGATCTTCGTCTCCCCGATCGGCCGGGCGACGAAGCCAGGCAGGTCGTGCGCCACGGCCCGGTTCTCCTCGATCATGGCGGCGATCGGGGCGGCGCCCGCCGGCTCGACGGTGGTCGTCTGCCCCGGCACCTACGCCGGCCAGGTAACGGTCATCAAGCCGATCACCCTGGAGGGCGAGCACGCCAGGATCGACGCGGCGGGCGCCGACACCGGGATCACCGTTCCCACGCCCGGGGTGACCGTCGAGGGCTTCACCGTCACGGGCGCGATCGGCGAGGGAATCCTCGTCGTCGGACGGCCCGGCGTGCCCGTCACCCACGTGACCGTGAGGGACAACGTGGTCGTCGGCAACGACCGGGGCAACCCGACCGGTGCGCCGATCAGCTCGTCGGCCTACCGCGAGTGCAACGCGACGGGCAAGGTGCCCGGCGACTGCGGCGAGGGGATCCACCTCATGGTCGCCGCCGACTCGACCGTCGTGGGCAACACCGTCGAGCACAACTCCGGCGGGATCCTCGTGACCGACGAGTTCGGCCCCGCCGACCACAACCTCATCAAGGGCAACCTCGTCAAGGACAACGTCCTCGACTGCGGGATCACGCTGCCGAGCCACTCGGCCAAGGCGTACGTCGGCGGGAAGCTCGACCCCGCAGCCGGTGGCGTCTACGACAACATCGTCGAGGACAACCGGCTCATCGGCAACGGCACGAGGGGCCAGGGGGCCGGCATCCTGCTCGCCGCGGCGCTGCCCGGCGGCGCCTCCTACGACAACGTCGTGCGGGGCAACACGATCATCGGCAGCGGCCTGTCCGGGGTGACCGTCCACCTCCACGCGCCCGGCCAGTACCTGAGCGGCAACGTCGTCGAGGGCAACACGATCAGGGTGAACAACCTCCTCGGTGACCCCGACTTCACGCCTACCGACCACGCGACGACCGGCGTGCTCGTCGGTACCGTCGCGCCGCTCGCGATCCGGATCGCCCACAACACGATCGTCGGCGACGCCTACGGCATCTGGTACCTGCACCCGGCAGTCGTGGCGGGCGCCGGGACGAACACCTTCCGCGGGGTCCGCGTCCACGTGCACGCGGCCTAGCACGAGCGGGCAGCGCCGAGCCGGCTCGGCACCGCAAGCGCCGGGCCGGCTCGGATGCCACCGGTGCCCTCGGCAACGCCCGCGTGCCTCCCTCGCCGGGCTTGCGACGGGCGGTGGCGAGCCCGTCCCGCGCAGCTCTCGGGCGAGGAGCACGGTGCGAGAGCCAGGAGCTGGGGACCCGACGACCGACATCGGCGGGGAGGTGTGACCGACCGACGTCCTGGCACCACCGGCCCAGTCGAAGCTGGAGGCCTCCTCCCGAGCCTGCGAGTTCGTGCCGTTGCGAGGCCTGCCGCCGGTGCAACCTCGCCCTGCACCGGCGCGGCGCGCCACCATGCGGGGCGGCGCCCCGCTCGCGGCCGGGGCGGCGTGCAGTCCCCCTGTCATCGGCCTGCTCGCGAGCGTGCGCAGCCTCGGGCCCTCGCGGCGCGTGGTGCGCTCGGCCCTCCTCGCCCTACGTCGTCGTCGCCGCCCCGCTCGGCCTCGTGTTCGCCCACGGCCACACGAGGGGAGCCACGCACGTCGTCTTCGCCGTCGACGTGCCGACGGTGACGGCCTGCACGGTCGTGCGCCCCGAGGAGACGACGGGCGCGGCGCGCGCCCGACGGGCACGGCTGCCACCAGCTCGGGCAGGACCTTACGAGATGGCGAGGAGGCGCCGCGAGGAGAGCAGGGCGAGGACGTCGCGGGCCGAGTCGGCCGCGGTCCGCCCCTCGGTGCGGAGCACGAGCTCGGGCGCCTCCGGTGGCTCGTAGGGGTCGGAGACGCCGGTGAAGGCGGGGATCTCCCCGGCCCGGGCCCGCGCGTACAGGCCCTTGGGGTCACGCGCCTCGCAGACGGAGAGCGGCGTGGCGACGTAGACCTCGAGGAAGGCGACCCCGGCCTCGTCGTGGCGGGCGCGCACGGCCTTGCGTCCCGCCGCGTAGGGGCTGATGAGGCTGACGATCGCGAGCTGACCGGCGCGAGCGAACAGGAGCGCCACCTCGCCGGCGCGCCGGACGTTCTCCTCCCGGTCCCTCGCCCCGAAGCCGAGGTCCGAGTTGAGGCCCTCCCGCAGCTCGTCGCCGTCGAGGAGGTAGTGGGGCACCCCCGCCAGCGCGAGGAGGTCGGCGAGCGCGGCCGCGATGCTCGACTTGCCCGACCCCGACAGCCCGGTGAGCCACACGGTGGCGCCGGGACGGCGAGGGGAGGCGGCGCGCATCAGGCTGGCGGCCGGAGCAGCATCCCAGCTCCGACGGTGGCGTTCGTGGCCTCGTCGACCAGGATGAAGCTGCCCGTCGCACGGTTGCGCCGGTACTCGTCGTAGAAGATCGGCACCGTCGTGCGCAGGTCGACGCGGCCGATGTCGTTGAGGCCGAGCGCTCCGGCGGCGCGGTCTCGGTGCAGCGTGTTCACGTCGAGACGGTAGTGCAGCTCCCGGACGAGGGCGCGCGCCCAGCGCGTCGTGTGCTTCAGCGCGAGCTTCGTCCCCGGCCGCAGCGGCGCCTCGCTCATCCAGCACACCATCGCAGAGAGGTCCTGGCCGACCGTCGGCCGGTTGTGCGGCCGGCACAGCAGGTCGCCGCGGGTGACGTCGAGCTCGTCGGCGAGGCGGACGACGACCGACATGGGCGGGAAGGCCTGCGCGACGGGGCCGTCCGCGGTCTCGATCGCCTCGATCGTCGTCGTGAACCCCGAGGGCAGGACGAGCACCTCGTCGCCGACCTCGAGGACGCCGCCAGCGACCTGCCCGGCGTAGCCGCGGTAGTCGTGCAGCTCGTGCGAGCGCGGGCGCACCACCCACTGGACGGGGAAGCGCACGTCGATCAGGTTGCGGTCCGAGGCGATGTGCACCTCCTCGAGGTGGGTGAGCAGCGGCGGGCCACGGAACCACGCCATCTCGGCGGACCGCTCGACGACGTTGTCGCCGTGGAGCGCGGAGATGGGGATGAACGCGAGGTCGGCGACCTCGAGGCGCGTCGCGAAGTCCTCGAACTCGCGCCGGATCTCCTCGAAGCGGCGCTGCTCGTAGCCGACGAGATCCATCTTGTTGACGCAGATGACGAGGTGCGGGACGCGAAGCAGCGAGGCGATGAAGGCGTGGCGGCGGGTCTGCTCGGTGATGCCGTTGCGGGCGTCGACGAGGACGACGACGAGGTCGGCCGTCGAGGCCCCGGTGACCATGTTGCGCGTGTGCTGCACGTGGCCGGGGGTGTCGGCGAGGATGAACTTGCGCCGCGGCGTGGCGAAGTAGCGGTAGGCGACGTCGATCGTGATGCCCTGCTCCCGCTCGGCGCGCAGCCCGTCGGTCAGCAGCGCGAGGTCGACGTAGTCGTCGCCGCGAGCCAGGCTCGTGCGTTCGACCGCCTCGAGCTGGTCCTCGAAGACCTGCTTGGAGTCGTAGAGCAGCCGCCCGATGAGCGTCGACTTGCCGTCGTCCACCGAGCCGGCCGTCGCCAGGCGCAGGAGCTCCACTAGAAGTAGCCCTCCCGCTTGCGGTCCTCCATCGCCGCCTCCGAGAAGCGGTCGTCCGCGCGCGTGGCGCCGCGCTCGGAGATGCGGGTCGTCGCGATCTCGGCGATCACCTCCTCGGGCGTCGTCGCGCCCGACTCGACCGCGGCCGTGCAGGTCATGTCGCCGACCGTGCGGTAGCGCACGGTGGCGACGAAGGGCCGCTCGTCCTCGACGCCGTCGCGCGGCGCGAGGTACGGGCCGACGGCGAGCAGCATCCCGTCGCGCCGGAACACCTCGCGCCGGTGCGCGAAGTAGATCGAGGGGACCTCGATCCCCTCGCGCGCGATGTACTGCCAGACGTCGAGCTCGGTCCAGTTCGAGAGGGGGAAGACGCGCAGGTGCTCCCCCGGCCGGTGCCGTCCGTTGTAGAGGTTCCACAGCTCCGGGCGCTGGGCCCGGGGATCCCACTGGCCGAACTCGTCGCGCAGCGAGAAGACCCGCTCCTTGGCCCGCGCCTTCTCCTCGTCCCGCCGGCCGCCGCCGAAGACGGCGTCGAAGCCGTTGCGCTCGATCGCGCCGAGCAGGACGTGGGTCTGCAGCCGGTTGCGCGAGGTGCCCGGGCCGCCCTCTTCCGCCACCTCGCCCGCGTCGATCGCCTCCTGGACGGACGCGACGACGAGGCGCACCCCGAGCTCGGCGACGCGCCGGTCGCGAAAGGCGAGCACCTCCTCGAAGTTGTGGCCCGTGTCGACGTGGAGGACCGGGAACGGGATCGGCTGGGGCCAGCACGCCTTCGCCGCGAGGTGCGCGAGCACGGCGGAGTCCTTGCCGCCCGAGAAGAGGAGCGCGGGCCGCTCGAACTCCGCGACGACCTCCCGGATGATGTGGAGCGCCTCGGACTCGAGCGCGTCGAGGTGCGTGAGCTGGTACGGCATAAAACTCCGACAATGCTAGTCAGGATTTCGTCAGGATTCGGTGAGGAGTCGGTCAGGATTCGGCATCCTCAGGGTTCGGCCTGCGGCTCGTGGCGGTGCCGGCGAGCCCCCGGCCGGCCGCGGCCGCGCGCTGACGGCGCGCCGCCTCGTTGGCCAGGCGGTCGACGAGCTCGTTGAGCTCGTCGCCCGCGTGGCCCCTCACCCAGCGGAAGCCGACCTGTCCGCCCCGGCGGTCCACCACCTCCTCCACGAGCGGGACCCACAGGTCCTGGTTCGCCACGGGCTCGCGCCGCGCGTTGCGCCAGCCCCGGGCGCGCCAGGCGACCCACCAGCCGTCGCGAAAGCAGTTGACGACGTAGGCGGAGTCGCTCACGACCTCGAGCGGGCCCGGGTTCGCCGCCAGCGCCTCGAGGACCGCCGTGAGCTCCATGCGCTGGTTCGTCGTCGACCGCTCGCACCCGCTCGCCCAGTCCGCCGGCGACAGCGCCCAGGCCCAGCCGCCCGGGCCGGGGTTGCCGAGGCACGCCCCGTCGGTGAACACGACCAGGGGCTCGGGCACGCGACCAGTCTGGCGGACGCGGGCCCGGCGCGCCCGCCCCGGACGACCCAGAGCCCGCCGCGCACGTAAGACTGTGGGCGTGATCTTCGACGGCTTCTCCCACCAGCTCCCCGACATCGACCCGGGCGAGACCGCCGAGTGGCTCGACTCGTTCCGGTCGGTCGTGGAGACCCGAGGCAAGGCCCGCGCCCAGTTCCTCCTCATGAAGCTGCTCGAAGCGGCCCGCGAGGCGCAGGTGAACTTCCCCGCGACGGTCTCGACGCCCTACATCAACTCGATCCCCGCGAGCGCCGAGCCGTGGTTCCCCGGCGACGAGCAGATGGAGCGCCGCATCCGCGCCTACATCCGCTGGAACGCGGCCGTCATGGTGACGCGGGCGAACGCCCGCTACCCGGGGATCGGCGGGCACCTCTCGACCTACGCGAGCAGCGCCGCGCTCTACGAGGTCGGCTTCAACCACTTCTTCCGCGGCAAGGACCACGGGGCGGCAGGCGACCAGGTCTTCTTCCAGGGGCACGCCTCGCCGGGCATCTACGCCCGGGCCTTCGTCGAGGGCCGCCTCGACGAGGAGGACCTCGACCGCTTCCGCTTCGAGGTCGGCGGCGGGGGGCTCTCGAGCTACCCCCACCCGCGCCTCATGCCCGACTTCTGGGAGTTCCCCACCGTCTCGATGGGGCTCGGGCCGCTCGCCGCGATCTACCAGGCACGCTTCAACCGCTACCTCCTGCACCGGCGCATCGTCGACACGAGCGGGTCCCGGGTGTGGTGCTTCGTCGGCGACGGCGAGTTCGACGAGCCCGAGACGCGCGCCGGCCTCGCCCTCGCGGCGCGCGAGCAGCTCGACAACCTCATCTTCGTCGTGAACTGCAACCTCCAGCGCCTCGACGGGCCGGTGCGCGGGAGCGGCAAGATCATCCAGGAGCTCGAGGCCGAGCTGCGCGGCAGCGGCTGGAACGTCATCAAGGTGATCTGGGGGTCGCGCTGGGACGAGCTCCTCGCGCGCGACGTCGACGGGGTGCTCGTCAACAAGATGAACACCACGCCCGACGGGGACTTCCAGAAGTACGCGACGGAGTCGGGCGCCTACATCCGCGAGCACTTCTTCGGGCCCGACCCGCGCCTGCGCGCCCTCGTCGAGCACCTCTCGGACGAGGAGCTCCAGGCGCTGCCGCGCGGCGGCCACGACTACCGCAAGCTCTACGCCGCCTACAAGGCGGCGACCGAGCACGTCGGCACGCCGACAGCGATCCTCGCCAAGACCGTGAAGGGGTGGAAGCTCGGCCCCGAGATCGAGAGCCGCAACGCCACCCACCAGATCAAGAAGATGACCCACGAGCAGCTGCGGGCGCTCAGGGACCGGCTCAACCTGCGCGAGGAGATCCCCGACGAGGCGCTCGAGGCGGACGACCCCCCCTACTACCGACCGCCGGCCGGCTCGCCGGCCCACGAGTACCTCACGTCGCGCCAGCGCGTCCTCGGCGGGTCGTTGCCGAAGCGCGTCGTGCGCGCGAAGGGGCGCGAGGGGCTCCCGGCGCCGGACCCGGCCGCCTTCGCCGAGTTCTCGGGCGGCTCGCGCGGCCAGGCCGTCTCGACGACCATGGCGTTCGCCCGCCTGCTGCGCAACCTGCTGCGCGACCCGAACGTCGGCCGCTTCGTCGTCCCGATCGTCCCCGACGAGGGGCGCACCTTCGGCCTCGACGCCCTCTTCTCGGAGGTGAAGATCTACGCGCACGGCGGCCAGCGCTACACGTCGGTGGACGCCGGCCTCCTCCTGTCCTACGCCGAGGCCGAGGACGGCCAGATCCTCGAGGAGGGGATCACCGAGGCGGGCGCGATGGCGAGCTTCCTCGCCGGCGCCACCTCCTACGCCACCTGGTCGCAGCCGATGCTCCCCTTCTTCCTCTTCTACTCCATGTTCGGCTTCCAGCGCATCGGCGACCAGATCTGGCAGTGCGCCGACGCGCGCGGGCGCGGCTTCCTCCTCGGGTGCACCGCCGGCCGCACGACGATGAGCGGCGAGGGCCTCCAGCACGAGGACGGCCAGTCGCTCCTGCTCGCCTCGGCGGTGCCGACCGTGCGCGCCTACGACCCGGCCTTCGCCTACGAGGTGGCGGCCATCGTCGAGCACGGCATCGCCGAGATGTACGGCCCGAACCCCGCCGACGTCGTCTACTACCTCACCTTGTACAACGAGAACTACCCGATGCCCGCGCTACCCGAGGGCGCCGACGGCGAGCGGGTGCGAGACGGCGCCATCCGCGGCCTCTACCGCTTCGCCGGCCCGGCGCCGACGAGGTCCGCCGACGCGGCGTCGGCCACGATCCTCTTCTCCGGCACCGCGTGGCAGGCGGCGGCTCGGGCGCGCGAGCTGCTCGCCGAGGACTGGAACGTCTCGGCCGAGCTGTGGTCGGTCACGAGCTACAAGGCGCTGCGCGAGGACGCCCTCGAGGTCGAGCGCTGGAACCGCCTCCACCCGGGCGACAGCCCCCGCGTCCCCTACGTCACGCGGGCGCTCGCCCAGGCGCACGGGCCCATCGTCGCGGTCACGGACTTCATGAAGGCCGTCCCCGACCAGATCGCCCGCTTCGTGCCCGCCTACTACACCTCGCTCGGCACCGACGGCTTCGGCCGCTCCGACACCCGCGAGGCGCTGCGCCGCCACTTCGAGGTGGATGCCGAGCACCTCGTGGTGGCGGTCCTCGACGCCCTCGCCGGCCTCGGCCAGGCGAAGGCCGCCGACGTCGCGAGGGCCATCGCCGCCTACGGGATCGACCCGGACGCGCCCGACCCGCGGACCTGCTAGCCGGCCGGGGTTACGCTTCGGGCCATGCCCCTCTACGTCACCGGGGACGAGGAGGTGGACGGCCTCGTCAACACGGACCCCTTCGCCCTCCTCGTGGCGATGGTGCTCGACCAGCAGGTCCCGATGGAGCGGGCCTTCTCCGCACCCGCGGCGCTGCGGGCGCGACTCGGCGGCGAGCTCGACCCGGCGGCGGTGGCGGCGATGGACCCCGCCGCGCTCGCGGCGGCCTTCCAGGCGCGCCCGGCGCTCCACCGCTTCCCGGCGGCGATGGCGGCACGCGTCCAGGAGCTCGCCCGCCTCGTGGTGCGCGACTGGGGCGGCGACGCCTCGGCGATCTGGCGCAGCGCCCGAAGCGGCGCCGAGCTCGCGACGCGCCTCGCGTCGCTCCCCGGCTTCGGCGAGCAGAAGGCCCGCATCCTCGTCGCGCTCCTCGCCAAGCGCTTCGACGTCCGCCCGCCCGGCTGGCGAGCAGCCGCCGCCCCCTACGGCGAGCCCGACGCCTTCGCCTCGGTCGCGGACGTCGACTCGCCCGAGGCCCTCGCGCGCGTCCGGGCGCGAAAGCGCGAGCTGAAGGCGGCGGCCCGGCGGCCGGGCACGCGCGCGCCGGCGCGGTGAGCGCCGCAAGCCGGGCGGGCGCGCTCAGCGGGCGCTCCCTCTACCTGTGCACCCCCGATCGTCCCGACCTCGGCCCGTTCCTCAAGGCGTGCATCGCCGGGGGCGTCGACGTGGTCCAGCTGCGCGAGAAGGACCTCGAGGCGCGCCCGCTCCTCGAGCGGGCGCGCCTCGCGCGCGAGATCTGCGGCGAGGCGGGCGTGCCCTTCCTCCTCAACGACCGACCGGACCTCGCCCTCGAGGCCGAGGCCGACGGCGTGCACCTCGGCCAGGACGACGCGCCGCCGAGCCTCGCGCGGCGGATCCTCGGTCCGGACCGCCTCGTCGGCCTGTCCACGCACGCGCCCGAGGAGCTCGCCGTCGCGCTCGACGAGCCGATCGACTACCTCTCCGCCGGCCCCGTCGTGCCGACGCCGACGAAGCCGGGGCGGCCGGGGACCGGCGTCGGCTACGTCACCGCGGCGACGAGCGTCGCCGCCGAGGCGGGCCTCGCCTGCTTCGTGACCGGCGGCGTGACCCCCGAGACCATCCCCGAGCTCGCGCGCGCCGGGGCGCGCGCCTTCGTCGTCGTCCGCTACCTCACCGAGGCGAGCGACCCCCGCGCCGCGGCGGCGCGCCTCGCCGAGGCGATCGCGGCGGCGACGCAGGGCCGATGACGGCGCCGATGGCCGCGGACCGCTCGCCGTCGGCCGAGCGCGCCGACGCGGCCTGGGGCTTCGCCTCGCGCGCCGAGCCGCGCTGGCCCGCGTCGCTCGCCATCGCCGTCGCCATCGCCCTCTACCTCGTGCTGCCGAACCGGCTGACCGCCGGGCTCGGGCCGCGCTGGCTCATCCCGGCGCTGGCGGGCGCCCTCGAGGTGGTCCTCCTCGTCGCCAACCCGCGCCACGAGACGCGCGAGGTGGCGCGCTTCCGGGCGGTCGCGATCGTCCTCATCGCCCTCGTGAACGCGGCGAACCTCGTCAGCCTCGGCGAGCTCGTCAACGCCCTCCTCTACGACCCGAGGGCGTCGGGACGTGCCCTCGTCCTCGCCTCCGTGCCGATCTGGCTCACGAACGTCATCGTCTTCGCCCTGTGGTTCTGGGAGCTCGACCGCGGCGGCCCCGCGGCGCGCCTGCGCCAGCGCCACGGCCCGCCGGACTTCCTCTTCCCCCAGATGTCGACGCCGGGTGCGACGCGCCCGGGCTGGTCGCCGGGCTTCCTCGACTACCTGTACACCTCGTTCACGAACGCGACGGCCTTCAGCCCGACCGACACGATGCCGCTCAGCGCCTGGGCGAAGGCGCTCATGATGGGCCAGGCCCTCGCCTCGCTCCTCACCGTCGCGCTCGTCGTGTCGCGCGCGGTCAACATCTTGAGCTGAGCGCCGCTCGCCGGCGCGCCCGGAGCCGGGCGGCGAGGTAGGAGGCGGTGGCGACGGCCAGGATGGCGAAGCTCGGCGGCAGGACCGGCACCGCCTCGGCGAGCGCGAGCCCCCCCCAGGTCGCGCCGAGCGCCAGGGCGGCCGAGCACCACAGCGCGGCGAAGGGCCGCACGCACAGCCTGCTCGCCGCGCCGGCGGGCGCGGCGAGCAGGCCGAGGAGGAGCAGCGCGCCGACCGCCTGGGTCGCCTCCGCGGCCGTCACCCCGACGAGGAGGAGGAAGACGAGCCCGAGCGTGCGCACCGGCACCCCGCGGCTGAGCGCCACCGCCTCGTCGAGGCTCGCGAACACGAGCGGGCGGGCGATCGCGAGCAGGAGGACGCACACCGCCGCGCCGACGCCCGCCGCCAGCGCGGCCTGGGCGAGCGAGAGGCCGAGGAGGGAGCCGAAGAGCACGCTCACGCCGGTCGCGCCGCCCGAGGCGGAGCGCGCGCTCGTGTAGAGCGCGAGGAAGAGCGTCCCGAGGCCGAGGACGTAGGAGAGCACGGTCCCGATGACGACGTCGTCGGGCCGGCCGTAGCGCTCGAGGAGGCCGAGGACGACGGCGACCGCCGCGCAGGCGGCGAACAGCCCGAGGCGCAGGTCGACGCCCGTCGCGGCGGCCGCGAGCGCGCCGGTGAAGCCGACGTGGCCGAGGGCGTCGCCGGTGAAGACCTGGGCCCGCAGCACGAGCAGGTAGCCGACGAAGCCGCTCGCCACGGCGACGAGGGTGCCGGCGAGGAGGGCGTGGAGGACGGCGGGCTCGAGCACGAGGCTCGCGACGAGCCCGGGGACGCGCGCCGCGGCCATCGGCTAGGCCCGGGCCTCGGCGCCCGCTCGGCGCGAGCGCGCGTGCGCGGCGGCGAGGGCGGCGAGGTAGGCGCCGAAGCCGAAGCTCGTGAGGAAGAAGCCGGCCGGGTAGGCGGAGAAGAACGCCGCGGCGAGGCCGAGCCAGGTGACGGCGAGGCCGATCCCGACGCTCAGCGCGAGCCCCACCGCTGGGCGGGCGCTCAGGCGCTGGGCGGCGGCCGCCGGCATGACGAGGAGGGCGAAGACGAGGAGGGAGCCGGTGACCTGGCTCACCTCGGCGACGGTGGCCCCGAGGACGACGAGGTAGGCGGCGCCGAGGAGGCGGACCGAGACGCCGCGAGCGGCCGCGACCGCCTCGTCGAGGCTGGCGAACCACAGCGGCCGGCCGATCGCGGCCAGGAGCGCGAGGCTGGCCGCGCCCACCGCGCCGAGGGCGAGGACCTCGGCGCTCGTCACGCCGAGGAAGCTCCCGAACAGGAGCGCCGTGACCCCGCCGAGGAAGCCGTGGTAGAGGCCGACGAAGACGACCCCCGCGGCGAGCGCGAAGGCCTGGAGGGTGCCGATGAGCGCGGGCTCGTCGCCGCGCCACCGGGCGCGCTGGCGCGCCGGCGCGATCGCGAGCGCGGCGGCGACGCACGCGCCGAAGTAGCCGACGCCGAGGGGGAGGCCGAGGTAGGCGGCGCCTGCGGCGCCCGGGAAGCCCACGACGGCGAGGGTGTGGCCGGCGAAGGCCTGGCGCCGCAGCACCATGAACCAGCCGACGACGCCCGCCGTGACCGCCACGATCGTCCCCGCCTCGAGGGCGTGCACCATGAACGGGTAGGCGACGAGCTCGCGCACGTCGACGAGGACGTCGAGCGAGAGGCGGGCCGCCGGCACGGCGGCGGGCGCGCTCATGGCCTCGGGCCGTGCGCGTGGCGATCGACGTGGAGCGCGGGGGGCTCGGGCTCGCCGACGACGACGAGGCGGCCGTCGCTCGCCCGGAGCACCTCGATCGGCGCGCCGAACAGGCGGCTCAGCGTGGCGCTCGTGACCACCTCCTCGGGGCGGCCCGAGGCCGCGGCGCCCCGGGCCAGGTAGACGACGCGGTCGAGGAAGGGCAGGATCGGGTTGATGTCGTGCGCCACGATGAGCACCGTCACGTCCCCGGCCTCGCAGATCGAGCCGAGGAGGGCGGCGATCGCCGACTGGTTCGGCAGGTCGAGGCCGTCGAGCGGCTCGTCGAGCAGGAGGAGCCGCGGCTCGCGCACGAGTGCCTGGGCGATGAGGAGGCGCTGCTGCTCGCCGCCCGAGAGCTGCCCGATCGGTCGCCCGGCGTAGGCGCTCGCCCCGACGCGCTCGACCGCCGCCGCGACGCGCGCCGCGGCACGCCGGGCGCGCGCCGAGAGGCGCGCCAGGCCGGGGAGGGGCACGCCGTAGCGGTCGCCGTCGAGCCCGAGGCGCACGAGGTCGACGCCGCGCACCGGCAGGCCGGCTTCGAAGGTGCGCCGCTGCGGCAGGTAGCCGATCGACCGGCGGGCCGCTGCCGGCGGGCCGCCGAGCACCTCGACGGTCCCGGCGGCCGGCGCGACGAGGCCGAGGATGACCTTGAGGAGGGTCGACTTGCCGGCACCGTTCGGCCCGAGCACCGCGACGAGCTCGCCGGGCGCGACCGCGAGGTCGACGCCGCTCCAGACCCGAGCGCCGCCGACGCGCGCCTCGACGGCGCGAAGCGAGACGACCGGCGCGTCCCGTGCCGCGCCGCCCGGCGCCCCGGCGCTCACCGGGTGGACCTCGCCCGTGCCGCCTCGAGCGCCGCGAGCAGCGCCCGGAGCTGGCGAGCCTGCCAGGCCTGGTAGGTGGCCGAGGGCGGCACGAGCGTCTCGGTGATCGGCACGGTCGGGATGCCGGCGCGCCGACAGGCGTCAAGCTGGCGCTGGACGACGGGGATCTCGTTCTGGGTGTTGTAGACGTAGACGGCGATCTCCCGGCGCGCGATCTGCGCGGCGATCGTCGCCTGGTCGGCCGGGCTCGGCTCGGCTCCCTCGCTCACCGCTCGAAGGAAGCTCGCCGGCGTGAGGACGCGCAGGCCGAGGGCCGGGGCGAGCAGGGAGAAGATCGACTCCGAGGCGCCGACGGGCGTCCCGGCGAAGCGGGCGCGGATCTCGGCGAGCAGGGCGTCGACGCCGCGCAGATCGACCGACTCGAAGCGGCGCGCGCCTTCCTGGAAGGCGCCGGCGGCTCCCGGGTCGACCCTCGACAGGTCGGTGGCGATCGCCGCCGCGACCCGCCGGACGTCCCCCGGGTCGTACCAGCGGTGGGGGTTGGCGCCCGGGCGCAGGCCGAGGAGCGAGCCTACGTCGAGCACGACCGGGTGCGTCCCGCTCGCCGCCACGAGCTGCGACGCCCAGACGTCGTAGCCGAGGCCGTTCACGATGACGAGCCGGGCCTCGGCCACGGCGCGGGCGTCGGCAGCGGTCGGCTCGTAGTCGTGCGGGTCCGCGCCCGGCCTCGCGACGATGCTCGCCACGCGCACCCGGCGACCGCCCACCTGGGCGGCGATGCTCCCCCAGAAGTTCTCGGCCGCGACGACCTCGACGACCCCCCGAGGCGGCGCCGGCGCCGGCGCCGAGGCGGCGACGAGGGCGAGCGGGGCGGCGACGACGACCGCGGCGAGGCCGGCGAGGCCCGCGACCCGGGCCGTCCCGCCTCCCACCGGCCACCACCTCCCGCCGAGGGCCGCGGGGCGCCGGGCGGCGCGCGGCGACCCGATCGCCTAGGCTTTCCTGCAGTCGTTGCAGGTAACGACGCTAAACGATAACGGCATCGGTTGCAAGTAGGAGCTCGGACATGACGGAGGGCAGGGACCGGTGAGCGCAGCCACGAGGGCGCCGGCCGCGGAGCGCTCGACGCGCCAGAAGCGCGCCCTCGCCGCGGTCCTCGCCTCCTCCGACTCGTTCCGCTCGGCCCAGGACCTCTTCGCCGAGCTGCGGGCCCGCGGCGAGCGCGTCGGCCTCACCACCGTCTACAACCAGCTGCGCATCCTCGCCGAGGCCGGCGAGGTCGACGTGCTGCGCGCCAGCGAGGGCGAGACCCTCTACCGTCGCTGCCGCACGGGTGCGCACCACCACCACCTGCTGTGCCGCTCGTGCGGGCGGACCGTCGAGGTCGAGGGGCCGGAGGTGGAGCGCTGGGCGGCGCGCGTCGCCGGAGCGCACGGCTTCGTGGACATCCACCACACCGTCGAGGTCGTCGGCACCTGCCCGGCGTGCGCGAGCGCCTGAGCCCGAGGGCCGGACGCGGTCGAGGGGCGCCCGCGGCGCCCCTCGACCCGGTGCCTCGCACCGTTCTTCGCTGAAAGGCCCGGCGGCCCGAGCTGCACCGGGGGGGACGAGCTCCCGGTCGAGCGCGCCGGGGGTGTCTGGTTTGGCCTCACCAGGTGGTCCAGCGAGCCGCCTAGCGGCCAGCCACCTCCAGGGTCCCCGATCGTTCACCGCTCAGTTGGACCACCTCCTTTCTCTGGTGCGCCCAGGATACCGAGATCGTGCCGCCGGCGGGCGGAACCCCGGGGAGCCCGGCGCGGGCGCGCCACGAGCAGGACGCGCCGGACGGCGCGTCGACCGCCGCGCACGACGACCGTCTCGGTCGCGACGACCCGCCGTCGGCCCCGCAGGAGGCGCCGGCCGGCAGCGGTGAGGCGCAGGCCGACGCGGCGCGTGGCGCCGGGGGCCAGCGCGAAGCGCGCCTCGGCGACGACCGTCGTCTCGAGCGCCTCGGTCGTCGCCGCGCCGAGGCGCACCCGGACGCGCCGCTCGAAGGTCACCTCGACGGCGCCTCGGCACGTCGCGCCCTCGCAGCGCAGCTGCGGTCCGAGGAGGCGGCCCGCCGCCTCGAGCACGGGGGCGCCGACGCGCACCGTGGGCCTCGGGCGCCGCTCGCCGGGCGCGCCGGAGCGAGCGACGCCCGGCGCCGGCGCCGAGCCCGCCGAGGGCGGTCCGCCCGCGCCCGGGGGCCCCGCGGCGCCCGAAGACGCCCCCGCTCCCGGGGGGCCAGCCGAGCCCGGGGTCGGCGGGGCCTCGGGCACGACGCGCGCGCCCGCCGGCGGGCCGGTCCCCGCCGCGTTCGTCGCCGCCACCGAGACGAGGTAGCTCACGCCGTCGACGAGGCCGCCGATCGTGGCCGCCCGCGCCGTCGCGGGGAGGTCCTCGGTCACGGCGGGCGTGCCCGAGCCGGCCGGCGTCGCGCGCACGAGGTAGCCGGTCGGCGCGCTCCCGCCGTCGCGCGCCGGCGCGTCCCAGGCGAGGGCCGCCGAGGCGTCCCCCGCCGACGACGAGGTGAGCGGCGGCGCCGAGGGCGGCAGGAGGAGCAGCTCGACGAGATAGCGACCGGTGTCGGCGACGGCCACCGCCCCGGAGGCGAGGCCGGCGAGCGAGTCCGGCTGGCGCAGAGCGACGGCGCCGGCCGGGCTGCCGGCGGGGCTCGGCGCCGCCGAGCCGCCGCCCACCACGACGTAGCACTCGCCCGGCGTCCAGGTCGCGCCGGGCCCGAGGACGTAGCCGGGGTTCGCCGCCGAGACGGCGAGCACCTCGATCTCGCCGTCGTCGGTGTCGGCGACGAGGACGTCGCCCTCGGGGTCGACGCCGACGCCCTGGGGGAGGTTGAGGAGCGTGGCGGCCGCCGGCGAGCCGCCCGGGCTCGGCGCGCTCGACCCCGCCCCGGCGAGGACGTAGAGGTCGCCCGGCGTCCAGGTCGCGCCGGACCCGAGGACGTAGCCGGGGTCCGCCGCCGAGACGGCGAGGACCTCGATCGCGCCGTCGTCGGTGTCGGCGACGAGGACGTCGCCGGCCGGGTCGACCGCCACCCCCTCGGGATGGCTGAGGGCGACCGAGCGCGCCGGGGCGCCCGCCAGCGTCGGCGTCGCGGCACCGGAGCCGGCGAGGAGGTAGAGGTCGCCGGGCGTCCAGCTCCCGCCGGCAACGGGGTAGCCCGGGTCGCTCGCGCCGAGGGCGAGCACCGAGACGAGGTTCGTCCCGCCGTCGCTGATGACGACGTCGCCGGACGCGTCGATCGCCAGGCCGGCGGGCGCCACGAGGCGCGCCGCGGTGGCGACGACCGGCGTCGCGCCGAGCGCCGTCGAGCCGCCGCCCGCCACGACGTACAGCTCGCCGCGCACCCAGGCGCCCCCCGGCACGAGGTAGCCGGGGTTCGTGGCGCTCTCGGCGAGCACCTCGACCTCGTGGTCGCCGGTGTCGGCGACGAGCACGTCGCCGGCCGCGTCGACGGCGAGCGCGCCCGGCGCGGCGAGGCGGGTGGCGCTCGCCACGGTGCCGGCCGCCGAGGGCGCCTGTGAGCCGCCCCCGGCGAGGAGGTAGACGTCGCCGGGCGTCCAGGTCGTCCCGGCGGGCAGCAGGTAGCCAGGGTTCGTCGGGCTCTCGGCGACGACCTCGACGAGCGAGTTCCCGGTGTCGGCGACGACGAGGTTCCCCGACGGGTCGGCTGTCACCGCGCCCGGCTGGCTGAGGCCGGTGCCGAGCGCGCCCGAGCCGGTCGCGCTCGCGAGCGGCGTCGTGGCGCCGTTGCCCGCGACGACGAGGTAGTCCCCGCCCGAGGCGCCTGCGCCGGGCGCGACGCAGGCGAGGCCCGTCCCGGCGATCCAGGACGCCAGGACGAGCAGGAGCCCCCTGCGGCTGCGGCCTCGCGCCATGCGACCCCCCACCGGTGCCTCCGCCGGGGTCCGCCACGCCCTGGCGCCGTGCGACTGGACGTCGGGGCGCCGGCGTCGCGCCCCGACGTCTCTACGAAATGTAGATGCACTACGCAGCCTGAGGCTACAAATCGTGTTCAGCGGCGCGGACGGCGGCGCGCCCGACGGCGTGGCGGGCCCGCCCGGGTAGGCTGCGGCGTGTCCCTCCACTACGAGGACGCCCAGGTCGCCATCCACCGCTTCGTCGTCGGGCCGCTCGACAACAACGTGCTCGTCGTGCGGTGCAAGGCGACGGGCGAGGCGCTCCTCGTCGACGCGGCGAACGAGCACGGCCGCCTCCTCGAGGTGTGCCGCGCGCTCGGGGTGCGCGCCGTCGTCGAGACCCACGGCCACTGGGACCACATCCAGGCCGTGCCGCAGCTTCGCGACGCGGGCTACGAGGTCGCGGTGGCCGCCGCGGACGCTGCCCGGCTCCCCTCCTACGACCTCGTGCTCGAGGACGACGCGGTGCTCGCCGTCGGCCGCCTCCGCCTGCGCACGATCGCCACGCCCGGCCACACGCCCGGCTCGATGTGCTTCGCGCTCGAGGGCTCGCCGGTCCTGCTCACGGGCGACACGCTCTTCCCCGGGGGTCCGGGCGCCACCGCGGGCCCCGAGGCGGACTTCGGCCAGATCATCGAGTCGATCGACCGCCGCCTGTTCGCTCGCTTCGGGCCCGAGACGATCGTCATGCCCGGGCACGGCGAGGACACGACGATCGGCCGCGAGCGGCCGCACCTCGAGGAGTGGGTTGCCCGCGGCTGGTGACATTTCCACTACTGCGGTAGTGGAAATGTCCGGGCGGCACTAGCATGGGGCCGTGGGCGGCAGAGCCGACGTGACCGGCGCGGACCGAGGCGACGCGGCGCCACTGCTCTCGGTGGAGGGGCTCCACGCGAGCGCGGAGGGCGTCGAGATCCTGCGCGGCGTCGACCTCGCCGTCGGGCGCGGCGAGCTGCACGCCATCATGGGGCCGAACGGCTCGGGCAAGTCGACGCTCGCCAACGTCCTCCTCGGCAACCCCGCGTACACCGTCACCGCCGGGCGGGTGCGCTTCAACGGCGACGACGTCACCTACCTCGCCCCCGACGCGCGGGCCAAGCTCGGGATGTTCCTCGCCTTCCAGTACCCCGAGGAGATCCCGGGGGTGCCGATCCCCCAGTTCCTCCGCCAGGCGGTCGCGGCCCGGCGCGCGAGCGAGGTCTCCGTCCTCGAGATCCGGGTGCACCTGCGCGAGTGGCTCGAGCGCCTCGGGATGGACCCCGCCTTCGCCGAGCGCCAGCTGAACGCCGGCTTCTCCGGCGGGGAGAAGAAGCGCAACGAGATCCTCCAGATGGCGCTGCTCGAACCGGAGCTCGCCATCCTCGACGAGACCGACTCGGGCCTCGACGTCGACGGACTGCGGGCCGTCGCGCGCGGCGTCGAGGAGGTGCGCCGGGCCCGGCCCCACCTCGGCGTCCTCGTCGTCACCCACTACCGGCGCATCCTCGACGAGCTCGAGCCGGACGCCGTGCACGTGCTCGCGGGCGGCCGCATCGTGGCGAGCGGCGGGCGCGAGCTCGCGGCGCGCCTCGAGGCCGAGGGCTACGAGGCGTTCCGCTGATGGGCGCGAGCCCGGCCACGAAGCCGGCGCCGCTCGACGTCGCGAGCCTGCGGCGGGACTTCCCCCTCCTGAGCCGCGAGCGCGCCCGCCGCCTCGTCTACCTCGACTCGGCCGCCTCCTCGCAGCGGCCCCGCTGCGTGCTCGAGGCGATGGACGCCTACTACCAGACGACGCACGCCAACGTCCACCGTGGCGTCTACGGCATCGCCGAGGAGGCGACGCGCCGCTACGAGGCGGCGCGGGTGAAGGCGGGCCGCTTCATCAACGCGCCGCACCCAGAGCGCGAGGTCGTCTTCACGAAGAACGTCACGGAGGCGATCAACCTCGTCGCCTACGCCTGGGGCCGGCGCAACCTCCGGCGCGGCGACGCCATCGTGCTGAGCGAGATCGAGCACCACGCCAACTTCGTCCCCTGGCTCATGGTCGCCGAGGAGCGCGGCGTCGAGCTCCGCTTCCTGCGCCTCGGCCCCGACTACCGCCTCGACTACGCCGACCTCGAGCGCCTCGTCGACGGCGCCCGCCTCGTGGCGCTCACGGCCGCCTCGAACGTGCTCGGGACGCTCACCGACCTCGCCCCCGTCGTCGCCGCGGCTCGCGCCGCGGGCGCCCTCGTCCTCGCCGACGGGGCGCAGCTCGCCCCGCACCGGCACGTCGACGTGCAGGCGCTCGGGGTCGACTTCTTCGGCTTCACGGCCCACAAGATGCTCGGTCCGACCGGCATCGGCGTCCTGTGGGGGCGCGAGGAGCTGCTCGAGGCGATGCCCCCCTTCCTCGGCGGCGGCGAGATGATCCGGGACGTGCGCCTCGACGGCTTCTCGCCGAACGAGCTGCCCTGGAAGTTCGAGGCGGGCACCCCCCCGATCGCCGAGGCGATCGGGCTCGAGGCGGCGATCGACTACCTCTCGGCCGTCGGTCTCGAGCGCGTCGACGCCCACGAGGCCGCCCTCACCGCCTACCTCCTCGAGCGGCTCGGCGAGCACCCCGAGGTGCGGATCTTCGGCCCCGGGCCCGACCCGTCCCGGCGCCTCGGCGTCGTCTCGTTCGCCTTCGGCGACGTCCACCCCCACGACGTCGCCCAGGTCCTCGACGAGCACGGCGTGTGCGTGCGCGCCGGGCACCACTGCGCGAAGCCGCTCATGCGACACCTCGGCGTCGCGGCGACGACGCGCGCCTCCCTCTACCTCTACAACGACACCGACGACGTCGACGCGCTCGTCGAGGCGCTCGCCTCGGTGCGGGCGCTGTTCGCCTAGCGGCGCGAGACGACCCAGGACCGGAGGCGACACGGACCGCGATGACAGGCCTCGAAGACCTCTACCGCGAGATCATCCTCGACCACTACCGCTCCCCACGGAACCGGGGCGAGCTGCCCAGCCCGCCGGCACGCCGGGTCGAGGGATTCAACCCCCTCTGCGGCGACGAGGTCGTCGTCTTCCTCGACGTCGCCGACGGCACCGTCCGGGACCTGCGCATCGCCGGCCAGGGCTGCTCCATCAGCCAGTCGTCTGCCTCGATGATGTCGGTGGCCGTGAAGGGAAAGCGCGTCGAGGAGGCGCGCCGGCTCGTGCGGTCGTTCAAGGCGATGATGTCGATCCACGAGGCGGCGATCGGCGGCGAGCAGGAGGGCGCCGAGGAGCCGGCGGCGATCGACCCCGACGAGCTCGGCGAGCTCGCCGCGCTCCAGGGCGTCGTCAAGTTCCCGGTGCGCATCAAGTGCGCCACGCTGTCGTGGAACACGCTCGCGCAGGGCCTCGACGAGGCCGAGGCCGAGGAGCGGTCCGAGGCGAGCGGACGTCGCTAGGTTGCCTCGGGGATCGGTCGCCTCGGGGATCGGTCGCCTCGGAGCTCGGTCGCCTCGGAGCTAGGTCGCCTCGACGACGAGCCCGGCGAGGTCGGGCTCGAGGACGAGGGCGCGACCGGCCACCCCCGAGGCCTCGAGCGCCGCGGCGCCGGCCTCCCGGGCCCGCTCGGCCGCAGCGCGCGACGTGCACACGCCGAGCAGGCTCGGGCCGGCCCCCGACCAGCAGGCGAGGACGGCTCCGCCCTCGCGCAACCTGGCGAGCAGCTCGTCGGCCTCGGGGAAGAGCGCGGCGCGCGCTGCCTGGTGGAGGCGATCCTCGCCCGCCTCCGGGACGAGCGCGCTGCGGTCCGCGAACCCGGCGAGGAGGAGGCCGGCACGCCCGAGGTTGAAGGCGGCGTCGGCGAGGCGGACGGTCTCGGGCAGCACGGCGCGCGCCGCGGCGGTGGCGAGGGTCCGGTCCGGGACGAGGACGGTGAAGGCGAGGCCGGGATCGAGCGGGAGGCGGCGCGCGAGGGCGCGGCCGTCGACGAGGGCGGCCGCGACGAGCCCGCCGAGCACCGACGCCGCGGCGTTCTCGGCGTGGCCGTCCCGGGCGGCGGCGAGCGCCAGAGGGTCCGCCGCCCCGGCGGCGGCTGCGGCGGCGGCCGCGACGGCCGCCGAGGAGCCGAGGCCCCGGGCGACCGGGATCTGCGAGCGCACGAGGATCTCCAGGCGGTCGTGGCCGGCGACCGCGGTGGCGACCTGCGCGGCGAGGTGGGAGGCGTCGGAGGCCAGCTCGGCCCCCTCGCCCTCGCAGCTGATCGCGAACGACGCGGCCGGACGCACCTCGACCTCGACGTACAGGGCGAGGGCGAGGGCGAGGGCGTCGAAGCCCGGGCCGAGGTTGGCGCTCGACGCCGGGCAGCGGGCGCGCACGGCTAGCCCGGCGTGCTCGAGCCCGGCAGGCTCCCGCCTGCCGGCGCGACCGCCCGGAGCGGCGCACGCCCGACGACGCTGCCGCCGGCGAGCACCTCGAGGTAGCCGAGCGGCCCGGACCGCTCGGCGGACGTCCCCGACGCGGGGACGAGGCGCTCGCGCAGCACGAGCCCCGGCCAGGCCACGAGCACGATCGGACGGGTGGGCCGCAGCGGCGCGGCGGCGCTGCTCCCCGGCAGGCTGACGCTCCCGACGACCGACGTCGTGCGCAGCGGGTCGAACAGCCTGAGCCTCGGCACCGTCGCGTCGAGGAGCTGACGATCGACGCGCGCCGCGCCGGCGAGCCCGTCGGGCTGGCCGGTCGTCACCGCGACGACGAGAGCGGTACGCGTGCCGACGCGGCGCCAGGCGGCCACCGCGAGGCACGCCTGGGCCGCCGAGGTGTAGCCCGACTTCACCCCGACGATCCCGTCGGTGCCGAGCGCGGGGTTGTAGTTCCAGATGGTCCCCGCGACCGGGAAGCGGGCCGAGGGACGCGAGACGATCGAGCGCACGACCGGGCTCTCCATGAGGCGCGCCGCGAGGAGGGCCTGGTCCGCGGCGGTGGACTGCGAGCGCGGGTCGACGCCGCTCGCGTCGGCGTAGCGGGTGTGGCGAAGTCCGAGGGCGTGGGCGGTCGCGTTCATGCGCCGGACGAAGGCGCCGAGCGAGCCCGCGTCCCAGCGGGCGAGCAGGTCGGCGACGTTGTCGGCCGAGGGGACGAGCAGCGCCTCGAGCAGCTGGTACTCGCTCAGCACCTCGCCGGCGCGCACGGGGACGTTGCTCTCGCCGCTCTGCGAGGCCCGCACGTACGCGGCGACGTCCGCGCCCGTCATCCGCAGCCGGGGGCCCTGCTCGCCGGGCGCGAGGGGGTGGTCGGCGAGGACGACGTAGGCGGTCATCATCTTCGTCATCGACGCGATCGGGACCGGGGACGAGCGCGGCGAGGCGGCGACGAGGCCGGTGCCGAGCACGGCGACGGCGCCCTCTCCCCTGGCCGGCCAGGGCAGGCGCGCTGGACGGCCCGGAACCCGCACGAAGGCAGGCACCTCGGCCGTGAGCGAGGCGAACGGCGCCGCGGCCCTGCCACCCGACGAGGCCCCGCCTCCGACGACGGCGAACACGGCCGCGCCGAGGCCGGCGCAGCCGAGCGAGGCGACGAGGCGGTTGCGCCGGATGCGAGCCTTGCGGCGCCGCCGCGCGAGCGCGCGGCGTCGCGCGAGGTCGAGGCTGGGCCCAGCGGGCCGTCCGTGCTCGGCGGCGGGTGCGGCCACTCAGCGCGGGAGCTGGTCGAGCTCTTCGGGCGTCATGAGGACGGCACGAGCCTTCGAGCCCTCCGAGGGACCGACGACGCCGCGGCGCTCGAGGAGGTCCATCAGCCGTCCCGCCCGTGCGAAGCCCACCCGGAGCTTGCGCTGCAGCATGGAGGTGGAGCCTAGCTGCGAGCGGACCACGAGCTCCATGGCCTGCGCCAGCAGCTCGTCGTCGTCCTCGCCCGCGCCCACCGCCCCCGGCGCGCCCTCCGCGTCGTCGCCGACGACGCCGTCCACGTAGCAGGGGGCGGCCTGTCGGCGCCAGTGCCCGACGACGGCCCGCACCTCCTCCTCGGACACCCACGGACCCTGGATCCGCCGGGGCACGCTCGAGGAGGCGGTCAGCAGGAGCAGGTCGCCGCGGCCCACGAGGCGCTCCGCGCCCGGCTGGTCGAGGATGACGCGCGAGTCGGCGAGCGAGGAGACCGAGAAGGCCAGGCGGGAGGGCACGTTCGCCTTGATCACGCCGGTGATGACGTCGACCGAGGGCCGCTGGGTGGCGATGACGAGGTGGATGCCGACGGCGCGCGCCATCTGGGCGATGCGGCAGATCGACTCCTCGACGTCGCGGGCTGCCACCATCATGAGGTCGTTCAGCTCGTCGACGACGACGAGCACGTACGGCAGGGGCGCGAGGCGCGAGGCGCCGCGCTCGGCGCTCGCGTCCGTGGGCGCGTCGAAGGGGCCCTCGGCGAAGTCGCCTCGCGCCAGCGCGGCGTTGTAGCCGGTGATGTCGCGCATGCCCGCCTCGGCGAGCAGGTCGTAGCGGCGCTCCATCTCGGCGACGGCCCACGCCAGCGCGTTCGCCGCGCGCTTGGGGTTCACGACGACCGGCGTGAGCAGGTGCGGCAGCCCGTTGTACTGGCCGAGCTCGACGCGCTTGGGGTCGACGAGGATGAGGCGGACCTGCTCGGGCGTCGCGCGCATGAGGATCGAGGTGACGAGCGAGTTGATGCAGGAGGACTTGCCCGCGCCCGTGGCGCCGGCGATGAGGAGGTGGGGCATCTCGGCGAGGTTCACGAACACGGCGCGTCCGGAAATGTCGCGCCCGAGGGCGACCTCGAGCGGGTGCCGGGCGTGGCGCGCCTCGCTCGAGGCGAGCACGTCGCCGAGCGTGACGAGCTGGCGCGTCCGGTTCGGCACCTCGACGCCGATCGCCGAGCGCCCGGGGATGGGAGCGAGGATCCGGACGTCGGGCGACGCCATCGCGTAGGCGATGTCCTTCGCCAGACTCGTGACGCGCGCCACCTTGACGCCCGCGCCGAGCTCGAGCTCGAAGCGCGTCACCGTCGGCCCGACGGTGAACCCGGTGAGCCGGGTCTCCACGCCGTGGGCGGCGAGGGCGCGCTCGAGCACCCGGCCGCGCTCCTCGACCTCGCGCGCGTCGGTTCCCTGCTCTCTGCTGCGGCGCAGCAGCCTCGCCGGCGGCAGCCGCCACGGGCTCGGGGGCGGCACGACGCCGAGGCCGAGCTGCTCGGTTGCCGCCGGCGCGCCGTCCGCGGCAGGCGCCGGGTGCGCAGCCGCCGGCTCGGAGGTGGTGCCCGCCTCCTCGAGGGCCTCGGGTCGGTCGCTCGCGCCGGCGCCGTCGCCGTCCGGCGCAGCCTGGGTGCCGGCCGCCTCCTCGAGCGCCCAGTCGACGAGCGGGACCGGCGCCTCGCCGGCCGGATCGGCCGGGGGACGGGGCGCCGCGCCGGGCGACGCGCCCCACGCGCGCCGCGCCGACCGGATCGCCGCGACGGCGGCCCGCCCGAGCGCCCCGAGCACGCTGCGCAGCCGGACCGAGCACAGCGCGCAGGCGGCCGCGACGGCGAGCGCCGCGAGGACGACCGCGGCGCCCGCGCTGCCCACGAGCGCGTGCAGCCCGCCGCCGATCCCGCTCCCCAGGACGCCCCCGGCGCCGCCGAGCACGCGCGCCGGCGCCGAGGCGCGAGGCAGGCCGCCGCCGAGGTCGGCGAGGCCGCAGGCCGCGCCGGCGAGCACGGCGAGGGACGCGAGGACGCCGGGAGCGCCTCGCCGGGCACGCCCGGTGACGAGGGAGACGCCGCCGGCCGCGAGGCCCGGCGGCACGACGTCGGCCCCCCAGCCGAGCGCGGCCGCGCCGCCGGCACGAAGCGCCCGTCCGGCCGGCCCGAGCAGGTCGAGGTAGAGGCCGAGGACGCCGAGGACCCCGAGGACGAGGAACGACCAGCCCCAGACCTCGTCGGGCTGGCGGGCGACGAAGGCGCCGAGGCGGCGGAGGGCGGCGGCGCGGTCGCTCCGCCGCCGGCGCGCCCGGTGGCTCGACGGCCCCGCCGGCCGCGCCGGGCGCGTGCGGGCCGGTGCCCGGCTCCTCGTTGCGGACGCTGCTTTCGCACCAGCCACAGCGTGAACAACGCTAACACCCGCAACCGGCCGCGCCCTGGACGGTGGCCGACGCGCCCGCCTCGTCGCTCGGGCAGCGAGCCGCCGCGCCTCGCCGAGGGCGCGCCGCCCGGGAGCGGGACGTGCCGGCGCGTGCCCCTCGGCGCTCGTGCGCCGCAGCCCCGGACCATCGGGCGCGCGCCGGGTGGTCGTTCGGTGCGTCGCGCCGTGACCCTCGCGCTCCCGCGGCGACCGCCCCGAGGGATCGGCGCCGTCGGGGCGCTGCCGGCGGTCCGCATCGGCCGAATGGCGACGCCAGCGAGCGGGCGGTCGCGGCGCCGAAGGGCCAGGCCGCCTCGACGATCGGGCCACGCTGCACCGCCCGTTCCTGCGCCGGCCCCGAAGCGGCCGCAGCGTCGCGCCGTTCCCGAGCGGCGCGCCCGCCTGCGGGCTCGCCGTCGACGCGCGGCCGACCAGCCGGCGAAGCAGGCGACCTGCACCGCCGACGTGCGCACGCGCCTCGCCGGTGGGCCAGCCGGTCGAGCTGCGACCGCAGCGCGAGCTCGCGGCGCGGCCAGGACCGCGCCGAGGAGGACTGCTGGACCGTGCTGGATCGTGCGGCCCCGCTGCGCGACCCGCGCCGCACCCGCCGGCGCGTCAGGCCTCGAGCACGACCGGGACGATCATCGGCCGGCGCCGCGTCCGCTCGTTGACGAGCCGTCCGACGGCGCGGCGGGTGACCCGCCGGAGGCTCTCGAGGTCCCAGGCGCCGCCGGCCACCACCTCGGCGATCGCCTTGTGCACGGCGGCGCGTGCCTCGTCGAGGAGGGCCTCGGCCTCCTCGGGGTGCACCCAGCCGCGGGTGATGACCTCGGGCCCGCTCACGAGCTCCCCGGAGCGGGGGTCGACGACGAGCACGGCGACGACGACGCCCTCCTCGGCGAGCACCCGCCGGTCGAGGAGCACGCCCTGGCTCACGTCCCCGAGGATCCCGTCGACGTAGACGTGGCCGGCCGGCACCCGCCCGTCGCGCTCGAGCGCGCCGTCGCGCAGCACGACGGCGTCGCCGTCCTCGCAGACGAGCACCTCGGTCGCGTCGACGCCCATCTCGACGGCGAGGCGGGCGTGCGCGAGGAGGTGGCGGTACTCGCCGTGGACGGGGATGAACGCCTGCGGCCGGGCGATCGCGAGCAGGGTGGCGAGCTCGCCGCGCCGGGCGTGGCCGCTCTCGTGCACGTGGGCGATCCCCGAGTGCACGACCTCGGCGCCCCGGCGCGCGAGGCCGTCCATCACCTTCGCGACCGCCCACTCGTTGCCCGGGATGGCGTGGCTCGACAGGACGACGACGTCGCCCTCGCGGATGGCCAGGTGCCGGCTCTCGCCGGCCGCGAGCAGGGCGAGCGCCGACATCGGCTCGCCCTGGGACCCCGTCGAGAGCACGCAGACCTCGCCGGGCGCGAGCGCCTCCACCTCGGCGACGTCGACGACGGCGGCCTCGGGGAGCGAGAGCAGGCCGAGCTCGCGGCCGAGGGCGAGGTTGCGCACCATCGACCGGCCGAGCGGGGCGACCCGGCGCCCGGTCGCCACGGCGGCGTCGACGAGCTGCTGGATGCGGTGCAGGTGCGAGGCGAAGCAGGCGACGACGATCCGAGCGCCGCGGTGCGCGGCGAAGATCTCCCGCAGGCTCTCGCCGACGCTGCGCTCGCTCCGGGTGAAGCCGGGCTCCTCGGCGTTCGTCGAGTCCGACAGGAGCAGGCGGATCCCCTCCCCGTCGGCGAGCGCGCCGATGCGGGCGAGGTCCGTGCGCCGGCCGTCGACCGGGGTGAGGTCGAGCTTGAAGTCCCCCGAGTGCAGGATCACGCCCTGGGGCGTGCGCAGCGCGACGGCGAAGCCGTGCGGCACCGAGTGGGTGACGGGGATGAACTCGAGGTCGAACGGCCCGATGCGGCGCCGCTCGCCGTCGCGCACCTCGACGAGGCGGGCGTCGCCGGCGAGCCGGGCCTCCTCGAGGCGCAGGCGGGCGAGGCCGAGGCTGAGCGCCGAGCCGAAGACGGGGACGTCGACGTCGCGCAGCAGGAAGCTCAGCCCCCCGATGTGGTCCTCGTGGCCGTGGGTGAGGACGACCCCCTCGAGGCGCGCGGCGTGCTCGCGCAGGTAGGAGAAGTCGGGGAGGACGAGGTCCACGCCGAGGGTCTCGGGGTCGGGGAAGAGGACACCGCAGTCGAGGACGAGGAGGCGGCCCCCCTGCTCGAAGACCGCGCAGTTCCGGCCGATCTCGCCGAGGCCGCCGAGGAAGGCGATGCGGACCGGCTCAGCCAACGCCCCGCTCCCTGCGCCAGGCGTCGAGGCGGGCGAGCACGTCCTTCGCCTCGTCCTCGAGGCCGCTCGGCGTGGGGCCGAGCGGGGCGCGGCAGGGACCGGCGGGGAGCCCGAGGACGCGCAGCATCGCCTTGAGCGGCACCGGGTTCGGTGCGTCCTCGCTCGACTCGAAGGCGAAGCTGTCGAGCAGGGCGCGCCACACCTCGAGCGCGCCGTCGAGGTCGCCGGCGCGAAAGCGCGCGATCGCCTCGCCGCACTCCCGCCCGCACCAGTGCGTGGCCACGCCGATCAGGCCGACCGCGCCGATGGCGAGGAGCGGCAGCGTCATCGCGTCGTCGCCCGAGTAGCACTCGAAGCCGGCCGGGGCGCCGGCGAGCACGCGGGCGGTCGCCGCAGGGTCCCCGGCCGCGTCCTTGAGAGCGACGACGTTCGGGACCTCGCGCGCCAGCCGGAGGATGGTCGCGCCCGCGATCTTGCGCCCCGTGCGCACGGGGATGTCGTAGAGGACGACGGGCAGGCTCGTCGCCTCGGCGACGGCGCGGAAGTGCACCTCGAGGCCGGCCTGGGACGGCCGGTTGTAGTAGGGGCAGACGGCGAGGATGCCGGCCGCGCCGGCGGCCTGCGCCTCCCGGGTGAGCTCGATCGAGTGCGCTGTGTCGTTCGAGGTCGACCCGGCGAGCACCGGGACGGGCACCGCGGCCGCCACCGCGCGCCACAGCTCGATGCGCTCGCCGTCCGCGAGGGTGGAGACCTCGCCGGTCGAGCCGGTGACGACGAGCGCGTCGCTGCCGTGCTCGACGAGGTGGCGGGCCAGGCGCACCGCCCCCTCGAGGTCGAGGGAGCCGTCCTCGCGAAACGGCGTCGCCATCGCGGTGACGACGGCGCCGAAGCGGGGTGCGGCGGGCGACATCGCCCGAACGCTACCAGCGGCCGGCGCGAGCCGGCTCGCCGCCCGCCGGGAGGCGAGAGCCGGTCGCGCCCGGCCGGCGCCCCGGGGGCGCGCACGGCGAGCGGCGGCGGCGGCCGGCCGCGCGCCCCGGACGGGGGTGGTGGCGCGCGCCCTTCGCGCCCGTGCGCGAGCGCACGGCGGCCTCGCCGGCGAGACCGGGCTGCTCGTCGGAGCCGTGCTCGCGCGCCTCGTCGATCGATCGCACGATCGTTCTCCTCCTGCTCCTCCCCGCGGCGCTCGGCGGCGCGCTCGCCGCCGTGCCACGCGGACGCGAGAACGGCGGCGCGGGGACCGGACGCGCGACGCGCCCCCTCGAGCGCCCGGAGGCGAGGCCGGTCGCGATATCGGTCCTCCTGCGGTCGGTCCGCCAGCGGCTGCGCCGCGTCGCGGCGGTGGTCGGCCTCGCCTCCCGGCGAGGTCGTGCTCGGGCCCGGCTCGCTCGCCGCCCTCGCCCTCGGCGCGCCGACGGCGTCCTCGGTTCGCGCCGGCGCCCTCGTGCCCACGGCACGAGGGGCGCCTCACCAGCCGAGGAGGGGGCCGATGCCGAGGGTGAGGCCGGGCGTCGACGCCACTCGCCGCACGGCGAGCAGGATCCCGGGCACGAACGAGCGCCGGTCGAAGGAGTCCTGGCGGATCGTGAGCGCCTCGCCCGGGCCGCCGAAGCGGACCTCCTCGTGCGCGACCGCCCCGGGCAGGCGCAGGGCGTGGATGCGCACCCCGCCCGGTCCGAGGGCGCCGCGCGCCGAGGCGAGCACCTCCTCGCCCGCCGGCGGCACCGGGAGCGGCCCGGCCGGCGAGGCCTCCCGGGCGGCCGCGATGCGGCGCGCCGTCTCGATCGCCGTTCCCGAGGGAGCGTCGCGCTTCCGCTCGTGGTGGAGCTCGACCACCTCGACGCCCTCGAAGTAGGGCGCGGCGAGCTCGGCGAAGCGCAGGAGGAGGGCGGCGGAGATCGCGAAGTTCGGGGCGAGCACGCAGTTCGCCCGGCTGGCGCGGAAGGCCTCGCCGAGGCGGGCGACCTCGGCCTCGGCGAGCCCCGTCGTCCCCGACACGGCGTGGATGCCGGCCTGCGCGCACCACAGGAGGTTCGCGGGCGCGGCCGACGCGACCGTGAACTCGACGGCGACCTGCGCCCCGGCGGCGGCGAGGGCGTCGAGGTTCGCGGCGGCCTCGAGGTCGACGTCGGGGCCACCGAGCGCGCGCAGCGGCTGGCCCGCCTTGGAGGGGGCGACGGCCGCGACGAGCTCGAGGTCGGCTGCCTCGGCGACGGCCCAGCAGGCGGTGAGCCCCATCCGCCCCGCCGCCCCGACGACGCCGACGCGCGTCGCCACCTAGGCGCCCTCCCCCACGAGCCCGGCGAAGTCCTCCTCGGCGAAGGGCCCGACGACCGCGAGGCAGCGGGTCCCGCCGAGCACGGCCGCGGCGAGCTCGCGGACCTCGTCGAGGCGCACGGCGTCGATGCGCGCGAGGACCTCGTCGAGCTCGGGGACCTCGTCGTGCAGGAGGAGGCTGCCGCCGATGCGCGACATGCGCGCCCCGGAGTCCTCGAGCGAGAGCAGGGTGTCGGCCTTGAGGTGCCCCTTGGCGAGCTCGAGCTCGGCCGCCTCGACGCCGTCGCGCGCCAGGTCGTCGAGCTCGCGAAGGACGAGCTCGACGACCTCGTGCGCGTGCTCGGGCGAGGTCCCGACCGAGACGGCGAGCGCGCCGGCGTCCGCGAAGGCGGCCCGCTCGGAGGATACCGAGTAGGCGAGGCCGCGCTCCTCCCGGATCCGCTGGAACAGCCGAGAGGAGACCCCCCCGCCCAGGGTGTGGTTGAGCAGCGCCAGCGCGTAGCGCTCCGGCGCACGCCGCCCCGGCGCGCGCACGCCGAGGACGACGTGCGCCTGCTCGGTGTCGCGCGCCGTGACGACGAGGCGCCGCACCTCGGCGCCCGGCGCCTCGCGCTTGGGAGGCTCGCCGCCCGGCGGCCCGGCGAAGCGCCGCTCGATCCCCTCGGCGAGCGCGGCGTGGTCCACGCCGCCCGCCGCGGCGACGACGATGTTGCCCGGCCGGTAGTGGGTGCGCAGGAAGGCGCGGATCTCCTCGACGGTGACGGAGCGGATCACCTCGGGCAGGCCGAGCACCTCGCGCCCGAGCGGGTGGCCGGGGAAGACGGCCTCGGCGAAGCGCTCCTGGACCACGTCCGCGGGCTCGTCGAGGTGCATGAGCACCTCCTCGAGGATCACCTGCCGCTCGGCGTCCACCTCCTCCGGGCGCAGGGCCGGGTCCCACACGATGTCGCAGAGCACGTCGAGGCCGACCTCGAGGTCGCGCGCCAGCGTGCGGACGTAGAAGGTCGTGTACTCCTTCGTCGTGTAGGCGTTCATGTCCCCGCCCACGGCGTCGATCGCCTCGGCGATCTCGCGCGCCGAGCGGCGCGGCGTCCCCTTGAAGAGCAGGTGCTCGAGGAAGTGCGAGATGCCGGCCTCGGCGTCGCTCTCGTCGCGCGAGCCGGTGCCGACCCAGAAGCCGACGCAGGCCGAGGCGACGCCGGGCATCTGCTCGGTGACGAGCCGGATGCCGCAGTCGAGGACGGAGGTCTCGATCACGCCGACGCGCTGCGCGGCGGTCAGCGCCGCGGGCCGCGCCGGCGCGGGCCGCGCCCGGCGCGTGGCGCGGGCTCGGGCGCTGCGCCGGGGCCGAGGTCCCCGAAGTCCTCGGCGATCTCGGCGGCGAAGGCGTCCTCGAAGGAGACCCGGCGCACCCCCTCGGGGGTCGGTGCCTCGGCGCCCGGCGAGGGCGGCGGGCCGCCGACGAGCGAGAGCGAGACCTTCCCCTGCGGGTCGATGTCGTTCACGACCACCTGCACGGTCTGGCCGAGCTCGAGCACGTCCTCGACGCGCTCGACGCGTCGGCCGGCGCCGAGACGGGAGATGTGGAGGAGCCCGTCGCGGCCCGGCAGGATGGAGACGAAGGCGCCGAACTTCGTGATGTTCACGACCCGGCCCTCGTAGGTCTTGCCGACCTCCGGGGTCGGGGGCTCGAGGATGAGCTCGATGCGCCGGCGGGCCTCGTCCACCGCCGCGGCGTCCTTCGCCCCGATCGTGACGCGCCCGACGCCGCCGTCCTCGTCGACGGCGATGTCGGTGCCGGTCTCCTGCTGGAGGGCGTTGATGACCTTGCCCTTCGGGCCGATGACCTCCCCGATCTTGTCGAGGGGGATCTCGAAGGTGAGGATCTTCGGCGCGTTCGGGCGCACGGAGGGCCTCGGCTCGGCGATCGCCTGCGCCATCGCGTCGAGGACGACGAGGCGGGCCTCGCGGGCCTGGGTGAGCGCCTCGGCGAGCACCTGCGAGGGCAGGCCATCGATCTTCGTGTCGAGCTGGAGCGCCGTCACGACGTCGCGCGTCCCGGCGACCTTGAAGTCCATGTCACCGAAGGCGTCCTCGGCGCCGAGGATGTCGGTCAGGGTGACGTAGCGGCCCTCGGCGTGGACGAGGCCCATCGCGATGCCGCCGACGGGCTCGCGAATCGGCACGCCGGCGTCCATGAGCGAGAGGCTGGAGGCGCACACGGAGGCCATCGACGTCGAGCCGTTCGAGGAGAGCACCTCGGAGACGAGCCGGAGCGTGTAGGGGAACTCCTCGGCGGGCGGCACGACCGGGAGCACGGCCCGCTCGGCGAGCAGGCCGTGGCCGATCTCGCGGCGCTTCGGGCCGCGCATGAAGCCCACCTCGCCCGTCGAGAAGGGTGGGAAGTTGTAGTGGTGCAGGTAGCGCTTCGTCTCGTCGACGCCGATCGTGTCGAGCAGCTGGTTCATGCGCGGCATGCCGAGCGTGGCGAAGTTGAGCACCTGTGTCTCGCCCCGCTGGAAGAGCGCCGAGCCGTGGGCGGTCGGGATGAGCCCGACCGCCGCGGTGAGCGGCCGGATGTCTCGCGGGCCGCGGCCGTCGATGCGCACCGCCTCCTCGACGATGCGCCGCCGCACGAGGGCCTTCGTGTGGGCGCGGATGGCGGCCCGCACCTCGCGCTCGTCGTGGCTCGGCACGAGCGCCGCCACGATCTCCTCGGCTGCCGCGTCGAGCGCGGCGGCGCGTTCCGCCTTCGTCGTGTGGGCGTTCGCCTCCTCGAGCTTCGCGCCGCCGACGGCGACGACGGCCTCGAGGACCTCGGGCCGGTAGTCGACGAAGAGGGTGTAGGGGATCGGCGGCTTGGCGCCCGCGACGCGCACGAGCTCGCGCTGCAGCTCGATCGCCTCGCGGATCCACGCCTTCGCGGCCTCGAGGCCGGACGCGATGACCTCCTCGGTCACCTTCGGCGCCCCGGCGTCGTAGTACTCGAAGGAGCGCTCCGTCCCGCCGGCCTCGACCATCATGATCGCGATCTCGGCGTCCTCGGAGGTGCCGAGCGCCCGGCCGGCGACGACGAGCTCGAAGGTCGAGGCGTCGCCCTCCTGGTAGGTGGGGTGGGGGATCCAGGTCCCCTCCGTCGTGTAGGCGAGGCGCACGGCCCCGATCGGCCCGTCGAAGGGGATCCCCGAGACCATGAGGGCGGCCGAGGCGCCGTTGATCGCCACGACGTCGTGCGGATTCTGCTGGTCGGCGCCGAAGACGGTGGCGACGACGTGGACCTCGTTGCGGAAGCCGTCGGGGAACGACGGGCGCAGCGGCCGGTCGATGAGCCGGGCGATGAGGATCGCCTGGTCGCTCGCCCGGCCCTCGCGCCGGAAGAACGAGCCGGGCACCTTGCCCGCCGCGTACATGCGCTCCTCGACGTCGACGGTGAGGGGGAAGAAGTCGATCCCCTCCCGCACCTTGCGCGCCGCGGTGGCGGTGACGAGGACGACCGTGTCGCCGATGCGGGCGAGCACGGCGCCGTCGGCCTGCTGGGCGAGGCGTCCCGTCTCGAGGGACAGGCTGCGGTCGGTCCCCGTGATGGGGCGGGATACGGTGATGGCGTCGGCCATGTCACTCCTCGGTTCGAGGCGCCCGGCCCGGCCAGTTCCCAGTCGTCGCGCTCCCGCGAGCGAGGACGCGGCGACTGGCAGCTGGCGCCCGCGGGCGCCGTATGTCCGCCGGGCAGCGCCCGGCAGGCCGCCGGGCTCTCCGGCGGCCGACCCCGCCTAGCGGCGGATGCCGAGCCGGGCGATGAGCGCCCGGTAGCGCTCGACGTCGTTCGCCCGCACGTAGTCGAGCAGGCGGCGCCGACGCCCGATGAGCTTCATGAGGCCGCGGCGCGTGTGGTGGTCGCCGCGGTGGACCTTGAGGTGCTCGGTCAGGTGGTTGATGCGATCGGTCAGCAGGGCCACCTGGACCTCGGGCGAGCCCGTGTCGGTCTCGTGGAGCCGGTGCTCGGCGATCGTCGCCGTCTTGTCGGGCATGCGTGGCGCGAACCTTCGCTGCTCTCCGCCGGCGCTTCGCACGCGCCGGGCTGGCGGGTCCGGTCCGGCGGGTGCCGGGCCGGGCCGGCTCGGCCGGCGAGACGAGGTTAGCAGCTCGGAGGCCGGCGCCCCTCAGATGCGCACGGGGTCGACCTCGACGCGGACCTTCGGCGCGGGCAGCCCGGCGGCCGCGAGCGCGTCGGCGAGGCGGCGCGCGTCGCGGGCACGCACGAGGTGGCGGCCGCCGGCCAGCGGGGCCACCTCGACGTCGCCGTCGGCCGACAGCCTGGGGAGCACCTCGGACGCGCCCTCGCCGCCGACGACGGCGAGGGCGCGCGCCGGCGGCAGCTCGAGCAGCTCGCGCCGGGCCAGCTCCGGCCCGGCGAGCAGGCCGGGATCCGCGTGGACGGCTGCCCGCACGACCTCGTGGGCGGCGAGGCGCGTCTGGACGACGAGGCGGCCCGGCGCCCGCCCGCCGGCTGCCGGCGCCCGGCGCGCGCCGACGAGGCGAGCCCCGAGGGCGAGGAGGGCGAGCGCCTGCTCGCTGGCGCGAAGGCGCGGGGCGAGCAGCTCCTGGTCGAAGTCGAGGTAGACGACGAGCGACGCGGCTCGCACCCGGTGCAAGACGGCCTCGGTGCCGACGAGCAGGCCGGCGGGCGCCGCGCGCTCGAGCGGCTGCGCGGCCGAGGAGACCTCGACGGCCGGCTCGCCCACGAGCGCGGCGAGCTCCTCGGCGGCGCGCGCGACCCCCTGCCGCAGGGTGCGCAGACGGCCGGCGCCGCAGGCGGCGCACACCGCGGGGCGCGCGCGGCCGCAGCGCGGGCACGAGAGGGCCGCCTCGAGCGGCGCCGGGCGGGCGCGCGCCTCCTCGAGCGCGCCGGAGCAGGCCTCGCAGGTGGCGAGGGCGCCGCAGGCGGCGCACGCGAGCAGCCGGGCCCGGCCGGTGCGGTTGAGGACGCACACGACCGGCAGCGCCGGCTCGGCGCGGCGGGCGAAGCGCACGATCGAGGCGAGGCGCGGCGCGTACAGGCCCGAGCGCGGGTCGTCCTGGCGGCGGTCGAGCACCTCGACCGGCGGCCAGCCCGCCCGCTCGGCGCGGCGCGAGACGGTGACGAGGGGGTGCTCGGCGAGCTGCTCGAGCGGGGGGGTGGGCGAGACGAGGAGGAGGCCGGCGCCGGCCGCCTCGGCGCGGCGCGCCGCGAGGACGGTCGCGTTCCAGGTCGGCGCGCGCTGCTCGGCGTAGGCCTGGGCGTGGGCGTCGAGCACGAGGATGCCGCCGAGCCGCTCGACCGGCGCGAGCACCGCCTGGCGGGTGCCGACGACGACGCGTCCCCCGGCCGCGGCGAGCGCCCAGTCCTCCGGGAGGGCGGCGACCTCGATCCCCCGGCGGCGGAGCGCCTGCCCGAGCGCCGCGACGTCGCGCCGCTCCGGGCACAGCACGACGAGGTCGCCGCGCTCGCGCCACGCCGCGTGGGCGGCGGTGACGAGTCCGACGCGCGGCGCGGCGGGCGGGAGGCGGAGCACGGCCCGGCCGGCCCGCAGGGCGCGAGCGAAGGCGTCGGCGAGCTCGGCCTCCGGCGCGGACGAGGAGGACGGGCGCGCCGACGCCTGCGCCGGCAGGGCGCGCACGACCCGCTCCGGCGACGCTGCCACGAGGAGGGGCCGCAGCCGGCCGGCGTAGCGCCAGGCGGCGAAGCGGGCGAGCTCGACGACGGCGGGGGGCGGCCCGAGCGAGACGACCTCGAGGACCTCCCGCAGCGCGACGTCCTCGCCGGCCGGCGGGTCGAGGTCGACGACCCAGCCGCGCGCCCTGCCCGAGCGCAGCGGGACGCGCACGATGGTCCCGATCCGCACCGCCTCGGCGTGCTCGCTCGCGAGCGCGTAGTGCAGGATGCGCTCGACGCCGGTGAGGTCGACGAGGACGGCGACGCGCCGGGGCGCGGGCGCGCCGCCTACAGGCCGAGGACGCGCCGCAGCCCCTCGACGCGGCTGGTCTCCTCCCAGGTGAACTCCTTCTCGGGGCGGCCGAAGTGCCCGTAGGCGGCGGTGCGCCGGTAGATGGGGCGGAGCAGGTCGAGGTCGCGGATGATCGCCGCGGGGCGCAGGTCGAAGACCTCGTCGACCGCCCGGGCGATCGCCTCGGGGTCGACGACCGCCGTGCCGAAGGTCTCCACCATCACCGAGATCGGCCGCGCCACGCCGATGGCGTAGGCCACCTGGACCTCGCAGCGGCGCGCGGCGCCCGAGGCGACGACGTTCTTCGCCACCCAGCGCGCCGCGTACGCGCCGGAGCGGTCGACCTTCGAGGGGTCCTTGCCGGAGAACGCCCCCCCGCCGTGGCGCGCCGCGCCGCCGTAGGTGTCGACGATGATCTTGCGGCCGGTGAGCCCGGCGTCCGCGCGCGGGCCGCCGAGCTCGAAGCGGCCGGTCGGGTTCGTGAGGATGCGCAGGTGGCTCGTGTCGAGCTCCGGCGGGAGCAGCGGCCGGATGACGTGGTCGGTGAGGTCGGGCATGAGCAGGGTCTCGTGGTCGATGCCCGGCTTGTGCTGGGTGGAGATGAGCACCGTGTCGAGGGCGACGGGACGGCCGTCCTCGTAGCGCACCGAGACCTGCGTCTTGCCGTCGGGCCGCAGGTAGGGGAGGATGCCCGCCCGGCGGACCTCCGACAGGCGCTGGGCGAGGCGGTGCGCCAGCCAGATCGGCAGCGGCATGAGGTCGGGGGTCTCGTCGCAGGCGTAGCCGAACATCATCCCCTGGTCGCCCGCCCCCTGGGAGGACAGGGCGTCCTCGCCGGCGGCGCCGCTTCGCGCCTCGAGGGCGCGCGACACGCCGCAGTCGATGTCCGGGGACTGCTCGCCGATCGCGACGATGACGCCGCAGGTCCTGCCGTCGAAGCCGTACTCCTCCCGGTCGTAGCCGATGTCGCAGATGGTGTCCCGCACGATGCGCGGGATCTCGACGTAGCTCGAGGTGGTGATCTCGCCCGCCACGCACACGAGGCCGGTCGTGAGCAGCGTCTCGCAGGCGACCCGGCCCCGCGGGTCCTCCGCCAGGATGGCGTCGAGGACCGCGTCGGAGATCTGGTCCGCCATCTTGTCCGGGTGGCCCTCGGTGACCGACTCGGACGTGAAGGTGTAGCTGCTCACTCGCCTGCTCCTTGCGCTTCGTCGGTTCGCCTCGCCGCGCCGCTCGGCGCCCCACGCGCCGCGGCGCGCGCGCGGGCGGCGAGGGCGGCGTCGAGCACCGCGCCCGCGATCGTACGCTTCGGCGCGAGGGGGACCTCGGTTCGCTCCCCCCAGGCGGTGAGGATGGTCACCTCGTTCGTCTCGTGGGCGAAGCCGACGCCTGGGCGCGAGACGTCGTTCCACACGATGACGTCGATGCCCTTGGCAGCGAGCTTCGCCTCGGCCTCCTCGAGGCCACCGCCGGTCTCGGCGGCGAACCCGACGAGCACCTGACGGGGGCGCCGGCGCGAGGCGAGGAGGCCGAGGACGTCGGGCGTCGCCTCGAGCTCGAGCACCGGCGGCCCGTCGCGCCGCTTCAGCTTGCGCGGGGCGGGGCTCGCCGGCCGGAAGTCGGCGACCGCGGCCGCCATCACGACGACGTCGGCGAGCGGCGCCGCCTGCGCCACGGCCTCGGCGAGCTCGGCCGCCGTCTCGACGCGCACGACCTCGACGCCGCTCGGCGGTTCGAGCTCGCTCGCCGTGACGAGGGTGACGCGCGCGCCGCGCGCCGCGGCGACCTCGGCGAGGGCGTGGCCCTGGCGGCCGGAGGAGCGGTTGGCGAGGTAGCGGACCGGGTCGATCGGCTCGCGGGTCCCGCCGGCCGTGACGAGGACGCGCAGCCCCGAGAGGTCGCGCCGGGCCGCCAGCAGGCGCTCGGCGGCCTCGAGGATCGCCTCGAGGCGGGCCAGCCGGCCCTCGCCGACGTCGCCGCCGGCCAGCCGGCCGTGCTCGGGGCCGACGACCGTCACCCCCCGCCGCTGGAGCGTGGCGAGGTTCTCCTGGACGGCGGGGTGCCGCCACATCTCGGCGTGCATCGCGGGGCAGACGAGGACGGGGGCGGGTGTCGCGAGCAGCGTCGCCGTGAGCAGGTCCGAGGAGATCCCCGCGGCGTACGAGCCGAGCAGCCGGGCGGTCGCCGGCGCGACGACGACGAGGTCGGCGGCTCTGCCGAGGCGGGTGTGCGGGATCGCCTCGTCGCCGCCGAACAGCTCGGTGCGCGCCGGCTCGGAGGCGAGCGCCGAGAAGGTGGCGGCGCCGACGAAGCGGGTCGCCGCGCGGGTGAGGACGGGCGCGACGTGGGCGCCGGCGTCGACGAGGCGACGGCACAGCTCGACGGCCTTGTAGGCGGCGATGCCGCCGCTCACCCCGAGGACGACGAAGGCGCCCGACAGCCCGACCGGGCGCGAGCGCGCCTCGGGGTCCACCGGCGCCGCCTCGGCGGGCTCGGCGCCTAGGAGGCCGGCTCGGCGCCGGCCCCGTCCTCGGACGAGGACAGCCCGTCGCCCGCCGGGTCCGCCTCGGGCTCGGGGAACCGGGCGCGCACCTTCGAGGCGGCGATCTCCTCGAGCGCGATGGACAGGGGCTTGCGGGCGATCGACGCCACCTGCGGCGGGACGATGGCGCCGAGGCCCTCGCCGAGCTGGTTGAAGTAGGAGTTGATCTGACGGCCGCGCTTGGCGGCGAGGCTCACGAGGGTGAACTTCGAGTCGACCTTGTCGAGCAGCTCCTCGATCGGCGGCTCGGTCAGGGTGCTGCGCAGCTCCGGCATCTCGCTCCTCGTGGCACGGCGGCAGGTCGAGCAGCGCGCGCCCTCACGCGCCGGCTCGCGCCCTCGCCACTATAGCCCTGAGCTCGGCGAGCGCCCGGTCGACGTCGTCGTTCACGACGACGTAGTCGGCGAGCCGCTCCCCCGCCTCGACCTCCCGCCCGGCGAGCTCGAGGCGGCGCCGCACGTGGGCCTCGTCGTCGCCGCGGGCCCGCAGCCGCCGGGCCTGCTCCTCGGGGGACGGCGGCAGCACGAGGATGCAGACGACGTCCTTGCAGCGCTCGACGACCTGGGCCGCGCCCTGGACGTCGATCTCGAGCACGACGTCGCAGCCCGCGGGCGGCTCGGGCGTCGGCGTCCCGTAGTAGTGGTCGAGGACGGTCGCCCACTCGAGGAAGCCCCCCGCCTTCGCCTTGGCGAGGAAGCGCTCCCGGTCGACGAAGACGTAGGCGTCCTCGGGCTCGCCCGGGCGCCTCGGACGCGTCGTCCACGAGCGTGACAGCCACAGGCGCTCGTCGCTAGCGACGAGGCGCTCGACGAGCGTCCCCTTGCCGGCCCCGCCGGGGCCGGACAGGACGAAGATCAGGGCCGCTCGACGGCCTCGAGCAGCTGGTCGCGCTGCTTCGCGCCGAGGCCCTGCAGCCGGCGCGTCTCGCTGATGCCGACCTGCTCCATCAGCCGGCGCGCCTTCACCTTCCCGGTCCCCGGGAGGGACTCGAGGACGGAGAGGACCTTCATCTTCCCGACGGTCTCGTCGGTGCCCGCCTTCGCGAGCAGGTCCTTCAGGTGGACCCTGCCGGTCTTCAGGTGGTCCTTCAGCTCGGCGCGCGCCTTGCGGGCCTGCGCCGCCTTGTCGAGGGCGGCCTTGCGCTGTTCGGGTGTGAGCGTGGGAGGTTGGGGCATGAGTCGGTACCATAGCGCGCCCGCGCCCGCCGCCACCACGGCGCGCGACGCCGCGCCCCTGGTCGGAGCCGACGCCGGCGGACGGCGTTGCATACTGGGCCCCGTGGCCGGCCTCGCTCGCGCCCTCGCCTGCGCAGCGCTCGGCCTCGCCGCGACCGGCGCGCCGCTGCTCGAGCGCGCGCCGACCCCCTACCCCCTGCCGGCACCGCCGGTCGACCCGCCCCCGTGCACGACGCCCCCGCCGGGGCCGCCGCCGCGGCCGCTGCCGCCGCCGGCGGTCCCCGAGGCCTCCGTGCCGGTGCCGGCCCGGCCGGGCCCGCGCCGCGTCTCCCTCGACGCCGTCGCGGGCAAGGGGATCTGGGTGACGGACTTCCCCGGGGACCGCGTCGACGCGGCCCGTCTCGTCGCGCTGGCCCGCCGGGCCCGCCTCAACGCCCTCTACGTGCGCACCGGCAGCACGCACGACGGCTTCTACGGCGGCCGCCTCCTCGCGGCTCTCGTCCCCCTCGCCCACCGGGCGCATCTGCGCGTGATCGCGTGGGACTTCCCGACGCTGTCGAACCCCGCGGCGGACGCGGCGCGCGCCGCCGACGCGCTGCGCGCCGGCGCGGACGCCTTCAGCCCCGACATCGAGGAGGCACCGGAGGGCACCTACCTCACGGCCCGGCGCGTCGCCTCCTACCTCTCGCTCGTGCGCCGCGACGCCGGCAGCCGCCCCGTCGTCGCCACCGTCCCGCGCCCGACGAGCCCGTCGCTCGCCGCCAGCCCCTACCCCTACCGCGCCGAGGCGCCGTACGTCGACGCCTTCGCCCCGATGGTCTACTGGTCGTGCACCGAGCCGGGGCTCGCCGCGTCGATCGCGGTCGCCGCGCTCTCGCGCCTGCGACCGGTCGTTCCGATCGGCCAGGACTACGACATGGGGAGCGAGGGCGGGCCGCCCGGCCTCCCCTCGGGCGCCGAGGTCTGGCGCTTCGTCGACGCCGCCCGCCGCGCCGGCGCGATCGGCGTCAGCCTCTACGACCTCGAGTCCGGCGGCCCCGTCCAGCTCGCCGCCCTGCGCGCCTACCCCTGGGCGCGGGTGCGGCCGAGCAGGCGCCCGTAGGGCGAGGCGGGCACCGCCTCACGAGGCGAGCGCGGCGACGAGCGCCTCGGCCGCGGCGAGCGGGTCGGGGGCCTGCGTCACGGCGCGTCCGACGACGAGGAGGTCGGCGCCGGCGGCGAGCGCCTCGGCGGGCGCCGCCGAGCGCGCCTGGTCGTGGCGCTCGCCGCCGGGTAGGCGGATCCCCGGGACGCAGGCGAGGAGGCCGGGGGCGGCCGCCCGCACCCCCGGGAGGTCCCCGGCCGCGCAGACGACGCCGCGGCAGCCGGCGCGCGCCGCGAGGGCGGCGCGCTCGGCGGCGAGGCCCGGGGCCGGCCCCTCGCTCGTGAGCACCGTGACCGCCAGCGCCGCGCCCGGCACGCCCGACGCCGCCGCGCCCTCCGCCAGGCCCGCCACGCCCGCCTCGAGCATCGCCGCGCCCCCCGCGGCGTGCAGCGTGAGGTAGCTCGCGCCCAGCCGTCCCGCCACGCGCGCGGCTCGCCCCACCGTCGTCGGGATGTCGTGCAGCTTGAGGTCGAGGAAGACCTCGTAGCCGAGGCTGGCGAGCGGCGCCAGGGCGGCGGGGCCCACGGCGCCGAACAGCTCGAGGCCGACCTTGGCCACGCCGAAGTAGGCGACGAGGGGGCGCGCGAGGGCGAGCGCCGCCTCGAGGGCCGCGCAGTCGAGGGCGAGGACGAGGCGCCGGCGCAGCGCCGGGCCGGGCTCAGCCACCGCCAGCCCCGACGAGCTCGGCGACGCGCCGCACGGCGCGAGCGGCGCACCACCGCTCGAGCTCGCCGACGAGCCGGAAGGCCGCCCGCGGGTCGACGAAGGTCGCCGTGCCGACCTGGACCGCCGAGGCGCCCGCGAGGAGCAGCTCCACGGCGTCCTCGGCCGTGAAGACGCCGCCGACGCCGACGATGGCGAGCTCGGGGAGCGCGCCGTGCACGTCGTGGACGGCGCGCACGGCGATCGGGTGCAGCGCGCGCCCCGACACGCCGCCCCCGCCGGCGCCGAGGGCGAAGCGCCGCGTCTGGGGATCGATCGCCATGCCGAACGCCGTGTTGACGAGGGTGACCGCCTGCGCGCCCGCCTGCGCGGCGGCCTCGGCCACGGCGACGAGGTCGGCGACGTTCGGCGAGAGCTTGGCCCACACCGGACGCCCGCAGGCCGCCACCGCCTCGACGGCGCGGGCCGTCGCGCCCGGCGACGCGCCGAAGAGCGCGTGGCGCTCCTCGACGTTCGGGCACGAGACGTTGACCTCGACGGCGACGACGCACGCCGGCGCGCCCGAGAGCAGCTCGCCGGCGCGCGCGTAGTCGTCGACCGACCGTCCCCACACGCTCGCCACGACGCGTGCCCCGCAGCGCTCGAGCGCCGGCAGCTCCTCGTCGAGCCACGCCGCGATCCCCGGACCGGCGAGCCCGACGCTGTTCAGCATGTAGCCCGGTCGGCCGGCGACCCTCGGCGGGCCGTTGCCCGGCCAGGGGTAGGCAGCGAGGGACTTCACGACGTGGGCGCCGAGCGCGGCGAGGTCGAAGTAGGCGGCGAGCTCCGCCCCGAGCCCGGCGGTGCCCGACGCCGTCATCACCGGGTTGGGGAGCAGGAGGGCGCCGACCCTCGTCGACAGGTCGACCGGCCGACTGCTCACGTGCCGTGCAGCTCCTGGAGGCTGCGCACCTCGAGGCCGAGGCGGGCCCAGTCGGCGATGCCCGCGGCGGCCGCCCGGGCGGCGGCGACGGTCGTGAGGATCGGGACCCCGTGCGCCGAGGCCGCGCGCCGGATGTAGGCGCCGTCGGCGCGCGGGCCGCGCCCTCGCGGGGTGTTCACGACGAGGTGGACGGCACCGCTCGAGATGAGCTCGAGCGCGTCGACCCCCTCCCCGTCGCGCCGGGGCTCCCCGAGCTTGGCGACGCGCGTCGCGACGGGGAGGCCGGCGGCCTCGAGCGCCGCCGCGGTGCCGCTCGTCGCCGCCAGGCTGAAGCCGAGCTCGACGAACGAGCGCGCCGCCTCGATGCCCGCCGGCTTGTCGCGGTCCGCGAGCGAGAGGAAGACGGCGCCTTCGCTCGGCAGCGCGTTGCCCGCCGCGATCTGGCTCTTGGCGAAGGCGAGGCCGAAGGTCGAGGCCACGCCCATCACCTCCCCCGTCGAGCGCATCTCCGGGCCCAAGAGCGCGTCCACGCCCGGGAAGCGGTCGAAGGGGAGCACGGCCTCCTTCACGCTCACGTGGGCGCCACGCGCCGGCCGCCGCAGCAGGCCCTCCCTGCGCAGCTCGTCCAAGGTGGCGCCGAGGATCACCCGGGCGGCGACCTTGGCGAGGGGCACCCCGGTCGCCTTGGCGACGAACGGCACCGTGCGCGAGGCGCGAGGGTTCGCCTCGAGCACGAACACCTGCCCCTGCTTCACCGCGTACTGGACGTTGATCGGACCCCGCACGTCGAGCGCGGCGGCGATCTCGGCCGTGTGGCGCTCGAGCGCGGCGACGGTCTCGCGATCGAGCGTCGGCGGCGGGATGGCGCATGCCGAGTCGCCCGAGTGCACGCCGGCCTCCTCGACGTGCTCGAGCACGCCGCCGATCAGGACCTCCCCCGCGCCGTCGCGCACCGCGTCGACGTCCACCTCGATGGCGTCCTCGAGGAAGCGGTCGATGAGCACCGGCCGCTCCGCCGACAGCCCGCCCTCGCGCCCGAGCGAGCCGGCCGGCGCGCCGCCCGAGAAGGCGGCCAGCTCGGCCATCGCGCGCGCGAGGTCCTCGTCGTCGTAGACGATCTCCATGGCGCGCCCGCCGAGCACGTAGCTCGGCCGGACGAGCGCCGGGTAGCCGATGCGCGCCACGACGGCGCGGGCCTGCTCGAGGGTGCGCGCCGTGCCCCCGGGTGGCTGGGGGATGCCGAGGCGGGCGCACAGCGCCGCCCAGCGCTCGCGGTCCTCGGCGAGGTCGATCGAGGCCGGCGAGGTGCCGAGCACGACGCCCTCGGGGAGCCGCCCGGCGAGCTTGAGCGGCGTCTGGCCGCCGAGCGAGACGATGACGCCCACGACGCCGCCTGCGCCCGCCGCCGCCTCCGCCTCGAGGACGGCCGCCACGTCCTCCTCGGTGATCGGCTCGAAGTAGAGGCGGTCGGAGGTGTCGTAGTCGGTCGACACCGTCTCGGGGTTGCAGTTCACCATCACCGTCTCGAACCCTGCCTCGCGCAGCGCGAGCGAGGCGTGCACGCAGCAGTAGTCGAACTCGATCCCCTGGCCGATGCGGTTCGGGCCGGCGCCGAGGATGACGACGCGTGGCCGTCGGGCCGGACGGACCTCGGACTCGTCCTCGAAGGTCGAGTAGTAGTAGGGGGTGTCGGCGGCGAACTCGGCGCCGCAGGTGTCCACGGTCTTGAAGGTCGCCTCAACGCCCGCGGCCCTGCGCGCGGCGCGCACCTCCGCCTCCGGGCGCCCGAGGAGGTGGGCGACCTGGGCGTCGGCGAAGCCGAGGCGCTTCAGGCGGCGCCAGTCGCCGCGCCCGATCGCGGCGAGGGCGGCGTCGCCCTGCTCGGCCGCGAGCGCCTCGAGGCGGCGCCGCTCGAGCACGATCTCCTCGAGGCGCTCGAGGAACCACGGGTCGATCCCCGTCACCTCGGCGAGGCGCGCCACGCTCACGCCGCGGCGCAGCGCCGCCTCGAGCTGGAACGGCCGCTCGGGGGTGGCGACGGCGGCGAGCTCGAGGAGCTCGTCGGTGGCGAACGCCTCGTAGGCGGCCTCGGCGGGGTCGGCGTTCAGGCCGAGCCGGCCCCGCTCGAGGGCGCGCAGCGCCTTCTGCAGCGACTCGGGGAAGGTCCGCCCGATCGCCATCGCCTCGCCGACGGACTGCATGCGCGTCCCCAGGCGGTCCGGGGTCCCCGGCAGCTTCTCGAAGGCCCAGCGGGGGACCTTCGTCACGACGTAGTCGATCGTCGGCTCGAAGCTCGCCGGGGTCGCCCCGGTGATGTCGTTCGCGATCTCGTCGAGCGTGTAGCCGACCGCGAGGCGCGCGGCGATCTTCGCGATCGGGAACCCGGTCGCCTTCGAGGCGAGCGCGGACGAGCGCGACACCCGCGGGTTCATCTCGATGACGAGCTGCTCGCCGCTTCGCGGATCGAGGGCGAACTGGATGTTCGAGCCGCCGGTCTCGACGCCGACCCGCCGGATGCACGCGAACGCGGCGTCGCGCATCGCCTGGTACTCGACGTCCGAGAGCGTCTGGGCCGGCGCGACCGTGATCGAGTCGCCGGTGTGCACCCCCATCGGGTCGAAGTTCTCGATCGAGCAGACGACGACGCAGTTGTCGGCGCGGTCGCGCATCACCTCGAGCTCGAACTCCTTCCAGCCGGCGATGGAGCGCTCGACGAGGATCTCGCCGACCGGGCTCGCGGCGAGCCCGTCGGCCGCCAAGGACGCGAGGGCGTCCCGGTCGGCGGCGATCCCCGTCCCGCGCCCGCCGAGGATGTACGACGGGCGGACCATCACCGGGTAGCCGATCGACTCGCCGACCGCGAGGGCCTCCTCGAGGCTGTGCGCGAAGCCCGAGGCCGGCACCTTGAGGCCGATCTCGGTCATCGCGGCCTTGAACCGCTCGCGGTCCTCAGCGGTCGCGATCGCCTCCGTGTTCGCCCCGATGAGCTCGACGCCGAGGCCCGCGAGCACGCCCGAGCGCGCCAGCGCCATCGCCAGGTTGAGCGCCGTCTGGCCGCCCATCGTCGGCAGGACGGCGTCGGGCCGCTCGCGCTCGATGACAGCGGCGACGACCTCGGCGCTGAGCGGCTCGACGTAGGTCGCGTCGGCGAGCTCCGGGTCGGTCATGATCGTCGCCGGGTTCGAGTTGACGAGGACGACGCGGTACCCCTCGGCGCGAAGCGCCCGGCAGGCCTGCGCCCCCGAGTAGTCGAACTCGCAGGCCTGGCCGATGACGATCGGGCCGGAGCCGATGACGAGGATCGACGACAGGTCGTCGCGCCGGGGCATCAGCTCGCCGCGTCCCGTCGCCCGCGGCGGTGGGTTGCCATGAGCCGCCTGAACTCGTCGAACAGGTAGCGCGCGTCGTGGGGGCCGGGACCGGCCTCCGGGTGGTACTGCACGGAGAAGGCGGGCACGTCCTCGCAGGCGAGCCCCTCGATGACGCCGTCGTTCAGGTTGACGTGCGTCACGCGCGCCCCCTCGACGCTGCCCTCGGCGACCGCGAAGCCGTGGTTCTGGCTCGTGATCTCGACGGTCCCGGTCTCGAGGCGGCGGACCGGGTGGTTCGCCCCGTGGTGGCCGAAGCGCAGCTTGTAGGTCGTCCCGCCGAGCGCGCCGGCGAGCAGCTGGTGGCCGAGGCAGATGCCGAAGAGGGGCACCGCGCCGAGGAGCTTGCGGACCTCGGCGACGATGTCGCCGAGCGCGGCGGGGTCGCCCGGACCGTTCGAGAGGAAGACGCCGTCGGGCCGCCGCTCGAGCACCTCGCCGGCGGGGGTGCGCGCCGGGACGACCTCGACGGCGGCGAAGGCCGACAGGCAGCGCAGCATCGTCGCCTTGACCCCGAAGTCGTACGCGACGACGCGCCACGGCCCGCCGGGGACGACGTAGGGGGCGGGGGTGGTGACGGCACCGACGAGGTCGGCGCCGGTCGTGCCCGGCTCGGCACGCGCCGCCGCGGCGAGCTCGGCCTCGCCGAGCGTGCCGAAGGCGCAGCCCATCGCGCCCGCCTCGCGCACGTGGCGGGTGAGCCGCCGGGTGTCCACGCCGGTCAGCCCCCCGAGGCCGTTGCGGGCGAGGAAGGACTCGAGGTCCTCCTCGGCGCGCCAGCTGCTCGGGCGCGCCGCCAGCTCGCGCACGACGACGCCGCGCGCCGCGGGCCGGCGCGCCTCGTCGTCGTGGCGGTTCACGCCGTAGTTGCCGATGTGGGGGTAGGTGAAGGCGATCACCTGCCCGGCGTAGGAGGGATCGGTGATGATCTCCTGGTAGCCGCACATCGCGGTGTTGAAGACGAGCTCCCCCGTGGCGACGGCGAGCGCTCCCGTGGCGAGCGCGCCGATCGCCTCGCCCTCGAAGGTGGTCCCGTCCGCGAGCACGAGGAGGGCGGCCGGTCGCTCCCGGCGCGCGCCGCTCACCGCTGCGCCTCCCCGTCGACGACCACGGCCTCCCCCGCCACGACGGTGTGGCGGACCCGCCCGGTGAGCCGGCGGCCGGCGAAGGGCGTGTTGCGCGACCGGCTGGCGAGCGCCCGCGGGTCGACGACCCAGGTCGCCGACGGGTCGAAGACGCACAGGTGCGCCGGACGCCCGGCGGCCACCGGGCCGCCGTGGCCCGGTAGGCCGGCGATGCGCGCCGGGTGCGCGCTCAGGCGGGCGAAGAGGGCGCCGGGCGTGAGCAGCGGCGCCTCGGAGGCGCACAGCTCGCTGTGGCAGAGCGCGAGCGCCGTCTCGAGGCCGAGCATGCCCGGCGGGGCGGTCTCGAGCGGCTCGTCCTTCGCCTCGGGCGGGTGCGGGGCGTGGTCCGTCGCCACCGCGTCGACGACGCCGCTCGCGAGCGCCTCGCGCAGCGCCGCGACGTCCGCGTCCTCCCGCAGGGGCGGGTTCACCTTGAAGACGGGGTCGAAGCTCGCGAGGGCGGCGTCGGTGAGGACGAGGTGGTGCGGCGTCGCCTCGGCGGTGACCGGGAGGCCCTCGGCCTTCGCCGCGGCGACGAGCGCGACCGCGGCGCGCGTCGACAGGTGCAGGAGGTGCAGCCGGGCGCCGGTGAGCCGGACGAGGGCGAGGTCTCGCGCCACCATCGCGGACTCGGCGAGCGCCGGCTGGCCCGGGACCCCGAGGCGGCTCGACCAGGCTCCCTCGTGCATGAGTCCGCCCGCCGCGAGCGCCTCGTCCTCGCAGTGCTGGGCGAGCACGACGCCGAGGTCGGAGGCGTACTCGAGGGCGCGCCGCATCAGCCCGGCGTCCTGGACGCCGCGGCCGTCGTCGGTGAACAGACGCACGCCGAGCGCCGCCATCTCCGCGAGCGGGGCGAGGCGCTCGCCGCGCCGGCCGACGGTGATCGCCCCGGCCACGGCCACCTCCACGCAGGCGCCGCGGCCGAGCGCCAGGACGTCGCGCGCCACCGAGGCGGAGTCGATCGCCGGCTCGGTGTTCGGCATCGCGACGACCGCGCTGTAGCCGCCGAGGGCGGCGGCCCGGGCGCCGGTCTCGACCGTCTCGGCGACCTCGCCGCCCGGCTCGCGCAGGTGCGCGTGGAGGTCGACGAGGCCGGGCGCGACGTAGCAGCCCGACGCGTCCAACGTGCGCGCCCCGCGCGGCGCCTCGATCGCCGGGGCGACCTCGCGCACGAGCCCGCCCTCGACGAGCACGTCGGCCCGCCGCTCCCCCCGCTCGTCCACGACGGTCCCGCCGCGCACGACGAGCGTCGCCGCGCCCCTAGCCACGGCCGGAGCGCGCGGCGCGCGCGCCGGCGCGCGCCTCGCCGACGGCCGGCTGGGCGAGGAGGAGGAAGAGGACGGCCATGCGCACCGCCACGCCGTTCCGCACCTGGCGGGTGACGAGGGACATCGGGGACGCGGCGACCTCGGCGTCGATCTCGACGCCCCGGTTCAGCGGCCCGGGGTGCAGCACGAGCGCGCCGGGGCGCAGGCGCGCGGCGCGGCGCGTGCTCAGGCCGAAGCGCTGCGCGTACTCCCGCAGCGAGGGCAGGAGGTCGCCGCGCATGCGCTCGAGCTGCAGGCGCAGGAGGTAGACGACGTCGAGGTCCTCGAGCACGGCGTCGAGGTCGTGGCTCGTCGACACCGGCCAGCCCTCGAGGGAGGGCGGGAGCAGCGTCGAGGGCCCGACGAGGACGACCTCTGCGCCGAGCAGGGAGAAGGCGGCGACGTCCGAGCGGGCGACGCGCGAGTGGCGCACGTCGCCGACGATGCCGACGCGCAGCCCCGACAGGTCGCCCGGCGCCGTGCCGCGGCGCCGGGCGAGCGCCTCGCGGATCGTGAAGCAGTCGAGGAGCGCCTGGGTGGGGTGCTCGTGCTGGCCGTCGCCGGCGTTGACCACCGCGGCGGCGACCCAGGAGGCGACGCGCTGGGGCACCCCGGCCGACGGGTGGCGCACGACGAGCGCGTCCGCCCCCATGGCGTCGAGCGTCTCCACCGTGTCGCGCAGCGACTCGCCCTTGGCGAGCGACGACGTCGCCGGGGCGAAGGTCATCGTGTCCGCGGAGAGCCGCTTCGCCGCCGCCTCGAAGGACAGGCGCGTGCGCGTCGAGGGCTCGAAGAAGACCGTGGCGACGGTCCTGCCCCGCAGGGAGGGGACCTTCGGGATCGGGCGGTCGGCGACCTCGGAGAAGGCCTCGGCGAGGTCGAGCACCTCGAGGATCCCCTCCCGTCCGAGGTCGCCGATCGTGAGCAGGTGGCGCCGGGCCGGCGCCGCGCCCGTCACCTCGCCGCCTCGCCGAGGCGGACGCCCGCGAGCGTCGCCTCGACGAGCTCGTCGCGCCTCGTCGGCAGGTTCTTGCCGACGTAGTCGGGCCGGATCGGCAGCTCGCGATGCCCGCGGTCGACGAGCACCGCGAGCTGCACCGCGCGCGCCCTGCCGTGGTCGCCGAGCGCGTCGAGCGCGGCGCGCACGGTCCGGCCGGTGAACAGGACGTCGTCGACGAGGACGACGGTCCGCCCGGTGAGGTCGCCCGGCACCTGCGTCGCCTCCTCGGGCACGAGGGGGCGCAGTCCGATGTCGTCGCGGTAGAAGGAGACGTCGAGCGAGCCGAGGGGCACGGGCGCGCCGGTGATCTCCTCGAGGTGGCGCGCGAGACGGGCCGCGATCGGCACGCCGCCGGTCTGCAGGCCGAGCAGGACGAGGTCCGCCGCCCCGTGGTTGCGCTCGACGACCTCGTGGGCGATGCGCACGAGGGCCCGGCCGACGTCCTCGGGCCCCATGATCACGGCACGGGGGACGAAGGCGCGCCCGCCTCGGCGCGCCAGGCGCCGCTCTCGCTCGGCCACCGATCCCTCCGCGTCCGTACGGGCCTCGCCGGACCCGTTTCACGTACCGCCGGCGATCCTAGCGCCGGGAAACGGGGGCTCGCCGGTCCCGCCCGCCCGACGATGGCCGGGCGCCCGGTAGCGTGGTGGCGCCGAGAGGAGGTGCCATGGTCGCGGCGCAGTTCGGGGCGGGGCAGGTCGCGTACTCGATCCTGTGGTTCTTCCTCTTCTTCGTCGAGATCTGGCTGATGCTGAGCGTCTTCATCGACGTCTTCCGCAGCCACGACCTGCGGGGCTGGGCGAAGGCGGCCTGGATCATCTTCGTCCTCGCCGTCCCGCTCCTCGGCATCCTCGCCTACCTCATCGTGCGCGGGGACAAGATGCGCGCCCACCAGCTGCACGCCTCCCCGTGGCGCGAGGGCGTACCCGGGGCGCCGACCAGCGGTCCCGGCTACCAGCGCAGCGTCGTCGAGGACCTCCACCGCCTCGCCGAGCTGCGCGACCGCGGCGACATCTCGGCCGACGAGTACCGGCGCCTGAAGGAGCACCTCCTCGGCGACCACGGCATCTGAGGACCCCTCGGCCGGCGCGGCGCGCGCCGCTCAGCGCAGCTCGAGCGCCTCGGCCTCGAAGGCGACGCCGGCCTCCTCGAGGACGACTCGCCGGGGGCCCTCGCGCACCGTCCCGGCGACGAGGGCGGCGAGACCGAGGGTGCTCGCCAGGTCGACGACCTCCCCGCCGGCCCCGGGTGCCACGTAGCAGGCGAAGCCCGCCCCCATGTTGAGCGTCCCGTAGGCCTCGGCCGGCGACAGGCCCGCCGCCTCGGCGAGGAAGGCGAGGACCTCGGGCACCGCCGGCAGACGCGAGACGACGTAGGTGAGGTCGCGCGGCGCGCGCATCAACTTGCGCAGCCCGTGGCCGGTGATGTGCGAGAGGTAGTGGACGGGCAGCCTCGCCTCGAGCAGCGCCTCGACGAGGGGGACGTAGACGACGCTCTCGTCGAGCACGGCCTCGCCGAGCGAGCGCCCGCTCGGCAGCCGGGTGCGCCAGCCGTCCTCGAGCGCCGCGGCGACGTCCCGGGCGAGGGAGGCGCCGTTCGCGTGCAGCCCGCTCGACGCGACGAGGACGATCTCGTCGCCGGGCGCGAGCTCGACACCGAGGATCGGCTCGTGGCCCTCGGGCACGAGGCCGACGACGCTCGCCGCGAGGTCGATCTGGTCGGCCGCCACGAGCCCCGGCAGCGCCGGGGACTCCCCGCCGCCCCACGCGGCGCCCGCCGCCTCGCAGCCGCGCCGGAAGCCCTCGACGAGGGAGGCGTGCCGCCCCCCCGCGTACCAGGCCGCCGACCCGGTGGCGAAGTAGGCGTTGACGACGACGGGGAGGGCCCCGACGCACGCGCAGTCGTTCGCCGCGGCGGCCACGGTGTCGAAGCCGACGGCCGCGAAGCGGTCGACCCCCGTCTCCTCCTCGTAGGCTCGGGCGATCATCGACTTCGTCCCGAGGCACTCGAGGACGAACCCGAGGCGCGCCGCGCCGGCGCGCACGACGACCGCCGGCTCGCCGCGCGACGCCTCCTCGACGAGCGCGCCGCGCCGGCGCGCGAGCCCCGAGGTCGCCGCCGCCGCGGCGAGCGCGTCCCGCTTGGCCCGATCCAAGGTCGCGTAGTCGACCCCGGCGGCCTCGTAGCGGCCCGGCGAGCCCGCTCCCGGCCTCACGCCGGCCGGGCCTCGCCGGCGCGCACCCGGCGCGCGATCGCCCCGAGGACCCCGTTCACGAACCGGCCGGAGTCCTCGGTCGAGTACTGCTTGGCGAGCTCGACGGCCTCGTCGATCACGACCGCGACGGGCACGTCCGGGCGCGCCACGAGCTCGTAGGCCCCCAGGCGCAGCAGCTGGCGGTCGACCACCGGCATGCGCTCGACCGCCCAGGACTCGGCGGCCGACCCGATGAGCGCGTCGAGCTCGCCGAGGCGGCCCGACACCCCCTCGACGAGCTGGCGCGCGTACTCCTCGGGGGGCACGGGCAGGCTGGCGAGGACCTCGCTCGGCGCGACCCCCTTCGCCTCGGCCTCGTAGAGGAGCCCGAGCGCCCGCTCGCGTCCGAGACGGCGCTCGCCGGGGGGCCGGCCGCCTGGCGCGCTAGGCCCTCGTGAGGTACTCACCCGTCCGGGTGTCGACCTTGATCCGGTCGCCCACGTCGACGAAGAGCGGGACCTGGACGACGAGCCCGGTCTCGGTCGTCGCGGGCTTGCGGGCGCCCGAGACCCGGTCTCCCTGCACGCCCGGCTCGGTCTCGGTGACGGCGAGCTCCACCGCGGCGGGCAGGTCCACGTCCACGATCTCCCCGCCGTAGAGCTCGAGGACCACGACGTCGCCCTCCTTCAGGTAGGACGAGGCGTCGCCGAGCGCGGCCGCCGGCACGGTCAGCTGCTCGTAGGAGACGCGGTCCATGAAGACGAAGTCCCCGCCGTCCCGGTAGAGGTACTGCATCTCGCGCTTGTCGATGACCGCCTGCTCGACGCGCTCGTCCGCCCGGAAGGTCCGGTCCACCACCGCCTTCGTGCGCAGGTTGCGCAGCTTCGTCCGCACGAAGGCGCCGCCCTTGCCCGGCTTGACGTGCTGGAACTCGACGACCGAGAAGAGCCCGTCGGGCAGGTCGAGCGCCATGCCGTTGCGCAGGTCGTTCGTCGAGATGGCCATCAGAGCGTGTGGTCCTTCGTCGTCTTCGTGAGCGCACGCGCGCCGTTCGAGGTGACGACGAGGGTGTCCTCGATGCGCACGCCCCCGCGCCCGGGCAGGTAGGCACCCGGCTCCACCGTGACGACGCCGTGCTCGAGGAGGATATCAGCCGAGCCCGGGGCGATCGCCGGCGCCTCGTGGATCTCGAGGCCGACGCCGTGCCCCGTCGAGTGCAGGAACGCCTCGCCGTAGCCGGCCTCCTCGAGCGAGCGCCGGCAGGCCGCGTCGACCTCCTCGGCGCGCACGCCGGCGCGCACGGCCCGCACGCCGGCCCGCTGGGCCGCGAAGACGGCGTCGACGAGCTCGGCGAGGCCCGGCGCCGGCTCCCCGACGCACAGCGTCCGGGTCATGTCCGAGCGGTAGCCGTCGACGACGGCGCCGAAGTCGACGACGACGAGCTCGCCCTCGCCGATCGGGCGGGCGCTCGGGCGGGCGTGCGGCATCGCCGCGTTCGGGCCGCTCGCAACGATCGTCTCGAAGGCGGCCCCGTCCGCGCCCCGCCGGCGCATCTCGAACTCCAGCTCGGCGGCGAACTCCGCCTCGGTGACCCCCTCGGCGAGCCGACCCTTCACCTGGGCGAGGGCGACGTCCGCGATGTCGCAGGCGGCCTCGATGCGGGCGAGCTCGCCGGCGTCCTTCACGACGCGCAGGGCCTCCACGACCCCGCGCGTCGGCACGAGCTCGATCGCGCCGAGGCGCTCGGCGAGGCCCCGCTCGAACGACCAGGTGCAGCTCGCCGCCTCGAGACCGAGGCGACGCAGGCCGCCCGTCGCCCGCTCGAGCGCCTCCAGCTGCTCGCCGAGGCGGCCGACGACGAGCTCGGCGTCGACGCCGGCCTCGTCGAGCTGGGCGCGGGCCTGGTCGCGGTAGCGGCCGTCGGTCGTGAGCAGGGCGGAGGACCCGGTGACGAGCAGCATCCCCGCCGAGCCGCGGAAGCCGGTGAGGTAGGCGACGTTCTCGAGCTTCGTCACGAGCAGGGCGTCGCAGCCCGCCTCGCCGAGCCGGGCGCGCAGCGCCGGCAGGCGCGACGCCACCTCCATCGGTGCGAGCGAGCCGACCCCGGTCACGGGGAGCGAATCTACGCGCGTCACGCCGCCCTCAGCTCCCCGCCTCGAGGAGGCGCGCGGCGGCCTCGACGGCGAGCTCGTAGCCGAGGCCGCCGAAGCCCGCCACCGTCCCGCTCGCCACCGGCGCGAGGACGGAGCGCCGGCGCCAGGGCTCGCGCGCGTCGGGGTTCGACAGGTGCAGCTCGACGACCGGCCCGGGGAACGAGGCGAGGGCGTCGGCGAGGGACCAGCCGTAGTGGGTGAGGGCGCCCGCGTTGACGACGATCGCCGCGACCCGGGCGCGCGCCGCGTGCACCGCGGCGACGAGGTCCGCCTCCGCGTCGCGCTGCACGTGCTCGAGGACGAGCCCGCAGCGCTCGGCGGCGCGCGCGGCGCGCTCGACGTGCTCGGCGAGCGTCGCTGCACCGTAGATGTGGGGCTGGCGCTCCCCGAGCAGCGCGAGGTTCGGCCCCGACAGCAGCAGCACCACCGGCGAGCCGGTCACGGCCCCGTCCTCCTCGCGCCCGACGCGGCGCTGCGCTCCAGCAGCTCGACGACGAGCTCGGCCGGCACGCCGTGGACCGGCTCGACGCCGTCGGGCCCGTCGAGGACGAAGGTGAGGCCCTCGCCACGCGCCTTCTTGTCCCGGGCCATGAACTCGACGAGCGCACCCGCGTCCAGGCCGGCGGGCAGCTCGCTCGGCAGCCCGTAGGCGGCGAGGACCTCGAGGTGGCGGGCGACCCGCTCGGGCGGGATCCGACCGAGGCGCTCGGCGAGGCGGGCGGCGAACGCGACGCCGAGCGCGACCGCCTCCCCGTGGCGCAGGGGGGCGTCGGGCCCCTCGCCGGCCAGGCCGGCCGCCTCGAGGGCGTGCGCGAGGGTGTGGCCGTAGTTGAGCGCCATGCGGGGTCCTGCCTCCCGCTCGTCGGCGGCGACGACCGACGCCTTCAGCTCGACGCAGCGCGCCACCTGGTCGACGAGGGGCAGCCGCTCGAGCCCCTCCGCGCCGAGGAAGGCGTACTTCGCCACCTCGCCGAGGCCGCTGCGCCACTCGCGCTCGGGGAGGCTCGCCAGCAGGTCCGTGTCGCACAGCACGGCCGAAGGCTGCCAGAAGGCGCCGACGAGGTTCTTGCCCTCCGGTAGGTTCACCCCGGTCTTGCCCCCGATCGCGGCGTCGACCTGGGCGAGGAGGGTCGTCGCGACGTTGACGAGCGCGACGCCGCGCAGGTAGCAGGCGGCGGCGAAGCCCGCCGTGTCGCAGACCACTCCCCCGCCGAGGGCGACGACGGCGTCGCTGCGCCGCAGGCCGGCGCGAGCGAAGGCGCGGCACAGCTCCTCGATCGTGCGGAGCGACTTCGCACGCTCGCCGGTGCCGATCTCGACGACCGCGGTCTGCCGCCCGGTCTCGACGTCGCGGGGGACCCCGGCCTGCGTGACGAGCGCGACGTGCCGGGCGCCGGCGGGGAGCACCTCGGGGAGCAGGGCCCGCGCCCCGGGCCCGACGACCACCTCGTAGCCGCGCTCGCGAAGCGGGAGGACGATCCGCCGCCGCAGGGCGCTCACGATCTCGGCGACGACCTCGGACGGCGGGCGACGGCCGACGTCGACGGCGAGCGCCGGTGTGCCGGCGCCCTCCCGGCCGCCGGAGGGCTCGGGCGGCGAGCCGAGGTGGACGACCGCCCCGGCCTCGGCGAGCGCGTCCTGGCCGGCCGCGCCTTCGACGAGGCTGCGCGGCGCGGCGATCACCGCCGGCTCGGCGCGCGCCGCCGCGGCGCGAAGCGCCGCCAGCTCGGCGGCGCCGGACGCTTCGCGCCCGTCCCCCGAGCCCGCCGGGAGGCGCGGGGCCGCGCCGATCTCGAGGAACGGCCGGCGCAGCGCCGTGGCGAGGAGGCGCCCGACGCCCGCCTCGCCGGACGCGGCCGCCCCGACGAGGACGACGTGCTCCGGCCTGCTCCTCACGGCGCCGGGCGGGCGGCCGAGGGGGTGCGCTCGGCCGCGACGCGCTCGAGGTAGGCGGCGTGGTTCGTGACGAGCTCGTCGAGGGAGTCGCCGCCGAACTTGCGCTGCGCCTCGGCCGCCAGCACGAGGGCGACCATTGCCTCGGCGACGACCCCGAGGGCGGGCACCGAGGTGACGTCGGTGCGCTCCTTGAAGGAGACCGTCTCCTCCTTCGTCACGACGTCGACGGTCCTGAGCACCGGTCGGTTCAGCGTGGCGAGCGGCTTCATGTAGGCGCGCGCGACGAGGAGGGAGCCGGTCGAGATCCCCCCCTCGATCCCCCCGGCGCGCGCGCCCTCGCGCACGTAGGCGCGCGCGGCCGGGTCGTAGGCGATCGGGTCGTGGGCCGCCGAGCCGGGCAGCCGCGCGACCTCGACCCCCTCCCCGAGCTCGACCGCCTTCACGGCCTGGATGGACATGAGCGCCTGGGCGAGCAGCCCGTCGAGCCGGCGGTCGTAGTGGACGTGGCTGCCGAGGCCGACCGGGACGCCGTAGGCGAGGACCTCGCTCACGCCGCCGAGGGAGTCGCCCACCTTGGCGGCCGCCTTGATCGCGGCGACCATCGCCTCGGCGGCAGCAGCATCGAGGCAGCGCACCTCGCTCTCGTCGACGCGGGCGGCGTCGTTCGGCCCGGGGCGGCGCCCCGGGGGGGCCTCGGCGGAACCGATGGCGAGCGTGTGGCTCACGACCGCCACGCCGAGGTGGCTCAGCAGCGACTTCGCGAAGTAGCCGGCCGCGACGCGCGCCGCCGTCTCGCGCGCGGAGGCCCGCTCCAGGACGTCGCGCGCGTCGGCGAACCCGTACTTCTGCATGCCGGCGAGGTCGGCGTGGCCCGGGCGCGGACGGGTGAGCGGGCGCGCCGGCGTGCCCGGCGCGACGGACATCTCCTCCTGCCACTTCGGCCACTCGCTGTTGGCGATGACGACGGCGACCGGCGAGCCGAGGCTGCGCCCGTGGCGCACCCCGCCGAGGATCTCGACCTCGTCGGCCTCGAAGCGCATCCTCGGCCCCCGCCCGAAGCCGAGGCGGCGACGGGCGAGCTCGGCCGCGAGCTCCTCGACGCGCACCGGCAGGCCGGCGGGCAGGCCCTCGACGATGACGGCGAGCGCCTTCCCGTGCGACTCGCCGGCGGTGAGGAAGCGGAGCACGGGGCCGCCTAGCCGGCGGCGCGCGGGCGCGAGGCGAGGCGGATGGCAGGTGCCGGCAGCGCGCGCACGACGGCGATCGTACTCAAGGGGCCCGAGGGGTCCGGCGGCTACTTCTTGGCCGGCTGGAAGTAGGGGTTCGTCCCCTGCGCGTGCGCCGTCACGTCGACGACGTCGGTGATCTCGGGGACGGCCTCGCGGATCGCGACGGCGATGCCCTGGCTGAGCGTCACCTGCGCGAGGCCGCAGCCCTGGCACCCGCCGGACAGGCGCAGGTAGGCGACGCCACCCTCGTCGACGGCGACGAGATCGGCGCGCCCGCCGTGCATCGCGATGCGGGGGTTGACCTCCTCGTCGAGCACCGCGAGCACGGCGCGCTCGAGGGGGCTCGACAGGTCGCTCTCGGGCACCTCGACGCTGCCCGGAGCCGGCGGCGGCGTGTTCGGGTTGACCATGACGAGGCCGCCCTCGCCCACGTCGAGCGTGGCCCCCCGCAGCTTGTCGACCGAGCCGGCGGCGATGACGACCGGGACGTCGTCGTGGTGCTGGACGACGTCGGCCGAGGTCGCGTCGGCGAGCGCCTCGAACCACATCTCGTAGGTGTACGAGCCGGAGGAAACCCCGCTCACCTCGACGAACAGGGCGAGGCGCTCGGGGTCCGCCTCCCCGGCGCGCGCCTCGGCGACGAGGGCGCGCGCCGCCGGCGTGACGTGCAGTACCGGGGTCGGCGCCCGCTCGCCCGTCGTGTCGTTGGCCACCGCGCCATGTTAGAGGCGCCCGCGGGGCGCGCCGGGCACGGGTCCGGCGCGTGAAGATGGAGGCATGGCGCGCGTCCTCCTCGTCGTCCCGAGCGCCACCTACCGCGCCGCGGCCTTCCTCGCCGCCGCGGCCCGCCTCGGGACCGAGGTCGTGATCGCCTCCGACCAGCCGCAGGCGCTCGCCGAGGCGATGAGCGACCGCTTCCTCGAGGTCGACCTCGCGCGGCCCGAGGCCGCCGCGGCGGCGATCTGCGAGCTCGCCCGGCGCCGCCCCCTCGACGCCGTCGTCGCGGTCGACGACCAGGGCGCCGTCCCGGCGGCGCTCGCCGCAGCGCGCCTCGGCCTGCGGGCGAGCCCCGCCGAGGCGGTGGCGCGCACGCGCGACAAGGCGGCGATGCGCCGCGCCTTCGAGCGAGCCGGCGTCGCGCAGCCTCGCTTCCGGGTCGCCGGTCGCGACGACGCGGCCCTCGCGGCGGCCGGCGAGGCGCTCGGCTACCCGGTCGTCGTCAAACCGGTCTCCCTCGCCGGCAGTCGCGGCGTGATCCGCGCCGACGACGAGCGAGCGCTGCGAGCCGCGGGGGCGCGCCTTCGCGCCATCCTCGCCGAGGCCGGCGCACCCGACGAGCCCGTCCTCGTCGAGTCCTACGTCCCCGGCGGCGAGGTGGCCCTCGAGGGGCTCCTCCTCGACGGCAGGCTCGAGGTGCTCGCCGTCTTCGACAAGCCCGACCCGCTCGAGGGCCCCTACTTCGCCGAGACGCTCTACGTCACGCCGTCGCGCCTCGCGCCCGAGCTCGTGGGCGCGCTCGGCGCCCTCGCCGGGCGCGCCTGCGCGGCCCTCGGCCTCAGCGACGGGCCGGTGCACGCCGAGCTCCGCCTCGCCGGCGAGGAGCGCGACCACCCCGTCGTGCTCGAGGTCGCGGCCCGCACGATCGGCGGACGCTGCTCGGGCGCCCTCGACTTCGGCGGCACGAGCCTCGAGGAGCTCGTCCTCCTGGCCGCCCTGTCTCGTCAGGACCTCGTCCGCCAGCGGGGCGCGCTCCGCCCCGCCGCGGTCCTCATGCTCCCGGTCGCGCGCACCGGCGTCCTCCGGGCGGTGCACGGAGTCGACGACGCGCTCGCGCTCGAGGGGGTAACCGGCTGCGAGATCACCGTGCCGATCGGCCAGCGCGTCCGGGCGCTGCCCGAGGCCGACCGGTACCTCGGCTTCCTCTTCGCCGAGGGCGCCACGCCCGCCGCGGCCGAGGCCGCGGCGCGAGCCGGCTACGCCCGTCTCGGGATCGAGATCGACCCCGAGCGGGCGGCCCGCCGGCTGGCGCCGGCAGGGCGCGCCCCGTGCCGGCGCGCCGGGGCGGGCACCTGAGCGGGCGCCCGACGCCCTCGTCAGGCCGGCCCCGCCGGTCCGCGAGCGGTGGGTCGGGTGGCGAGCGCCGCGAGGACGCGCTCGAGCGTCTGCGCGACACCCGGGTAGCAGACCTCGACGCGCACGTGGGCGAGCGCGTAGGTGGCGCTGCGGCGCCGGTAGAGGGCGCGGACCTCGGCCTCGCTCCGCCCCGCGAGGAGCGGCCGGCCGGCAGCGAGGCCGGCGAGGGCGCCGGCGAGGTCCTCGAAGGCGACGTCGAGGTGCACGACGAGGGCGCGCTCGAGCAGGAGCGCCCGGCTCCCCGGGTCCTCGAACGCCCCGCCGCCCAGGGCGACGACGACCGGGGGACGGCGCTCGACGACCTCGGCGACGACCGCCGCCTCCTCGGCGCGGAAGCGGCGCTCCTCCCCGGCCGCGAACAGGCTCGGGATCGTGCGGCCGAGGCGGCGGGCGACCTCGGCGTCGGTGTCGACGAAGCCGCGCCCGAGACGACCCGCGAGGAGCCGACCGACGGTCGTCTTCCCGCTGCCCATGAAGCCGACGAGGGCGATCGGCACGTCCTCGAGCCCGAGGGGCTGGCTCGCCACCCGGGCGATGCTACCGGCGCACGGCGGCGGCCCTCGGCTCCGCTACCCTGCGCTCGGGTGCGCGTCCTCCTCCTCTCCACCTACGAGCTCGGCGCCCAGCCGCTCGGGATCGCCGGCCCGGCGGCGGCGCTCGCCGCGGCGGGCCACGAGGTGCGCACCTGCGACCTCGCCGTCGAGCCCTGGCCGACCGAGCACGTCGCCTGGGCCGAGGCGGTCGCCTGCTCGGTGCCGATGCACACGGCGCTGCGGCTCGGCCGGGCCGCGATCGAGCGCCTGCGGCGCGAGCGCCCTCGCCTGCCCGTCGCCTTCCACGGTCTGTACGCGCCGGCAGCCGTGCACGCCGGCCTGCTCGAGGACGGCGACGTCGCGCTCGGCGGCGAGGTGGACGGGGGTCTCGTCGCCTGGCTCGACGCGCTGGCGCGCGGCACGAAGCCGCCCGGTGGCCTCGTGCTCGAGCTCGGGCGCCCTCGCCCGCCGCTCGCCGGGCCGCCCCCGGCGCGCGCCGGCCTGCCCGGTCTCGCCTCCTACGCCGTGCTCGTCGACGGCGGCGAACGCCGCCTGGCCGCGAGCGTCGAGGCGAGCCGCGGCTGCAACCACCGCTGCCGGCACTGCCCCGTCCCCGTCGTCTACGGCGGCCGCTCGCGTGCCCTCGCGCTCGACCGGGTCCTCGCCGACGTCGAGGCCGTGGTCGCCGCGGGCGCCGGGCACCTGCGCTTCGCCGACCCCGACTTCCTCAACCGGCCGGCGCACGCCCTCGCCGTCGCTCGCGCCGTCCACGAGCGCTGGCCCGACCTCGGCTTCGACATCACGGCGAAGGTGAGCCACCTCCTCGAGCAGCCCGAGGCGCTCGCCGAGCTCGTCTCCCTCGGGCTGCGCTTCGTGATCTCGGCCTTCGAGTCGACGAGCGAGCGCGTGCTCGCGCGCCTGCACAAGGGGCACCGGCCGGCCGACCTCGGCACGGCCGTCGCCCTGGCGCGCTCGCTCGGCGTCGAGATCCGTCCGTCGCTCCTCCCCTTCACGCCGTGGACGACGCGCGACGACGTCGTCGACCTGTTCGACTTCGTCGCCGCCCACGACCTCGTGCCGAACGTCGACCCGGTCCAGCTCGCGATCCGCCTCCTGCTCCCGCCGGGCTCGCTCCTGCTCGAGGACCCCGACCCCGAGCTCGCCGCCTGCCTGCAGGGGTTCGAGCCCGACGCCCTCGGGGTGCGCTGGCGCTCGGCGGACCCGCTGCTCGACGAGCTCCAGGCGGCGCTGTCGGCGCGAGCCGAGGAGGCGGGGGCGCGTGGCGAGGCTGCAGAGGACGCCTACGCGGCGCTGCGGTGCCTCGCCTTCGAGACGCTCGGGCGGAAGGACCCGGGGCCGCCGCCGCTCGCGGTGGCGCCGGGGCCCCCCGCCGAGCGCCGGCCGCGGCTCACCGAGGCGTGGTTCTGCTGCGCCGAGCCGACGAGCGCCCAGCTCGCCCCGCTCGAGGCACCCCGGTAGTGCCCCGCGCCGTGCCGGCCGAGGTCCGCGAGTGGGCGAGCTTCGAGGACCCCGAGGAGGACCGCACCTGGCTCGTCGACGTCACCTTCCTCGCGAGCCCCTGGCGCTGCATCTACGGCGAGGGCTGCCAGGGAGTGCTCGGCGCCCCCGCGTCCGAGCGCGCCGAGGGCTGCTGCAGCTACGGCGCGCACTTCTCCGGTGCCGAGGACCTCGCCCGGGTGGAGGCGGCCGCCCAGCGCCTCACGGCCCAGCAGTGGCAGCTGCGCAGCGTCGGCCGGCGCCGTGGCGTCGCGAGGCGCCGCGGGGCGAACGTGGCGACGCGCCTCGTCGGCGGCGCCTGCATCTTCTTGAACCGGCCCGGCTTTCCGGGCGGACCGGGCTGCGCCCTGCACCGTGGGGCGATCGAGGCGGGCCGGCACCCCCTCGAGTACAAGCCGGACGTGTGCTGGCAGCTGCCGCTGCGACGGGAGGACGCCGTCGAAGCCTCGGGCCACGTCGTCTCCCGCCTCGGCCAGTGGGAGCGGCGCCACTGGGGTCCTGCGGGCGCCGGCTTCCACTGGTGGTGCTCGGAGGATCCCGCCGCCTACAGCGCCTCGAGCCCCGTCTACCAGCGCCTCGCCCCCGAGCTCACGGCCCTCGTCGGCGCCCCCGTCTACCGCCTCATCGCCGCCTACCTCGACGCGCGCCGCTCCGCGGGCTCGGTGCCGCTGCCCCACCCGGTACTTCGGCGACGCGCCCGCCGGCGCGCCTAGCCGATGCGGTCGTCGCGCTCGAGCTCCTCGAGCTCCTCGGCCTCGTCGCCCAGCTGCTCGTAGAGGCACCAGCTCGCGTGGCGCTCCTCCGGCTCGGCGCCGCACTCGGGGCACGGCTCGGGCGTGACCTCGACCGCCCGCTTCAGGCTGCGCGCCTCCTCGAAGCGTCGGTGCCGTCCCTTCTTCACGAGCCGCTCCCCAGTGTGCGCACGAGAGGCGCCGCGGGCTTGCGAGGCCATCCACCGCTTGCACCCGCCGCCGGCCCTCGCGTCGAGAACTCGCGCCAGCATACCCCTCGGTGCCGCCGTCTCCTGGCGCCTCGCCGGGCCGAGCCGGGCCGCTAGCGTGGTGCCGTGGCCGACGGCTTCGACGTCGACGCGATGATCGCCCGCTTCCGGGAACGGGCCGCGGCCGTCCGCCGCCGGGGCCTGCCGCCGGTCGAGGGGCCCGAGCGCCAGGCGATCCTGCGCCAGATGGAGCTCGACTACCTCGACTTCGCCATCCTCGGCGACGCCGAGGGCAGCCTCGACGACGGGGTGCTCACCTTGCGCGTCGACCTGCGGCCGAAGGCGGACGAGGGCTCGAGGCACTGAGGGCCCGAGGCACTGGGCGCCCCACGGCGCCGTGTCTCCGGAGCCGGGCCGTCCCGCCCACCGCCCTCGCCAGCCGGCGCCGCGCGGGCTCAGGCCGTCGGCACGGCGGGCTCGGGGATGCAGACCCTCGAGCGCCGCTCGAGCACGATCGTCCCGTCCTCCAAGGCGAGCGCGGCCTCGCCGGCGAGGAGACGGGCGATCGGCTCGCCGACGATCGCGTTGCGCCACGACCGGGTGAGCCGGCCGGTCGGCGGCCGACGCAGGAAGTCGGCGAGGTCGGCGCGGGTCGCGAGGAGCGCGGGGTCGATCCCGAGCGTACGGGCGCGCTCCGCCGTCCAGGCGGCGACGAGGGCCAGGGCGGCCTTCGGGGCGGCCTCCTCGGGCGCGGGCGGCGGGAGGCGGACGTCCTCGAGCGGTGCGGCGAGCCCGGCCGCGACGGCCGCGAGGAGGTCGTCCGCGATCGAGGTCGCCTGCCGGCCGTCCAGCCCGCGCACGCGCGCGAGCTCGGCCGGCGTCGTCGGGGGGCGGTGGCAGATGGCGCCGAGGGCGAGGTCGGAGAGCACGTAGCGAGGTGGTACGTCGAGCTCGGCGGCACGCCGCTCGCGCCACGCCGCCACCGCCTGGGCGACGGCCCGCTCGCGCCCGTGCAGCTGGCGGGCGTGGCGCAGACGCCACCAGGCCTCCTCGGGCACGGGCGGCAGGCGGGGGCGCTCGAGGAGCGCGGCGCACTCGGCCTCGGCCCAGGCGAGGCGACCGGCCGCCCGGAGCCGCTCGGTGAGGACCTGCCAGAGCTCGAGGAGGTGGGCGACGTCCCCGGCCGCGTAGCGCAGCTGCGCCTCGGTGAGGGGGCGGCGGGTCCAGTCCGCCAGCCGGTCGCCCTTCTCGAGGCGGATCCCGAGGAGGCGGGCGGCGAGCGAGCTGAGCGACGGCGAGGAGAGGCCGAGGAACCCCGCCGCGAGCTGCGTGTCGAAGAGGTGGCGCGGGCGGGCGCCGCAGGCGCGTTCGAGCACCTCGAGGTCCTGGTCCCCGGCGTGCACGACGGCGAGTCCCGGCCCGGCGAGGACCTCGGCGAGCGGAGCGGGGTCGACGGCGAGCGGGTCGACGAGCGCGACGCCGGCACGCCAGGCGAGCTGCACGAGCCCGAGGCGGGGGAAGTAGGTCCGCTCGCGGTGGAACTCGGTGTCGACGGCGTAGACGTCCTCCGAGCGCAGCCGCTCGACGAGGTCGGCGAGGGCCCCGGGGGTGGTGACGAGCTCGTAGGCGACGGCGGAGGCCGCGCGGGACGACGGGCGCGCCACCGTCATCCCCCGTAGTTCATGCGCGTGTCGTCGAGGCGGAGCGCCCGGGCCCCGGGCCCGGCGGCCTCGGACGCCTGGGCGTCGAGCACCTCGGCGACGAGGAGGGAGTGCGACCCGAGCGGCAGCTCGTGGCGCAGGGCGAGATCGAGGTGGGCGAGGGCACCCACGAGCACCGGCGCGCCGGACACGGCGGCGTCCTCGTAGGGCAGGCCGCTCAAGGTGCGCGCCGAGGCGTCGTGGACCGCCGGCTTGGCGAAGCGCCGGACGAGCGGGCGCGCCTCGGGCGGGAGCAGCGACAGCGCCATCGCCTTCGAGGCGCGCACCAGCTCGAGGGTGACGGCGCCGGACTCCACGGCGAGGGCGACGAGCTTCGGCTCGGTCGCGACCTGCATCGCCCACGTCAGCGTCATGAGGTTGCGCCGCTCCCCGTCCCGGCTCCCGAGCAGGTAGATGCCGGCCGGCATGAGCCACAGGACGCGCCGGCGGAGACGGTCGTAGGCCTCGGGATCGGCCCCGGCAGGCACCGGACCGACGACAGGAGCGCGCGCTGGCATCGTGGGCAAGCTAACCGACGCCGAGGTCGGCGAGGCGCCGCTCGCCGGCCTCGAGGTGCGCCGAGGCCGCGCGCACGAGGGCGTCGTAGCGAGCGAAGGCCGGCGAGCGCAGCGAGGGTGCCTGCGAGCAGGCCTGGGCGGCGCGCACGTAGCCGAGGTAGGCGGCGTTGAGATCGCTCGTCACCGCGGCGTCGGGCGCGGGCAGCTCGCCCTCGGCATCCGCTGCGTCCGTCGCCAGGCCGTCGCACTCGGTGCGCGTCGCCACGAGCAGCCCGAGGCGGCGGCCCCGGGCGATGGCGGCGAGGTCGGCGCGCAGCTGGGCGTCGAGCGCGGCGACGCCGCTCGCGCTCGCCCAGGCCGCAGCTCGCTGCGACGGCGTCCCGGTCGGCGCGCAGGCGCCGAGGAGGAGGCCGGCGCTCGTGAGGCAGACGGGGAGGAGCCGGCGCCACCCGCAGGTGCCGGCGCCGCTCACTGCAGCGCGAGGAGGTGGAGGTCGCGGCCGCGCCGCAGGAGCACGTAGCGGCCGGCGATGACGTGGTCGCGCCGCAGCACGAAGCCGTCGCCCCCACGGACGCGCTCGTTGTTCACGTAGACCGCGCCCTCGGCGATGAGCCGGCGAGCGCCGCTCTTGGAGGGGGCGAGCCCGCTCGCCACGAGGAGCTCGACGAGGTCGGCGCCCGCGTCGAGCGTCGACCACGAGAGCGTGCTCGAGGGTGCGCCCTCGAGCGCGACGAGGAGGTCCTCCTCGCCGAGGCGGGCGACCTCCGGCGAGTACAGCGCATCGCTCGCCCGCTCGGCGCGGGCCGCCTCCTCGTCGCCGTGCACGAGCCGGCACACCTCCGCGGCGAGGGCTCGCTGGGCCCGGCGCTGCGCCGGGGCGCGCGCCGTGGCCTCGTCGAGCTCGAGGATCGCCTCGCGACCGAGGAACGTGAAGTAGCGCAGGTAGGTGCCGACGACGGCGTCCTCGACGCGCACGAAGTGCTGGTAGAGCGCGAACGGGCTCGTGCGCCGGGGATCGAGCCACACCGTCCCCGTCTCCGACTTGCCGAACTTCGTCCCGTCGGCCTTCGTGACGAGCGGGGAGGTGAGACCGTAGACGGTGGCGCCGCGCACCTTGCGGACGAGGTCGATGCCGGCGGTGATGTTCCCCCACTGGTCGCTCGCCCCCATCTGCAGGCGGCAGCCCTCGGTGTCGTAGAGGTGGAGGAAGTCGTAGGCCTGGAGGAGCATGTAGGAGAACTCCGTGAAGGAGATGCCGCCCTCGGGCCGCTCGAGCCGGCTGCGCACCGCCTCCTTCGCCACCATCTGGCCGACCGTGAAGTGCTTGCCGACCTCGCGGAGGAACTCGAGGAGGCGCAGCGGCGCGAGCCAGGCGGCGTTGTCGAGCAGGCGCGCCCGAGCAGCGCCGGCCGAGGGCGAGAAGTCGAGGAACCTCTCGAGCTGGGGGCGGATCCCCTCGAGGTTCGCCGCGAGCTCGTCCGCGTCGAGGAGGCGGCGCTCCTCGCTGCGGCCGCCGGGATCGCCGATGAGCCCGGTCCCCCCGCCCGCCAGCGCGATCGGCCGGTGGCCGGCGAGCTGGAGGCGGCGCAGGTTGCACAGCTGGAGCAGGTTGCCGATGTGCAGGCTGTCGGCCGTCGGATCGAAGCCGATGTACGCGCACAGGTGCCCGTGGTCGAGCTCGTGGCGCAGCGCCGGGTCGCTCACCTGGTAGATGAGGCCGCGAAAGTCGAGGTCTTCGGTGAGGCTCGCCACGGCGCTAGCCTGCCACAGGAAGGCGTCGCCTCAGCGAGGCGGGCGCCAGGCGAGGAGGGCTCGTGGATCCACGACGCTGGCAGGCGCTGTCGCGTCGCCTCAGCGAGGCGCTGCACCTGCGGAGGGAGCCGGTCGCGATCGCCTTCTCGCAGCGGCGCCCGGACGGCCTGCCCGCCTTCTCGGCGTTCGGCCGCGCCGGGGACGACGGCGCCGGGCACGAGGCCGCCGTCGCGAGCTGCGTCTTCTGGGTCCAGGGCGAGGGCCGGGCCTTCGCCACCGTGCCTGACGACCACGGCTGCAGCATCGGCCGCGTCACCCACGGTCTCGCCGGGCCCGAGGAGGCGGCGGGTGCCGACGACGTGGCGGCGCTCGAGCGGGCGGGCTGGCTCGACCCCTGCGCCGTGAGCAGCCTCCCGGCGGTCTCGGTGCGACCCGGCGCGATCACCTACGGCCCGCTCGGCAACCTGCCCGAGGGCGTGGAGCCTGACGTGGTCCTCCTGCGCGTGAACGCCCGCCAGCTGATGGTGCTCTCCGACGCCCTTCCGGAGCTCTCCGTCGAGGGCAAGCCGCAGTGCCACATCGTCGCGCTCGCCAAGGAGCGCGCCACCCCCGCGGCGAGCGTCGGCTGCGCCCTGTCGCGCGTGCGAACCGGGATGGCACCCGAGGAGATGACCTGCGCCCTGCCCGCCGCGGGCCTCGAGGACGCGGTCGGACGCATCGCGACCGCCGCCGAGACCGCGACCGCCGTCGCGCGCTACGCGGCCGAGGACGGCCGCCGGCGCGCCTGAGGGGGCGCCGGGCCTACTCGCCGACCTTTCGAGCCCGATCGCGCCAGAACCGCTCGCGCAGCACCCTGCGGCTGACCTTGCCGGTGCTCGTCCTCGGCAGCTCGGGCACGAACTCGACCGACACGGGCTGCTTGTAGGCCGCGAGCTTGGCGCGGCAGGCCTCGATCACCTCGGCTGCCTCGAGGTCGTGGCCCGGTCGGCGCACGACCAGCGCGACGATCGCCTCGCCCCAGCGCTCGTGGGGTGCCCCGACGACCGCCACCTCGGCGACCGCGTCGAGCGACTCGATGGCCCGCTCTACCTCCGCGGCGTAGACGGTGTAGCCACCCGTGACGATGACATCCCGGCAGCGATCGAGGATGTGGAGGTACCCCTCGGGATCGAGCCGGCCGAGATCGCCGGTCCGGAACCAACCGCCTGCGAAGGCCTCGACGGACGCAGCCGGCCGGCCCCAGTACCCGGGGGTGACGACATCGCCGCGCACCTGGATCTCACCCGGCTCGCCGGGTGCCAGTGCGCGCCCGTCCTCCCCGGCGATGCGCACGGCCACCCACGGCGTTGGACGACCCGCCGAGCCGAGGCGGGCGGGGGGCGGCGCGCCCTCCCGAGTCGCGTGCTCGCGAGCCGAGAGCGCGCTGAGCGGGACGAGCGCTTCGCTCAGTCCGTAGAACTGGTAGAGAACGTCGCCGAACGCTCGGTACGCGCTCGCCAGAGCCGCCGGCGCGATCGCGGCGCCACCGTAGGGGATCGCCCGGATCGAGCTCAGGTCGTGGCGCCGGCGCAGCGCCACGGCGGCGACCTCCTTCAGCATGGTCGGCACGAGGGGCAGCGCGCTGACCCGGTGGCGCTCCACGAGCGCGAGGACCTCCTCGGGCGAGTAGCGCGCGAGCGTCACGACCCCGGCACCGCGAAGCGTGTAGGCGGATCCGACCGATCCACTGAAGTGGCTCATCGGCGCGACGTGCAGCACGATGTCGCCCGGCCCGATCGGCGGCAGCTCGGCCCACAGCCCTGCCACCATCGCCACCCAGGCACGGTCGGTGACGATCGCTCCCTTCGGATCGCCGGTCGACCCCGAGGTGTACATGATCGCCACCGCGTCGTCGGGGTCGGGCGCGGCGTCGAGCCCACCGCCGCCACGAGCAAAGAGCTCCTCGAGCGAGGCGGCAGCGCCGGGGGTGCTCGTCGTCGTCACGACCGCCACGCCACCCACCGCCGACCCGTGCTCCGCGCGGAGGACCTCGGCGAGCGCTGGCTCGCACACGAGGACACGAGCTTGACAGTCCTGCACGATCGCGGCCACCTCCGGCGCCCGAAGGCGCGCGCCGAGCGCGACGCGGACGCGCCCGGAGCCGAACAGCGCGTGGTCGAGCGCCACGAGCTCGGGGCGGTTCTCGACGGCCACCACGACGCGGTCGCCCGGGCCGGCCCCGAGCTCGGCGAGCGCTCCCGCGCAGCTCGACGCCATCTTCTCCACGTCGCTGTAGCGGCGCCAGCCTGTCGGGGTGAGCAGCGCTCGTTCGGTGCCGTAGCGCTCGTGGCAGCGCCGCACGAGCTCGGCGAGCGACGTCACCGGACCGCCCGCCTCACGGCGAGCGTTCGAGCGACGGGTCCTCGGCCGTGACCGCGCGCCACAGCTCGTTCAGCGCCTCGACGATCCGGCCCGACGGCTCCGAACGCCGTACGCCCTCGTGGACGAGCAGCGCGGCGCGCTTCTGGAAGCGCGGGTAGGTGCGAAGCCGCGGGCGGACGCAGGCGTTGTCGAGGGTCGGGAGCGTGGCAGCGAAGAAGCCGCGTGTGGCACGGTTGAGGTCCTCGTCCAGCCACGCCCGGCGATGCCCTGGCTGGCCACCGCCTTCGAAGTAGGCGCCGCGCTGGCACGCTTCGCTCGTCACGTGGACCACGAAGCGAGCGGCTGCCTCTGGCTCGCGACAGGACGCAGAGACTGCAATGCCGACGCCTCCCAGGAGGCCGGCCGGGCCGTCGTCGCCAACCGGGACGTTCCCGAACGAGATGGCGCGCGCCACGCAGCCGTCTCGCGAGTAGTTCGCGTAGCCGAAGGTGAGCGGCACGTAGGCGATCGTGTCGGTGCCGCTCATCCGGTCGAGCACGTCGATCGGATCGAGCTCCAGGGACTCGGGCAGGGCGAGCGCGAGGATCTCGCGCAGGCGCTCGAGCGCCGGCACGGCCACGTCCGGGTCGAGCCCCTTGGCCGACCACCACGACGGCGAGAGGTCCGCCTGACGGACTGTCGGCCCCGCGTGCAGCTGGCAGAGGCTGAGCAAGCTCGAGTACAGGTGCGTCGGCTTAGCCGGGATCGCGACAGCCACGTCCGTGAGCGACGCTGCGAGGTCGGCGATGTCCCCGAGACGGACGGGCGGATCGAGCCCACGCGCGTCGAGCAGATCGGATCGCCAGGCACTCACCTGGGCGGCGACGTCCATCGCGAGCGCCCACTGCCGACCGTTCCAGGTGTAGCTGGCGAAGCTCGGGCCCACGCTCGAGGCGGCCTGCTCGGCGAGGACCTCCGGCCCGATCAGCTCGTCGAGGGGCACGAGGGAACTCTCGGCCTCCGCCTCGCCGACGAAGGGGTGGTCAATGGCGACGAGGTCGTAGTGCGGCGCGAGCTCGCGCAGCGGGACGTCCTCGAACTCGGCGAGGGAACGCGCGGACCACGCCACCTCGACGTCGGGGTGGCGCTCGTGGAACTCTCTGCTGGCCTGCACGAGCGCGTCGAACCCCCTCGGGTGGTTCCAGGTCAGGCCGCGCAGCGCGACCGTCTTCGTGCGCACGGCCGCAGGCCTCAGACCGAGCTCACGGCCACGACGCCGCGAGCGAGCAGCTCTGCGACGCGCTCCTTCGGCACGTTGAGCTCGGCGAGGATCTCCTCGGTGTGCTGGCCCGCGACGGGTGCGCCGAGGCGGACCTGCGCCGGCGTACGCGTGAAGCGCATCGGGAACCCCGGCGTGGTCACCTCGCCCTCCGTCGGGTGCGTGTAGGTGACGAGTGAGCCGTTCTCCGCCACCTGGGGATCGGCGACGACGTCCGCGTAGGAGTGCACGGGTCCCGCCCACACGTCGTTGGCGCGAAAGAGCTCGAGCCACTCGTTCGTCGATCGTTCCCGCAGGCGGCTCGCGACGAGCCGGTAGATCTCATCCCGGCGCTCGTGCCCGTCGGTCTCGTCGTCCATCGTCTCGAGCTCGGCGATGGCGAGCAGGTCGCCGAGCTTCTTCAGCGGGCGGAAGGCGAGGATCACGTAGCCGTCGGCTGTCCGGAACGCGCTGTAGGGAGCACGGATGTAGCAGTGCGCGTGCGGCTCAGCGGTCCGTCGCTGCGGCTTCCCGCCAACCGTGAAGATGCTCATCTCCTGCATTTGCATGGCAATGATCGCATCGAGCATGTTCACCGTTATGAGCTGACCCTCACCCGTCCGCTCGCGATGCATAAGCCCGGCGAGGGCGGCCTCGAACGCGGAGTAGGCGGTGATCGCGTCAGCGATGTACATCGGCGCCGGCAGCGGCGGGTCCGTGTCGCGCCCGGCGGACCGCATGGCCCCGGACAGCCCCTGGACGAGCAGGTCCTGCCCGGGTCGGTCGACGTAGGGACCTGACTCGCCGCACCCCGAGATCGAGACGTAGACGATGCGAGGGTTCACTGTGCGCACCGTCTCGTAGTCGAGCCCGAGCCGATTCGCGACTCCTGGGCGGTAGTTCTGGAGGAACACGCCCCCGCTGCGCACGAGCTCGAGCGCGATCTTGTAGCCCTCGGGATCCTTGAGATCGAAGGCGATGCTCCGCTTGTTGCGGTTGAGCGCGGGGAACGAGACGTTGACCCGGATCCCGCGAGCACCACCCGCCGCGACGTGGCGTTGCCACTCCCCGGTGAACGGCTCCACCTTGATCCAACATTGATCACATCTGCTCCCAGGTCGCCGAGGCGCATCGCCGCGAACGGCCCCGACATCGCGATCGACAGGTCGCTGACCCGGTAGCCATCTAGCACGCCCACGTTCTGCTCCTCGCCTGGACCGCCACTGCTACGAAAGACCTGCGTCCGGAACGACGAGCGGTTTCATCGCACGCGCCGACGCGGCTGCCTCGAACGCCTCGCCCGCCTCGGAGAGCGTGAACTCGTCGATCAGCGGCTCGACATCGACAACGTCGTCCGCGATGAGCTGGAGCGCCGTGTTGTAGTCCGACGCGCTCGCCGCATACGTCGTGGCCATGGTGATCTCCCGACGGAGGATATCCGGGATCATCAGCTGGTAGGGCTGCGTGAACATCGCCACGACCGTGATGCTGCCTCCTGGCGCCATCGCATCGACCGCCGCACCCAGCGCCGGGATGGCCCCCGAAGCCTCGATCCACACGTCGGGCGCCCGCCGGCCGAAGTGTCGTCGGATGACCTGCGTACTCGACTCGGTCTCGATGTCTCCCGTCCTGAAGCCCAGGCGCGCGGCGATCTCGAGGCGGCGCTCGACGTCTCGTCGAGCACCGACAACGAGCACCTCGCCGCCACTTGCCCTCGCCACCTGAGCGCACAGTTGGCCGATCGGACCAGGGCCGCTCACAACGACGCGACTCGTCGGTCGCACGTCGCTGCGCCCGAGGACGGCGTGCACCGCGACGGTGAGTGGCTCGGTCAGCGCGGCGCGTCGGAGATCGACACCCTCTGGCACGGGGACGAGCTGTTCCTCGGGGATCACCGTGTACTCCCCGAGTCCCCCGCCGTAGTGGAGGCCGAGGATCCGGCGATCCGGGCAGAGCTGAGTCGCCCCGGTGCGGCAGGTGGTGCAGCGCAGGCAGCCCTGGATCGAGATGGGCACCACCCGTGCTCCCGCTGCGACGAGGCTAGTTCCGTCGCCGACCGCGACGACCGTTCCGGCGCACTCGTGCCCGATGACCATGGGGGTGCGAATCCACTCGTAGCCTGGGTCGCTGCGCACCGTGTGCAGGTCGCTGCCGCAGATGCCGCAGGCCGCAACCCTGACGAGGGCCTCGCGCGGGCCAGGCGTGGGCATCGCAGTTCTGCCCACAGCCGCATCACCGGGGATCGCGCTGCGCTTGATGAAGGCGGTCATCGTCTCGCCCATCACGCGACGCTCCATCCGCCGTCCACCCGGACGGCCTGTCCAGTGATGTAGCGCGCCTGGTCCGAGGCGAGGAGAGCGGCGATCGGACCTACCTCCTCGGGCGTTCCGTAGCGCCCCATCGGTGTCCGCTCGGTGATCTTGCGCCGCTCGGCCGACTCGGATACCTGGGAGGCCATGGCGCTCGTGATGAAGCCCGGCTCGATGATGTTCGCCCGTACGCCAGCGTGGGCGAACTCGACGGCAAGGGTGCGCACGAGCCCGAGGAGGCCGGACTTTGCCGCGTTGTACGCGATCGTCGACGGATGGCCGAGGTGCACGCTCGTCATCGACCCGATGAGGATGATCGAACCACCGGAGCCGCCCTTGACCATGTGCGCGACCGCCTCCCGACACAACGTGAACGCAGCGCGAAGATGAACGTCGAGGACGGCGTCGAAGTCCTCGAGGCTGAAATCGAGCGTCGGCTTGCGCACCTGGTTGCCAGCCGCATGGACGAGCACGTCGATCGCCCCGTGCCGAGCGACTACCTCGCGCACGAGCGTCGGCGCGCTCTCGCCGGTGAGGGAGAAGACGATGACGTCGGCGCTCCCTCCCGCAGAACGGATCCGGTGGGCGACCGCGGAGAGCTCGGATTCGGTGCGGCTCGAGCACACGGTCAGTGCGCCCGCCTCGGCGAGCGCGGCCGCGATCCCGGCACCGATCCCGCGGCCACCACCGGTCACGAGCGCCACCTTCCCCTTCAAGTCGACCTCGAGCGGCACCGTCAGCGCCCCCTGAACTTGGGCACCCGCTTCTCCTTGAACGCAGCTCGACCCTCGGCGGCGTCCTCGCTGGTAAAGCAGATGGTCTGGAGGTCGCGCTCGTAGAGGATGCAGTGCTCGAGGGGGAGCGAGTAGGCGTTCCGTACGTTGAGCTTGGCCGTCTCCGCGGCGATCGGCGGACGTGCCGCGATCGTCGTCGCGAGCTCGCGCGCCCGGGCGCGCAGCGCCTCCAGGTCGACGACCTCGCTCACGATGCCCCAGGCGAGCGCGCGCTGAGCGTCGATGGGGTCGCCGGTCAGCAGCATCAAGCTCGCGTTCGAGGGACCCGCGCTGTGCGCGAGGAAGGCGGCCTGGCCGCCCCCGCCAACCCAGCCGAGCTTGATCTCGGGTGCCGCGAAGGTGGCGTTGCGCGACGCGATGCGCACATCGCAGGACATGGCAAGCTCCAGCCCTCCGCCGTAGGCGTAGCCATTGATCGCAGCCATCACCGGCGTGCGGATCGATCGCACCGAGTCGCCGTGGTCGGGCCGAACACAGAACGCCCACGGATCGGGGTAGGCGTCGAGCCCGACGATGTTCGACCCGAGGCAGAACGAGCGCTCCCCCGCCCGGGTGAGTACGAGGACACGAACCTCCCAATCCGCAATACCTGACCGGCTGAGCGCTGGTGATCATGTTTGCTCATTTCCTCGGTAACCCGTCGTATACCCCACTTCCTCTCCGCGTGTCCCCACCTCTCGGTCCGCCAGGCAGGGCCCACCCTGTTGGCATGCATCACAGCGATCCTCGGAACGGCGGCACCCCGGGAGACCCGACCTCGACCTGCCAGAGAGCGCCAATTAAATGCGGAGTTGCTGACTCGCCGCTGTGTCCGCCGTCAGTGACGTATAGGCGATCGCCAGCAAAGGCGCAGTTCGTCGGGTTCGCGCCGACCTCGAGGAAGCCAACGAGCGATCCTGCTGGGTCGAGGATGTGCAGGCCGCCAGAGGCAGCCCCCGCGACGTAGAGGTTCCCGTCGCTGTCAACCGCGAGGCCGTAGAGCACGGTGTTGCGCTCGTTCACCGAGGCGAGCGTCTCCACCTTCCCGCTGCGCCAGCGCTTCACGGCCCCGGTGTAACTCTCCACCCATACGACGCTTCCGTCGGCCTCGACGACGATGCCGTTCGGGTAGGTCGGAGGACCGTCCTCGAGCACCTCGCCACGGCCGTCGGGTCCGACGGCGAAGACCCGGCCCGGATCAGGTCTCGCGACCGGGTCGTAGCGCCCTGGATCGGTGAAGTACAGACGACCGTCAGGCCCGAACGCGAGGTCGTTCGGGGCCTGGAGGGCAAGGCCTTCGACCTCGGTGATGAGGATCTCGACCTTACCGGAGTCGTCGACTCGCTGAATCGAGGGCGGGCGCGTCTCCTCCGCACGCCACGGGCCGACCACACCGCCGTTCTGGGCCACGTACAGCTCGCCAGCCGCGCCGAGCGCCGTGGCGTTCGGCCCGCCACCGGTAAAGGCGAACCGTTCGACCCCCACCCCGGGGGTGTAGACGGAGAGGTGGCTGCGGTAGGTCTCGACGAAAACGACCCGGCCGTCGTCGAGGACGGTGGGACCCTCGGGCCAGGCCAAGTCGGTCACGAGTATCGTGGTGCTCAGCGCTCCTCCTGGTCCCGACGGCGAGGGCGCCGGCACACATTCCAGCTCCGGTAAGAGCAGGCGATGAGCGTGTCCGCGACCAGCCACACTCCCCCCTCGGTACAGCCCTCCGCGTAGCTCCTGGAGGACAGAGGTCTCGATTTGGGTAATCGTTTCTCCGCCACCCTCGCGCTTGCTCGACGCTCTGTCAAGTGTTGGCAATGTGGCGCTTTTCACTCAAACGGAGTGACCGCCAATCTCGCTGGCTTTGCCACCTGCAGGATCCCAAGGTCATGGACGTCAGGTAGCGGATGCATCGCGCATCCGGCAGTCAGCCCCGCTCCACGCCGGAACGCGAAGAGCTCACTGCACCAAGGGCCTGCTCGCGAAGCTGGCCGGCGTCACCGTCGGAATCGATCGCTGCCAGGCCGTGAAGCTCGCCAGCGAGGCCATGAACGACGTGCGCGGGCGCGTCCAGAGAAGATCTTCGGCCGCCGCGGCCATCGTGACGACCCGCTCGATGCCGCCCGGCCCGCCCGCTCATGACGAGGGCCTTCGAGCGCGCGACAAGCTCTTCGCCCCCGCGACCGCGGCGGCGAGGTCGGCGCCACGATCCTCGGCCAGGAGCTGCTGCGCGAAACTTGCGGAGCGGTCGGCCCCGCAGGCCACGGCCAGGCTCGAGGCCTTCTACGAACACACCCGCACCCACGCGGTGAACGGCCGAAAGCCGTGAGCGAACCCGCGATGCTTCTCGGTGATTAGTCCAACCGTTCGAAATCGAGGTGACTTGGTGGCTCAGGACCGGGGCCTTCAAGGGGCGGATCATCTGGCGAGACGGCTGACCCCGAGCCTCACGGGCCGGTGGCGGCGAGAGCTGCTCGACATCGAGCACGTGCGGATCGAGCACGTGCGGATCGGTCACGACCGGGTCGGCTCCGGTGCTCTTCGACACGATGCCCGCCCGGACATTCCACGACATGACCGCCTCCACCAGAGCCGGGGTCTTGCAGGCGCTGGCCGAAGTGCGCGCCCGGGTCTGGAGTCGGACGCCGGGCACGACGGGATCGGCTTCGGTACTCTTGGACATCGACGTCTCGCTCGTCTGTCAACGGTCACGAGGATCTCCCCACAGGCGGCCATGACTTCTCCCCGCGCGTGGCCACGAGAATTCCCCGCGCGCGGCCACCTCGCTTCCCGCGGACGGCCATGTGAATTCCCCGCGCGCGGCCA